>Ga0065711_1030752_pt1 | contig 31547 bp, 18 predicted proteins | sample Hoacrofraction12_FD_59098 | JGI IMG/M metagenome (GOLD analysis project Ga0065711, IMG submission 59098) | Hoatzin crop microbial communities from Cojedes, Venezuela - Epithelial fraction 12 v2 (version 2) | ecosystem: Host-associated > Birds > Digestive system > Esophagus > Crop | place... | reverse complement strand
AGGGAAGGGAAGGGAAGGGAAGGGAAGGGAAGGGAAGGGAAGGGAAGGGAAGGGAAGGGAAGGGAAGGGACGCCCCCACTGTTATCTTTCTGTACAAAGAAAACAGTGGAAACCTAATCATAGGATAGTAGAGGGGGTGGGGAAAGCAAATTAAGTTTTTTTTAGTTTTCTATTTTAAAAAATGTCAGTGCAAGGTGTAAACCTCACCACAATATTTGTTCTCTGCCTAACCCATCTTTTTGCTTCTGTGTACACCTGAACACCTGTAGGTTACCAGCTGTGAAAACTGGCAGGAGGTATAGAGGTTTTTGCTTTTTTTCCCTTTCCGGACAAACAGGTCATGGCTGTCATTTGTTCAGCTAAGCATTAAATAATACCTTCAGAATTTATTCCCATATCCATTACAGATAGAAAAGACTCAAATGCCTCAGTTTCTGATCAGTTTGTCTATTTCAATGGCTTTGTTCTATGAACTTGAACTTGTCAAGAGAGGTGATTCTGTCCCTCTACTCTGCTCTGGTGAGACCCCACCTGGAGTCCTGCGCCCAGCTCTGGAGCCCTCAACACAGTAAATACGTGGACCTGCTGGAGCAGGTCCAGAGGAGGGCCATAGAAATGATCAGAGGGCTGCAACACCTCTTCTGTGAGGAAAGGCTGAGAAAGTTTGGGCTATTCAGCGCAGAGAAGAGAAGGCTCTGTGGAGACCTTATAACAGCCTTTCAGTACTTAAAGTGGGCTTATACAAAACATGGGGACAAACTTTTAGCAAGGGCTGTCGTGATAGGACAAGGGCTCATGGTTTTAAACTAAGGGAGGGTAGATTTAGACTAGATATAAAGAAGAATTTTTTTACGATGAGGTTGGTGAAACACTGGAACTGGTTGCCCAGAGAGGCAGTGGAGGCTCCATTGCTCAAAACATTCACGGTCAGCTTGGATAGGGCTTTGAGCAACCTAGTTAAAGATCTAGTTAAAGATGTCCCTGCTCACTGCAGGGGCTTTGGGATAGATGACCTCTAAAGATCCCTTCCCACCCAAAGCATTCTACGATTCTACGATTCTGTCTATGAACTTTGTCCTAATTTCATTAATTATTAGGCTTTTTGGGAAAATTATGCTTGTCCCTATTTATATTCTCCACGCAGACAGAATAGCCATTGAAATCAATGGGCTGAGTAATGGCTTCCTCACCCTTTTCCTTGGGATGCACTAGGAAATAATATTGCAGAATTCCAGGTTCTTCCCTTCCTCACAAAGTTACCGTGTGCCTGAGTTCTCTGTCCACCTACCCCAACATAATTTTAAATTGCGCCGAATTTTGTTCCAATTCTCTGTTTTCTCTGTTAGTCAGACTGTCAGATAAAATCTCACTGAGCCTATGGACATACGGGCTGTCCTTCGGTTATGATAAACATAAGAAGCACTTCTCTTTCAGTGTGTATCTCTGTGTGCAGAGACAAAGCAGAAGCATAGCAGAGAACTACAAATGGTCAGAGGATCACTTGCAGAATAAACCCAAGAACAAAGATCATTCTGGACATTGTGCTGGTGCAAACCTACTCCTGCAAAACAAACTCACCAAAACAGAAAAACAAGTCAGATGTTGAGAATTCTGATGTGTTCAAGAAAGACTGAGGTTTAGTACATTTTTGTAAAATGAGATTTGTTTTACAGAAACATAACAGAAGCAGAAACATGCAGAAAGACACCAAACACTGATTAACAACTCATATGAAAAGAGCTGAAAGATATTAATATTACTGACTTTTTGTTTCTGTGCTACTGGACACTTTTGATTTTCATTTTGAGTTTCTGGCTCATTCAGTGTCAAAAAAACAGATTTTTTGTCAAAGAAACCAATGCACTTGATGACAAAAATGGCATTATGGAGACCAGCTCAAGAGCTGACATCAGTAATTTTACTTAGAGCACAAGGATAGTCCCCAAAACAAAAGTGATTAATGTGAGATATTTAAAACTAAAGCAAAATATAATGAAAAAAAAAAGATTATGGAAGTGTGGTTTATATAGAAATGAACAAGTAAAGTCTCCAAACATGCTTGGTGATACGCTGATAAAAAAATGTGGGTTTTTGGTTTTTATTTTGAAACTTTTCTTCTAATCTAGATTCAAACTCACTACATGACTGTCAGAGATCTTCATGTCTTCATCCTCTATTTCCATTCCTCAGCCTAGTATGAAGTTTTACAAGATTAATTTTCAGTATAAAGAACTTGCAAAAGTACTGTTTTCAAGTAGCAGGGAAATATAGGTAAGCCCTGGCACTCCATCAGAAACTATTAACTTTCAGCATCCTTAGCACTGATTAGTTTTAAGGTAATTGAGATGAGTTAATGTCTCACTGGGACAAGAACCTTATTTTTTTCAAAGTCTATCATCCAAACTTCTATCTGCAGTGAGAACTCTAAGAATTGAATGGGATTCCATCTCGTTTTCTGCAGGCTGCTGAACATATTCTGTATATTTGTAAATTTCAATCTCTGTGGGATAGTCTCATGAAAACAGAGCCTTTCATTGGCTGCATAAGGGAGTAACAAAGCTGTTCCCCCCTTTCTGGTCAATTATATCGATTGTGATTCTGACATTTTCAAACACATTTCTCCATTTGCTCCAATTATACTAAGCATGATTGTCAAGATGATTGTCTCGGACTTTGAGAGACGTGCAATGAGCCAGCTCAGTTGTAGTGGTGTCAAAGTTAATTAATTTTTCTAAATCTAAAATGACCAGGGATGCATTCTGCTCTCTGTTTTGAATTAAAATCACTTTTTCACTTCTGCATTATTCCTAGTTTCTATTGATTTTAGGTTCAAACAGTATTAACTTCAATTCAAAATTTTTTTTTAACCTGTAAAGAACATGGAGGGATCACAAGCTCTGCTTAGAAATTTCCCCAAGGGCGTCATCCAAAGCTTAACAAAACATTCCCAGTAACTTAATGTTGCTTGATGTCTTTGAGGAAACTTCTCTTTCATTCTTCAGATTCATTTTTTTGGGAATGCTTTTATTCAAATGCAAAATATCCTAAAATAGGATAGTGTTCCTGCATCTGGAATTATTCGGTCTTTCCCAAATGTTTAAAAACAAAAACAACTGCAAAAAGCAAAAACAGGTAATTTTCAATTCAATAGGCATTTTTAATTTTTAAAGAAAACCTGTTGTGGTTTAGACATGGCTAACAGCCAAACTCCCACCCAGCTGCTCACTTACTCCCCTCTGTCGGTAGGATGAGGGGAGAAAATAGGAAGAAGAATGAGAAAGTCCCATGCTGAGGTAAGGACAGGTAGATTGCTTATCAACCACCTTTGTGGGAAAAGCAGACTGAAACTGGGGAAAATTAAAATGATTTACTGTCAATTAAAATAAATATTTAATTACTGATTCAGTAATTACTGATAGACTGAATTTATTGGTAGACAAAAAGACAAATATTAAAATAACACTTCTCCTCCTCCTTTCCCCAGGGTCAACTTCTCTCCTTCTCTCCAGGCTCCTCTCCACTACCTGAGCAGTGCAGGGGATAGTGGGGGGGTCATGGTCAACGCACAGCTTTTTCTCACTGCTGCTTCCTCCTTCTCAAATCTTGTGTCTGCTCCAGCATGGGCTCTCCACGGCGGCAGCTCCTTTGGGAATATCCACGTGCTATGGCGTGAGGTCCTCCACAGGCTGCAGTGGATGCCTGGTTCGGTGCCATGGAACACCTCCTTCTCCTCTGATGACCTTGGTGCTGCCTCTCCTGTTTCCTCACTCTTTTTTGTTCTCACCTCCTATCTGTGTTAGACACTTTCTGCCCTGCCTCACACCGGCTCTCCCGAGGCACCTCCATGGCGGCTGTGGGGCTGGGCCGTGCCCTGTACTAGGGCCATTGGAGCTGGCCGGAACCAGCCATGTCTGGCACGGGGTAACCCCGGCTGCTCCTCACAGAGGCCATCCCTTGACACCTGCACCCAATACTAATTCAAATGAAACGTTTAAATAAAAGCTTTTCTCTGGGCCAGTTCTTCTAAATTTGGCTTCCATTTTTTTTGCACCTGCAGTTAATTTCAGCCAATAAAATATGTAGCTGAAGCAGTATGGCTGAGCCCTGGCAGTCAGCCTTCTAGCCTGAAACAGCAGTGTGATTTTTCGAAAGGAATTTAAGTGATCACACCAATTTGCTGCACGACTCTTCACAATGTGGCGCAGTCCCAGCGTGCACAAACCAGGTTCCTTGTGGTGGCACCTCACCCATAGGGGAAGCCCCAGGGCACCCTGAGCCTGCCCCAGCCCCAGGCACACCACCAGGGTCAGGCTGAGCTGGGATGAGAACCAGGGTGCACGGGCAGGGCATTGGCACAGGCATGGACACCAGCATGGGCACCGACATGAGCACAGGCAGAGGCATGGCTGTCGGCACCAACTGCTTTGCTGCCTGCTGCTCTGCACGTCTCGCTAGCGCACAAACAGATGCACTTGAAGAGTGACAAACACACTGGTGTTTGGTCTGGGGTCTGTTACATGCCTCAAAGTATTGTGACCAGTGTGATATAATGTTTGCTTGCTGGACTACGTGCAATGAGCTTGACAGTATCAATCTAAAACCGAGAGAGACAGAAGACATGTGACCCATAAAAGATTAAAAAAAAAAAAGGTAGATATGACACAGTAATTACCCCTATGATAGCTCTTTCTAAGTAAGGTAAATTGGTGATGACAATATAGAGAAATTCACCTCTCTAGCACTGTTTTCTGAATAAAATTTCCCACAGCTGTCAATCAGGCCATTTTACCTTCACACAAAATTAGCACCATTTATTTTAACAGTCTCTTTTGTACAGTGCTGAAAGGTGAACTATATTTTAATTCAACCTTGAGAATATTCTGTTGTGTTAAAAGTTCCTACTTTGCTGTGATCGTTATTATTTCTTAACTAAAAGTCTTAGACATATGAGCTTTAATTTCTCAGCAAGGCGTTGATCTGTAAACCATAGCCTAAGAAGTACTTTTTACTTTTTTAATTTTATGATTGCAAATGACTGATAATTTTACTTTGATCGTATTCATATATATATGTTCATATATATTTCCTTTTCATTCTACAGTGTAGCTGCAAGATGTTGTCTGCTTCATATAACACTTATCATACTTGGATATTATGTTTTATTAAAACAGTAAATGCCTTTTAAAATGACTCTTGGGTCTCTCCTGCACTGTCAATAAAATACTGTAAGACTGAGTGGTGCATGGGACCTTGCATAAGATTGTTAATGCTACAGGTAATTTTACAAAGAGGCTATGGCAACATAAAGCTGAGTATTTCAAAGGTAATTCTCAGGCAAATGACTTTTCTTCTCAAAATAAGAGCTACATAATACAGTGTGCTGAAGCAGGATAGCCCAGGAACTGGTCACTGAGTCCAAGGATAATTTTTCATTCCTATCCATCATAAATATTCTCACAGAAAGAGAGAGGACTGGGATTTCTCATCATATTCCAAGGGCTGATTTACTATCATAGTAACTGCCTGAGAAAATAATTGTACCCCATGTTTCATCTTGCAGTGCCCTGATCCCTTGACTCCTTAAGAAGCAATTAGAAGCTCTTTAGGAAGCTCTTTCAAGAAGCAATATTATGCTTGCTGTTCTCCTCCTACCTGTCCCACCCTAAAGGAACTGTGTTTGACACAAAACCATGAAAGGTGGTAAGACTTCTGTCTGACAAGTTAGGCCTTTTCCGACTTGCCTATAGCCCACCAAGAAGAATGCTCTGAGAAGTACTGGCTGTGTGGGTTCCAGAACCGGAAATGCAACAGGGGCTTCCTGACTCTCACTTTAGAAAGGGACAACTTTGGAAAAATGAAAACAGAAAGCAAGCATTTATACTACTAAGTTTATCACAGATTAATAAATTTGGATGTATTTTTTTATTGCTATTTTTAAATATTTCAGGTTTTCTCAGGTCTGTTACTTTTTCTTGTATTAACCTCAGGTAATCGGGTCCCATAAAACAAGCTGAACCTTCACTTTGAGACTTGCATACGGTGTGTTTAGCCAAGTGCTTGATTCTTCTGTGCCTGCCACTTTCTTCCAGAGCCATCTAAATGTAAAACTTCGTGGAATTTATAAGCTTGAATCTCTCTCAGTGTCTGAGATTTCATCATCTTCATGCACAGATGCAGACCACTCTGAGTCATTTGAGCTATCTGGTGAGCGCAGATCTCGGTTCTGAGATAGAATCTAGCAGTGCCATTTATGTTTCCTGAACAGTCAATGCCAGGTTCACATCTGGAGCCTGCTCAGCATGCTACAACTAAGACACACTTAAGATTTGAAATGGTGGTGGTGTCACCCAACCCATTAGTGAAGGATAAGGAAGGACACCCATAGGTCGAAAGTAGACTATAAGTTGCTCCACCTGGCCACTGCCTTCTTTGCGACAAGAAGCAGATTAGGTGCTGAGCTCCCCCTGCGCTCACCGCAGCACATGCAGACAGGCGCCATGCTGGGTGCAGCTGGGAAGCCTGAGCATCTGCTGGCACAAGGACAAGCAAAACAGCTAGTCGCTGATGAAAAAGTGGAGTGGAGCAGGTTGCTACCACTGTGAAGGGAGGTGGATCACCCGCTTGGACAGATGCTTGAAGGTGTGCAGGTGGCCAAGAGGAGCAGCTGTTTGCACCACGTGGGCAGGTAAGTGTCTGGGTTTCTGTGCAAGGGGCAAGGATGAGGAATCCTTGTAGGAAAGAAGGGGAGAAAAGGCACTTGCAGGGAGGTGAGGCAGGGGCTGCTCTGGAGTCAGCAGGAAGAAGGACTTCCACATGCACCCTTGCCACTAGCTGTGAGTTGGATCACTCTGGACCCTAGAACATTGGTTACTGTCTTGTATAATCTCCATTTCCCTAAGTGTCTGAGCTCTGCATTAAGTCTCACCTTAACCACTCTAGCCTCAGCTGAGCTTTACATAACTGCATGGGAGACAGGCTTGTAAGACTAAGACAATTTGGTAGAGGCCCCGAGGTATCAAATAAACCTGAAACTACTGTAAATTTGTAACTTAAGAAGGCTCTTCTTTATGGTCTCTTCGTTAGAAAAAATAAATGTATATGGAAAATTTGATTTTGGGTTTTTTGTGAGCACTCAGATTTCATTCTATACTACTTTATCCACCCTTCATTGAAGCTTTTCATCAAACATACAAATTGGATAATCTGAGGTCTCATTTTAAAAAATGAAAGGAATAACTGAGCCCTTGCTAGTGAGCAAACCTATTCAATCAGCTTCTGTGCAGAAGCACTTTTCAACATTAGCAATTGGATACCACCCATTAGCATGACTTAGTGCATCTGTGAAATGCTGCCAAACTTTTGTAATACAATTATTAAGCGGTGGCATTCCATAAAATAAATGAGGCCTGCCACTGTAAGCTCTCACTTGTAACAATTCTGTTTTTAAAGGTGACGAAGAACACCAGGCAATTCAGTGGTGCAAGGTAGATCTGGGAAAGCTCAGAGAGTCCTATGAGAATAAATAAAAAAGTTGCAGTATAAGACCTCTTATCAAATTAAAAGCTTATTATATTTCTGTGTTGGTGCTTGCTTTCCTAGAAAAAAATGCCAAAGCATTCCTTCTCTGCAACTAAATTGACATGAATTCCCAATATTTGCATGTCACAAGTCAGGCTGCAGAAACTTACTGTGGTGCCTTGCTGACTATTCAGAAAAAAATAGTTCACAGAAGTGTAAGATCCACTTCTGTTGTCAGGTTTGTTGATTTAAATAAGATAAACTTTCTATTAGTCTAATCCTCTAAGCAAGGGGGAAAAAAAACAGAAACGGTGTCTTTTGAATAACGTGGGGGTTTTTTCTGCAAAAGCCAGGACAACATAGACTGTATGTGTAAACAGATGATTCAGAAGAAACTCACCTGATTATGGCTTTAAATAAAGAGCTGCAAATCCAGCCCCAAAAGATCCTCAGAAAGGTTCCTTAAGACTCTTGTATTTTGTCAGTCTGCACGACCTTCACAATACATGTCACTCCAAAATCTCAGTCAAGAACTTAGCTATGTAATGATAGCATTTAAATATACGTACTTATTTACCGCACAGTAATGTAGTAACGAAAGGTATATTGCTTCTTCATCTATTAGATCATTTAAGGTGTTATACTTTGTGGCCGTATTTTGGAAGCTTTGCTCAGGGCAGGCATCTGCTGCTGCAAACATATCTTTATCTGTAACCAGCTAAACGTTTTTTTAGCAGCTTTACTCCCCCTCTCGTTATTTTCTAGTTCTTAGGATAATTTAAGGGAGGAAAAAGAAAAGCTATCTATTCATCAAAAGAAATATCAGACTTGATAGCTCACCCTTTCATAATGCATGCTAAATTGCATGTGTAAAGGTTTTCATACAATACTATCAGAAACCAAATTAAGAAAAACGGAGTTCTAGATCAATACAGATTGTGTTTGCAGAAGATATTATTTAACAGATTAGAAAAGCAGTTAAAACACAGTTGTAGCACAAAGATAAATCCAGGAGAACAAAATCCAGTCTCCACAGAATGGGGAAGTGCTACATGATATAGATAAAGACTTGGAAGTTAAAATCATGTATCAAAAACTAAACAGGCCCTGGAGTTGTCAACGCTTGAGTGGAAGAGCTCTAAGAAAAGCCTGTTTGCTGCAGGATGTTGTTTGAATCAGCAAGCCTCTAAGTTAGCACTGGAACAATGTTGCAAGACTGGGTTATGGAAAAGGCCGTGGAGCCGTTATTTGTCAGCATTCAGAGACGTTATTGAAAATACAGTTGATTTGTATGTTGGAGTTTTTTTCCTCAGCATCTACGTGTGTTAATTCTGATTCCCTGGATAATTTCAAATAGCTAGTTATATTGAAGGCTATGAAGAGTAAATGATGTGACTCGTTTTATCCTGAAATGATAGCTTTTTCCTACCTTGTTTCAAATTTGTTACTGTAAAGTTAGATCAAGTTAGGCAAAATTTTCTTATTCTGTTCAGAAAATTTTTCTTACATTTTCTGCGTAAGGCAAAGCAAAGATTTTCTGAAGCCACATTTTTTTTAAAAAAGAAAATTTATTATTTGGAAAACCCTAGCATTCTCATGATTTGGAACTGGGATTTGAAATTAGATACATAGGATGGCCTTTGTCAGAGATCTGCCTTTTGCCATCTCTGTAAAAGTTTATTTAAACTTGTTATGTCTTTGGGAAGTCACTATAAGAGCATGCTTGGTAGTGATTTGTTAATTTTTTTAACAGTTATATATTCCCAAAGGATACCATCTACACTGGCAATGCTCCAGCCAGAGCTGAGAATTACTTACCCTGCAATTGTCTTCTAAGATGCTTCAGGCCATAACTGGCCCAGCAGCTGCACCAAAAACTGAGAGTCTGTTGCTCTTGTGGCCTCAGTAACATCCTACAAGGGACTCAAGGAGGACGTAGTAAGAAACCTCACAAATATATGGGAGATAAAGTTTAGCAGTAGTACGAGAGGAAGGATCCCAGGATAAAGCATGGAGAGACAGAAACTGGAATGACAGCGTTGGGTGGAAAGGACTGTTGTTCTTCGGGCGTAATGGGAGAAGAGCATGGGCTTGTAAGGTTAGTGACGGTGGGACAAGAAGTCTGAGTGATGAGGACAGAGAGACGTGATAAGGTCTCGAAGGAAAAGTCTAGGACTTGAGGCTACAAAGTGTGTGTGGAAAGGTTGAGCAAGACAGAAAACGAGGAAGCAGAGATAGAAACTGCATATGACTTATGAAACAAGCTTATTGTGTGACCTTGAGGTCATGTAACTTCCACACACTGAATCAGTTCCTGCAATTTTAATGAAGTCTAGACTGGAGGGGGAAGCCATAAACACCAATTCTAATCTTAGCCTCTTTGTTTCTGAGCCTGGTACTCTAATCCCATTGGGATATCTGCCCCGTCCTTTAGACAGATCTGCCTTTCTTCTCCGAGGACCCTCCCTCAGAGGTTAGCCTACCTCTTTCCTGGCCTTGAATGATTCATCCTCCCCAGGAATTCTTCTCCTTTTTGTCCATAAATCTCCCAGCAGGTCTGGCTCCAAGTCAGATGTTTCTTTCATCTCGCAACCTTTACACTTATTTCTTTACCTGTGAAGACACTGCTTAGGCAACACTTGAACATCCATGCACTTCCTGATGGCCTTATACTCAAACCTGTTTATTTTGCTGTTGACCAGAGAACTCAAGTGCACAAAAATCTCCACAGCTATCAGAAAGTGACCACTAGCAAATACACCCGTACTCTTCTTAAAGGCAACACAAAAAAAATGTTCTTTTAAAGGCAGAAGGAGCCACTATTATTGCTTGGTTAGACAGTCTACTCAAAGCCGCTTCCAGAATTTCAACATACAGTTCCTACTGACTGGAAGTTCTGGGTCAGGTAGCCACCTGCCTTTAGAAACACAGCCAGATGAACAAACCAATGACAATATTTTTTCTTGTTTCATTTTTATTTATTTATTTATTTATTTATTTATTTATTTATTTATTTATAATCTGAAGAGAAGGGAAAATACGTGGAGAAAGAAGCAAAAGAATCTAGGCAGGCAATGGATGGTTAGGCAAGGAGTACAAATGATAAGACATAGAAATTGCAATCCCATTCCTCACTTCTTAGCGTAACTGTGAGCAAGCCTGCTGATTTCTCTAAGCCTCTTTTCTTCCAGTGGTATTGCTCTGTCGTTCTTCATTTAGTTGTATGGAAAGCACAGATATATCTGGGGTCTGTGTCTGGAGGCATTCATAAGATGATACTTTGCATATGACTGAAACAAAGCCTACTCCCAGCCTGTGGCACCAACCCCTCTCTGCTTGTACTGCCTGGGATCTGAGAAAGATTTTAGCAGCAAACTTTGAAAATATTTCCATCAGCTACATGGAAGTAAATATAAAATCATTTCTGATAAGCTTGCAGAAGTGGTGAAGAGTGATAGCATGCAAAAAAAGAGATGATTGCAGGAGCTACTCTATTTGGCAAATGGGTACCCTTCAATCAAAATGTGTTTAATTCTGTCTCCCCAAATGCCAGACAACAGACTGCGAAATATAAGTTAAGCCTGGAGAATGGAGTAGTTTGTCTTGGAAAGCAGTGACTCTGAAAGGAATTTAGGGGTCACAGTAGATATACAACTCCAAAAGCCTTTATGTGGTGCTGTGGGAAAAGGGTTAATGCCATCCATCGGTATGTAAACACAGCAGTAGAGGGAGGTGATCTTACCTCTATGTGATTGTTATTGCAATACTCTGTGCTGTTCTGGTCTTCATATATTTAAAGGATGTTGGTGAAGGTCCTAAAAAGAGCCATAAAAATTATTTAATGACTGGAGACTTAATGACTTACAGCAAGAAATTTAAAGCAATCATTTTGTTAAGCTTATAAAAAGAAAGATTGAAAGGTGATTTGATAATGGTTTATAACCACATGCATAGGGGAAAACCACCAGGGAACAAAGGATTCTTTAATCTACTGGGATAAAAAAGAAATATAGAAAGAATTGACTAAAAGCTGAAACATAAAATTAAAAATAGAGTACATATTTTTATCTGGAAAGGTAAAAATTGATTAAAATTAGCAGGGGAAATGGCGGACCATCCACCTCTTGCTGACTTTAGATCAAGACTGGAGTCCCCTTCAGAAGCTGGCTGTAACTGAAGAAAATATTTTTAATTATGTTAACGTAAGGGGAAAATGAGAAAAAAAATTATGGTCCCCATCAACTTCCATTATTTTATTTTTTTAAATCAACGTGGCATGGGCAACAGACTGTTGTATTACTTGGTAGCTTGCTTGAGTCTCAGGATCACAGGTCTTCTGCGAGTGGAACTATGCAGAGAGTATAGTGCTAACATCCAAATCAACTGGCTAGAGGTGTGAACTTAACTCTTCAGGAAAAAGTGGATAAGGCAATGATTTGTACAGATATGTTGTGAACTATTAGACAAAGACAATGGACATAGACTGAGTATTAGAAAGTTTGCCGTCACTTTGTAGGCCTTGCCAGAAGGTATATAGCAAACATAACCTCCTTTCCCAACATTTATTTTGAAAGAATTTTACCCTAACTGTGTAAAAGGTAGAAGCCTTTTTGGTATTTAGACCATATTCAGACTGAGCATTCCCTTCTGGCATTCATGAAGTGAAAGGACACTGAGCTAGAATGTCAGGGAAAAAATTCTCAATAAAAAACTCACTCTTTGAAAATAATTCCAGGGGTTTTAGTCTGAACTTGAGTTCGATTTGTTTGTTTGCTTGTTTTCACCTTACCTTTTCTGCTTCCTTCCTATCCTACCTTTCTGGGTATTTCTGTACATCCTGCACCAGGAAGCCAGGCTGGAATAGCCCTCTGACGAGGTCTGCTCTTGTTACAGCTCCTGTCCCCCAGGCTGTCTGCTCTGATTGACCACTTTTTACCTTACTGTTGAGACAGGAGGAGACCCTGGTCCTTGTCATTCTCCTTTAAGAGTGAGCAAGTAATTCAGAAAGAGGTGCTGATTTGGTTAATTTCATTCCCTCCTCCCTGTTTGTGAGTTATTTATGACTCTCATAAATAGGCTTGCTGAATAATTCCTGTTAACAATTCTGGTCTGCATCTCATTTCAGAGCACTTCACTGCAAGTCTTCTGTGTGCAACATTTGAGCTGTGTTATCTAGTTTAAAGTAAGGATTTCTGGTATACTTTTCCATTAGACAACTGAATTATTGGGACTCACTTTTCTTAACATCTTAGGATAGCCTATCAAAAAAAAGCAAGACTTCTTCTTCTGTCACTCACACTGTGTGATCCCTGACAACTATCTTCACCTTTCTCTGCCCTAAGTGCAAGTTGGAGACAAACATTCCTACCCACCTTTCAAGTACATATTTCGGTAATAAAAGTCTTGTTTAACATCTTTATCACTGATCTGTATGAGGGGATTGAGTGCTCCCTCAATAGGTTTGCAGATGGTACCAAGCTGGGTGGGAGTGTCGATCTGCTTGAAGGTAAGGAGGCTCTGCAGAGGGGTCTGGACAGGCTGGATCGATGGGTCAAGGTCAGCTGTATGAGGTTCAACAAGACCAAGTGCTGGGTCCTCCACTTGGGTCACAACAACCCCATGCAATGCTACAGGCTGGAAAGCTGCCCAGAGGAAAGGGACCTTGGGGTGTTGTTTGACAGCTGGCTGAACATGAGCCAGCATTGTGCCCAGGTGGCCAAGAAGGCCAGCGGCATCCTGGCTTGTATCAGGAATAGTGTGGCCAGCAGGAGCAAGGAGGTGACAGTGCCCCTGTACTCGGCACTGGTGAGGCGCACCTGGAGTACTGTGTTCAGTTTTGCGCCCCTCTCTACAAGAAGGACGTTGAGGTGCTGGAGTGTGTCCAGAGAAGGGCAACAAAGCTGGTGAGAGGGCTAGAGAACAAGACTTATGAGGAGCGGCTGAGGGAACTGGGGATGTTTAGTCTGGAGAAGAGAAGGCTGAGGGGGGACCTTATTGCTCTCTACAACTCCCTGAAAGGAGGTTGTAGTGAGGAAGGTGTTGGTCTCTTCTCCCAACTAACTAATGATAGGACAAGAGGCAATGGCCTCAAGTTGCATCAGGGGAGGTTTAGATTGGATATTAGGTAAAAAATCTTTCTGAAAGAGCGGTCAGACATTGGAATAGGCTGCCCAGGGAGGTGATTGAGTCCCCATCCCTGAAGGAGTTCAAAAAACGTGTAGATGTGGCATTTTGGAATATGGTTTGTAGGCATGGTGTTGTTGGGCGGATTATTAGACTTAATGATCTTAGAGGTCTTTTCCAACCTATGATTCTATGAGTATGTTAAATGAAGCTTTTCCAATCTGGAAAATGGTACCAACTCTTTCTATTTGTTTGTTTGTTTGTTTGTTTGTTTTCTGTCTCAGCTCCTCCATATTCCTGATGATTCTTTGCTTCTTTGGGTCCTTTCTCACCTGACTCTAGAGCATGTGCTGCCTGCTTCACTGTAGTCATGATTGTTTTACCATGCAGGGAAACTACTTGAGCAACATGCAGGAACAGAGTCTAAACAAATCACATGAAATCTTGCCTGTAACTTATTCTTCCAAAAAGAAAAAAATAATGGCTCAGTGGTTTCTGAACTTTGGGCCAGAATTTACTGTGTGAGTGGCTGTATGTAGTGCATTTACCATGGCCACAGTGTCACTAATCATGCAGTACTGACACTCCGGGCAACTGTGAGCCTAAAGATCTTGAGTTGTAATAGCTTCTCTCATGAACCTGGTAAATAGACAACCACCATATTTCTTTGTTATTCTTTAGCGTACAAGGAAAATGTGGACCTGGAAAATAAAGCACAGTAAGAGGATTTATTGTCATAGATTTGTCCTTCAGATTCATTACAGTTACCACATGGTCCGTTCTTGCCATAACTTATGTTTTGTAAGTACAGGTTGTACTTGTTAGCTTCTCTGTCACAGTTTTTGTTTTTCTTCTTAAACAGCCCCTACTAGCAATGCCAGCGGGAAGCAAGACAAATACGTGTCAGACTCCAGGTGATAGGTATAATCTGTACAGAGGTGGAAAAACCAAGAAAATTAATTGTTTATTCATTGGTGCTAAACATCTAGATAACAAGCACAAAGAACTGGAAATTCTCCTCATTGAGAGGTAATTTGGTCTAACTCTACTATGCTGAAATCCAGTGAGGGTGGTTGTACAATTACAATGTGAAAAAAAATAAAAATAAAAAAATCACTGGCCACGGTGTTTTTAGGAAGGACGAAGCCAGGGAGAATGGTATTTTCTAATAAACATTGTTATCTCTCATTCAGAACTGGAGAGTCATGAACATATGTAAATCAGTGCACAGTCTAGCAAGGTGAGGGATGGCTGTTTGTTATAGATCAAAATTAAACTAGCAAAGAGGATGAGCTACACATTCAGCATTTGTCTGAACAGAAGCAAATGATATTATAAATGAAACTGTAGTGGGGTGAGCATGAATAGTTTTTTCAGATAATTTAAGATGGTTTCCTCATCTAAAACTACTGCATAAAGATTAACTAACTTCCTGCTCATCAGGACAACGGACAAATTTTAATTGATCCTTAAAATGAAATTGTAGTAGTTGCCCAAACCCAGTCCAGTTATAGCCTGATAACGTTCAATAAGCATGAACAGAGGCCTTATTTTTGCTTAAATTTGACAACTGAATGAGCCAAGTCGTAAGAATATTATGTGTAAGAACTGGGAAGAAAATGAAAGAAAAGAAGAAAACTTCAACAAATAAAAGTAGGGAATACATTAAAGATGTTTGCCAGTAGTTAGAAAGCCAGTTCTGGGTCAAAGCACATTGTGGTTAAATGAGATGCCTTGAAAATTCACAGCAGTTGAAAAAGGAGGTGTGAGAGTCGTACAGTGGCATACTCGCTGTCTGACCCAGCTGAGAATACAGTTGCTCAAATTAGCATGTAGTCCCCTTTGCAACAGCGACCATTAGAAATATATGACAGGGCATTCCACTTTGAAAACGTGATCCAGATATGGAGTTTCAGGATATACAGCCATTTCATTCAGTAAAATGAACACTCTCTATGTAAAGGCTGTACACTGTGGTTTTAGAAATGGACTTCATAACCATAGTCCTTGTGCCTGATAATCACTGACACTCCAGACATGGCATTCCAAAGGCTTCTCACAAAACAGATTTTAGTTTTAGTAGATTCTCTGCAAAGATATGGACCTACCCTAAGGGATACTGGAATTCAAATGACAATTTAATCATTTGTCACTCTTCTTATGCTTCTTAAAGGCAGTATTTGCAGCATGAGCTATCAGTAAGCTATAAGGACCTTCTTGAAATTAAAGTGATTTAGTTTCCATTGCTTTTTATACCAACTTTTAACTTTCTCAGAACTCGGATAATAATCTACTTGTTATTGTATTAATACTTCATGTGTTAGTACATTATTATTGCTGTTGTCTCTGGATGTTCTATGTATTAATAAATATTTCAGACCATGGCAGATATCACTGTGCTGTTTCCAGTTAAGTGAATATCTGCTAAAATAATCCTTCTAAATGTACAGTTTGAACACACTAGTAGAGACACATGAGATTTTAGCTCCTAAAATACCCTAGGCCTAGTATAAATGCTCTGAATTGTTTTCTGGAGGATTTTCTCATGTGTAATCTCTATCTTTCTGTTGACTACAGCAGGCAGCCTAGTCAAAATGACCTAAAACTAGATGTCTGAAGGTTGGTTTTGCTAAATGGTGGGGTTTTTTCCACAAACCATGGAAAAGTTGCAATAAAACCCATTTAAAACCACTATTAAAATTATAGGATAAAACATTTAGAAGTTAGAAAATAATAATATTAAAAGTTTTGGTGAAAATTTTGAGTGTTCTGGCATAAATTGTATGACAGTCTAAATTGCATGATCACATTTTCCTTTTTTCCCTAAGAGTTTTGTTTGCTTTAGTGTTCACAAAATTAGCAACAATTCAAGATGTCTTTTATCACTACCGACCAATACATGTCTCTAGGATTTATTTACTACACTCTGTCCAATCTTTCTCTGAAATCAGAAATATTAATTGTCCTGTGGATTTTTCTGATTTGATCATTACTATAGCATCTGAGTACTTCACAAATCATACCATAACACTTCTTTACAGCTAGAAAAAACATTAGCATTCAGAGTTTAAGATTAAAAGTACTCCCCAGTTTTAGAATCCCCAAATTATGCCTTATTCTTTGGAGGATGTTGTATTACCTACAAAATCAGTTGCAGTATGTGCAGATATGCCTGAGTCTTCTGAGTACCAACGATGGTGCTTACATACCTCTGCCCTGTCACCTCCCAGAATTAATCTCTCCATGTCAGATTTAGGTCAGTTTAACACCACTGAGAAATAGTTACGCTCTTACACTGCTCAGAAAATGAAGTCATATGCAAATGAATGGGAATCAGATTGCAGTGTAACTCTTCAGACAAAATTTATTAGTCTCTGACACATCAGTCAATGGCTGTGCATAAAAGATACATATCAGACTAATACTGCGTCTTTCATAAAGCATAAAATTTACAGTACCTATAATATCCCTATGCATAAACTTAAATGTGAATTGCCAGTGTTTGCAATTATCTAGAAAATAGCCTGCTCTTACAATTATTAAAGCAAATGTATAAACCCTGGATGACAGAAAACACAATTTTACTGCTATTAAGAGACAATCTAATGTATGAAATCACATTAGCATGCTCAAAAGATGGCTTTCAATCATTCACATGAACATTGTGAACACAAACCTGTTCTATGGAACTTCAAAAAGAGGATGGGTGATTTTTCAGAGATAAACCTTTATGAGTAGATTACTTGCATATTGCATGTACAGCAGAACAGCAATCTGTTGTCCTGAGAAACCGCCAACTCCACACACTTCCTTCATATACCAAGGAGTGAAACTACCTATATAAATCTGACACAAAAATTTTGTTTGCAACTACAGCCAATCTTCAGATCTCATTACTTAATTTTAGTTATATGTTTCTCTCCCACTTCAGGGGCTGAGAGGCAAGGAGGAGAGGGAGATGAAGGAGTTTTGTTCATGGGGGCCCTCACATACTTTTTGACAGAATGGGATATGACTTAGACTCCTGACTTCCTCAGGAGTGGAACAAACCAGTGAACAGACTGGTATCTTAACATCCAAACCACTGGATAGCTGGGGGGAAGAGTACAGACACACTGAGTACAGACCTGTCTGAAAACACGCCTGAAGTTTCTTCTGTGGACCTGGTCTTTCTTCCAATGCCCCTCCCACAGCAGCTGCCTTCTTCACCAGTCTTTCTCAAGAAGACTTCATCCTCACAGAGTTTAGAAAACTTCCCTGACCTATTCTTTCTTTCCATTTGCCCTCCAGCCATATAGTTCCATGACAATCTAGACTATTCCAGTTGGTACAATAGCTAGTTTTTACATAACTCTAAGGCTGATGTCTGCTCTTTGGAGCTATACTTCCAAGTTCAGAAATAATAGCAGCAGGAAAACTTACTTCCAATAGCATAGACCCAATCCTGAATTTTGAGGATTACCTGGCTATTGCATACTTTTACTAGAACGCTGCTTCTGTAGAAGTTCCATATTTCCTTGGTACAAGAGAACCTGCATCAAATTCATAGGAAGGTATCCAAAAGGTAAAGGAGGAAAAAAAGAGACCTTCTGTAATTCAAACACATTTTATAGTGTCTTTTGTGTAAATAGTTTGCCTTTTTCATTATGGATTATTTAATGTCTGCCAAAAGTGAAGAGCCAGTTGTGCTGTAGCTATATTTCTGACTGCCTGATAAATATGAAATCTAGTTTAATTTGTGAGAGGACAGGTAAGTGCGAGACCTTGATATAGAAGAGACGTGAATGACCAAGGTCAAAAACCATAATAGACTTTTGTGTTTAGCTCTTAAATAATAACTCATAATCAGTAGAGGTAGGAGAGAAAATGGAGGTCAAACACTGGTAGAAATATTGAAGCAGCAAGTGCAGGTGTTATTCAAACTCGCAAAGTAAATAATGTTTCAGTGAATGGCACATTCACAACTTTTTTTTTCAGCCCCCATTTGTGATACACAATATAAAATTACCAGCCTGAACTGGAACTGTGTATCTGCTAAGAAAAGCAAGGGAAAGGTGTGTGTATAGGACTTCTGCACACACAAACTGGGAGGGAAATTTCATGTGTGTAGACAGGCATGTATGTGTATATATTCTTGGACTGAAAAAGAGCATTCAAGCTCAATTTTCACTGTTGCATAAACATGGATGAATTTCAGCTTTCATTTTCTACTTGAATTATTATCTATATCTCCACCCACGAAAAAAATGAAACTATTTCCAAATAATTAACACCAACTTCTGTCTTTCAGTGCTAGGGGCTTCCACAGTTTCGTACTCTCTGAGCTTTGATTAATAAGTCTTTAGTTGAAAGAAATTTTTATTAGGAGGAGACTCCAGGGACTATCTTCCTCTGAAAATTTCGTTGGTGTAAGATGGTATGTTTGCAATTCAATTATGTGCATGAAAGACAAGATGCATTTCTTACCAAAGAAACTGGAATTAGGAGTACTTATTGGAATTCTTTATCATCTATTTTCTTGAACAATACATTAAATAAAGAGATTAGAATCTGTAGGAAGCCATTCTCAATCAGGAGCCAGTGTCTACATCGAGATGGATATTTATGATCCATGGCACAAGGCAAGGTCTCAGGAGAAAGGAAAACCTCAAAGTGAAGTCTAAGTGAAATAGCTATGAAAAGAGCAAGGTGGAGCAACATAAAACAAAACCTATCTTCAATCAGAGAAGAATATGGAAAGATAAAGGATTTCTGAAGTGCTGGCTGAGTTGCAGACAGATACGCCCAAGTATGAAGCAGTACAGAAAATAAAATAGACACCAAGACGTTGTCTCTTGAATGAAGAACTGATTTGTAAATCCATTAACTGTTGCTCAAAGCAGGTCACTAGGCAAGAGAGGAATATAAACAAAAATAGAACTAATACACCCACCTGGCCACCTTCCATAGGGACTGACAATATTGGAGCATCATTTAAAAAAAATTTTACAAATTGCATCTTTAATGGGAAGTAGAGAATAGGATAATAGGGCTCACCTGCTATCTATATGTCATCCAGCTGTGTGGCTGATAATCCCATACAGAATGTGCTCAACAAAATGTTTGTGGAGTGAGCCTGGTCATTTATGCTTAAATAGCATAAGAAGAGAGAAAGTAGTAGAACTGATGTAACATCAACAGTTACTGCCTTTTATTGCTATATTGCCTTATACCTTCTTGTTGAGATCTAGCACAAACACTAATTCAACACACACAAATTGTGTGTGACAAGTTCCAACAATAGAAAGAAAAGCCGTGTTACCTTATGAATGGCAGTCTAGTCTCATCAAATTCTTGGTCATATAACGCAGAAAACCATCCAAAACATTACAGACCTGAAATATAAAACAAGTAATCTCTTTACTGTGCAAGTCTGTCTACATGAACCAAATAATGTCTTAACCAAAGATCAGAATAAGGAAATCAGTCAAACACATATTAAATGAGGAGAAGGCTCTGAGTTATTCTGCCTGCCCTCAGTTCTTTAAACAGCAGAAATAAACCATAGATGATCCTTGTGCAAGACTGTCATAATATGATTTAGCACCCTTTTTTTGTATCCTACATGCTAGAAAGCTGAGGCAAAAATCTGCCCCAAATTTATTAATGTTAGTAAGATAATATTTTTCTTTCAGCTTAAAGTACAGAATGGTTTATGGACCAGTATGACTTCTGGGATCACTGTACTGTTGAAAATTTTCTAAGTAAGGAAAATCAGAGAATACTGAAACTTGGGCAAAAGAGAGCCCAGTTTAGACAAGCATAGAGGACTCTGATCCAACAAGCTATTGCAGGACAGCTGACACCAAAATGAGCCAAAAATATTTAGGGGCTACGGGATCATTAGCTCTTGAAGCTGTCCTAGAGCTTATGAAAAGCACCTTGTATAATCGGTAAGTATATACTGATTAGCAATGGATTCAAGTGTACAGAAATGTGCAGGCTACCAACAGTAGCAATCAAAAATTATTGATAAGATATACAGAAGTGTGCAAAATTATTTTAGCAATGACTTAGTGGGGACTTAATGATGACTTAGAAGGGAATCATGAAGATGTTCGAAATGAACATGTAGTTTCTTTTGACTGCTCTCCAACTCATACAAAACATCTTCAGTATACTTGCCAGAGGAAAACTATTGTGTTACTTCTGACTGGCATATTTAAATGGTTATTTTCTCTCCTAAATTGCATAAGTGTATAAGGCTAAGGTATGATGCAAAAATGTACTTCTTAACAGATGGGAGAGTATCATCAATAAGAACTTCACAATCCATACTCCCAGTGACGTTAGATCCAAATAGAATAATTCAGGTTGTAAGGTTCAGATTCAGAAGCCACTCCACCACTTGAAGGAAGGTCATATTCAACAACTAGTTAATTACAGTTTCAGAGAGAAGAGCTCCCTAAGATAACTCTGTATTCAATGGCAAGACAAAGAGAGTGAGAGTGCAAAAGAGAGCGAGGATCCTCCTTTGAGTCAAAACAGCGCTTGCTTTTATTTGTTCTGACCTGTCCCTGGAAGGTCTTTTGTAAATTAGAGAGGTTAGCCTCTTAATGACTAAAACTAATCTTTATTAATATGACCTCACATTCGTAATCTGACAACTACTTCAGAAAAAAATATTTTCCAAACTATTCTTTTTTTCTACCATATGCACAAAAAATTTTGTGTTTCTCTTTCTGAAATAAAGCATGTGCTTTTTATAAACATGACTGTCATATGGCTAATTTCATGCTCCTAAGCTCCAAATTGGAGAGTATTCTAACATTCAAGTAAAAGCAATGAAAGGAAGTCTATGGCCTCCCTTATTTTTGTAAGACTGCACCTGGACAGTGGTGTCACATACCAGGAATGACAGGGAAGGTGGGTCAAGTGGGAAAAGCAAATTGGTGTGGATATTATAGGCTAGGATGTTGATGACAGGTACAGTTACAGCATTTCCAGTGGGATTTACAGTAGCTGTAATCCAGAAGCTGTAATAATTCTTGAGGGATACTCATGGAAATCACACAGCTAGTCCCTTCTAAACAGAGAAATCCAGAAAACAGAACTATAAGAACAGATTCAATTTTTACTTTTAAGCTATCTCTTATTGCTGTGCATTTTTTCACATGTCTAGACAACAATATTAATGTTGTTTCCTGTGAGCCACACTTTCTAGTGCACCATTAACCTTCCTGTATCCTGCAAATCTGATGTCTTGCTCCCTGGTGGAATGCAGAGCACCCACACATGTACATGCACATACAGACACACACACACTCTGTTACAAGACTGTTCTTATAATGTTGGCAAAGGTTAAAATTAAGTTTTAGTACAGGCGTACATTGTACTCTGACGGCAGTCAATAGATCTAGTGCTACCGTCAAGTACACAAAGTGTGTTTATAAATCTTTGGTGTTCAAATTAATTTCAGGCTGCACTGCACACTCTTGCATCTACTGGTCTCTCATGTACCTGGGTTTTAATTGTTTCTCTCTTTGACATAATGAATGCCAGAAAGTAACCCTGAAGCACTCATTAGGCATCATAAATCACAGTATCTTTTTAAAAGGGAAGGATAATTACAACAGAATAGCAGTTCAAAACTGCTTGGAATTTACTTTTTACTTTTGACAAATAGGGGAGAAAATAATTGCTAAAAACAATGTACAACATTGATTTAGATGACTCGTTATGCACACACAGTCTATTCTGCGAAAACACTCTTCTTTCCAAAAAAAAAATAAAAACACCGAACCTGAGAACTCTTCAAGCTCGTGACAAATTAGTTTGTTCAGGACAAAACACTGCACATTTGTAATTCCTTGTCTGTTTCTTAAAAGCCTGAGTGTCACATCTCTTCTGCCCCCTGTATATATGTGTGTTGAAGATTATTTTAAAGAATGCTTCATTTTAGCAGGCTGCTTTTTTTTGTTCGTCTTACTTTTCATAAGAGTTATCTTTCCATTGGAGTTGTCTTTTTTCCTTTTTAGCTCTTTTAGTTTTGATGAAAACATGCAAAGATGCCGTAGTTGTATGAATCACTGGGTGCTGGTACTGTTCTCTTTGTTTACTCTCTTGCTGGTGTGGAATCTGTCTTTACAGATTCTGCTGCTTTTAGTGAAAGCTGCTTGAGGTCAGATAGTTATACTCGAAGATAAGATGATTTCTCATAATTGCTGTCCCACACAAATAAATATTATTTGAATCATATAATAGTCATCAGATTGTGCTAGACTTGTTATTACAAAAAGCCAAGAAGAGTTACCTTGTTCTTATTTTGAAGGAATATGAGGGAAGCAGAGGCAAAATTATCACCATTCAAGCTTGCTAGCTTGAATTTATTTCAGATATGTCTATATGAGTTGCTGTTACTTTTGCATTTCCTTGTACTGTTATTTTTAAATAGCAATGAAGACATAGCCTGCATGATATAGGAAAAGTATTTTAACTCCATTTTGCTGTTCTTCATCCCCGGTCCTTTCTCTGCCCTTTTTAAACCCCATGTACAATGCCTGAGACCTGTTTCCCTAGGCTAGCAGCTCCATTAAAATCGCTAGGCTTTGTGTCTCCAAGCAGCCAGGGCAAACACTCTGCTTTGCAGGGTCAGGATTTATGATGGAAAGCTGTTCAGCAGCTCATCTGGAGCTAGCAGAATGAGGCTGCAATTTCATCTGAAGGTCTCCAGATGATACTGCTGAAGCAGAAACTTGCAGGATGGAAAGGGCATTCAAAAAGCAGCTCCACCTGCAACGTCCCCAAAGAGGGGTATGGTCTGAGGGACCTGAATATGGTTTTGTTCTCTTCCAAATGTTCTCCTTTCTTTCTACCCCATTACAAAACTCTCTTTGAGCTTTTTTGTGAACACAATCCTTAGCTGCAACCAACTCCTTTCATGTACATATCAAGCTACCTATACCTTGTTCCTCTTCTACCCTCCTGTACAGTGAGTTTCCAATGGCAAATCCACCATACTCAGGACTTGAACTGTAAAATAAAGAGCAAAAGTAAAACTCTTTAGCATACCAAGGTTTTACAAAATGCTCTCAACAAAGGGTTATTTAATTGTAGTATTGTATTTTTCATAGAGAATAACAGCACACTAAAATATATAGCTAAGAATTACACATACTCTTATGACCTACTAACATGGTAGGTCCAGTTAATGAATTTACCATGGTTCTATACTTTTTCACTAACCATCGAGTAGCTATGAATTTAATGGTAGTTAGCAAAATTATCTCTTACAATGTACATTATTCCTTTTAAACTTTACCTGCAATATTAAAAAATTACTGTCTCCTACAAATTAGGAAAAAGACATTTTGAAGTTGTTCTTCTAATATAAGATCTGCACAAGGTAAACTATGCAAATTATCTCTGCTTGGAGAAACAGCAAATCAGAAATATCATTTTCTACGAAACAGTTTGGTGCTCTGAAGAGGGCATCAAACCAGGCTTTTCCTGGACTGCAGATCATAGGGACAGGAGCATGCTGGCACAGGCATCAGTGAGAGGAGGGACTAAGTATTTTTCTTCAGGGTACTTTTTTCTTTACAAAATGACAGCAATCAAATTGGACTGACAGCAGTTAGAATACTAAACTCACAGTGGAAATGAGAATTTCCTAATAACGTGTATATATTGAGAGCACAGTATATGTCTTTGGACATATTGCTACAAAATTCATAATTTCTCAAGTATCATTTTGACGGCATTTTGTAGAACACCTTTTCATTAGCAGGACATTTTGTTTCCTTTGTTTATTTGTATGCCGTGTGGTTTGGCAGCAATTATTGTAAAATAGCTCTCTGGAAGAAAGTGTCACATACTTTCTTATTTCTTTTTAGTATTGGAAGAAAACATAAACGAGGGTCTTTCTCCTTAGCTGTACAACTAATATTCAAAATAACAAATTAACTGACATACCAGTGGTCCTTCTAAGACTGGGTCCCAGGGAACCCCTCTCTAACATCAGCCATTTCCTGAGGCTAAGAGCTCAGCAACGAATGACTTGCCTCAGACAAAGCTTCCTCCAATCCGTGTCCTATGGTTTATGCCTGGAAGAACAGGGGAGTCTTCCCCTCATAAAAAAAATAATAAAGCAAAGCAAATATACAATGTCATGGGATGCATCTGTGGCCACACTCAAAAACTCTATAAAATATCTAGTCTTGTCTCACAAAGTTCTCTGTCCTTACGGTCGCCATGACAACATATTTCAAGAGACACCTTGATCAGTATAAAAGTGTCATCTACTAATTATGTATTGCTGTGGAAAAAATTTACTGAAAGCGAGTTAGTCAGCAAACAGGAATTGGAAGTTAGCGTGGCAAGAAGTAGACATAAATCAAAAAACACATCTCAACTGCAGACAGGATTTAATTTCTTTACATGGATTCAAACACTGATTTCACTTCTGTAAAGGACTAAAGAAGCGTTCAGACTGAATATACTCAGACCTTGGAGTTAAAATTTGAAATTCATGCATATAGGATTTAAACTGTAGGTCCTACAAGGTTAAATGAAAACACTTCAAGTTACTTTCAGGAATGCATTACCTTGTTGAACATTGCTGCAGTGATTTCAGCAACAGTAACAAAGAGAATATTCATGCATGGCTGAAAACATTTTAAGGTCTACATGAATGATGCACAGAAATGTCTAAGAAGAGAAACATTTAAACCAAACATATCTAAATGCTGATCTGCTGAGAACAGCCAGACACCTTTGGGCTCTGTCTGAACGACTTTGAAAGAAACATACCGTAACAGGTCCCCTCCTTCTCATATTGCAGAGAGTCCTTTGGCATTCTAGACATTATAGACTGCTACCATTAACCACTCAGCCTCAAATAAGTTAGGCACCAGCTTGTGATGTACTTTTAAGTATATATATATGTATAAAATTACATAAGTAGCCAAATTATGTACACTATAGGCAACACCTTGATATAGATTCGGCTAAGTAGTTCTCGCAGGAAATAAAACAGCAGAAAATAGTCAGAAGTGGCAAAGTACAGCTTTCCAGAAGAACAAATAGCAAAATGAACTTATCTGCCTTCAGCAAAATAGATGTATTTTCTTGTCTTATTTAGATTCTCCTAAAGACTACCTGAAATAGCAGGCACTCAAGTTTATGCTGATTCTTTTCAGCTGATGTACCATATCCATATAAACCTAAAAGAAAAAATTCTTTCTCTGTAAGTTTATGTACCATAGCCAATAAATTGCTGCCCAGTCAAGGTCATTCATTTCCTCCTAATTATGAAATGCTAAATAAAGATGTCGGTCTCCCTCTTAAGAACTTCTTCTAGCCCAAACCCCAAATTTAGTAACCAAAGGACCCTTAACAAAATTGCTTCTCCTTTTCTCGATCAGTAGGTTTCAAAACAAATTTCTCTTTCCTTTTCCAGATAATCCATTCTGACCTCAATTAAAATGTTCGGCTTTGTCCTCTGTATTCAGCAGTGCTTGGCCAGTTCAGTCTGTCAGTTCTTCCAGCTCCCCATCCTTCCTCACACAATTATATATACAGCTGCAAGTTCCCAGTACAATCAGTCTCCAAAATTCTCATCTGTGAAAGCTTTACTCACATAAGTAGTTTTATGCAGGAAGAGAACAGTATGGATACTAGGATACCAGATGTGAAGTAAGTGGAGCTGCAACCACCTTTAAAAACATATATACTGTCAAACTACATAGGATCTAAGTAGCATTATCATCTTCAAAACATAGCAAAATTAATCAAATAAAATAAACAGGTCTCTATTAAAACACCATACAGAGTAAAAGAAAGTTTAGACCTACACACAACTGATAGAAAAGCTGATATCTCTGAGGAAATAAACCACAGACTTCCTACTGTTTAAGAACAGAGTATGACAAGCATGAGCAGCAGAGAAAATGTCATTAAAGTTCTACGTGGGAAAAGCTGTAAGTGTGTATCAGTCAAGATAATATCAGTGGGAAAATGGCTTCAAACCACCAGTGGCTAAAACAGTTAGGTATACTTAGAAACACATGCTCACCTTGAAAATTTAATGCAGAAAGGAAAAGATCTGAGTAGTCACTTTGCATGCTTAGTGATTCCCAGCAAGCTTTTCAGAACATCCTGTGTGAAAGTGTATGCTGGGGCATAGCTATGGCTCTTGCTGTCAGGGTGTATTCACATGGAAATTTCTAACTGAATCACTCAGTGGGCACATTTACATGGTAAAAAGCTGTAGAAAAATCTCCCAAAGCCAGAGGAAAGTTGTACTGCCAAAACTGTTAAGCCCTAAGTGGGTTTCCAAATAAAATCCAGTTGCTCTATTGGTTGCCACTTGAATGAGTCAACAATAAACTAAAGCACTAGTTAAAAAAGGCCTTTTTAATATGGAAAAGTATCTTTCAGTTTCTGAAACAGCAATCCCCTAGAATAAACCGAAAGGTGAGACTTCTGAAAGGCTTTGTCCAGTTTCAGCCCAGTGCCTTTCATATGTTTAGAGATGCATTCTACAGTTGCTGCATATCAAGTTTGTGGCTTTAGTGTGGTTTTCATCAGTTGCATTTCTTTGGACTTTAAACAGCTTTTGAACATTTTCCATATTGTGACTAACCTTTAACATACAGACCCATTCATGGACCACTTTTACTCCCTCTCTCGTTAACCTCATCTCACGCCTTTTCCTTCATAAGTTCATCTGCTTGAGTGCATGAAAGGTTCACAGAAGGTAAGATTAAATGAATTTCCTTCAGTGAAGGGCTGTTGAGGAGGTTGTAATTAATTTTGTACAGCAAAGAGTCTTTGGAGGCCCATTGATACTTCATAATGACCTTCATAATTTTTTTGATCTGTAGCTTTCTCCAAGTACTCTTTGTACTTCTGTAACTTTCTCCAAGTACTCTATGTCATCAAGGTAGAAAAGACATGTTTATTCTAAAAGGTAAATATCTGGGGTGTATGATTGACATATTGATGGTGACTTCAGGAAACAAAAACCAAAATGTCTGGTAAGAGGAAGTATATACAACCTCATTGTTTGCAATGAATGCTACAAGACATTGGAGTTGTAAATACATGCTGTGCTAAATTCTTTCTTCTCTAAAAAGACCAGTAAAATACCAGATGTGAATCTTGAATCTTAAGGAACTCAGTTACTTGAGCTCAACAAAATATTCCAGAATGTGATTTCAGCATTATTAGTCAGCTGTGAAAAGTCTGGTCCTCCTGCCCTTTACCCCTAACAGATATTTTTTGTAAGAATATTTTCTCTTTTGTTACTTGAAAAGCGAGAGCATTTAATATCTTAACAAGAACTACCAGCTGCTAAAACCTAACAAGAACAGCTCCCTTGGTCTGCTGAGGTTCACCGTTAAAGACCATCACTACAGACTTCCACGGAGCTTCTGCCCATGTGATTCTATTACTTTCTAAATATTGTGATGTTTCATGTGCATTGTGATAATATTTCAAATGTGTCAACCAGGCTGCTTTATTGTAATTTTTTAACCAGTTAGCAAGGTTGTAGTTGGAGGCATGGCTCCTAGGAGGTGCAAGACATGGCAGCAGTTGAAGCCTATTCTGGTGTTTGAGAAGGGGGCAATATTTGCAACAAACACACTTTTCAACCTCCCGCATCCTGAAAAGTGCCAAAGCCTCTGATCTTCTCTTAAGTGGAAAGGTCCCTATGCAATATAATTCTTCTCTTCTCTTTTCTACTTAAATAAGCATTTAAGTAGAAAAGAGAAGAATTATATTGTAATGTAAATGCTTATTTACAACATTTTCTTTCCACATATAAAAGAGTATTTTCCACCTCATACCAAGGCTTCCCAGCTTAAACCAAGTCTACTGTGGAGATTCAGAAGGTGGAATTATTTTCATTAGTCCATGCCTTAAAAAAATGCATCAGACTGGTGTTTGGGGGCACACATTATGCTGGTGAAGGCTTTGTGTTTTTTGTGAGACACAGACAAAAAAATTCAGTTGCAGTTGTTGTGGCCTTAAATTATGCCTAATATTCCATTTGATTACAACTTAGCTCTTTATAATTCTTTGCTTTCTGTTTAAATGCTGTCTTTTTCTGTTTAAATACTGTCTTTGCTTTTCTGTTTAAATGCTGTCATTTAAATTTTCCAGGTACAGAACATAAAGTCTGACAAATAACAGCAAGAATAGATGTATGAAATAAACCATATCCATCATCCCCAGAAGCACAAAGAAAATCCACTGCTACCAGATCTTCTCGATATTCATAGCCATATTTAAAAAAAAAGCTCACCCATCTGCCATGAAAGAAATTTCACATGTTCATCCCTTCCCAGTCAAACAGAGTGGGTGGATAATAGCATTGAAAACAGGGAGTGAAAAAGTGGTTAATTTTTAAATAGCATAAATGATAGCAGCATATGCACAAGCTTCCTTTAATCAGTCAGCCAGCATTAGACAATTTCAAAAACTGGCTGTTAACGGTTTTTTTCTTAGCTTGTGGTATTTGAAGGACATTGATATACACATCAAACAGAATTCAGGGCACACATTGTGGAAGTGCCTGCGGAAGCTTTGCATGTAAGTTGAAGCTGGAATTCAATCCCTTTATCATACCATGACACATACAGCCTCTCTCCTACCAAATTTCCACTCATTTTGAATGAAGAATTAATTTTCTGAGGATTTACAGTTACAAGTGTTCATTAAAATCTAGCCTTTAAAAAAAATTGTCACTTACTCTACACCAAAAATTTAGCACAGGTCAACCTGCATAGCAAGCTTGCAACGTTGTATTGTTTTATTATTCATAGCATTTAACATTAAAAATATAAAATGCTACAGTTCTTAAAGGGGCCCTAGTAAAAACAAACAAGAAATTACTTTTTTACATGGAGGCCATAAACAAATGCACATTGCCAAATCTTGACCTTTATTCTCCTGTTATACACCTGCTTCAACCTTCTTGTTGCTGTGTCCATGTTCTACTATGCACAAATGTGCATGTATGAGCATACAGATGCCCAAATAACAGTTTCCCTCTGTTTTCTGTGGCCACATTACCTCACTTGAGACTATTTCAGCCAAAATTCTTATATCTCCCTGAAGTGTGACCCTTACTGAAATTTTTGCCATCACTTTTAGTAACTAGCAGTTCACCAATCAGCAGAAGCAGCTACATAACCTCTTCTCCCAGAGTCACAAAGACTATCTCCCAGTGATCTAAGGACAATAGCAGAAATGGAGGTCCTGCTAAAATAACCTCCTGAAAGCGAGTTAGTAACTTCAGTTGTATTATTTACAATGGAAGAAGACAATCATTTTGAAAGGTATTTCTCTGTATACACGCTGTGAAAGAACATTGTTTTCCTGAAGAGAAAACTACTTGTCAAATAGGGAAAGAAATAATGTATGTGTTCAGGTGGCTTTGTTGTCCTGTTTTCACATACTTAAGATGAAATAACAAATTTCTCCTTGCATGGGAATTGCAGAATATCTTCCCCAAAATATTTGTAACTCAGTGATAAGCAACAAATGAAAGTCCTTGAAAATTAAGAAGAGCTCCTTAGCCCAGGCAGTTAGTTACCAAATCTGCCAACTATATTGTTAAATCATCATATGCACTCTCTATAGGAGAGCTGTGATATATCAAAAATGATAAACTAAACCCAGTTGCTTTACATTTTATATATTTTACATTTGAAGTATGAAGAAATATTTTTAATTGGTTTTTAATGCCACCTGGAAAAGAAAGAATGGGTAAAAAATGTAATGCAACACGTTTCTAGTAAGAAAGGTAAGAAAGATTTGGAAACAGACTTATAATTAATGCTTTAAAGATGAAAGATAATTACTTCTAGCTAAGTTCTGAATGCTTCAGCTGCCATAAAAGGGAACAAGAAATCTCTGGCAAATATGCTTGGGAAGATGTGACTAAGAGAAAGGGTTTGCATCTGGAAATAAACTTAGGATGTTGCAGTGCTTTGAAGATAAGAAATCCCAATGTTGCTGTAGGTACAGTTGATCCCTGGGGGGGGACTTGCAGCCCAAGATGGGGAGGAGGAATAGTGTCTTCTGCCAAAGGGTGTAGCAAGGGTGGAGTCTGGTCCTGCTGGTACCAGGTTCTGGGGAGGAATTCCCCTCCACAGGCACAGACCGGTACCCCTCCTGCAAGGGCAACGGATGTCCAACACCCACTTCTAGGCAAACGCACTACAGAATCCAGGATACTTAGAGTCTTTTATGCAATATATTTCATGAGTCTTTCGTGACTCTTTTAAGCAGCCACAGGATTTCACTTAGGACTCGTGATCACTTTCTTCAGATGCAAGTAAAACTCCACTCCTTCCCCAAGGATAGCAGCTGCTCCCCATCCCAGTCAACAAGAGCCACAGATGCCTAGACAACACATACAAAGCTGTAGTCTTTTGAAAAGGAGGTATAAATCTCCAAGTTTATTTCTGTCCTTTACCTCAGGCGTCTGGTTTCATACATATTTGTACCACCATGTAGTATGTAACTACTGAAAACTGAAGGAATCATTTGGATGGAATGCAAGATACAATTGTAAGAAATTATTATCTTTGTTCCCCAATTGTCACATAATCAATGAGACGAAAAATTTTTTCTGTAAGAGATGTTTCAGCTTCTAAAGATTAATGCTGATAGAATCGAACAGCTGAACAACACCCTACCTATTCTAAACAATTTTTAACTTCCTGAGACAATGATTTTTAAATATATACTATGAATATATTTTTCATATGCATCTGAACTGTACAGACCCGAGAAGAGGAGAGGAGAGGAGAGGAGAGGAGAGGAGAGGAGAGGAGAGAAGAGAAGAGAAGAGAAGAGAAGAGAAGAGAAGAGAAGAGAAGAGAAGAGAAGAGAAGAGAAGAGAAGAGAAGAGA
>Ga0065711_1030748_pt1 | contig 31547 bp, 21 predicted proteins | sample Hoacrofraction12_FD_59098 | JGI IMG/M metagenome (GOLD analysis project Ga0065711, IMG submission 59098) | Hoatzin crop microbial communities from Cojedes, Venezuela - Epithelial fraction 12 v2 (version 2) | ecosystem: Host-associated > Birds > Digestive system > Esophagus > Crop | place... | reverse complement strand
CAGCCGTTGTCTCTGCTGTCCGCCGGTACGAGCGCCAGGCTCAGGCACTCCCTGCAGCCAGAGACCTGGACACCCGCGTTCTTGCGTGGGGCCTCCGTCTGGGTCCCCACAGTCCTTCGAGCAACAGCTTTCCCACGGGTGGTAACCATGGCTAGAATATCTCCTGGAAGAGCGATGCCCACTACTTGAGTTGCCAGAAGGGCAAGTATTGCATGTATCTTTGTAATAGTAAAAAATAGTGAAGGCTTAAATAAGCACGCTAACAACACCTGCCACCTTGTTGAAGGCTCTGTCCTTGAACTACTTACAGATGCTCATTCCAGGTGAGCATGCATCTCGCAGCTGCTATTTGCTAGCTGTGCACTTATTGTAGCACCCAAAGTTCCTCACAGACCTGCCCAGACCAGGAGGGCATGTGCAAACCCAGCACAGCACCCAGAACGGCACCCAGGCTCACACCTACGCAGGCGGCATTCTCACAGCTGCCTTCCTTGACAAGGAACCTGGGTTAGATGCTTAAATAAAACCTGGGATATCTGTATTCCAGTCATGATTCCACCGCAGACTCCCCGTGTGACCTTCGGCAGGTCATTTAAGCTCTCTGTAAAAATAAGACTGATAACACTTCCACTATCTGCCTTGCCTATTTAGACCTTAAGCTCCTCAGGCAGATTGTCTCTGGAACGCAGAGTAACAGTTGGGGCCTCTAATAACTACTGTAATACAGATAATTATTAACAGTGACAATGCAACCAGCATGGCAAGAGACAGGGCTGCACTACTCCCCAAAACATTGCAAAGGGAAAAAAGTACAAAGTAGAAAGTTGTGGCTGAGCAGAACAGGGATATTATCAAATGCAAACATATTTTTGAGTTCTGTGATCAAACTGGAAGGCAGGTTTTGGGCTGTAACGAAAGAAATCGCGTTATTACCCACTTGCACAGCCTGACAGCACAGCCCCATGCAGAACGCATGAAAGCTTTCCCTTTCTATTATGCTTAGGTGCTGTGATGGAAACTCATTTTTTCTCGTTTTCATAAATAAAAACATAAATGACTAGCAGTCTGGAAAGTCAAAATCTTGTGGGGGGGAGCTGCTCTCATGTTTTATCAATGAGGAAGCAGAGCACTGGGCACCACAATTTGTCTGTTTGCCTGTTTTCATTATCTTTTTAATGTTAACATTAAAGTCTTCTGGAGACTGTATTAAAAAAACTGGTGTAGAATGACTATTTGAATAGAGATGAAACGCATCTTTGAGAATAGCAGGTAATAGCAAGGCTTTGCTTCTGCCTGTGAGCTGGGAAATGTCTTGTACTGTCAATGCTGGGGTTTGTTGAAAAATTCTTTCCTGTTCCAGGTCCTCTTGTTTCTTCTCGTACCTTTTGGCCTGGGCTCAACCCCAGCACGAAGAGACCTACGGACCACAAGACCCCAGACAGCAGCCCTTACATGGCGACGCCATGCCGCTGTCCGGACTCACCCCAGGCTGCTGCTCCAGCGAGCGTGGCCCCGCGGGCTCACAAGCTGCTGGCAGGGTACGGTCACAGTCCACCCACCGGCCTGAGCGTTCCGGTATGCTCTGTTTCGAAGGGAGGTGTGGAGGAAAAAAACCCACAGCTGTACTTTTATACCCCCTTCTTACGGCATACAAAGCAGAGCCTGAAACCTTTGGGCTGGGTTTTGTTTTGCTGATTTTTTTAATCCGATTTGATTGTTTTCATTTCTGCTTGGGTTTTTTTATTACCTTTTTTCTTCCTCTCCAATTAGACATTCAGGTCTTGTCGATCCTGTTTCTCTGGAAGGTTTTGTGGATGGGTTGAGAACTAATAGATTTAGGATATCAGAGGAACCAATAAATTGGAATAGCTCTAAAAATCACAAATAGATTTTTATCTAAAATGAAGCAGTTGCTTAAAGGGTACCACAAAGATGCATTCTACTAACCTAACAAATCTTCAGGCCAGCTTTTGCATGGCAGGAGGTGCAGACTGTTAGGAAATTTGCTTCACAGCCCACCCAAAAACGCTGAGGCAAGTGCAAAACCCATACACACACACACATGCTTATGTGCACACACAGAGAGAGGGGTTTTTAACAAAGAGTAAGCAGCTTTCCTGTGAATTCCTCTGCTCCTTACTGGTTTCTGACAGACTCTCCCCAATTCCACAATTGCATCGCTGTGCAAGAGCAGCTGATAATTATCCTCTCTTGGGCATTAAAGACAGAAATGATGGGTGAGATCACTTATGCCACTTTCACATTTTTCATAGACGTGTGTATGTTGCGTATGCCACAATTCATCCCTTCTGTCACTGCTCTGCTACTGAAATACCAGCAATGGGGCACGACGATCTGCTTGTGCCCTTCTGTCCCTGCATCTCCTGACGGAGATGTAAAAGTGGAAAAAAGTAGAATAGCTCTACCAAATTCTCTCTGAAGGCTCAAGCAAACCTGTCGCCACTGAGTTTCCAGGAGCAGCTATTCCCACAGGTGTAGCGTGCAGATGAAGGAAACTATTCTATTTCAAAACAAAAAACCCGATCAACTCTAAGGAAATGTAAAAACACTACAGCCCAGAAAGCGGCCCATTAGCTAACTGTGAGCGACAAGGGGACTCCATCATGTGTTTCTTCCTCGCTTTATTCATGAAGACCCATCGACAGCCCCAGCTGCTATGCAGGGGCAAGGGTGCATGCTGGACTCCCACCAGAGCTCCCCAGAGGGCCCAGTGCTGGTCACCGGGGAGCCAGAGCCCTTACGGAGCCTGTGATTAAGGGATGCTGTCCCCCAGCTGCACTCAGGCGGGTGCTTACCCACACAGAAAACTCATTAAGTCAATAGTAAAATTGAAACTCGCTATCATGGACATCACTGGGACCTAAAGTGCAGGCCTAAAGATGAGCACGGTCCCCAGTGCACTGCTGAATCAGGGCCAGGATAAGCAAAGAGCAGAGGAAAGGGAATTATTTCAGCTTTGTTCCCTTCTGGAACATCCCTTCTGGATGCTCCATATGCTACAGCCAGCTGTTCTGGGTTTGTTCATACTCATGACGGGGTACGTGTGACAGACTCTACCTCCCTTCAGAGTGACTCAATCACATAGGGTCTCAGATGGTTTGCTCAGCGCCCTAACACAGTTTGTGTTCCCCCCCCACTCCACACACACACACACACACATTTCCTCCTGTTTCAATCTACTGGCTTTAAGTCACACCCTCGGGACAAGAAGAGGGTTAGGTGACTGCTCTCTCTGTTCATTCAGAGTTTTCTCCTTCATCCACTGCTCCTCTGCCATCTTCTATACATCTCAGCAACCAGAGGAAACATACTTCACTAAAAGAAGAAGCAGACTTGTTTTGGAGGGTCAAATTTATAGCCAAGAAGCTCTTAAAAAAAAAAAAAAATCCTTTCAGGAGGCTATGCAGCAAAGCTAAGAGAAAAACAGTGATGGGGTGTAGCAAAGCCCACCATGCTCTCCTGATCCTACCAGTTTCACAACATGCAAACTGCACGTGCCGCGCTGGAGCTGCTGGAAAGCAGCCGCCCCAGCGAGCACGTTCCTGCAGTAGTTTCTGATAGACACACCAATGCGGACACCAACCCCGCTCCACCTCCTGAAACAGTGCAGGGCAGGCTTGTGGAACAAATTCACAGGTTCGGAGATTTTGTGATCCCAGAGCCCGACCTGCTGCACAGACACCATAGAAGCGTTCCCAATTAGCTCTGCCTCCACCACACGCAATGTCACCATCCCCTTTGAGTCTCCCAGCTGACAACTCCCTGAAGGAGCCCAGACAGAGCAGAGACCTGACCGTAACCCAGCATAAGCTTTTCACAGCGTACACTATAGAGCAAGGACCAAATACTGAGCTCTTGGCTCAGGAGGACCTCTAGCATACCAGAGAAGGCGGCCGGCACATCCCAGGATCAGACCCCTCATTTATTCCCCACGTGCCCCTAAGCAGAGGGACATGCTGCTAGGAAACATCTTTGGGTTTTAGTATTCTGTCATTCTTTCCAAGAGCTGCTGTGCTACTTGCCTGTAGAGGGTCTGAAATGTGATGACAGGAGAATTTGGCTTATTCTCCTGCTGCTGTCCCAAACCATCACATCTCCCAAAGACCTGAAGCCTTCTCTGAGCCTTTCTTTTCTTATTACTTCATCCATTCAAACAACAGAAATCCTTTCCCATCATTTTTTCCAGTAGATTTCCCTTCCACTGGCTCAGAGTGGTTCCTCCCACTGTTCCCCCACATGTTGTCTCTCAGCTTTAATCAAAGTCACTTCTTTATTTCCCATCTGATTACCCAAGTGCTGCCTGGCCCTCAGCCACCCTCAGAGCTGGCATAAGCAGGTGCAGCTCTGACAAAATGACATCAATCTGCATGCACCCTGAATTGGAATTGTCTCCCTGATGGAGCCCTCTTGCTCCCAACTGTTTCTGAAAGCACAGTCTCACGGTTTGCACATGTGACTAAAGTGCAGGAGGAAAGTAGTCAGTGCTTGCCTCTTTAGCCTACTCCTAGATCACCAAAGGAATAAGCTGCTTTGTCCTACACACCTTCTACCTCTCTTTGAAATGTAAATGCACTCTTCTCAGCTCGGGTGTCAGCGTTGTGGGCCAGAGGGATCGGTGAGACTGCTGAGTGCTCTTGTGGTAGCAGCAGAACCTTTATTTACACTTACCAGCACCACCAAATCACTCTGCTGCTCTGCACTCTCCCTTGCTGTTGTCCGTCCCACTACAAGGTTCTCCCATTCAGAGTCCCTTCCCAGCAAAACGAGTGTCACGCTCTCCTCGGAACCCGGCAAAGGCAGCCTGTCAAATGCACAATCGACAGCTGGCTTTTCCACACCAACACTGCTGTGACACTACGCAGGCAGTGGAGGCTGTCGAACGCAGCCTGTACCTTGCATGAGTAGGAGGCACCTGCGACTGCACTACTGCACGTAACTGTAACCCGACATGAAAAAAACTTATTCATTTTCCTACCATACTGTTTCCTAGCTGATATGAAGAAATGCCTGTCTGCAGACCCATCTTCAGGGTACTCCCAGAGTCCTGGAGCACAGGCAGATACAAACTGGAGCCTGGTTTTGAGAAGAAATATTTGTGCCAGGAGTCTTGAAAATATTTCTAAGCTACAGGCAACACTGTGCTGACTCACACTGCCACTGAAAACCATTCAGTTTTCAGAAGCATCAATGATATCTGCCCAGGGACCTCCAGCTCTGTGAGTTATTAGGTTTGGTTTAGTACCAAAGCCAACACGAAATCTTGTGTTTTGGACACCAACAGGATTTCAGCAGTGGAACTCCTTGCTTCAGGGGGCCGGATGCTATAAATTCTCCTAAGTCAAAAAAGCGACTGCACAAATTCAAGGGAGAAAACCTCATCTAGAGCTACTAAATGTCGTGAAATTGCATCTGGCTGGAAAGTCATAAATCTCTGGAGATGGAGAGAGCACATTAAGGAGGTGTCACTACAGGCTTACCCTGTTCCTACACTCTTCCTCAGACATCCACTATTTACCACCTGAGGAGAAAGAAAATGGCTGGATGGACATTTGATCTCATGTAGTGCAGTTGCTCTTACGTAGGCTAAGGCAAACAGAGCACTCTCAAATTCACCTGTATCTCTAAACTACTCACACAAACCTTCACAGGTCTGTCCACCACGTCCACCCATCACCCCACTGCACCGGGAGACACAACACAGAGCCACGGTGTCACTGTGAATTATTTTCCTCTTGATACAATTCAGAAAGGCTCCTACCTAGGGTCAGAGACCTACATTTACCTCTATTACCTTAAACACCCAAGGGAGTACAGGAGAACAGTTGTCCCAAGCTCATTTTATAACCAGTGAGAGAGGAGGGCATGGCCAGAGGCGAGTGGCCTTAGATGAGCTGATTTCTCTCCCTCCCCGAGTGCAGTGACTGTGTGCTACCTGACCCCGACACCATCGCCAGCATACACGACTGCACGCGCAGTTCATTTGCGTTCCTCAGCTTGGATAGGACGAATCCAAGCTTCGGCGTCGTACACACATAGAGAACAGAATCTGCACCTCATTGCCCAGTAGAATGAACTAATGCACTGCGAGTCTGAGTCTTTCATGAAAAATGTTTTTGTTGAGGAATTACAGGACAGCGTCTCCGTGAACCCTGCGAGAAGGGCTGCTCTCTCATGCTCTCTCCTGTGCCTTGTGCCACTGTGGGCAAATAACCTCAGTAGACTAATCCTTGCATTCGGCCAAAGGAAAAGCAAACAAGACCAGAGTCCCACCGTGATTCCAGAGGGAAGGATGTGCAAAGGAGGTCTCCCAAGGTCATGGCAGAGAAAACACATCCACAGCTGCACCAGCAGCTGTCAGGCTCTGCTGAGATGCCATCGCTGAGGAGGTCTCTGCGAAAATAAAGGGCATCACTGAGCACAGGGACTATATATGGGCAGCATGCATTAGGCTCCGCTGACCTGGCTACAGAGAACAAAGCCCGCCTGCTCCTTCCCTGAGCATGGAGCTTTGCGCCATCCCTTCAGACGCAGTTCAGCCTCACGCTGGAAAAACAAAGGGAGGTGCTAAAGGCCAGAGCTTCTCCTTTTTTCCTTGACAGCTCTGAAACACCAAACATACCACGGCATCTGGCTAAGCAGCCTGGCACATGCTGTCACTCCCTTGCCAAGGAGACTGACTGACAGATTAGATCAGACACGCAGATGATGGGCTGGGACATCTTGAAGCCCCATCTCCAGCCACCATCCAATTCCTGTTTGCAGCATTAATCTCCAGTGACAGAGGGGCCCCCCACATGCATAAACCAGCTGTGCAGCACTGCATGTCGTATATGCTAAGGGGAGCACAAGGGACTTCTAAGGGGCCTTGGTGCATGCTAGGGCAGAATATCCCAGTAAGAAACTCTGCCACTGATGTGAAGAAAGACTGAAATTGCTGTTGTGAAAAGGGAAGTAGAATAAAGAAGTCCCAGGATACGGATGGGAGGCTTGAATCCTCCCTCGAGGCAGCCTGCATGTAACTCCTTGCAAAGCTTCCTATCAGTAGGAGATCTATACAGCACTTTCCTGTCACTAGGAGATCTCCAAAAACTCTAAAATGAATGCCAAAGAGCAGCGACAAAATTAAGCCTTGATGACAGAGGGTCATCTCCCGCACCGGCTGCGCTGTGCACGCAGCGATCTGTCAGCCCAGCCATTCACTGGCTGGCTGCAGGGACAGCGTCCGCTTCTGCCTCTTCTTCCATGTTCCAGTGTGACTTCTGCCTGATCTCCACTTCAAATACTCCATCTCCAGCCCCTCTGTCTTCCCTGGTGGCATATATACCCTCTGCTTCCACCACAAAGCTATGAATCATGATAGAATAATAAGCTTGTTTATGAGCTGCACACAAGCGCAAAGGACCAAAGAGCAGAATAAATCGCTACAAAGCTCTCTAAGCTGATTAATTCATTCAACAGTTTTTTTGCTTTGACTCTAGCCTCCTCTAACTGGTGCCCAAACAACGTGGTAGTACAACGGGACAAACAGCAACCTTCTTTTAAAAGGTTCATTACTTTTGTCTTGTCAAGATCAAGAGATGAACTGACTTGTAAAGGATTTGAATCCCAGCGAGACAGCTGAATGCATCACTGCTCTGACTGATTCTCAGGCTTGCAGTAAGGCCTGCAGCAGTGTGTAATACGTAAACGAACTGCCAACATAGGCACGCAGCTCTGCCGGGAAAGATATTGCCTAACCTCCAGGGTCCTCTTGTCCTCAGGGTGGTGGACAAGGATTTAATCACAGGCCTCTCTTGGGGTAGGAAGACTTTCAAAGTTGAACACAGCTGTTTGCTGACTGGTACAATGCAGTATCAATAAAGAGGACTTTGCTCGTCTTTCACACTAAGGATCACAACACTCTGCAGATACCAGTCCTCCCAGGCATACCTGCATCCGTCTGACAGCTCAGAACTGCTTACCGTATCTTACAAATAGGAAACTGAGCCAAGGCAGGTCGAAAACGCTGATCCAAGTTTGCCTTTCAAGGTAGGTACAGAGCTGGGATAGAAACCTTCAGATTCCCCCTGCCTATCCCTCACCGTTTCACCTCCCTTCCACCTTTCCCCCAACCCTTCATGCCAAAAGCTCAAGTCTGCTTGTTGTTTTTTTGCCAGGCATGTCTATTCTTCAGGCTTACCTGTTCCTGGGCTTTCTCACCCCAGCCTTACCAAGATGCTGGCAGGAAAGTTGCATTCCTGTAGCTTTTTCAACTTTATCACAGCTCAGGTGCAGAGAATTAGAAGAACACATGGTCACACAGGATTTCCCCTTTGAGCAGTCACCCACAGAAATCCAGGCAAGTATCCAAGCTTGGAGTTTCTCCTCTTCAACCTTACAACAGAAAGCATGATCTAGTACAATGCACACGACCCAGCAACTGTTGATCCCACAGCTGCCCCTTTATTAGCCGAATGGCTCAGGTAACAAGGTTTTCTCATCTACAAGAAATGCATTGCCATTTCCCCTTAAACTCCCATCTGTTACTTACACTGCAGCACATCCCAAGGGGTCATATCTCAGGCCCACAGGTAGAGGCAGATTTTTTTAAGACGGCAAAAAACCCTGGGCAATAACTCAACAACTCAGCCCAGTGGAACATTCACCCTGGGACACAGGAGAGGGTCAGGGTCCCATGGCAGACTACACTGCTGCCTCCGAAGCCTCTCTGCGACTGCTAGGTGCTATACAGATGCAGAATATTACTCTCTTACATATGCTTTGGGCAGGAGCTATGAGGGGAGAAGCAGCAGGGCACATCTAAAAGAGAAAAAGGCACAAAATGGCATCTATTAGCAAGCATCCTATTTAGTGACTACCTGTAAACCAGACAGTATGAATAAGAGATATTAATGGATCTCTGACAGGCCCTTGCTATTATTGTTTCACAGAGGCATCAGAGCAAAAAGGAACTCTTAAGAATGAGCAAGCTGAGTCCCTTGATTCATTACTCCCTGCAAAGTCCTAAAAGCACCATAGCGAGACAGAGAGCACCACATCGAACTGCCAGCAGCATTCCTCTGATCCCGGGGGAGGGGTTTACCCCTTGGGAGGTACTTGGCTACTTGCACTGATGTCCTCTCTGCCAGATCCACAAGACTTTCTGAAATCACTCTGCAGAACAGTCGGCTTTCCAACTGTGTTGCCCTCATGCTGAGAGTATCCCTAATCTATCTCCGTGGGGATGAAAGGAGCTGGGAGGAAGGCATTCAGTTCTTGCTGAAACTAATCCCTCTTTGCTTTCAAAACAGCCCAGGAATCTCTCAGGTGGCATTTTTGTTCATGACTAAACACTGGTGGAGGGTGTAATACGTGGCTTAAAGGAACAGCTCACTGTGAACACATAAACAAGTTGCCAGACTCACATTGCTTTTGCTTTGCATCAGGACTCAGAGACACCGGGCTTTGAAGGGCTTTTACAACCCCCTTTTCTTTACATAATTAAAAAGTGATTAGTTTTTGCAACACAGGACTGAATCATGTTCAACAGCCTGATGACAGCAAGGAGCTAAAGTAGGGGAGCAGGAGGGACACTTTGCAACTAGAGGATAAATGGCCTCCAAAAATTGTGGAGGAGGAACAGAAACTGTGAGGAAAGGAGAGGCTGGAAGTGAAAGGAGGAGCAATGCGATTCCCGTAGGGGTGTAAATCTGTGCAAAGTGCTTGCTTCAAGATCAGGGTCGAGGTCCATTTAGCAGAGCAGTGGGGGAGAATGCGAGAACCAAATTAGCAAAGACAATTAATTCTTCCCTGTGCCCTCGGTGCAGGCTCGACTCAGCACCCATTGCAGTCATTGGAAATCTTCCAAATGACTGTACTGACCCTTATAGACTGCCAGCCAGGCCTGGATTAGGAATCATGCGCAGGTGCCATCCAGGACTGAACAAAATCTGAAGTCTCTGAGGGTATCCCACATGAACTGGAAGCTCTTCAGCTCTGTGGGGAACAGGCCACAGCCTTCTGCTGGAGTGCAGGTGAAGCTGCCAGACAAGACAGGAAATAGTTTGAAAAGAGAAGGCTGACCTCATTGATTGCATGACTGGTCATTGGTCTTTAGGAAGGATAACACCATATCTTTCATGCAAAGCTGAGGATGAAGAGCAGCTTGCTCGACAGTTCAGGGGAGCAGTGGTGGAGGCAGTTATGATGTATCACAGGCCATGAGCTCACATTTGCCCCATGTTGCAACCCAGCCAGGCACACGTTAACTCAGCACCATGCTCATTTAGACTTGACAATGCCTGAGCAGCTCACACAACAGGCAGAGCCCACTCGTGCTGCCCGTGGACAGCTACCCTGGCAGCACCACTACTCGCTTGCGAAGCAGCCAATTTAAATTCAGCCCTTGCCCATCTTCAAGAATGGCAGCCTCAGAGCCATCACACTGCACTTACAGAAAATTTTCTTTTTAAAAAAAAGAAACAAACAAAAAAAACCAGCCTAGCACTGATTTCAAAGGCAGGCAGGCAGTTTGAAGCTTTCAAGAAACACTTGGATTCAAGAATCAAGAACCTACATCCTGAATGCTTTGGGACACTGTTCTTAAGAGCCCACAAAGTGCTTTTGAAGACAGGACTCAGCCTCTCGAAGGCATTTTGCTACCACAGAGGTACTACTGTACAGCCAGATAGCTTCAAACTGGTTCCAAATAACCATCATGCAGAGACTGATCCAACGCCTCACTATATTCAGTTTTGAGATTTTTTTCTCATTTTCACAGGCAAAATCGCCACTTAAATTTGGCTTTGCATCAATAAATTGCCCAAGATAATAGGACAGATGAAAAGGAGGAGGACTGACTAGCAGGAAAATATAATAAAAAGGTGCTTGACTGCGTGAGTCAGTACTGGCCTCTGTGTCAGCAGCACAATTAGTCCTCCCCTTGCAGGCCACATGGTTTGGTGTTGCATTTGACAGACAAATCAATCCTCCCCTTCTTCTAAGCACTGTCTAATGAATAAATCAGCAAGGTCACTGGTGCTGCTGCTTCGCCCTTTCCCTGCCAGCCAGCTGGAGCTGGACCTGCCGCCTGGCTCTATCTGCTGTGCTTCCAACAGGATCCAAGTGTTCTGGGGAGTGAGACAGAGCGGCTAAAATACACAACCAGGCAGCAAAAGTCCCTAGGTTTACTCCTGACTGAAGTGTTGTCTTGGGCAAGTCAGACCAACCCTTTAGGCCAAACAACGCATTAGCTTAGCACATCTCGTCTGTGGAGCCAGCTGTGGAGGAAGAGGGGGAAATCAAGGAACACTGCAGAAAGGAGAAAGTACCAAAGGACTCCAGGACACTGCTGGCTTTGCATTGGTCTAGTTCACCACTGCCATATGCAATGATGCTGGAAAACCTCCCACGGCCAACCAGGAGTCCTTCAAGGAGGATTGCCCAGCTCTGCAGTGGTTGAGGCAGACTCTTTTCTTGCACGCTGAAGCAGAGCAGGAGCTCCCACGCGGCAGCCAAGGAGGACACGCTGCAGCCAGCCTTTTCCCAGCCACCCTCAGTCCATACCCTGAGCTCCTGCTCACCCGAAGCTCTGCTCAAGAGCCCAAGATTGTCATGTCACAGCACTATAAACAAATTGCTATAATGATCTGGTCTTGTGCACGCAAAGGGGCTCTGAGCTAATTAATGCAATAATAACAATAATTGCAGTAATTTACTCAGCACCAGGCATGTCTTAAGTGTTTTCAAAACACCCAGGAAGATGAAGCTGCTACCTAAAAGCATTCACTCTAAATGGAGAGGAGTGGGAGATGGGAAAGCAAACACGAGGGGACCAGGTGAGAATGGTAGCATGTCTGAGACCTGCCAGGCAAAGCTTCTTGCAGACCTGTTGCAAAACTGCCACTCACCCCTAGAGACAGTTGGGCTGTGCTTGCCTTTTTTGTTTTACTCAAGGCTATTCCCATGGAGGATTTGCCCCAGAACTCCATACAAGGCCTCCATCTCCTCCACCACTCTGCCAGCTATAGAACTTCCCACCTCTCACCTAGCTGCTTCGCTCCCACATCTGCCTCCGCTTCACCGAGCACCCTTGAAATCCCAGCAGACCAGTGAATAGCGCATGACCTAAACACTTCTTGGGAGCCCATAGAAAGTGCTTCCCTCAGTCAGAGACGAAGCCTGGCGTAAGGGGTGAAAGTGATTTCTGTAGCAGCCACAGGAGTGGCTGGGAAAAGAGATGCTCCCTCAAAGGAAGAGTCAGCTGAGAAGGCAGAGGTGAGCGCTGAAGGGGAAAGGGATGACACATTGCTCACTAGGCCTGAAGTCAACTGAGGAGAGTCTCGCTGCTTCTTACCCTATGGACAGGGTTCCTTGAGAGAACAGCACATATTCCCCCCTCCAAGCGATGAAAGTCAGTCACGCGTAGGAGAAGCATGACTGAGCTGGACAATGGCCGAGGACTCGATGTGACAAGACACTCACCCTCGAAAGGAGGCATTTTCTCATCTCATAGCCTTTCCTTAATTGCCCTTCTGACACTGCAAGTCAGTTCCCCAGTGCTACCTACGGCACCCTGCCCAACGCTGGCCACCCTCCTTCCTAACCTACTGCCGCCCTCCCTTTGCCCTGCCAAGCTGACAGGCTGCTCTCCAGCCCGGGGAGCTTTGCCCCTGTGTTAGGCTGTGAGGTTCTGGAGAAGGGGCCTGCCTTCCCTGTGCTAGCTCTGGGAGCCTCCAGTGCTACAGGAACCAGTGGTGGCTCAGTCCTCCTAGTGCTCATCCACACATCTGCATGATTTGTGGATGCACTGGCACGCGAGCGCTTAGGAGAGCTGTCAGAAACTTGTGCAGGGATAACCCAACAGCCTGGCACAGCAGGAGTACCCTGAACACAGACAGCCGTGAGCAAAAGAAGAAAGCAGAGCAGAAGGGAGAGCAGAGGCAGGAGGAGGAGATAGTGTGGACTTGCAGGAGGAATCAGAGGAGCTGAGTGGTGCACCTCAAAGCTGGGCAAGTGGTCCAGCAGGAAGAAAGCAAGAGGCTGACGAAGTTCTTAAGAAAATGAACCACAAACCAGTCCCTTTTCCTTTATATTACGATAAGGATGAGTCACCTACCACTAAATTTGCTCCTGAAACAGGCCAGGAAACCCCTGGTCCTGGCAGACAGTTATGGCCTGGAGAAGCACGTGTGTCTTCACCACACCACCTCTGCCCACCGAGGGGATAGGAGATGCTCCTAGCAAAAACACCAGAAGAAACACCTTTGCCTTAGCTGGGCTAGCCAGAACATGCCTCTAACATCCTGCCTGAGGTGGTGGTTGGAAGTTTCATCTGGACATTAAGCAACAAGAGGAACACTGCGATGCCCTCCTTGCCATATAGCACACTTGAACCGCTTCTGCTCAAGCCTAGAAGCTATCAGGACAGTTTACTGCCCTGATCACTGCGCAGCTGTCAGCCAAAACATCAAGGGAAGGCCTGGTCATCAAAGCTGCAGAGGAGAATATCCCCACACAGTAATGAAAGATGACTAACTGTTAGGCCATTGGTACAGATACAGCTTTCTGCCATGCAGGCATTCTAGTAATCATATGAACAGCAAGTTCAGCTGCCTCTTTCCATCAAATTGATGGAGTCAGAAGCAGGCACTCCTCTGGGCTAGTATGAATCACCAAAATGCAGTCCCGCCTAAGGTGGGATGCAACTGTGCGCAGTGACAGCACCTAATCTATTCAGGCAGAAATGAGTATGACTGTACCCAGCCAAAACAAAAGACAGAAGTGAGACAAGGCAGAGTGCACCAAAATTCTTCCTTGCCACAAATTTCCTAAAATCAGAGGGGAGAAACTAGAAGCAGATCTCATACACCCTGCAACTGGCCCTGATGCACAGTGGTCCTCACTCTCCGCTGGAGAGAGATGAGAAACCCTTCCTGCTCTCACAAAACAGAGTCCCTCCTACCAGTCCGTTCCTCCAAGCTCCATGGAGATCACTAGCCAGCACTGCCATGACTTCAAAGCAGCTTTCCTCTTTGGTGCAGGCAGGACGCCTGGAGCCCACACCACACATAGCACCGCTGGGACCCACCAGCCCCATGTCCTGCTCCAGTGGCAGGATTAGGAGAAGCGACAGCTTTCAGCAGGCAGCTTAGTAGGAGGATCTATCTCGGGATCACAATGGCAACATCTCCCCTGCTGAGAATCCCGGGGAGAGATTTTGCTGCAGGACATTTGGAGAGGTGACCCACAAGGATGCTGAGCAGAGGCTCTGTTACAATGACCAGCTCTTGCTGCAGAAAGCTGAAGCTTATTCCTAGAAATTTCCACGGTACCTTGCAGGAGATTTTCTTGTTTCAGACAGCTTACTTCACTAAACTAGAAAAAATAATTGGCCTTTTTCTCTGGAGCATTCAAAACAAAGCCAACTTCCCTTTGTCCCAGAAGACCATCACTTCATTGCCGATGAACACACTTCGAGTGCGTTTTGGGTTCTCTCTGGAAAAAGGACTTACCTTGCAGAAGCATCCCAGGATCTGTTTCTATCCCAGTGGAAGACCTACAAAACCACATCACTGCTTAGTGGCTATGGTTACTCAGGCCCACAAGACCGCCTGCCAGGTCCTCCCAAGCTACAAAAGCCAAGAAGTGACTTTAGAAATCCAAGTGCAAGAGGGCTGCTGTAAGACAGCAGCATGAAACACTGGACTAAGCCGAGTAAGAGAGAATCGGGCTCTGCAAACAGAGGTGTCGCAACTTCTTAGGGTCTCTATAAAGGAACAGAGCTGGGCCCAAATGTGGAGAGCACAGGGGAGAAAACAAGGCACAGAGCAAACAATAAACAAGACGGAGAGCCCTTCGTAGCTCATGCGGGTGACCACTATGCAGCTCCCTGGCTAAACAGGGCATATTCAGCAAAATTCCTGTCTTTCTGTTTTTATGAGATTTCCAAAGCTGCTTGAGGGAATATCTAGTTCCACTTTAAATTAATGTGAATCAAGCATTGAAAGCCCTATGGTAACTTGGCAAAACTCTGCTTTAATATAGAGCCTCACTGTAATTAATATCAGATTGTAGAGCTCTGGGATGTACTGCAAGGAGGTCAGGGGAGTGTCTCTGGCATTTTCCTGAAGGTCTTTAGGCTGAACAATGAGGAGATTGTATGGGGCAAGCACAGCAGCTTTCTGGCTTCGAAAGGACACTGCCTCCCTCAGAACGGCTCACAGAAGTAGGATTCAGCCCATTCTCCTCATGTCCCTGGGAGCCCAGAGACTAATTTTGAATCAGATTAGCAGGCCCACTGTCAGAAGCATGAAACTCATTTTGCACCTCACTTAGGAAACCTCTCAAGGTGTACAAATCATAAACTTGAAGATTTTGGAGGAAGACAGCCTCAGTGCATCCTCCTGCTGCCTCAGCTCCATTATGAGCACAGGCCACTAGCCCTCTGTCCTGTGCACCCTGCACATGCAGCAACACCTACGCACCCACAGGGCCACACAGAGCAAGGTTCGGCTATTGCAAAGCTGCACCTTCAAAAGCTGAGCTACAAAACTTCAGCTTAATGTTTTTTTCTTGTCAGTATGCATGCACACCCAGCCCCTGATGATCTTCCAAGCAAATGTCCATGAAAAAGGCCTGGCACAAACCAACAACCCTCCGGAGCTCTCCAGAGAAGGAGCTGCAATACCAAACTCTGAGCTCACGGCTGCCTTGTGTTTCTCCAGCTGCCCAAAGGCAAAGGGGGCAGCTCCTCCTTAGGGTACAGCAGCAACAGGAAGGAAAAGCAACGAGTGACCCCACACTGGATTAAGGACAGTGAGGACTAGACATGGCAGGACACACGTGTGTTCTCCCCATCAGCCCTGCGGACTGCATGGGGCACACGCCAGCACCCAAGGGTGTTGTTGGGACCCCAGGATCTCTTTCTGCACCAGCACCGGGTGGGGGTCAGCCAACGGCTGCACAGAGCCGGGGCGGCTCGGGAGGCACGAGCGCTCCCCTCCCGCAGCGACCGGCAGCCGGGGCTCCCCACAGGGCTGCCTCTCCCTGCCTTGGCATCTGGCGGCTGCAGCCCAGAGCAGACGGGGAGCCTGGTTTGGGGCCACAGCCTGCACCTAAGTCGTCTCTACCTTAAGCGCTCTTCCAGAGCACAGCTTGGATGGAAAGAGGATCTAAAGGACCCCAGAGAGCTTCACAGCCACTTCTCTCCAGCAGAATTGGCTTAATTTCTCTATCTGCACACACAGCTATCACAAGCTTTAAATACCCCCACTTACAAACCAGTACTACCAGGGCACAGCCACCCCACACATTTGCACCCAGAGCATTTCTCTGCAGCGCAGTGGCACTCTGGGCTGACTCCCAAGGACGGCTCTCCCCAGGTGCTCACTGCCCTACCAGCCACCAGCGCTGCTGCTCCAAGGGTCCTAGAGACGACGAGGTCTCCCCCAAAACCACACACCAAGAGGTGGACAAGTCTTCAGCCACCCAGAGCAAGCCTACCCCAAAAGTCCCATTGGAGCCGGAAGTAGGAACATCCCCAAGGCCTGAGCCTTTCCTGTGTGAACCGGTGGGAGTGCGGAATGCTCAGCAAGGTGCTTTCACGTGTCTTGTATTACCGCAGGTTACACTCACCCTAGCCAATGGTTGCCTGAAATGGGCAGAAGATAGGATGGCGAGAAGCAGGCAGCAAAACAATGAGAAGCGGATGAGGAGAGACCAGGAAGTAGATATTTCTAGCTTCTAAATAAATCTGACAGGGAATATTAGTCTTAAATCAGGGTTGCCACCAAGCCAGTTGGAAATCTGTCTGGCCAATTTTCCTGTCATCTTGCCATTTGCTGGGGAGACAGCTGAATTTGCCAAGAGTATTTTTTTTTAATGTCCAAGAACAGGATTTGCTGCACGTGCCCAGACACTTTGTACATGCCCAACTGCACTGACCACCTTGGACTTCCTCATCTTAAACCTCTCTCACAAGAGAGCCACATGGGAAATGCTACATCATATCCCAGGACAGGCCCAAACCCATTTAAGTGGAGTCAAGAAAGCTGTGCAATTAAAGCATGCACACAGCGCACACTGGGGTAACTCTGACCCAGGATTTATCACACAATGTCCCATCGTCTACACAGAGAGCTCTTAGCCAAAGTCTGGACACATTTTTTTTGTGGGTGTGAGTACAGATTAGTTGCCATATACTGCTTCCTCTCAGCAGTCCAAATCGCTCCTGCCTTGGTAGCCTTCCAAAACCTTTTCATAGTCTCCCCTATGAGACACAAATTGTCCTACAACTGGCCACAAAAAGCTCCCAGAGCATCTCAGCACACAGAACTACGCAAAAAGACCTGAGTACACACAGCGAGAGAGACCAAGCAAGGAAGATCCAGGGATGCAGGTAGAATTTGCAGGGTGGGGGCTGTTGCCACAGACAGCTTGACCCAGCCTAGGCACTTCGCAGGCCAACCGCGATGGAGACAGAAGCACGAGCCTGTGACTCCCCACCGAGAATTTTCAAGCATTGTCAAGTCAATCTTGCTAATCATGTATTAAACCTTGGAAATTCAAGGGAGTTGGTGTTTTAAGCCAAGTGAATGCAGCTACCAGCACTCCGAGCTGACCTCAGACAGCTAACCCAGAAGGAAAATGATTCTAACTGGTCAGAAACTGACCTTTTTTGGGGAGCAATGAGATTTTTCCAAGGCACTCCACTCCAGCTTCATTCTGCCACTGTGGAAGCCAACATTACAAGCCAGCTTCAGTGGAAGCAAATCAAAGCAACCTTAACATCTCCAAAAATACAATCTGTTTTTCCTTCCTTTGGCTCTCTTCAGTTTGAGTGTCCTGAACACAACCCCACCTTGCCACTGTGACACCCCACTGTCACTATGCTATACTGCCCAAACACACGCACAGCTCACTGCAAACGAGGGCTAAGAAGACGAGCCATTTTCTGCCTGGCATTCGCATTGTTGGATTCTAGCCTGGAAATAAAGGAATATAGGAAAGCACTTGTAAAAATACAAACACAATGTGCTCAAATCACGCTTCCATTGACTTTGAACAGTGTTACAACTGGAGTGAAATGGCTCTGTTGGGCTCAAGCTTGTCCTCAGAAATGTGTTCTGGGTTCTCAGCAATGCCATGAGAATTACATGGGTACCTCCAAGGGAAGAATTTGGCCAACTATATTTAACTATTTAAAATTTCAGGGTTATTTGCAGAATATGGGCCGGAGTCCCATAAAAGCAAAACAATCTGAAGAAAAAGATATTCCAGAATGACTGTGAAATAGCAAACTGCACCCTCTCCTCTCATCAAAGCGCATCAATTTGCAAAGTGATCAGCACGGGTATTGATTCAGACAAGGAAGAGGCAATATTTACCTAAGCACCTGCGCTTACGGTGTGTTAGATCTACCAAACAGCCTGCAACCGCAGCAATCATGTAGTGTGGGAGAGAATTCTCTATCATCTCAGCCTTAAAAGAGCCATGAAGCGGTAGATAGCATACGCAAAAGCGTGCATTTTGGCAGCATGGGAATAAGTCATTCTGCGTTAGAGCCAGAGCCTTCTGTTTTAGGTCACGTTGACTCAAATGAGCTGCTGAAACCCGTTCTCACATGTTCTCTTCTCTCTTGTTGCTGCACTCTTCCCTTAAAATCCCTGCGCGTGGGACTTCAGCAGGAATTTCTCTCCCAACCTTCTCATAAGGAGGAAAACATAAGCACAGAGCTCAGCAAAGAAAGCACAAGAACCACACACTCCTGTTCCCACACTCTTGTCATTTTTCTCCCACCATCCCCACCTGCTGAAGTCAGCCTGGGTGCTGCAAACAGCAGAGGAGGAAGAGCAGTGGGTCATGTTCATCCCGGAAAGTCCCCAGCCCTCCACTCCTGTGTTCTTCACTCCAATCCACCCTTCCTAATCAAATCCCCCTATTCCCACATCCCAACCCTAGAACTAGTTGTTCAGCAGCTGACTCCAGGCATAAAAGAGTAGTAGATGTAAGGAATGCCACTGGGACTCTCAGCAGAGAAATCTGCAATATCAGGAATCAGTTTAAAAGGCCTGAACCACCTCCCAAAGCAGATATTGATGTGTCCAGAACATGGTTTCCTGGGCTGTATTTAATGGCATTTTTCCAGGAAAACATTGTTGCTCTCATGTATGCTTGTAAGCTCCAGTAGACTGCATTCACTGCAAATGTAAGGAGGTATATTTGACTTAAAGTATCATTTACCCAGAACAGGGCTCACTTCTGCAACAGAGGTCTTATCTGTTCAGAAATGCTTCTGTAGTGAATGGCATCTCCTCACCAGTGAGAAAGCAAATCTGACTCCCAAAGAGTTCTCATCCCAAAGCAAGCAGGTACCAAAAAAATGCATGCTGCCCAACGAAGATTATTAGGACATTTTATGTGTCATTTGGTAATGTTTGTAGGTGGACACCAGAAAATGCACGCAGCCAATCCACTACCAGCGCCTTCAGAAATGTACCTGTGTTGGCAGGGGAGGAAACCCAGAAAAGAAGATGCCAAAAGCAGCTTCAAAACGTTCTCCTTTCAATTTATTTTCCTTTTGTCAGCTTTTGGAGCAGAAAGAACTTCGTCCTGAGAGACAAACAGAACCTATTCCGGCTCTTCTCAGGCATGAGATCAGCAGCACCTTTCAGATTTGGTCCCACCCCAATGTTGTCACCATTTCAGTAATCGCACAGATGCGTTACAGGACATCCCTAAAGCCACATAATTTGCCACTCCCCTACAACAGAGCTAGCTCCACGACACACACCCACACACCAGCAGAACAGGGTAGAATCAGCTTGCGCTCCTTGATACATCCCAGGCAGAGAGCTAGCACATAAACCATGCAGCACTTTGGGGCCTCCCAAAGACCTCACCCCCCCCACCTAAGCACACACATAAACCCTGTCAGGGAAAGGACTGGGTTTTTCTTTCCTGCCAGCCCTTAGCTAAAATGACAAGGCCACATCAGCCAGTGAGACAGCTGGGCCAGACACAGTGGCACAGAACTGGTACCATATCAAGACCTAGTAATTCAGGCACCCTCTGGTAGCAGGTATATCTGGAATCCCAGCACGACTCTGGCAGCAGCGTAGTGCCCGTTGCTGCCAGGAACAATTTGTAGTAGTAATGCAACTCAGATAACGCTGAGCTTACTGCAGGCGGAGCCGCCAGCACCCTCAGCAGGAATGGCTAGGAGACACGTCTCGTTCCCAGACCATTTCAACCCACTTCTGAAAAACTACTCCACAACCTAATGTTTTCCCAGAGCTGAAGGATGCTTTGAATCATCTCTGAAAAATCACTTGGGCTGCTTGTGAGTCAAAGAACGATGAAAAGCACCCTTTGGGGGGGAGGCGGTGACACGAACAGGATGGACCAAAGCCCAAAAGCCGCCTAGCCAGAAAACGGCTTGTGCTTGAAACCTGGCACATGGAGTCTCAAGCAGGAATCTGCGCTTTCCTAAATGGGAAGAAGTTTGGCTTTAAGTTACAAGTGTATGAAAACTGCATATTTAGCATGCAACACAGTAGAAGCCTTTGTGCAGTCTTCACTCTGCACTAGCATATACTTATTCATTTAATTAAGTAAGCGTTGCAAATTGTTTTCCTGTTAATTATTTCAGTTATGAACATTATTATTTTCCCTTTTGGAGGACAGAACCTATTTCAGGAGGGTTAATAGTCCTGCTAACTCTCCTTTCCTGAACTGTTCATTGCTGCTGATAAGGTTCCACCTGCTTTTGTTAGACTGCAGGCTTCTAGCTCATTTATAATTGGATACATCCTGTACCAAATATCTCTAGAAGTGCTGATACAATATCCCAGATGGTAATATTCTCTCTTTCCTCTGCGTGTAATTTCACAAAAAGGCCCACTGACAGCCAATGTTTAAAGCAAATTTGAGTGTGCGGACATGGTAGGTGATCTGATCTGCTTTATATCAAGGGTGGGGAAACCCATTCAGATGAAAAAGCAGCAAAGAAGAGCGTATCAGAACCAGGGACTGGCATCTGGGAGTCCTGGGCTTTATTCCCAGCACTGCCACTGGAACCGTTAAACTGCTCCACCTCAGCCTTCCACATCTAAAATGGGCTTATTATTGACTGTACCTACCTGGTAGGTGTCTAGTGGGGATTAGTTAATATTTGGAAACACTTGGAGATCCTCTGAGGGAAGGTACAATATAAATGCAAAGTAGTTGCACTGCTACTCTATTAACTCTTTACAGCCTGCTCTGCCCACGTATCTGAAGCAATGACAAACGCAAAGAATGAAGATGAGCAAGAGTCCCAATCAAAAAGCCATCCAGAAGGGAGTCCCCATGAATTTTCCAAGAAGTGTGTCTCCCACCTCCTTGCTATCAGTACACAAAAGCAAACCCCTTCACGCAATAAAGGACTGCTCGGCAAAGCATAAAGAGCTGAAGGCATTCTCAGGACTAAACATGTATTAAATTCCTTTCCACAACTTGTTCAAACATTTCACATCTGCAAAACTGAGATAGGAGTCTCAGAAGGGGGGTCTCCCCCTCTGTCCCATGCTACCCTCTTCTGCACCTTCCTGCGAAAAATTACCTGTGACCTTTTAGCTGGTTTCATTCCTGCAACCTAAGACCATTCTAAAACTCTCCAGGAAAAAAAAAATTAACTCAATCCAATGAGGACAGTATTTCTCAACCTGCAGCTCAGCAATCACTCCCCACCTTCTGCAAAATCATCCACGTACCACATGCAAAATCAACAAGGGACACGACAGTAAAGTAATAATTTTTCAAAAGGCCTATAGGCTGTCCCTGCATTGAGAAAGAGTAACAGACACCGGACTACAAGAATCAACGTGTTTTAACCTCAGGGCATCACAGAAAGATTAATCTCATGAGCCTGATCTCTAGGATGTGATATTATTCTTTCCATTCTGTAAAACGGAGTCTAGAAGATTGAGGAGTGCCTCCCAAAATTCATTCAGCCCCATAAACCAGGCAAGGGAGGACACAGCAACTGGACACTGTTAGTGGCGCACGACTGCAAAGGCAGCTTTGCTGACTGCTCCAAAACCCACTCCAAGCAGCTTAAAATGGAACTGTCCCTCTTCAGCCTCCTTTCATCTCTCTTCACCTAACAGTGTTTATCTTTCTGTTAAACTCACGCACATCCCAAAGTAAATTATAAGGCCAGGGCACTAGGCAGGGTCAAAGGCTAGCATATGAATTTACCATACTGCCTTCGCTCTCCCAGAAGCCGTTCCTGACTCCTAATAGAGATCTCTGAAACAAGATGCTAATGCTGGATTATCCGGGTAATCTCCCGGAGTTACTTCTCTGGTTTGCCTGGTTATAAATAATGAATTAGGCCTTTACTTATTATTTCTTCTGCCCTTTGGGGTCACTGCGAGTCTTGGGAAGGAATACAAATTTAAGAATATTAGATCCATTTATTAATATCAATTTCTGCCAATCCTGCATGAGAGATGTTCCTTGCTCAGTGCATGCTATTGATACAATGAAGCGACTGGGATGTTAATGGCACGGATCTAATAGCTAAGAACTGGCCCAGCCTTACTCACCACTCACATAAATTGAATTTTAAAGAGGCAGATGGGTGCTTCATAAGTGGAAACAGAATCATGTGCCAGCTTTCATTTCTTTTCCATTCCTGAGCACTGGTGAAATTAAAGTCTCCCCACTGGCTTCGTCCACATAAGCCTGTCATCACAATTTAGTCCCAGCCTTAAGAGCCCCTGTTATTCCCATGCTGGATTTCTAAAGCAGCCTGGCCAACACATCTTAACCATTTCACTGCTGGCTTCCACTGCAGCGTGCATCCAGCTGAACTCAGCAGAAGCAACCACACGGGCTTGCAGAGCTCTTCGAGCTAGGAGAACCAGATCTGTACCACAGCCCCTCCTCTTTCTCCCTCTTGCCTTATTCCATCTGCTCTCTGATATAAAAGCGATTAATTCCAGTCATAAATATGCTTATCCCTGCAGCACCGATCTGGCTGGGAGTTCCAAGCTGAGCCATACTCACGGGGCTGGAACCGAGTTCAGCCACAGTTTGAATGCTGGTAGACTCCTTAGTCCAGACGGCGTGTTTTACCACCAGGCTCAGCCTGCCCACAGCAGCGATGCCCAAGTGCTACAATGTGCTGACGGGTGTCAATATTTCTACCAAGAACCAAGGTAAAGTTACTGCCTCGTGGCTTCTACGCACCAGTTGTGATCGTAGATGGCCATATGAGCGCTCCTAGCAGGCTTCACCCTGGAGTTCACCCAATTGCCTTAAAAAGTCTCATAGTAACTTCAAAGTCCCCTCACTTAAGGGATCAGCTACTAACCACCAGCTGAAGGGCAGGGAGTAGAAGGCAGGAATCTGAAGTTACTACAGCTTGATCATGCAGGCGTTTTTGAGACCCCAGGCCTGCTCAGAGCTGAGCTGGGAAGGACAGGCTAGTATCACTGCTGACCAGTCTACACCAGCTCTCCTACTAGGCAATAACTCTGCGACTTTCACAAGCCTGGTACAAGCAAGTCTCTAGCATATAGCACCACCAGTCTCCATCTCCACTGCACTGATCCATCTCCACCTCTTTAGCACCAGTCCCAAAGGCAAGGCCAGCAGCCACCACATGCACGTGTAAGGCACAGAGATCGCTCCCTTGGCTGAGGATTTTAAGCTGAGACAGAATTTGAGCGTTAATCAGGGTTTGTTCGATGTATTAATCCAGTCAACTCTTGAACTCTAGACACATCCTCAGCGAAGCCCAGACCAGGCCCAGCCATTGTTCCTACCTTTACAGATGCTCCTAAGTGCATCCTTGCGAATACCAACTTCCTCTGTAACCCCCATGCTACATCTCCCTCCTGCAACACCAAAGCTTGCCCAGTGAACGCAGCAGCACTGTAATTGCTGTTGCTCCTACACATACAGTCCACCACCACCACCTCCCCAAGCTCCAGCTTGTGGTCATGTCACAAAAGTCTTCGGAAGTCTCAGCCAAAATGCACGAGGAAAACACATTTACTGTTGCAAAGAGTTTCTCTAGGTTTAAAAATACTTCCGAGATCTTCATAGAGCCAAGAAGTGTGCCGTTTTCTTCCTTTTTCACTTTGATGTCGTTTCATCTATACCTTTGAAACATGGATCTTCTTTGTGTAAGTGTAAACACAGCTCTTCAAAGACCTTTTATGCTTACAGTTGATCTTTTCAATATCAACCACCTACTCAAAACAAAATAGAGAGTGTACGAATCACTGGCACTGAAGATTGTTGGCACAGCAAAAGTGATTAGGACTTGTCCTGGCTGGTATTGCCCATATAATGGGCAATCATCACTGGATATCTTCCCCTGGCGCACATTTCGTGCCCCTCAGCATTGGCAGATGCATTCACGTTTACTCACAGAGCCTCTGGAAGTCATGCTGCAGTCAGCAGCAGATATTAGTGACTTCCTCTCTTAAAAAGTGTTGGTGCTACCTCATGAGGAAAGACCAGTCTGCCATTGTGCTTGAATTAGGACTTGACACTCCTTTTTCTCCCTTGAAACACAGACCATTTGTTCCCCTTCTTCTGTCTCAGGTGGCGTAATTGAGTCCTTTGGGGAATGTTGCTAATTGAAGGGGAAGTGAGACTGTCTGAGGCAGCAAAAAAGGCAGATGGTTACTACTGAGGGATGTCGGACACAGCTTTAAGTTCTGCTGCCAACTGAAAGCTCATCCCTTGGAGACTAGGGATTTCAGTGATGGTCTCAGTGTGAAGGTCACAACAGTAGATATTTTCTCCTTCTCCATGCCTTTGCGATGACCACAGAGAAACTGTCTGATCACCACACCTGAGGTATAATACCCTAGGACTGTCTGGAGACATGCTCATCACCCTACCTGAAGGTTTCCTTGCAGTGCTGATGTAGATGGGATTTTATCCCCTTGAGTTAGACACAAGATGATTAATGTTGCAGCCATCAGAATTCTAAAGCAAGCTTGGGAAGGACCAGAGAGTAGGAGCAGCATGGGAGACATGGAGGGGAGAGCACTGTGCTATTCGTATCTCATACCCCAGAAGAAAGGAAAATCTTCAGATCAGCTCTATATTTCACTGACAGCCAATGCAAACATCTTAAAGCTGGTGTTGATCTGCCAGAGCTGGGAAGGAGTAAAAAGACACAGACACACACACAATTGCTGCTGTTTCTGCTGAATTTTGTATGAAATGGGGTAATCTCAGAGGCCTATGAACAATGTATTAGAACAGCCTATCCCAGAGCTTAGAAATGCATGAGCAAGCAGCTGGCTGCCCATCCACTTGGGAAAACAGAAGCAGGCTGAGCCTTGCCATGTTTTTGAGGCAATTAAAAACAAAACAGGCAGCGAGAGAGAGAGACACTGAAAGAGAAAGACGGAAGGAATTTCCTCATTGCACATGAGAAATACTGCACAAAGGACTTGGTCTGAAGCCCACTCACCACCGTGTTTGACGTCATTCTTTGTGGATCACTTGATACTATCCCACCAGGCACAGCATCGGACATCAGCCTCTACGGATCAGTCTGTTGCAATATCAGGCTTGCTGCCTTCTCACAAGCTCAGAGATAAGTACCTGAACAATCCCAGCCTGATCCCGGTGGGATGTGCAAGATGGCAGTTGATATGCCCCTAAGATCACCCATCTGGAGACAATGGTCATATGCAGAGAAAAGCCCAGACTTCAGCACTTTAACAAGAGATATTTAACTGCATCTTGACTGGTCAAACTCCTCCCAGAGTAACTATGCTCAGCTCACACCCAGCCTCCCTGCTTCAAACCAGCTGCAACAGAGGCAGCTGCTGCCGTGGTTCAAAGAGCAAGATAGGCTGTGCGGCCGCACAGCTGCTGCCAGCTCACATCTCCCCATGCCAGCTGAAGCTGGTGGGATGAGGGGAAGGATTTTCTCCCTTCTCTGCCCTTCAGCCACATTGTTCATGTCCTGCCCAAATGTGGGCATAAGGCAAATTTTAGGACATGGCTAGAGTTTATTAACGGTCGCGTACTTCTCTGCTGCTGAAGTGATTTGGAGCCCCTCGCAATGTCAGATCTCTGTTCATCACTGTAATCCTGTTTCGTGCACTCCCCTCACAAGCAGAGGTGAGATTTTAAACAGGGACAGAGGAAAAGCAAGTTTAGATGCAGAGGATAAGACTGAGGCAGTAGAGATTAGAGCAGCCAAAGGAAAGCTGAAAGTCGCACTGTGGCATCCCATTGCCTTCCACCCTTGGAAGACCTTGCTTTTAAACACCACTCCTGCATCGCTTGGTGCAGTGAATGCTCCATGAAATTATTTACCAAGACAATCAAAGAAGGGGAAAAAAAAAATCCAGGAAGTTACTCAGATTACAAGTCTGCACAATTAAAACCTTGATATTTATGGCACTGTAAGACAGAGGCACATTAATAAATAATACTTTGCTCTTCTACAGCACTCTTCCTCTAATGATCTCCAAGCAATTTACAAGTTTTTGCTAGCTGAGATTCACCAAACCCCTGCAAGATAAGGAAGAGATAAATCGAGCCCCTTTGCTCCCAGCCAAAGTGAAGATCTCTGGGATGGAAGCAATGTAAGGGAAGCAAAGCAACATTGCCAAATGCATGCGAGTGCAAAAATAAGGTAAGTGCATAATTTTTAACTGTTCAGCAATACCCACAACACCAACTCAAGCTGAGGCTTCACCATGCTGGGCACTACCTGACACACACTAATGATATTCCTTGAGCCAAGGACACGAGACGTCTGAAGCATAAAACTACAGAGGGTCAGGGCAGGTAGGAAGCCACATAAGAAATGTCTTGCATACATCCTACTCATTGCAGTGCTCTAACCATCACACAGCATGCCCTGGCTGTTTGAGGCTGGCACTTTACTGTAGGAGAACATTGTCTGAAGAACACACAAATTATCAGGGTCTGGGCTTCCCTCAGGAAGGAACTGCAGCAGCATCTTTGGCATCCGGGGCCCAGACACAACAGAGGCGCAGGGTAGCAGATGGCAGCAGGGCTGGTTGGCAGCCAGCTGGCCGGGTTACACAGAGCTGTTTGGGAAGCTGATCAAGGCCTTCAGATCATGGGAATGTCGCCCAGGTGAGGACTGCAGAGCTGAGCAGATTCACATCAAACCAGAGGAGCCTGTAGCTGAAATGGATGTAGGCTCTAGCCCCCTTCATCACTCCAGAGTCCTTCCTCCTCCTTTATCCTTGCAGAGCGTGAATCCTTCTTCCTCTGGGGAGCAGAAAATGCTGCCAGGCTAGGACACAGAGACCCCAAAGGCTACAGTGCCTTCTGGCCACAATCTAGTAACTGACCCCTGTGGGCCTGACCCTAACGCTGTTATTTCCACCAGCTCTTGGGAGCTGAATAAACCTTTTTCAGACTGTTTTGCCCTTAAAACTCAAGAGATTCACCTTTGCTTATTCTTTCCCAAGCTTTTCAAAGCCAGGTCCTATGTGCACTGATTAATGATGGCAAGATTTAGTGCAGGCCAGACTGTGCTGCAGTCAGTACAAAGCCTGACGCTTGCCCCCCATGAGGGGGTGTGCAAAAGCAAAGAGATCCTTGTGATCTTTCGCACAGGTCGGCTTCTCCGAGTGCAAACCTGCAGGGCAAGCACAGCAGAGGGCTACTTCACAACTGCAGGGTGGTCTTGCTGCTCACTCTTTGGCCTACTTCCAGAGCCAGCTGATTTACCACACTGTCAAGAAGAGAAATTAGATGCCTTGCTTAGAGGTTTATATTTATTCCAATTTAAAAACAAAACCTACCCAGTGAGTGCTAGAAATATGTGTAAACCAGTTAAACACACTTTACAAAACCTTACAACAATAATATACTTTTACTGAAACAATCACAGGAGCAATTTCACCTGTACTTACTGTCCAGTCATCCGAGCACAAACAGCCCTGAGATTTATGTGCAAGTGGAAACATAATTTCTATTATGTCCGACATTAAACTTGGCAATGGAAAATCCCATGCCTGGAGTGCAAAATCAATTTCAATAACCAGAATAGCAAGAAGTCAAAGGCAGGACTTGGAAAGGACATGAGTTTCTCAAATAGCCAGCCGGCTTGCTTTATAATGGGGATGCTGCTGGGATAGGATTGGATGGGCAATTGGATATTCTGGCTAAATTTTTCTCTCTCAGCATGAAATATTGCTGTAGCTACATGCAGCTGGTTCTGGACCACAGTAGTGGCTCTCAAACTTTGTTTTCCCTGTCCAACCCCACACTTGGGGCATATGTGACAGAAGAGAAATGACCGAACTGCAGGATTTCAGAGTGCTTTTCACTGCATCCAGACCTGAAATGCAGCTAGTGCAGAACACTGCCTCTGAGGCAGGAGCGGGTGCATCAGAGCAAGATACACTAACTCCTACAAGTGGTAATCTGGCCCCAATCCCAATCCTCACTGCAGCAAAGGTGCCTCTGTGAGAGGTTCCTGGATAACAGATTAAGGATACAGGTAAAGCTGATCCTGCCTTGGAGCAGGCAGCTGAATTCGGTAACCTGCCAAAATCCATTCCAGGCTGATTTGCTGCAATTACAAGACATTGCCTTAAACCTGATGCACATGGCTTTAAATCTCTTCCCACTGTTGAGGTTTGGGGGTGACAGAGGAGCATGTTGCCTTAACTGTAACAACTCTGAATATCCCTGCTTGCCAGCAAAATATCAGCTCCCCATCTAAGCTCACCCCAAACTGCCATATTCTACTTTGGAGGCAAAACTCAGACAGCTTGCCAAGCCACGATGCTACAGGCACCTGCATCCAGGGTTTGCACCCAGCTCCAATGTGATGGCATGAGTTCCATAGGTTTCTAAAGTCATAATGCTATCCTAGAAATATAAGATGCAGATGGGGAATCCTGCAACCATGGGTTTAGAAACAAAGTTTTCACACACTTGCATTCATGCATTCTCATATAGGACCTCTTCATTGAGGACTATTTTACAGAAAGCTGGAGTGACAGTACTGCTGAACCATGAGCTCAGATCTCCATATGCATCCTTGTACAGACAGAGCTCCAGCCGCCCTCTTCCTCACAACAGCCCTTGCTTTCCAGAGAGCCATGTCAGGTTTTAATCCATTACCCCGCACTCTGGGAACAAAGACAGGTTGATACTAGGACAATTCTGCCCTGTGAAGGCAAGTCTTTCATTCTCCATTGCAAACAGGTTTCGCCCCTGCAGTGAATTCAAGATTCAAATGCAACACCAGCTACTTCGACATTTATCGGAAACGACAGACAAGGGATAGCACGCACGGACACAAAACACTTCTAAAAGAGGCAGGAAAAAAATTAAATGCCATCTTCAGTGTAAGAATATTCACAAGTCACAAAGAGCTAAGCCTCTGCCATGAACTACAATCAAGAAGAAATGAACCCAAGGCATGAACTGCTCTCCTAGCTCCCCTCACTCATGTCTGTATGATAACCAATAGCCAGTGCTGCGGAAAAGGAGAGAGACTCCTGAGTGATCCTTCCTAATAGATTCGTCTTTTATCATGTTTTCATGACCTTTGTAAAAGGCAATTTAAATTCTAATTGTCCTGTGAGCACCACAGGAATCAATTAGTGACAAGAGATGTTAATTGTGCAGACTGGGAGGAGGCACTGCTAGGCTGCTCGGCTCCAACGCGGGGTTAAGAGCCCAGGGGAATGCCGGGATGGTTGGGGCTTTAATCAGTCCTCCCTTTTTAACAGTTTCCATGGTGTGCTGCAGTTGTCAAGGTCCATTGTTCTTCTGGAGCACTGAATGAAGCGGTGGCATCCCCTCCATTCCCGCACTCACACACACAAAGGATCAGAATGAACTGCCATTGAGAAAACAAATCCTAAAACCTCTTTCTCTTTTTGTGCTTGCTTCCCGCTCCCTACAGACCCTGCATAGAAATCAGGCCTTGGGCACTGGCTGTTGCAAAGGAAATGCTTAATGTTGGGGGGCTGCAGGGGAGGCAACCCTGGCCCTGTCATCTCAAGATCCAGCTTGAGCTGTCTATGAAAAGCAAGCTCTGCTGTTTTTGTACCAGGGCACAGTGCTTCTCTCATGAAGACCCTGGCACTGCTTAGGCTGTCCCTTGAAACGCCAGATGAAGGTCAGGCTGAATGCCCAGAATCTAGACTACAGGCATGGATGGGGAAAACTTGTCTGAGCCAGAATTAGAATACATAGCCCTGTGGACTGTCCAGCCCATCCTGGCACAGGTACCCCTCAGTAAAAGAGGACCTGACAGCAGTAATCCAGCGCACCCTGAGATACTTTATTTGTTACCTACTTCTCTTCAGGTTAGAGTGGTCCTAGCATGCACCTGCACCATCTGGCTGGCAGGCAGTTGTCCACGGGGAAGTTACACAGCAACCCAGGACTCCTCAGCATCTCCACAACATGTAGCACTACTTCATGGTACCAAACTTCTGCTGTGCAAGGTCATGCATCCAGCATGGCTAAATCCCCCAGAAATAACAACCCCGCCAACATTTTCTATTAAATACCATCACAGACCATTATCACCACCTAAATCCCTCTACATTATCCACCTGGCCAACCACCACCCTAAGAAACTGCCTTGGACAGGGCAGGTGCTGTGCCCAGCCCTGGACAATCTGTGCTTTGATACTGTACAGAATTCACACCTCAAAATCTCACTCCCCGACTCCCCACCACTAGGACTAAGGCCTTCGCAAAGACAGGAGAAAGGCACACATCCTTCCTTGTAAATGAGTATCTGATACAGAGAAAAATTGCAGCATAAAAGCTTAATTGGCATTAAATTTGTCTTTCAAGTTTGTATTTGCACTGTCTCGTTCTCAGAGTTACATATTAGCCACTGAAACTCAACTGGATCATACACACGAGCTGCATTCGACCCCAGATCCGACGCAAAGGACTGCAGGCTCAGTCCAGCTGTGTTCCTTCTAAGCCTCTACCTTCAGCTGTCTGCTCCTTCTGTCAAAGCCCTTGGTATTTCTAGGTTCAAATCTTACAGCCATGGCCAGTCTCTGGATTTCTGCTCCAACCCTGGCCATAAACATTACATCTCCTTCCCTCTCCTCCCAAATATTTGGTGTCACACCCCTTTCCCCATCCCATGGCACTGACCTTTCTTTAACCAGACTGCTGTTCAAACTGGGGAGCAGTCCAAAGGTTGCGGCAGCTCTTTCCTGCCAACATCATGAGGCCGGTCAGCCTCACCTCCATCCCAGGAAAGGTGATGGAGCAGCTTATCCTGGAGGTCATCATGAAGCAAGTGGAGGAAAAGAAGGTTATCAGGAGTAGTCAGAATGGATTCACCAAGGGGAAATCGTGCCTGACCAATCTGATAGCTTTCTATGATGTGATGCCGTGAAAAGCCGGAGTTGCAGACTCAATAGTCGGCAGACTATTCAGCAGGTATTCTTTATTGCGGCGCCGGGCACACGGGGGATCTCTCCTCCAAACGCGTGCACCGAAGAGACACAGTTACTAGGTATTTATGCTATGTTAACATACATATTAAT
>Ga0065711_1002804_pt1 | contig 31547 bp, 13 predicted proteins | sample Hoacrofraction12_FD_59098 | JGI IMG/M metagenome (GOLD analysis project Ga0065711, IMG submission 59098) | Hoatzin crop microbial communities from Cojedes, Venezuela - Epithelial fraction 12 v2 (version 2) | ecosystem: Host-associated > Birds > Digestive system > Esophagus > Crop | place... | reverse complement strand
AGAAAGAAAGAAAGAAAGAAAGAAAGAAAGAAAGAAAGAAAGAAAGAAAGAAAGAAAGAAAGAAAGAAAGAAAGAAAGAAAGAAAGAAAGAAAGAAAGAAAGAAAGAAAGAAAGAAAGAAAAGATTTGCATTACATGTCCATAGAGAGATGACTTCCAGTCCTGAAGGTGTTCATTCCTGATGAACATAAAAGGCTTTCATAAGTAAGAGAATAATCTCTCATGGCAGACAGCTTAAACTGCAGCAAGACAGTTAAAATCTTGCTAATAATAAGGGTGGTATCCATTAAACAAACTGCCTGGCAAAGTTATAGTCTCTGCCACTGAAATTCCTTAGGAACAGGTTAAGCTAGTAACTAAGGAAAAAAAAAATCTAAATCAGAAATATATGTGGAAAGAGAGAGGGAAAGTAGAGACAGGAAGAAAGTTTCTAGATGATACTAATTTCTGAAAGTGAAAATCAGGGTTTAGTCCCAATTTGAAATAAGTGTATTTGAATACTATATCCAGTAATACTATATCCAGTGGCCATTTCTTAAAGAATATATCAATCCCTGTATCTAGGATCAAACTGAAGTTTTCAGAATTTCTAAAATAATGTCTGAAGCATGATCATTCTTTGCCTGTTTCTTCTCTGTGGTAATATGAATCCTTAAATGTGTTTGTTCAACTGGGGTGTTATGTGTATGCCCTCTTTTTAGCCCCAAATCTGGTTGTTAGGGCACTCCCACAAAGAACAAAGCTCCCATCTTCCTCCTTCTGGCAGAAGATGTTGAGTTTGGTCTCCTGGTGTCTGAAGTTTGAATGTATGTTCTATATTATTTTGTGATATTGAGTTATGTAAGTCCCAGTTCTGTTATCTTTCCTTTCCCATTAATTGATTCAGTATGACTGCTATTTCAAATATATAAAAATAAAAGCTTTTTTAACTAAAACTACGGTTCAAAGTACTGATATTTTTAATAACATTTGCAGACTTTGCATTGAAATAGCCAGATTTGCAACATTTATTAACACCGGCCGAAGTTATAGATTTATAATCCAAAATGATTTGACTTAATTCTCAAGAGCTTTTCTTTACAGATGCTCGAAATAAAAAAGTAATTTTTGTAAAGCAAAAAATTTCAGTACTAATTGCCATGAAATGTCGATGTTCAAATAGAATGCCATTTCCAAGAATGTCCTTGAGCTCAGCTTTGAAAAGAGGAAAACTTGCCTATTTCCTGTGACGAATACGAAGAGTTAATACTTAGAAAGTGCTGAAATAAATGCTTATTGATGGCTCAGTTAACATTGTGAAGTGAACAGAGTACAAAACAGAGAAAATATGTCTTCTCTTTTTTATAATTCAACAAGCAATAACATGCAGTCATTAAAAAAGGAAAAGGAATGAAATCAAAGCAAACAAAAGACAAACTCTTAGACTGTGGTGCTGATGACTCATTTTCAAACCCCTTTTGAAATGTTCATGTTATTTTCTAGGGTGGACTCCTGACCTGTGCCAGTTTATGTGACATTTATAAATAAAAATGTGGAAGTTATTTATGTAAAACTCTCCTAACAGTTCATGTGCATCTTACATATGTAAATGTATTTATATTGCATCTTTGGATATGCAAGATAAATTTTTTCCATCTAAGGTGAAACCTGCACAGTGGCAGCGAACCCCTGGGTCGCTGGGCAGCCAGCCCCACATGCAGCAAACATCCCTGCCAGGGCTGATAGACTGATACCCACTGTGACTTCAGTGCACTGAGCCCTCCCAGTGCTGGTGGGATGTGGCTTGCCGGAACTTCCTTCACTCGGATTTGGATTGGTGGAGACAGTATTTGCTAGACCGATGAGAGCAGAGGATGGCCGGCTCCACAGCAGTTTAACAGCAGCTGGCATTGCAGAGGAATTTCATTTAGCCAGGTGACAATCAGCTGCAGTCCCCGAGGAGGTGGCTAGCACCTCTTCTGCACAGTGCTCTTCCACTGCTCTGAAAAACATCATTGTGACACCACTTACATCACCGGGTGTAAAAGCAGCTACTTCAGGCCACTTTTCTCACCTGCATGCATTAATTTAAAAACTGAGATCTTCTCTACTGTGTTGCCTAGAATATGAATCAGTTAGTTTGTAAACAAAGAACTGAGAAATATTAGTTTGGCATGGAGACACAGCTGAGTCATTCTATAATCCCCATCCCTTGAATGCAAACAGCAGAGGTTTTCTTATTTTACATGATAGCAGTTATTTTAGCCTAATGAGCTCTGGGACTTTTGTAGTAAAATGGTTCCTGTAAGCTATTGGTCCAGTTTGTGCCTCCACTTTGAACTTTTCTATTCGAGATTTCACTTCTTGCCCACTATGAAGAGAAACTTAATATATTGTCTCCAGGAGCTTTCTTTTCTCTTTTTCTTTTCATCTTTGCCATTTGTTTTAACAAACAGTGTTTGAATTAATTTGAGCATATCCACATCTTGTGAAGATAGTGTTTCTTTATCACACTATGCCTTTTATACCATTTACAAAGGGGACACTTTCAGATGTTGGTATTAAATCTTTGGAGTTTTGATTTGGAAGTAGAGGTTAGCACAGAAGAGAATTATTTCTAGTTTGGATTAAAACAGATAAAATTAATACTAGAAAACATTACAGGTTTCAGCAAATATACCCACTGTTCAAAAGAAGAAAACTTTCACAAAACATGAAACAAAACTTGTTTCCTTCAGCACTATAACTTTGAAAGACATGATATGAATGAAGCAATAAAGTTCCACAGAAATGGCTATAATTCTCTTCTGTGTGACATTATACTTATTTGCTATATTGTACTTATCATTTGAAATTAAAGGAAAATTCTGTCTTGTTAGAATACCTTACCTAAATAGATTTACTGCTTTAAAAGAAAGTTTAACATCCTCTAATAAATTCTTTGAAAAGAAGTGAATACTGTTTTAAAAGCACATTTCCTTTGCGAGCAAAATGGAAATGCAAATCTGAGCATGCTTCCTCTTGTCATCATTAACAGTGTTGATAGTAGCCACATAAGACAGGGTACTTCAAAACAGCTGACTATATTCAGAGAACAGGAGTCTCTAGGGTAACATGTTACAGCATTAGTCAGCAAACGTCATGCTACATACCCATCTGTAAAAGGAATGTTGAGTATAAAACAGAGATTTTTCTGTGTTTAGGGCTGATAAACCCTTAGCATTTCAAATATGGGACAATGCAAGTTAAAAGGAGTGATTCAACTAAAGAGAGCCCCAAGGAGAGCAGGAGGCTTTTCAAAGGTCTGCAAAATCAGACATCAAAAGTAAGATGAAATGTTTAATATGTTCAGACTAAGGAAAGGAAAAGACAGTAGTAGTCTTAACATACGCAAAATGCAGCTTTAAGGAGTTTATTCTCTTCTCAAAACTCACTACAGATCAGACAAGCGACTTTAATGGAAAAGAAGGTCTATGTTAGTGTGTAACAGTGAGGACTATGAAGTACTACAGCAGCTAGTTGGGAGGCTGTGGCAACTCCCTCAGCTTTAGGTCCTAAAAGCAGGTTGTAAAAGAGTTTATTTAGAAATGGCACACATACACCTGACCCAACCTTTGCAAAGGAGGAGGGAGTAGAAATAATCTTAAAATTTCCTTCAGACTCAATTTCTGCTATTTCTGTGGTTTTATTATCCAGATTTATTGTTCAGTTTATTATTCAGATAATAAAATCATGAAGGAATTAATTCAGAGTGTTGAAGCCAAAGCAAAATTTTTAGAAAGACTGAAACACAGGGCTATGCCCTAGACAATAGACAGATATTCCTTAAAAATTATACTTAAAAATTAACAATACTTTGATTTAAATTTTAGTGCAAATATTTTCAGGTTGAACTAGTATTTTACATTCAAGAGTTCTAATTTTCCCATAATTAATATATTACTGCTCTATACAATAATTGAGGCTGCTGTAACATTAGCAAAATACTTTCTTGCACACTTATTTTTTACACATCATATAATAACACTATTAAGCACTAACAACAAGTTTGATAAATGCAATTTAATGGTGCTAGCTTATGGTAGTAAAGGGTTTTGAAATTTCATGCCAGTCCAACTAAACGCTACAAAATATAGTTATGATTTTTTCTTTTTCTTTTTCTAATCTCCCTACATATTTTACTCTGCTCAGTGAGGATGAGACAAATTATAAGTTCATCATAAGGATTATAATGGATGACAGTTACATTTGTGTTATTCCACATTTTCATTATTCTAGTTATCCTGACAATAGGCTGATGTTGTTCTGCCTCATGCTTTTATGACAGTTTGCCAGAGAAGTGCTGTATCAGAATGCTATTACCTCTCCACATCCACTCTTTGACAGTCTACAGTAAATTTCAACCGTCTGTTTTTTCTAGTGTGCAATGATTCTGTTCAGTGAGTCTATCCTGCTTTACTCATACAGAATAGTTAAAAATGGACTAGCTGTCAAAATACGGAAAAGATTGAACTATGAGTTTTTAAATCTAGTAACTATTTAAGGATTTTTCAAGTAATACTATAAGGCATTGTAGTTTAGATATATTATTTAAAACTATAAGGCTAAAGAGATACAACTTTGTTTTTTAGATAAACCATTCCCAGCTGTAAGCTAACAGTTTATCTAGGAAATATATGTGTGATCGTTGAGATGTTATGTATTTTATCTGAAAATTACTATTTTTGATATTCAACCAGCCAAACAGCATGCATACTCTTGCTCAAAATTAATTCAACATCTGTCTTGCAGTGTATTTCCTCAATAACCAAGCAGATTTTCTTTAGCTAAATTTTGTTTAGAAATATGGTATCTTAGTAAAATATGATAGGTTTATTTAATACTAGTAAACTCATCTACACAGTCCATATCAATTGCCCAGTATTATTTTAAACATCAATTCCAGCATGCACATAACTGAAACTGGTGAATAATCATCCCACTCAGTAAAACATAAATATTAATTTGTTTTCAAGTTCACTGACTTAGATATTCCAACTTCTTTAAATGTGAAAAGGTGTTTAAGTGCTATGCAGTGATGGGGCCCAAAGTTTCTAACAAGAGTAATTTATTCAATGTGAGATTTAAAAATCAAAAATTTGTTGCTAATCATCCAACCTTAATAACTCTCCAAACTCCAAAGTTCATGAGAAGCAAGCTTTGTATCCACTTGTAGTGGATCAAAAGTTGATTCTCTCTTTGGATAAGAATGGATAAAATGATGTTTATGGAATGGATTATTATGGTTTTAAAAAAAACAGCCAAAAAGCAAGGGTAAAAATAAGGATACACCTCTTCTTGGATTTGACAAAAATTCTCGAAACTATAGAATTAACACAAAGAAATAAAATTTCCTTTGGTACTTTATCAGTATTGTGCTTTAGGGAGAATTTCAGCATTTCTTATGGGTATACTAGAGGATGTTACTGCAAAACAGAGGGATTGCATAGCAATGCTTTGTTGAAGAATTGAGTTTGAGACAAGATCAAGACATTCATCCATGTAATTCGGCTCAAGATAATGTTTTTGATGGAGACAATTCATCTTCCTAAACATTTGTCAGAAACTCTTAATTTTATTAATCTAGTATTATTTGAAGACAAGAAGGAGTTCAGGGGGAAAGAGGTCCTATTTACACTAATACAGGTACAGGTCATAAACCTATTATCCTTCTGTTTCTTGTTCTAACGTAAATTTTGCTAGTACTAAAATCAGCCCATTGAAATATTTCTGCCTGTTGAATCCTGAATATCAGATATTGCAGAATTTCACAGGGGTATGAATTAGTCATGTCTCTGAAGTCGTGATCATCATGGGCCTAGAGCTCTTTGAAGTACTGGTGAAATAATTAATTTCCTTGGTTCCTTTATCAGTTAACTGAAATCTTGATGGACAGTCACAGTCTCTGCGCTCATAGGATCTTCAGCACACCAAGCTTCATGGCACTAGAACAGCCTAACCTGACTGAGGCTCCAAAAACCTACAGAAAATCTGGAAATTTTTAATAAAAGGAATTGCTTGAATATTGAAATCATTCACAAAACAAAATTGCCTGTCAGCCCAACTCAGGTGACTATATTTTATAGTCAGTTAGCAGATCTATCCATTTTCTTGCACGAGAATGCTGAATCACCTGCCTTCACAAGGCTATGAAAAAATCATGCTGCTGTCACCTATTTTTTTTAGATGTGTATATAAAAAACACTGGATCTCACTGATTATCTTTCAGTTTGTTCTATCCTTCATTCTTCCCTGTTTATCATGATGTATTTAATAATTTGAAGTAAAATACAGACCTAATCAAAATGTGCAACATTTTCTACATTTTATTTCTGCTATGTATCTCTCTATGTAGGTAGGTCCTCTTTGTATATTGTGAAAATGTGGAAACACTGAGACATTCACACTACCTAGCCTTATGTGTGTGATGCAGCTCACAGAAAAAATGAAATAGCAAATCCTCAGAGTGAGGAAGCATTCATCATCTCTTGCTAAGATTCATCTTTGCAGACATCAGTCACTTGTTCTAAGATCTTACTTTTAAAATTCGTTTGAGAACATAGCCTACACTTCTCTAGAGTTTCAAATTTTGAATGAAGTTTTCCCAGACAGCCTTCGCAAATACTTTTTTTTACAGGTGCTAAACTTTTAAAGATATTGGGGGGAAAATGCCACGAAAATAGCAATAAGTAAATAATAATTTAAATCTAATATCTATGTCTAATCTATCAGGAAAGCTACAGTTTACTTCAAAGGTTAGGAAAAAGTTAATATTTACTGTAAGCAGCAGAAAAGACTGTAGACCGGATAAGGATGTAAATATGCTTTAAAGCTGAATGGTTTCGAAGTCTTTGTATGCCACAAACATTTCATTATCTGTTATCCTTTCAAGTCATGTCACAGGGCTTTTTGATCCCTGTTTTGACAAAACACTGTGCCCCAGATCACTCAATAACATCCATTTGGGAATCATTTTGGGTATATTTCGTAAGTACACTTGCAAAAGCATGTGGGAATGGGTGCTGTTTTCAGGTGACAATCAACTAACGTCTTTGCTAAACAACATCATGTAGTGTTGCTAATAAAATGATGTTCCCCTAATTAATTAATTGCATTGGATTTGGAGTTAAGAGAACAGATGAGTTATTGTTATGTGTGAAAATAGCATTAGAAGCAAAAGAAAATGCAAGCACTGCTTATTCATGACAATTCACTAAAACCTGAAAATAAACAAATAATATGAGATAGTTCAAATAATGGTAACTGAAAGTTATCACACTAAATGCAGAATGCTCTGTCAAAATCATGTGAATAATTTCGAAGATAGTGATATTTTAATACTTCTATGTTTCTGATTCAAGTGCAGTGAGGAGTTCTATCATTTCGACAAGTTAGTGTAAATATGATGATTTCTTTGTAACAATTTGTTAAGCAAAGACAAGATAGACACAATATACAGTCCTACTCTAAGTCATTTTTCATCTTTTTATGATGTTTCATTTCACATTATTCTGCATAATATGCCAAAGGAAAAAAATACTCATAGGCTGTTCTTAATAGTGGTGCTATTTTCTGTGTTCTGTTAAAGGCAGAGAAAATTTGAAATCCAGATTGCCACAGGCAAGTTTGAATAAACCTGCTATTGAATGCTTGGTTAAACAAAAAATTGCTGTAATTCCTCAGTAACTCAGGTGCTGTGCTCCCCACGTGTCAAACACTAAAAATGTATTTCCAAAATGAACCTCCTTTGCAAAAGTGGCACAAACATTTGTGTAAGTATCATGATTAAAAAAAAAAATCGGAGTATTTTAATAAAATGATGAGAGTGTTCGTACAAGTCTACTCCATTTTCCATTATATTTTATTTAATCCACTAGATGCATTAGGCCAACTGTAAAACAAGGATTAAGAAAAATATTTCTGCTGCGCAATGAGAGATGGGGAGGGGGGGTGTTCTCCTTCCCTTCTGAAATACGAGAAGAATTAATTGTTAACTTCTGCTCCAGCTGAGTTGTTCTTAAATAAGTTATTCTGATCAGGTATGAAATGTTCATCCTTCAGTAAGGGAACTACCATATGATAGGGTAAACTTCAGAGAAATAACTCAATGTTCTCTTTAACGGCCTCTTTTATCAGGTAGTAACATGAACACTTTCTTCTGGAAAACTAAAGAATTTTTTCTGTACTAGAGCTCACTTTCATTAATGTATTTTTCCACTAGAATTATAATCTGGAGAATTCTTCTACAAAGCTATCTGTGGCATGATGATACTATATCTTGCTTCTTCATTATACTGACTCCGATTATGAATTACTATCTTTACTAGTTCATGAATTTTTTCTTATTATAAAATTGACCAGAAAAACTCTTACACAAGCCAAGCCTGAAATATACTGGTAGTCACAGGTGAAAAGTACATGGCTAGAAGTTTTGTTTATAATCAGGTTTCTACTTCCGAATTTACATGAAAGCTGGTGGAAGTTCCTTACTTTGCTTTTTATGATTTAGGTCCTATTTAGAATAATGATAGAATTGCAAGATAATTTTCTGTTTCTAGAAGATGTAGTAGACTGCATCAAGGAGAAGTGTTGAATTACCAGCCACTCAGGAGGAAAAAAATAAGTCAGCAAAAGCTGCAGTGTCAAGATTTTCATTAGTTAGCAACAAAAACATCTCCCTTCACAGGAAGTAAAACAGTTCATGACAAGACATTTCCTCATTTTCTTATGCATTACCAAAGAAAGAGAAACAAAAACAAACCACAGCTCACATCACTTCTCTGTCTTTTCCCTATTGTCTTCTGTGCTATTAATTCTGATTTTATATGGAACTTTGTTTTCTGATAAAGCCTAGCATTTCAGTTACAGAGCAGGACTTTATTTTGCTAGATAGGCCTTATAGTATTACATTAATAAATAGATCTTATCCAACAAGAATAAAGACACTGAGCAACAAGGATGTGTTCCTGATGACAAACAGAACTGAACCATTTAGTTGATGGTTTTTCAAATCTTAATTATACATTTCTAAAAAGTACAGTCTAATTTCTCAGAGTTGTCATTTGCTAAGCTGTTCATGTTCTGTAAATAATTGGTATTTTTGTTTATTTATCTGGAAAAAATAATGCTCATACAAATGAATATGAAAATGCTTTGGTTTGGATCAACAGTTTGGACAGTAGCTTTGATAATTGAAATTAAAAGCCTGTATGTTTTATTCTGTTTATCATTCTTGCATCGAACGCAAGCATTCCACTTACATACATAGAGGGAAATTGAAGGAAGATTAATAATAAAAGAGGATGCTCACCTTTTATTGAGTAGATCTGGTGCCTGCGGATCTTCTGACTGTTTTTCAGATGACCAGTATTTTTTGCCAATTTGAAGTGATTTTGCAAATACTTTCAAAAGAACCAAGTATACAGTTTTTGTCACATCGACTGTAAGCTAAAATAGATGAAATTCATAGACAAAAATTCTAATATCTCATATCTTCTGATAACTTTTATCTCTGTGAAATCCTTCTCTGATTGTCCATGTCTACCTCCATCCATTCAGCTTTTGAGGCTATTCTGCTAGAAGAGAATGGATCTCTAAGAGAAAATAATATCAGGACCTGTAATAAGAGTCTTCTCAATTTTTTGCTTCTGTTTTGTTTTGAGGAAAGCCTTGCTATCTCTAGCTGGTTTATTGATTTCTTCAGCAAAATCAATTCCTGATTTAACTCTACTACCGTGAACATATGATTCAAATGAACATGACCTAGTCAGTTTTGTGGCATTTTTATTGTTGTTGTTGCTAATGTATTTACCAACTATCAAACAAATTTTACAGTGTTGTCAGGCACAGTACAGGGAGACCATCAAATTAATGGTAAGGAAAAACAATGGCTAGGGAAAACTTCTTACCAGGTACTCTGCTTCCTGTTTCAGCTAGTCTTATGTCTGGAATAAAGGGAGAAACACTTTGTTTTAGTTTCTAAAACTACTGTGCATCAAACCCTCACATGCAATTCTCTTTTATAACATTGAAGAACTAAGCGCATACCCTCCACTCCCAGCAAGTCTTATCTTCAGTATTAAATGAGGGTGGGCAGTAAGAGAGTTGTGACTTTAGGCAATAAAGGAAAATTTAGATATTGTAAGTTGAACATTTTCATCAGAGTTGGAAGGCTTAAGTGCCTCTGATAAGGCACCCAGTTTCATTCCTTGTTATGGCTTCAAGTATTTCACCCTTCTCTGTACAGATCAACACAAATTTGGCAAAGCTTGTTGTATTGAGTCCACGTCTTGAGATCATAAGCCACACATTAAGGAAAAAAATCTCTCCTCAGAATGTGCTAGCAAGCCTTTCTCTAGGTTCAGTCACTAAGGAAGACATAATGATTAGGCAGAAAAAAATACATTCTTTACTGAATTTCAAATTAACTCTTTATAGGTAAGATCTAACAATAACTTAGGAAGCAAGCAATTACTAACTGAATGATACAATTGAAAGTAAAGCAAAACAATACTGTTCACTGTGCTTCTGCAGAGTCATTGCTCTCTTCCATTAAGGGAGGCATATATTTTACATGAAAAAAGAATTCTGTCAGCATCTACTAATAGTTTAATTAGCGGCAGTGGACAGATGTTATGAGCACTTATCCCCACACAGTAACTGTAGAAAAACAGCTAGGTTTTATCCTGATAGCCTAAGAGCTACTGCCTTAGCTGAGAGCCAGTCCTTCATTGTGTAGAGTATCACCACAATCACACTGGATAATGTCCATATAACAAAAAGTCAATTTGTGTAACAGCCTTACTTTTCATCTGGGAAAATTTGCACAGAAGAGATAATTTAACAAGGTTTTTAATTCTTCTAGGGGCAGAGTGCAACCTTGTAATTCTGCTCTCAGATCTCCTTTGCAAAGAGAAAGAATTTAGCTTATCAGGTTTTATACAGATCTTAAAGCTTAGACTGAATGCTGAGCAGAGAAAAGTAATGGCAATTAGTGCTGCTTGGGGAACTCACAGAATTTTTTAAGTCACAATTAATTGGCTTTGTTTTCAATCACTTTTTTTCAAAATATCACCTTTCTGCTCTGGCCCTGCAATCAACAAGAATCTCCAACACTTAGATGAACACGTGTTATTGATTAACAACATATTTTTACTAAATTGTCATCCTGATTTTAAAAACTTGGTTTTGTTCCACTCCTCGACCATAATTAGCCATAGAAAATTAGGAAACTAATTAAAATAAGGTAAGTTAGAAAATTGTATAATACAAATTACTTGAATTTTTAGATAAGCAGTCAAATTACCCCAATACTTATTGTATGTGCTATCTTCAAATAGAATCAGTAAGAAAACTATGTGTTTGTATACATACATGTCTGTGTAATTTGTGTATCTCTGTCTGTATAGTGATACCACAAGTATAAATACTGCATCACAGGTATAAACAGAGTAAGTTCAACTTTCACCTTCACAATCACTCTGAAGACGACCAATAAACTCCCCGAGAGTGTGGTTGCCCCATTGCACCCCTCGTGCAGGAGAGGTGGGGGCTCTGGATCCCCGGGTTAAGGGGCAGAGAAACAGCCCAGGAGCTGCCGGGCCCACAGAGGTGCCAGCCCCAAGCCGGCAGCACCGAGCTGGCTACCCGTTCCACTCCCCCCAGGGTCTCTGCCCCATTAAAATATTTATACTTCTTCTATATCACTTTTCAAGCTGAAACCTTCTCTGTTTCAAAATTCTCCTTGTAATTACCTCCTTAATGTTTAATCCAGTCGATGACCACCTTCCTATTTAGCATGACCAGTTTGGGGCAAAAGAGTTTTCGGCTGCAGGTGTGCTCTTCGCAACACACACACCTTCCTGTCTGGAAAGCTGGACATGTTTACCTTAGCACCCCCAGAACAGCCTTCTCATTTGCAACCTTTCACTGTAAACCACCACTTTTTCATGCGTTAAAATTACCTGGCTGGGCAGGTAGATTTTACTTGCATTTGTAGTGTCATGTCTTGTTACCCAATGTCTTGCTTTGTTTAGTAACAGAGATTTACTCAGGAAATTCCTCAAGTCTCCTAGTGTGACTATATTGATTTGAAGAAGATGTCCATGTAGCTATGAGGCACAAGCCTATGTTTGTGGTGTGTAGACAGTTCCACTGCAGTGGTGTAAAAGATAAGCACCAAAAATAAATCTTTTGCTATAATCTTCTCTGAGTTCTGTCCTGGAGAAAAAACACGAATATTCCTCTTCAGTCAATATTTCATGCTAGTACTTTCTTCATGTCTCTACACCTAAGAAGAAAATCTAGAAGCAATTCACCTTGTTCCCTCAATGAAAGGCCTACATTTGTGTCTGCTCTTTTTACAGTGCACAAATTCCTCATGTTTGGTTTATAGGGTAAAAAATCCAAACCAAAAGTCAGGCTTTGTCAAAGTGGGATGTACCCTTAAGGCTGGATTTACTTTGCATCTCTCTAATCACTCCAGGAGGTATTAACTAAGGTCCTTCAATATCCAGCCAAAAGTAGATAGGGACTGTCATAGCAGCCTGGAACAGGAATGAGATTTATTCTTTTTTAGCATGAGATTCTTTCTGCTCTGCTTGAATCATATTTTTTTAGTAATGTTTCTTCTGATATCACACTACATCTTACTTTCTCAAAACTGGCTAATGTTGGCGTAAAACCAATCAGCTTTCCTTAATTACTTTTATAGGTAATAGAAAATTTATTTAATCAGGTGGTTCATATCCCCATTATCCTCTTGGAGAAAAATCATAATTAATTGCAGAGCTTTCACAGAATGTAGGCTATGAAACAAGCACAATCGTTACAAATTAATTGTATACGTATGAAAGGCCAAGTAACTAGTTTTATATCTATGCTGTTACTGAATTTCTTTGATTTCCAGACAGAAAGTTGAACATTTAATTTTTATGTTTCGAAAGACATCTTGGAAAGCCACCACTGAGTCAGCTGGACATTATATGTAAGTCTTTCATCATCAAATGACCTGTTAAATATTGTCTTAGTTCACCCGTAATGTAGCTGATTATGCTTAATTCATAGTCAGAAGGGCTACGATACAAAAATGATGTCTTGTTCTGTGTTAACCAGTCCTTTGGTAGCAGAAGCACAAACAGAATATCTATGAATTCAGTAACCCAGTGACACAATTTCTCCTTTTCCTATTTCACACACAGAATAGTGGTATAGAAACTCTTTTTCTGTCAGTGGAAATGCTTATTTTAAGTGATTTCATTTGGTTTAAAAATTCACTTAAAAATACAATGTTACTTCACCACAGTTACTCTTTGAAGTTGACAATTATGTTGTTTAATGTACAGGACGTACTAATTTAGACTCACATATTCAATTTATTAACGTAAAATTCCATTGGTCAGTTTGAATATATAACCATAAACTGTGTCTTCACTTTCTGATGTGAAGACAGAAAATCTTTTTACCAACATCTGAAGATATATAACACAATAATTACTGTGCAAATTCTGTTTTTAAACTCTGGCCAAGTAAGTATCTTTATTTTATTGAATAAAAACCTTCATTTTTTATCCAATACAAGTTTTAGTTTAAAGTAATTCCACCAGCAAATAACTGCAGCACAGCCCTTCTGCTAATTATATACTCATGAACCTTGATTTTCATGAAGGAATATTTATTAACCTGACTCCAGTTCATTCTAATTTGTTGTATTTTATTTATATCTACTGAAAACAGGTGAAGCTCTTGATCTGCATTTACCAGAATATCCTCACCCTACAGCAGCAAACTGCTCTGCCTGAAGAAACTGTGCCATAGCCATGCTTTTCAAAGGTGCAAGTAACAAAGTGATAAACTGAAAAAGAAATTTAAAAAAATTTGACATCCATGAATCTCAGTTCACCTAAGAACAAGCATGACAAAATTGTTGAGAGGAAATAAAATGGCACAGAGATGCTGTGTGAGATGGCACAGATGAATCATCACCATAAAACAGAGGACTTCTGTCCATGTCCGGTTCATCAGAATGAATGGCTGGATTGGTAGAGCGCATGCTAAATATAAGGTAATGACATGTGGACCTATACACAGAAAAGTGAGCCTTCTAATCAAGGCTTGAAGCTCCCCTTGGTACCATAAAAGAACTGTTATTTAGTTTTCCTGTCTTATCTCCGAGTGTTCTGGCACAAAATCATATTTTGGAAAATCAACTGCTTTTTCAAGTCATGATTATGAAGGATAACATTTCTTCAGTTGGACTGTTCTGATTCTCTAGTCTACTTCATATATTTTTATTTTTTGAGACATGTTGGTTACCGCAGTACATTTTCCTCAGTAGTTTTGCTCTTAGAGTGGGAGCTGGGGACCACAGAAATGTTTTATTATTTGCTCAATATATAATGCAGATGTTATAATATCAACAACATTTTCTACTCACTTAAGAGATTTTCTTGAAAGGAAGATGAAACACATGTTGTCTGAATAGGAAATGTAATACAATAGACCAAGGTCCAAGTAGAAAATATGGACATTTTTCTTCAGTGATTCTTTGAAAAAGATGGCAGATCAAAAATGTATGGGTTTTTATCAGGACAAATTGTACCCGATATACATATATGACTGTTCTTACAGCAGTTTGTACTCTGTTATAAATTGTTTGCTGGTTAACTGGAAATATTTGGAATTAAAAAAGAGGATTTATGCTGTTGGTAATATCCCTTAAAAATAAATTGCATGTTAACAAAAATGGTAAAAAAATATATTTTTTAAAAAAACTCTTACTTTAAAAATGCCTAGGTTAAAGAATGTAGACATTTGCACTACTTCTCCATTTTTTCAACCAAACATTAACCAATTCAATGTAAGTACTCAGACAGTTTCAGTAACTCTTTGCTTTCTAAAGGACAAAATTGGTAAGCAAGATTTTTTCAGCAGATTATAATAACAGGTATGTGTCTGCCTTGCTCTTGGAAGACTTCTGTAGTATAATGTACTGATCTGATCAAATGATTTTCCATGTTACTGAATGTTATAGCTTGGATGTTACATACCTAACATTCTAATATAAATCAAGTGTGCACTTCAATTGAAGTACATTACATATATAAAACTCGGTAAAAATGTCTCTAAGTTTTTCTGTACAAGCAAACTTAGGTTTCTTTTTCTAGCTTATTTTTAATTGGTCCATGATATGCTGCCTTTGGCTTTATAGGGTTTTTTCCTATCTGTTTTCTAAAGATGTTTTAAAATTTCTGTGTCAGGGATGTCAAACCTTTATCAGAAGTGAGCACTACATATATCCTTTCATTCTGACATCTCTCATTATAGGAGTTAAAAGAGCTTTTGCACAAACAATTCTGTCTTTAGAAGCTGAAAATAGATTTCCATCGTCCTGAAACCTGAAAATCCAAAGATTGCCCTTTGGATGTCTCCTGAGGAGAAGGACTGATGCTAACAGCAAAGGCTACCACTATATCACAACACCAATCAGTTTAAAAGATGTAATAAGACTAATCAGACTGCTGTGCCATCTCTTATAGGATGGTTTGGCATTCTTATGTCAAAACAAAAAGTCCTGCTTTTCTTTCATAATTATCATGTGAAAAGATAAATTCAGACAGTTTCTCATGTTTATACATTGTCAGCTAAATGGATCTAAGAAGTCGGCACTTCAAAGTGATCATTATTCCATTGCTGGGAAAACATATGGAAATAGGAAGTGACAAAGTGAGAGACAAAAACAGTTAAAAATGAATAAAATACAAAAAAAAAAAACAGCTCAAAGCAAAAAGTTAGTTTTTTAGGTTTCATCTGAGACATTCATGACACAGCAAAGGTAAATGGAGCATAGATATCAGTACTAGCAACCTTTGCATCGCAAGGGCTTTCCAGGCAGTAGCTCAAGCAAAAGAGTGATAACACTGTAAACAAACAGCTGTTAGTGTACGTAACTACCTAGATGGAGAAGAATCCAGGCTGATGGTGGAGGAGCAGGTAATGTTGAGAATGGTTAATTAAATACATTTTAAGAGAAATAGAATTTCAGAGCAGAGAGTTCTGTTCCTAAGCTAGCCTTAAAAATACAGAAAATTGTGCTCTGTCATCAGGTCCACTGTGGATTGCCCTAGCAGCTGCAAATTGTAAAGCAACACAGGTACCCTGATGATGCATCAGGATTACATTATACAGTAAAAGTAGAAAGAAGTGATGTAATTCTGAACTTATTAAAGTATTGGATGTTATTTGATTTATGGACAAAATTTAAGTTATTATTTGTCCTGGGTTTGGCCAGGACAGGGTTAATTTTCACCAGAAGCCAGGAGGGGACACATCTAGGCATGCTGACCCAAACTGTCCAAACAAAACAGGGTATTCGATACCATGTGTTGTCTTGCTCGGTTTTGGTTTGGGGGGGAGCTGGCCTGGGAGAAGTTAGTCAGAGTTCAGGAGCGCACTAGGCATCGGGCAGTGAGAGTTGCTCTGTGCATTCCACGGTTTGTTTTGTATATTCTTTTTATCAGTATTATTATTACTGATCGCTTCTGTTAAACTGCCCTTCTCCCAACCCACGAGTTTTGCCTTTTTCTTCCCGTTCTCCCCCCCAACCCAGCAGAGGGAGGGGCAATAGAGCAACCAAGTGGTCCTTTCTTGCTGGCCACAGTCAAACCGCAACATAATTGTTGTTAAATTGATTTTAAAAGACACATTTACAAACACAGACATGTAAGAAGTATGACGTTATCCACTAGTATGTTTTGCTAATCCAAGAAAAAATACCCTTGAAGATAACAAAAAAATGGCAAGAAAGAGAAAGTTCAAGGAAGTTGTATCTAACAAACAATACTATAGAAATATTTCTGTGACAAAGCTAATTTTAAACCTAACAAGTACAAAGTACCATGATGTCCGCTTCCTTGTATGTCATGATTGTCTTCATGCATTTGCAAATAGCAGTGGATTTTCCTGTACATCTCCCTACATTTCCAAGCTTTCATGATATCTTATATTGACTTTGAAATAAAACAATGCAAAATGCAATTGGGCAGGCTGGATCGATGGGCCAGGACCAATTGTGAGATTCAACAAGGCCAAGGGAGGGGACTGTGCCCCTGTACTCAGCACTGGTGAGGCTGCACCTGGAGTACTGTGTTCAATTTTGGGCCCCTCACTACAAAAAAGACATTTAGTTGCTGGACCGTGCCCAGAGAAGGGCAATGATGCAGGTGAGGGGTCTAGAGAACAGGTCTTATGAGGAGAAACTGAGGGAGCTGGGGCTGTTCAGTCCAAAGAAAAGGAGGCTGAGGGGAGACCTTATTGCTCTCTACAACTACCTGAAAGGAGGTTGTGGTGAGACAGATGTTGGTCTCTTCTCCCAGGTAACTAGCAATAGCACAAGAATCAATGGCCTCAAGTTGCACCAGTGGAAGTTTAGATTAGGTACTAGGAAAAATTCCTTTAATGAAAGAGTGGTCAGACATTGAAACAGGCTGCCCAGGGAGGTGGTTGAGTTACCATCCCTGGAGGTGTTCAAAAGTAGTAGATGTGGCACTTTGGGATATGGTTTAGTAGGCATGGTGGTGTTGGGTCGATGGTTGGACTTGATGATATTAGAGGTCTTTTCCAATCTATGATTCTATGATTCGCCGATTCTATGATTCAAGCGCTGGGTCCTGCACTTGGGTCATGTTATGATTTGACTGTGGCCGGCAACAAAAGAGCCACGCGGCTGCCCCTCCCCCTGTCGGGGTGCGGAGGAGAATGGAAAGAAACAAGCAGAAACTGGTGGTTCGGGATAAGGGCAGTTTAACAGAACAGCAAACAAAGGGAACAGGAACAACAATGATACAGATGAGGAGAATACACAACACAAACCGCACAACCCAGAGAGCCGCTTTCCCGGACCAGACTGCCGCTGCACGCTCCCAAGCCGCTAGACTTCCCCCCGACCCAGCTCACCCCCGTCGGAACCCAGCATGATGGCACATGGTATGGAATACCCTGCTCTGTTTGGCCAGGTGGGGTCAGCCCACCCGGCTGTGTCCCTTCCTGGATTCCGGTGAAAATTAACCCTGTCCTGGCCAAACCCAGGACAGTCACAACAACCCCATGCAACTCTACAGGCTTGGGGAAGAGTGGCTGGAAAGCTGCCTGGGAGAAAAGGACTTTGGGGTGCTGATTGACAGCTGGCTGAACATGAGCCAGCAGTGTGCCCAGGTGGCCAAGAAGGCCAGCGGCATCCTGGCTTCTATCAGGAAGAGTGTGACCAACAGGTCTAGGGGAGTGATCGTGCCCCTTTACTCGGCACTGGTGAGGACACCCCTGGAGTACTGTGTTCAGTTTTGGGCCCGTCACTACAAGACAGACACGGAGTTGATGGAGCATGATGATCTTACAGGTCTTTTCCAATCTAAAAGATTTTTTGATTCTAAAATTTCTTAAATGGAATACGTGTTCATCATGACTGTTTTCAATAAGTTCTTTTATTTTTCTTTAACATTGTAATTATTACATCCGTAATTGGACCACCTGAGGATTAAGATATGCTCAAGATATTTTGTAACAGTATCTTCTCTTTAACAAAGATACCGAATGTCTTCTTCTGAAAATGCTTCCTATAATTCTGTTTTAGAAGTTCTTTTCTATTCCAAAACCTTAAGAAATTTAAGACTGGGAGTACTAAAGGGCTGAGGTTTTACAATAAGAAGCACTGAATTAGACAGCTAGGGCCTCATTACAATGACTATGAAGAATTAGATTACTTCCAGTAAGCAGTCACTGTCATAAGCAAACTGGGTTTTATACTAAACAATAAGAAATTTTGTAAAGATGAGTGAGATTTAATTCTTAAACCTTTAAGAAATCTGCCTACTGTGTTTCAGCCTTTAGGAAATAGCTAAACTTGCATGCAGATTTACCTGCTTCTATCCATCCACTGAGAGGAACTGTCTGCTGACTAAGAAGGGTTCATTTAAAGCCTTCACAAGGCAGAGAAGTCCTTTCGCTAAACAGGAGAAAGTGCTTAGAATATGAGTGAACTATCCACGTTCACAATCTTCTGATAATAATGATTTTTTTCCCTCAAAACGATTTTTTGTACTGTATTTGGAAATCATATCAATAATTATTAGCACTTCTCATGGTGGGAAATATTTAACTAAAGGTCTCTGTGAATGAGTCTATTGTAGTTTTAAATGTTTTAATCTACTTCTCATACGTCAGTGCATAAAACCACTAGTTAAAACAGCCTATTGTAGACCTACTGCACTTACTCAGTTCAGCTTCATGTCAGTCCTCATTGTTTATTTTTCTTTACCCATATAAACTGGGCTTAAGGAAATTTTTTATCATCATCATCATACTACACCTGGTTCAAGAAATATTCAGTTGAATGAAATAGTATATTTATTCACAAAACTCATAAATGGACTAGCAAATGTTGGGGAATAACCAGTTTATAAAGTTTGATGATGCCATGAGGAGCTGTAGACAGGTCTCTTAATATTTATCACCAATAAAACAGCAGATGACATTTAGTGCTGATAAATTACAAGTAAAGCATGTGACGAAAGAGTACTTTCAACTAGGTATTGCCTCCTTAGGAAAAAAAGGGAAAAAAAGGAAAGAAAAATTATAATAGTTCTTTGAAGACCGTTCAATACCCAATAAAGAAAAACCAACAAACAAAAAAGCCTTGCAAATACTGTACAGTTATTACAACAGGACAGAGAACAGAATACAAAATACCATCATGCCAGCACATAAATTAATCACTGATTAAATATTTGGTCCAGTTCTGACAGTTAATCTCTGAAGGTAAAGAATATTGTTAGAAAGATGTAACTGTGAAGGGCTGTAACTGGGAGGAGCTGGTATCACCACAATTACAGAGTGAGTTCCATGCAAGTAGAAGTTACTCTGATACTTTGGCATTGTTTTTTGTCACAAAGGACATATAAAGAAGTATTGCAAGAGTCACAAAAGAGATATATCGAAGTCTGAGTTTCACAGAGAACGTGAAAAGAAACTAATTATTCCCTGTTGCTCAAAGAGTAGGCAGGAATCAAATCATATTTTCCATTTACAGGCTGAAAATAAAAGGTGCACATTCATCAACTCTGGAATTAATTATAACAACACATTGTAGGCATGAAATATTTACATGGGTTCAAAAATTCATTGGATAAATTCATAGAGGAAGTTCAGAGAAACCTTTCTCTCAAGCAATTCAGACGCAAAATTTTACAAGGATATACCAGCAGAAGTATAACAGTCTGTTTGCCTTGTCCTGCACTTTTTCCTGGACATCCACTTCTGACTAAGTGTCAAAAATATCAGCCCCACTCTCTAATAAAAGAAAAAAANNAGGAAACCCTGCGGTATCAAAAATACATTCTATTTTTATTTGTTTAGCTGTGAATCCGCTGCACTGTGCTAAACGTTAAGAACTGATCTTTTTAGCTACCACCCAGGATATAACCTCAAATGCTACTTACTTACGTATTTCATTGTTGGGGAGCAGCAAGGGTCAGCCACTCCACAAGAGCTGGGCAACCCCAGCTCAGGCTGTGCCCTCACCAAGGAGCGCAGTCCCGTGGGGTATGGACAGAGCAGGCAGCGCCAGGTGCTGGTAACAACATCAGTTAATGGCCCTAAACGTAGCAAGTGAACATCCAGGTCCAGAGGTTGTCCAGGAAGCCAAGCTGGGAGCTAAGGAGACAAGGTAAAGGACCTAAATGTGAGATAATGTGACTCATTGAACCTGAGTGAAAGAACTTCAAGCAAGGTTAATTTATCTCCTGGTTCAGATGGAATAGATGACAATTCGTAGCATGGTCTCAGGTGTTGGGTCTAGATCTCAACTCAGCCCTTTGGGTTTACATATTTGTGTGTTTCACTCTGCTTTGTGCAGAGTCCATAAAAGAACAAAAGGCTGTGTTTCACTCTTGCAATATACATATGTTAAGTATTTATCTTAACATCATAGGACTATATATAGGTGTGAAATCACAGTAGCATTTGGCATTGATATAGGTTTATTCAGGACGCAAAAATTAATCAAAAATCTTATCCTGCAAATATATGGAGGTATTAGTAAAATGGACACTTCAAAGATAAAAATAAAATGACAGCATATATTTAATTTAGTTTCTACAGTGTCAAGAATTAGTCATCTTACCTCTAAATAGACCATAAGAAATCATTTTAGACTTGAAGGAAGTAATATATAATCTTTGTGAGAAGAGGAAATGAAAATCAAATTCTCAATTCTAGTTGAATTGAAATATCTCAGTCAAAAGTGACAGATAAAACATTTAAAGTAAAAAATTCCATGTTGCCTGGGGCTTATTGAAAAATGCTGCTTTATTAGGCTCAGATATTCCTGAAGATATACACATGCAGCGCCCACTGATTTCCTTCAGCTTATATTTTGATAATCATTCAGAGTACCAGGGTTTCCTGACATTTCATGCTACTGAGTCAAACTGGCCTTACTGAACAGCCATAAAAACTGCAGAATCACTGGGTCTTTCACACTGGAAGGGACCTTGGTAAGTTACCCAGTCCATCTTCTTGCTCAGAACAGAGTCAACACTAAATTCAGACAAGAGATTTAGAGCTTTTTTTCGGTAGAGCCTTGAAATACTCAAAGAACTCAGCTTCTGTGGGTAACTTATGCAAGTGCTTAATCATTCTGACAGTGGAGTGTAATTTGGGTTGGTTAGGGTTTTTTTCCCAGCTATTCAGTTGGAACTTCTGTTTGAATTTATGTCCACTGTCTCTCTTTCTTTCACTGGATACCTCAGTAGAAAGACTGGGTCCATCTCTTTGGATACCTATTTGCAGGTATTAGAAGTCTGCTATTTACTCTCCCCCGAAGCTTTTTTCCTTCTTCAGACAAAAAAAACAATTCCCAGTAAAGTAGGATAATATTCCTCCCTCTGACCTACTGGCTTACTCCTGCTAGCACAGGAGCTGTTGGACACCTTTGCTGCATAGAAACCTCTGGCTCATGCTCGCTTCGCTGCCCATCACCACACCCAGGTCCTTTTCAGTAGAGCGGCACCCCAGCCAGCCCGCTCCGGCCTGTGCCACTGCTCCGGGCACCACGCCTCGGGGGGAGGCTGCGGAGGAGGCTGTGGCTGCCAGTTTACCAGGGGTACTTTCTCCAGCCAGTGAAACGGTCTGAGTCCTGTGGCGTATTCACACCATTTAGATTTCAGAATTCAGAATTTTTTTTTTTTTAATGATTTCATGCTTTTCAAACTTAATCCTTTTTTTGGCAAACTCAAATCACACAAAGCATGCACACACGCATACACAAAATACTTCTCAATTTCATCTTGAAAACCCTAATATTTTATTTTTAAAGTAGCCATTAAAACTTTTTAGCTGTTGTTCTACTAAGTCTAATAAAATGTGTATCTTCACACAGGAAGAAGAATAGAGTCAAGATAGATTGTAGTTTAAAATAACAAGGTATCAGGAAAAAAAATCCCGCAAAAACTCTTGATGAAATGTTCTGTCTAGTCAGGAAAACAGCAAAACTCCTATTAACTCTAATGAGAGTCATGATTCCACTTCATCCCACCACATAAGACCTGTGTCAGCTCTTTGGCACAGTAAAATATTATCTTGGGAAGCAGCCAGTAGAGAGCTGTCTTCTGCCTAATGCTGATAGGGAAGGACTGGACAATCTAACCTAAACAATGTCCTCACATAATGAGGAGGAGCTGGACCTTGTGAAAAGGTGGCTATACTTCAAGAGCAGCCTTCCTTAATGCAGAAGTCATGTCCCCTGTATCTGTCCTGAGTATGCCCTCTGACAACAGCAGGAACTAAAAGCTCAAGAGGAGAAGGATGAAACATTTTCAGTTTAAAAACAGCAACTGGACTGACAGGAAAAGACACTAGCTTAAGGTCATATTTTCCATATAAAATCCAGTTATTTTTGTTGATGTGTTTTAAGGTATTTTTACAAATATAGCTTATTATTATCTGCTTTGAATACACATTCCTATCACAGTTTATATAGGTCATAATGTCCAGTAATGCTAGAAGAAAGAAAAAATACCAAAGCTAAGCAAAAATTGAAAAAAAACCCAACTCAAATCAGGCAAGAAAGAGTTATAAATCAAACATTCACATGTGGTGCTTTATCAGATAAGAGACAGAAATGTAACGTCACTTTCCATTTGGCATCCAAATTTCCTGTTAAGTAGCTAGCCACTTTCCCATAACCTCAGAGGTTCATTGTTCTTTGTAAGCCTCCTTTTCTCTTTGTCAACAGTTACCTATTATTACTGCTACAATCTATATAACTAAACTGAGTCTGTGGTGGCACAGCTGCTGCAGAGAAAGGTGGCTGCAGTGATTATGTTAATGGAATCACTAATTTCTCGTATAAACATAGCTTTAAGCTGTTGTGCTACTTCATGTGTCACTAGTTGGGTCAAAGAAAGTTCTTGGGAAAGGATAAAAATGTTAATAACTCAGTTGTTATTTATTTGTATTTCAGTAGCACCTACAAGCCACAATAAGCTGAGACCCTAGTTTTTGAGGAAAAAAATACCCTATCTCCTTGTGAAAGCCTATATAATCAGGCAACAGGATCTTACTCTCCCTCTCTATGCTGCATTTCTTCCACTCTGTTTTGCCTTTACGAGATCCCAACTGGAATACTGCATCCATCTGTGGGTTGCCCAGTACACTAGTGCAAGAAAGGCATGGATCTGTTGGAACAAGTCCAGAGGAGGGCCACGAAAATGGTCAGAGGACTGAAACACCTCTGCTATGAAGAAAGGCTGAGACAGTTGGGCTTGTTCATCCCGGGGAAGAGAAGGCTCCACAGAGACCTTATTGTGGCCTTTCAGTATATAAAAAAGATGGAGAAATACTTTTTACCAAAAGAAAAGACCTTTTTATTGCCCCATCATTGGAAGTGTCCAATATCAGGTTGGACGAGGTTTTTGACCAACTTAATCTAGTGAAAGATGTCCCTGCCCATGACAGGGGGGTTAGAATAGATGATCTTTAAAGGTCCCTTTGAACCCAAACCATTCTATGATTCTATGGTTCCATGATTCTATGAAAGACAGATAAGAGCACACAAAGAAATAGTAAGATAATGAACATACTTACCTGAAATAGTAATGTACCAATTAACAGACTATCATTAAAATGTTGGAAACCTCTCTATTGCTGTATTTATCACATGATAGGGAAAAAATATTTGTTCAGGTCCCTTCCAATCCAAACTATTCTATGATTCTATGATTAACAAAAGGAAAGATATCTTTTAGTATGTAAGATGGTGAGTTTTCCTGACCATACAAGTTTCGTTCCTAGGCCCACAAGATACATACCGTATCTCCCAGAAAGTCATGAGGCAGGAAGGATCTAGAACTAGTTCATACGTGCGCTGACTCTGGGACTTGACAATATATCCCTGGAGACATTTTTACATTTCTGCAGATAATGTCAACATTTGTGGTTAATTTTGTCCCATAGAGAAGGACTCAGGTTGCGCACCAGCCCATGGACTACTGCAGATATATACCTGGCCACATGATGTAGCTCCTCCCTCAAAGCCTTTCTTGAATTGTCCACATAAAGGCATGAAATGCTTATTCTTGTGGTATATCTTTATTGATGACAAGAGCCTGTCAGGATTTTTGCCACTGAGTATAAATAAAAGCTCAACTTGGGCAATTGATGTGTCTAAAGCTAGGTGACATGATATCCATATCTGTCTCTTAACAAGGGAGCACTGTATTTTCTTAAGGGGCTGGTTGCCTGTTAGTATGTGCCCAATCTGTATTATATTCACATTCAAAACACAGGGATATTAGCCCAAGTCCTTTGGAAGATGGCAGCAGTTACAGCAACAGACTAGGAAATAATCAATCTCATCTGTAGACAAGACCTCCAAATCTTTAATGCTTTTGCAGTCACATCCCTTCCAATTCAGCTTTCCACAAAATAGGCAGGAAGCCAGGATAGATCAGCCGTAGTCTGCTCTCAGCAAGAAATGTCACTTAGGTAGACAGCACTCATGGGTTTTTTTTGCATATTTTGAATATGTACAGTGTGATGTACTTGCAGAGCACAACACAGCACTTTAAACAGCAAGTGTGACAAGCATGGATAACCTAAGGCAGTGTCCATATCCAAAGATGAGCCCAGTGTCCTTGCCAAACACAGATGGAAAGCTTTATTCTGGCAACTGCTGATCCTTGGACCTCTCAGGTTTTAAGCTTACATTAAATAATGTGCAAACACAAGTATGTGTATAGACATCATCCAGAGGGTACCATGCAAGTACCATTGGGACAGCCTCTCTTCTAATAATGGCTTTTTTCTACATTCTACCTGATCTTTTGGTCTGGCTTTCAAAGGCTTTAGTTTGGCTCTTCAAAGATAAGATGTGGTATTTTAATTATATAGCATCCTGCTGTAGTAGCAGCTTGTAGTACCAGCTAAGTGAGGAAGACACATACGTGCTGCCCAGTCTCAAAGTAAATACGGAAAAATATGAAGGAAGATAACAACATAATGTGATCTCAAACAGCTGAAAAAGAAATGTTCTCATAAAGAAAAAAAACCATGAAAAACAGAATAAACAAATCAGAAGAGACTGTAAATATCTGCACTTTGGTTTATTTTTAAATTATTTTTAAGACTGAAGTTGTTCAAAGATACCCTAGGTACCTCTGAATGAAGTAGCTTGAGAGCTGAAGAACATCTGTGCTTCATGGTGCTTTTCCAAAGTTATTTTACCACATTTCTCATTGATCTCTATAGGAATACTGCCATAGCACAACGTTAGTCAACACCCAAACTAAGCTGTTTAGAGCTAGGTCAGACTGCTCTTTCCAGCTCTGCACTGGTCTGTGCTGACGTCCCTTTTTACGTATTTCATTTAGCTCTTGGCTAGCTTCAGCATTTGCAACCATCAGTGAGCTCCCTAAAACTGTTTATTAATATCTCCATCTGTGTTGCACTCCTCTTTCACCTTAAAATATGTTTCAGAAGAAATTTGTGTTGAATTGTTTCCAAGCCCCTTTTAGGCATTAAATGTCAAAGGACTAAACAATATTAAGAAAGCCTCTTCAGTCTTGAGCATTGTTTAGATCTGACTTTACATGGGCTAAGAGTGCCTATATAACATGCTTGAATATGTAATTCCATTATATTTTGAGAATGAAGTAATATATTTGTTGTAAAGATAGGTGTCCTGTTATACATACTAGTTGAATAACACAATCACCCTTTGGTAAAAATGTAACTCTACAGTACTGCAATACTTTAGTGCAATACTTTACAGAACATCCAGTCTACACAAGATACGGTAAGAAACCTTTCACCTAACTGCTCATTCAGTTTTAGGTTATGCAACCCTTGCAGTAAATGCACATACATAATTCCATTATAGTCTTATAATGGGAATAGAGAATTGCACAGTCCAGATACAGACATATTTTTATGAAATTACACCATTCAAGCTTCTGGAAGCATCTAAAATATAGAAATATAGACTCAAAAAATTACTACTGGTATCTTCTTCACTCACTTCAGCAGGTCTGATTACTTGAAGTCAGAATGAAAGGCAGGGAGGCTGAAACACAGGTTCTTAAACTAAAAGAGCAGTACACTGTTTTTACACAAGCCTGTTTCCTTGCAACTTAGTGGAAACAGTATGCTCACTGGTTACCGTAATACTGGTACAGACTTTGCAGTGGCAAGGCAATGTGATTTATGCGTTTGATATGGTTGCAGTTGGCCAGTTGCTGTTTTCTGAAAGCTGTCTCATAGCAGCCTTCCAGTACCTGAAGGGGACCCACAAGAAAGCTGAAGAGGGACTTTTTACAAGGGCATGTAGGGATAGGACACGTGGTAATGGCTTTAAACTGAAAGAGGGTAGATTTAGACTAGATATAAGAAAGAAATCCTTTAGAATGAGGGTGGTGAGGCACTGGCACAGGTTGCCCAGAGAAGCCGTGGATGCCCCCTCCCTGGAAGTGTTCAAGGTCAGGTCGGATGGGGCTTTGAGCAACCTGGTCTAGTGGAAGGTGTCCCTGCCCGTGGCAGGGGGGGTTGGACCTAGATGATCTTTAAGGTCCCTTCCAACCCAAACTATTCCATGATTCTGTGATTGATAGGTTAGGTGTGTCATTAAAAGTCTAAAAAAAAGCTAGAGAAATTCCATCTCAATGTAATCGTAATCTACAGCATAAAGCATTAAACATTTGAATTCCCCCTGAAAGAAAATAGAGCTTGGTGTTTTGGGCTTATATCTTTGAAAATTATGGTTAAAAAAAAACCTGTGGAAAGGCATATGAATTCTTTATAGAATCCTATTGTGCTCTTGACTATATATCCTTTGCTCTTACTGGACGGAGTGGGTGGACCTTGACTGGACACCAGGTGCCCACCAAGCTGTTCTACCACTTCCCCTCAGCAGTACAGTGGAGAGAAAAATATAACAAAAGGCTTGTGGGTCGAGGTCAGGACTCAGAGGTCACCCAGCAATTACCATCATGGGCAAAACAGACTTGACTTGGGGATATTTATTGACAATCAAATCAAAGTAAAAAGTCTTAAAACACCATCCATCCAACCTTCCCTTCTTTCTGGGCTCAACTTCACTCTGTATTCCTCTACCTCCTCCCCTCCAAGCGGTGCAGGGGGACAGGAAATGGGAGTTGCGGTCAGTTCATCACAAATTGCCTCTACTGCTCCTTCCTCCTCACACTCTTCCCCTGCTCCAGTGTGGGGTTCCTCCCATGGGAGACAGTCTTCCTTGAACTTGTCCAATGTGAATCCTTCCCATGGGCTGAAGTTCTTCACAAACTGCTCCAACGTAGGTCCCTTCCATGGGGTACAGTCCCTCAGGAACAGGCTGTTCCAGCATGGGTCTCCCACAGGGTCACAAGTCCTGCCAACAAACCTGCTCCAGGGTGAGCTCCTCTCTCCATGATGTCCACAGGTCCTGCCAGCAGCCTGCTCTGGCATGGGTTTCCCACAGGGTCATAGACTCCTACACCTGCTCCATCATGGGGTCTTCCATGGGCTGCAGCCGGATATCTGCTCCACTGTGGACCTCTGTGGGCTGCAGGGGGACAGCCTGCCTCTCCATGGTCTTCTCCATGGGCTGCAGCGAAACTTCTGCTCCGTTGCCTGGAGCACCTCCTCCCCCTCCGTCTTCACTGACCTTGGTGCCTGCAGAGTTATTTCTCTCACATAGTCTCACTCCTCTATCCCACTGCAGGCTTTTTTCCCCTTCTTAAACATGTTATTACAGAGGCCCTAGCACCATCGCTGATGGGCTCAACTTTGGCTAGTGGCAGGTCTGTCTTGGAGCTGGCTGTCATCGGCCCTATGGGACGTAGGGGAAGCTTCTAGCAGCTTCTAGCAGAAGCTATCCCCATAGCCCCTCCACTACCAAAACCTTGCTATGTGAGTCCAATACACTGGATAAACTAATGGCTGTTATTTTTGATTTTTAATTTTAGTTGGGATGGATTAGTTAGACCATTATTTTACCAGCAAATCACATTATCTTGTTAGTAGGAATTTTTATTTCATTTCTATGTGTGTCCAGACACTGATACTACATGAGCCATAATACTAAGTTTTGGGGATTTGTATTTTCAAATTTTTAGTTAGGTAACCATGTCTCTCTTTATTTTTCCATTGACACTTTACTGTTGTTCAAGTTTCTGACCAAGATGCTGTACAACAAAATATTCAGAGAGCTCACTGGGAACTGATCAGACACTGTTGCTGGTGTGCCTGAAATAGTCAAAGGAGTTCTGATGTAGTGTGAAGTGACCGAAGCAAACTGCCAGATTGGCATTTCCTGCTCAAGACAGCTCAGCGATTGAGATTCTGAACCTATGGTTCTATGGTATCTGTCTAATGATAATTCAGGGAACACCATCTACAGTTTGGCCACACACTTATTATTAAATATTTAATTTTAAAATTATTAATTGTAATTATTAATTAATTTCCAAACTTCCATTTGATTTTCAGAATTGCTGGAAGTGTCTGAAGTAAATCCATTTGTCCAGTCCCCTCTGGAAAGCCTGTCTGCTTCTTTCAGCTTAAGTCCTTAATATCCTTTGCTGGCTGGTTTCCATCATAACACAAGAGATGCAACTGTTTATTCTGCATGTAGTTCCACTGTAGGAATGTAGTGTGGTTCATGTTGTCTCTCCTTTATTAAAATGTTGGAAACCTCACTATTCTGACAGAAGACAAAAAAGTCAGTTACTCACAAGGGCTTTGACTTCTGTAGACCCTAACTCAAATTTATATCAAATATTGCTGTCAAACCCCATTTTATTCAGGCAATTTATGGTACTGGCATGATCAAAACCCAAAAACTTCAGAACAGTAATTCAGCCTGCTACAGCTATGGTTTCTATTTTTACCTGTAGACAAAATTTGACCCATGATACTTTACATTTCACAATCAGTTACTTGGTAATTTTTTGCACTTCAGAAAATTACATTTAAGTTTGATACATACAACCACCAAAGCTGCGAGTCAGCTTAGCCATCTTTGGAAAATCACATATCAGTCTCTATTGCTTAGAACTGTAGTCTTGAATGCTTCCTTCTATTTATTCAGGCTTGCTATTGCCTTCCAGTTTTCATCGAATTTCATGTAAAGAATTTATGCGCTTTACTATATAAACATATTTTTTTTTTATTTTAGACATTCTCACAGAGGCACACATACTTACCTACAATTAATAGATACAAATGGATGAAGAATATGAGATTATTGAAGTATACATTCAATACATATGTTAAAAAGTGTTGCATATAGAACTTGGTCTTAAAAAGCAGTATTTTAACATAATTTTCTGTCTCCATTTTCTTACTTCCTTCTCTGTTACTTTAATTTGCTTTGTGATCCCACTGAAGGTACTATTCCTCAATTTCAGAATCACTGTGGGTTTAGAAATTCCTATGGGAGAGTTCCAGGTCTATTCCACTGATTTGTCTCCTCCTGCCTACTGGCTCAGTCCTGAGCTATATGAGATTCTTTTTCAGTAGATACTGTCATTTGCCCCGAATCATGTTATGTAGGATCAATGAATTCCTGTTTTGTCCGATTTGTAAAGACAACTGAATTTAAAAAGTTAGAGATCCCAAGCAACATCTTTACTCCAGACTACTGACTATTTCAGTACAAATAGTAATTGTTCCAGCTGAGACTGTTTCGCTTCCTATTCAATAATTGAACACTCAGTGAGACTGACAGAGGGAAGGAGAAACTGCAAACCTGATTTTGCAGCCTGTTCGTTGGTGTTCTCTACTGGGATACTGAAGAGTCAGGTTACAAGTTTCCACTCCAAAATTCAGTTTAATTATTTATACAAAGAGAAATAGCTTCAATTGTATACTGAGAGGAGTCTGCACTAGGATATCCAATATCTTGGATACTCCCCTGGGATGCTGGGAGACCTCTCTTTCAATTCCTGTGTGGGTGAATATTAAATATTTAATAATTTATACACAGTAAAACTGCTTCAAGGCAAACTCATACCAGACTATCCTACATCTCAATGATTAGGACACTAATTTGAAATTCCAACAGACCTGATTTCAACCCTTTGATCAAATCAGAACCCCAAATCTGGCTGCACAAATCTTTGGAAACAGATTCCTCTCTCCTAGACAAGTTCTTTGAACCTGGGACTGCTGAGTAAAATAAGGCCAAACTCTTTCACTACAGGTTTTGTGGAGCAAAGGATTTATGAGAGATCTGACCTGGAACTGTATATTTATTTCCTGAAGAAGATTCTTTATTGAGAGTATATAATATCAAGTGTTCTTGATACCTATCTCAGGGTGCTTCCATAACTTGGCATTCCCATCTCAGGTAGCTTTTAGCTGTTTTGTTAATCCTGCTTGTAGACACCAAATTCTCTGTACTATACGTAAGAAGCCTGGCCTTCAAATTTAGATCCTGAGGTTATAGTAGACTGCAGCATGCCTAAAGGTTATAAATGTTAAAATTCAACCCTAACCAACTTCATTTCTATGCCTGGGAGAGATGAGAAAATAATTATTTTGTATATAAATCCTTGTATATATATATATCATGGCAGACATAAGGCTACTTGTCGCGTTAAAGTGGGGGGTAAGGGGAGTCTGATATTCAACTAGCCTGCCAGAGCCCTTCCAAGGACTTTCACTGAAACAGTTTCGCAAAGTTGAAACAATAGGTAATTTATTCAAGAAATAGTTATCACAGATTCGGAATTGCCGTTGATAAATTCACTGTCTACAAAAGTTGAGCTCAAAGTAATGGTTTAGCACTTTAGTTAACAATGTGTTCCCGGGGATACGTCTGACAAAGTCAGAGGCGCGACTCTTACCAAAAAGGTGTCCCTTCTTGGGGGGGGAAGAGAGGTTCAGGCCCGTCAACCCGTCCGTCAGGTGAAGTTCTCGCTTGGCTCCTCCTCCCAAAGAGAGTTTTCAAGTGCCAATTTTTATATGTTTGGAAATCTTTTTGCG
>Ga0065711_1030751_pt1 | contig 31548 bp, 18 predicted proteins | sample Hoacrofraction12_FD_59098 | JGI IMG/M metagenome (GOLD analysis project Ga0065711, IMG submission 59098) | Hoatzin crop microbial communities from Cojedes, Venezuela - Epithelial fraction 12 v2 (version 2) | ecosystem: Host-associated > Birds > Digestive system > Esophagus > Crop | place... | reverse complement strand
CCCCCCCCCCCAGCTTTCCATGAATAAGATCCCATTAAATCACATGTAACTGATATGGCAACCTCAGTACTAATATCCTTGCTCTCCTCTATGCTCTTAACAGGAAACAATTGACTAGTCCATTCTCATCCAGTTATTCAGCACGGAACAATCTTAAATCATACCAATCTTATTAATGTAGGAGGCTGTCAAATGCAATTGCAGGAAACATTTCTGAAGGGTAACATCCCTAGTTGTCAGAGGCCTGATTCTCATTCCAACTAGCCCCCCGTAAATGTTATTTTGGCAGTACAGGACTTAATGGGATTGTGAATCAGACCATCATCTAAGACAAAACTAGAATGCGCATTTGACTCTATGATGGCAAGTAACGTGGCACACTCTCCTTTTAGATTGTTTTAGACTACTAAAGCTAAATTTTTAATTTCCCAAGCTACAGGCTCTTCTCTGTAATTACAAGGTAAAAGTGGGGCAACTACCATTTCTAAAAACAATGGTGTAGTTGTTGGTATAAAACTCTAGGCTAATTTTTCAATAAAATTGTACCACGCGAGATTAAATGAGATCAACATTGCTTTAAATGTCTTCAGAAAATTCACAAGAAATACAAAAGATCATCGAGAACAGCCAGTTCACCACTCCTAGGTCTAATAAAGGATTTTCTTCCTCTTTATGCTGCCAAATAATGCTTTCACCATATGAAAAGTAACAGACAGCATACGATTTTATGTTCAAAGAATTAAAATATGTTTAATTATGTTCTGTAGATAAATGTGTTTTATTTACTTTTAAATGGAACTGAAAAATTAAGCTACTTGTCAAAGACAGCAGTACCTTAAAATTTTCTTACCTGTGCAATAAGCCAATCCACTAGTTTACTTGCAGGGATTACCGATTTGTAGGTCTTTAGGTGGTAGTCACGGTCTCTAATTAAGAAAGAGAATTGAGGGAAACTCAGGACAAAAAGGTAAACATTTCTTTTACACTCTAAAACTACACATATTACATAACCTACTATTACAAAGTTGAGGAAAGAAGAAGAATTATAGATGGAAAAAAAAATGAGACTCCCAGCCACAAATCAATAAGACAAAGAATAAGAAGCATGCATCCTTTTCTCCAGAAGAAAGGACTAGTTTTTAAACTTTTAAAACTTTGAATTAACAAGATATTTCAGATAAATACAGAACAATGTTATTTCAAATTTCTCTAGATGTGGTTTCAAGCTGTCTTCAGAGAGCTCCTGCTCCTGCCAGAGGCAACCAGGACATTCTTTTCACAGATGTACTGAGCTGCTTCTTTAATGTAGGTTAGGATATTGCCACCATCGGTCCTGTTGAAATCACATTCTTCTGGCTGGAAGTCATCTTCTAGTTTCCATCCTAAATCCTTTCATGCCCAGTTTACATTTACTGGCTCAGTGCCAGCCTCCTCTATAAGCTTAAATAGTTGTTCTCTAGTTTTTACCCACCAATGCATTCAGAGACAGTGACCCTACGTATTCCCTCTATGCCCCCTTTTTCTTAGGCTCACTGAATTGAGCACCTTTTAGCCCACTCTGTCAAGAGATGTTTTCTTGATCCTTCAAATCTGTTCAGATTTTACTTCTTTTAGCAAAATATCACAGAGTAGCCAGATACAAATAGAGTACACAGTGTTCTTACATGGCATTAGACAATTTCAGACACTGTGAATAAAAAAAGAAGAGTTGTATTTAGGTCTTGTAACACAGCTTGCACAATCTCACACACAGCCCTTGTAGAGAGCAGCACTGAAATAAGCAAAAGCAACTCTATTGTAACTTCCTGTATTTAGCAGTTTTTTTCCCATTCCTCTTCTCAAAGCCACAGAGATAATTGATGTTTTTAGTCTTTCATAAAATACTTCTACAGAATTTTGATACAAATATAAGAGGACTATGTGGCTCAGGACATTGGGTTCTAACACCTTTCACCTCCATGTCACCGGATTTAATCCAGCTCATGAAAGAATGAAAAGCTCTTTCCATTTTAAGGCTGTTTATTGGCCTGCGTGAAGTAAGTTTGGTGGTCTTGATCCAGTTCCTAGTTCCACATCACAAAAGCCATTACCATAATTAATTTGCATTAGTTGGCTCCCTCTTGTTAAGAGTCTCAGTAGAGAGCCAAATGCTGAATGGCTATGAAGAATTAATTCTTCTCTTGCCCTTGGAGGTGGTCCTTCTATTTCAAGCTTGAGGTCCACTGGCATGACTGTGGAAGGAAACTTTCACAGTGACTGTGACTATTTTACAGTCCGGATGTATCTATACAGCAGCTTAAGAGAAGACTTTATTCTTCAGTTCTGTCAAATCAATCTCTTTCATTAGCACCACACCATTTGATATTTCCTTTTTCCTAAAAATCTAAAATCAAACCACTATCTAAAACTCATCCTACTCATGTTTTTCTTTTACTAATCATCTACAGATATGTTGTGACTGGCTTTTGTAAATAAATGCAGCAGAAATGCCCGTGTGTTTGCAGAATGCAGGGTGTGAGAAACTAACAGGCAAGCAGGACTTTCAGAACTTGGAAAAAAAAACCCCAACCAAACCCAAACAACCAAACTGACAGCATTTCCAGAAATACATGTCCTCAGAACAAAAGCTTTCCCTCTAGTGCTTACACACATTTTTTGACTTGCCTTCCAGTAATGTGCTAAACCCAGCACAAAACTGTGGGAGTTTTCTGGGCAGTTTTTCTCTCTCACACTCTTATCTTCAGAAAATGTGTTTTTGAAATGTCAGAACAATAAAGCAAAGCATTAAAATATTGAGTACTAATGAGTAGGGGTTTCCAGATTGTGAGAAGCAACTCCCAACATTTTAATGCAGATGCTGACATAGAGCTAGAGTTTTGAATAAGCTGGCATCGGGATCTTGGTCCAAGGCCCAGTCTTTCACTGCTTGTAGTTGAATGCTTGTCAGGATGAGTATTTCAACATTATTTCACTGACTTTTCCCCTCATGTTCAAGCTAGATTGAACAAGAGTAAGCATGAATCATAGAAAGTTATCCAGAACCATGAGCTGCAGGTAAATAGTCAAGTATACATGTTGGAACCACTGAAATTTTGGCAGAACCTTGCTGCCTCACAGAAACTACAGGAATATAATGTTCTTCACAGGGTCTGGCCCATCTGCACACTGAAGTCATGTCCATCACGTGTGTAAGTGTGAGCAAGTTCTCACGACTTCACCGAAGTAGATCAGAGACACATCCAGAACCTTCTCTACATCTAAGACTAGTTAAAATGTTTTACTTTTTATGTATCATCCCCCAAAGCACCATGCTTTGTTTCCAGTAGGCTATATCATCTTATCATCAAAGTACATCAGTGTCAGAGTTTACTTAAAGAAAATTATAAAGGCAAAGACTACACGGAAACTCCCAGGTTTCCAGGGAAGACAAATAAGCAAAATTACGTTCCAAGGTCATCAGAAAATAACTGAATTTTGAACTTTATAATTCCTCGAGATCCTATTGGCACGTGCACCTGCTACTCCAAGCAGTTTTGCTGATTTTCTAGAAGGAAAAGTAGGCCTCATCAACCTTGCTAGCGTGATTGCAGGGATCAGCAGTCTGAAGATGCCAGATAAAGCACTGGTCCAAACGCACAGCAGAAAGTTACAGGCTTTGCATAACTAACTTGGCTAAAAGCTAGCTCGTTTAGACTAACATTAGGCTTCTCAGAGGCAGAAAGACATGATAAGAAGACATGAAAGGATGACAGTTCAGGAGATCCAATTTTCTAACAGGGAGATAAAAGGAAGAGTAAATAGGAAAGAGAATGGTGGGAAGAAGAGCCTGAACATACTGAGAATGCTAAGTCTACCCAGAAGGATCCTAAAACTTGTGAGAGTCTGCTATTTTTCACTGATCACACACAGTTTAGATTCGTGCTGTCACTAACACAGATTAATCCCGATATTAGAAGATCCTCCAGTTGGGATTCTATTACAAAAATAGCACAATGATAAAACACCTTAAGACAGGCCTATGGTAGTTATTTTGTACTTGTTCCCTAAAGCATCAGACTACATCCCTTTCAGTTTGTGGGTACCCTGAGGTCAGTGAAGTTTTTTCAGCTTCATTTACCATTATTCCTACCCCTCATCTGAATTTCCATCTTAAGAGGTGAAGTGTGTATGTGCAAATACACACATGTGTATACATAACCATTGTGCCTTCCAAGGGCTGCATCATGCTTTTCTACTCTCTCCATACCCTTTAGGCTAAATGAAATCTGTACTATTGTAGAATGGCTATTCTGGGAAAAAAACAGAGATCTAATTAGGCAAATTTATGACTGATGATCTGTAACTATCTTTGCTGCTCCTTTTAGCATGACAATGACATCTCTCAGTTCAACATCTGTTGTATAACCCAGGGGCAAAAGGTCAATTTTGTTGAATTTGGGGCTCCAGCCATGCCCACCAGAGGTTCTTCTCTTCCTCATCAGTTTTTTGTAGGTAAAAATGAAGCTCTCCTAAGTGAAAATGCCTAATTTTTAATCATAAATACCTAAACAGAACACCTACGTGGCTCAGAGTGGTTTCCATTATAGGCCAGAAATGTTAATCTGATGTCACAGCAACGCGACAACATCTGACAATCACCTCCTGGGATCTGGGAAGAGAGTTAACTAGCGCTTGCAGATTATCTCGGTTCTTCAACATTTATTAATACAGAGCTAATTTCTGAATATTCCACCCAAAATCTTCAGGGTTTTTTCAAATTAGAGCTTCAGGTTTTATTTCACTTCAGATTGGTTTTTGTTAGTTTAGGGTGCTTTGAGGGAAAGAACCCTATCATCACATTGGAATCTGTTTAGATAACTTTAGCATCTGTTTACATTTTCCACCCATATACAGCATCTACAACCCAAATAATACAGTGGCTACAATCACACTGCACAATCTGCCCTGAATCAGTAGTCACTTATTCATCACCCCCACTTTAATACACAGAAAATGCCAGAGTAAACAAATAAACTTGTGTCATGCTAACAGCTCTCATGAACTGACAGAGGAAGCAAGTGTCAGGAAGAGTGTAACACTAGCCTTTCACTCTCCCAGAACCCACTTCCAACATCCTCCAGCAAGAGTACAACTACAGATCTAAACTGTGGAGATAAAAGGGTGGTAAAAAAGACGCGAAAATGCAGAAAAATACTGTTTATAATAAGAAAGCAGAAAGATTTCAATAGTAACATGCCATCCTTTTAACAAAGCCAGATAATATATACAAGGGGATCATGAAGGTAAACTTACTTTACCACTGGAGTATATAGACAGTGTAGTCGGCAGTAGAGCCTCACACCCTGAAGAAGGAAAGATGCACGGTATTATTAGTTTTTTCCTTTTCAAAGACACACTGACTAGCTAAAGCTAGCAAAACCTGGACACTGATGTCTCTACTCAACTGGAATTATCTATTGATTAACTGTTTTTCAAAACAGTTCCCTTATCCTCTCTGTCAAACATTCGTTCTTCTTTCTCTGCCTCCAGAAGCTGAAAAATCTGTTCTTTTATCTCTAATGACCTCCATTCCAACATTTTCTCCATCAATTCTTCCTCACAATTATCCCATGAACTCATGTCCATAAGAAGAAATCCAATTATTAAAGGTATATGGGCAGATATGGGATCAACACAAATCATTTGACATAGAATTATCAGGAACAGCAGTTGATCTATCTCCCTGAACCGTAATGCCCAGATTTTCAGCGAGCATGCTGTATTATGGCCTACTGTTTTCTTTTAAGAACTTTTTTTACTATGTCAGGACTGTAATCAGCAGTCTTGAGTGCAGTCACAACTATATTGTTATTGCTTCCTCTCCCTGGAGTGAATGTCTCTTATGGAATTAGGATGGATAGCTTAATACATAGCTTAATAGCATTAGGGATCTCCTATATAACAGGTCAACGATATTCAGAGGCAGAGCAAACTCTTTTGTGCAAATCACAAGGTTCCAACGAAGAATGATAATACAAACCTTGGACATGATGTCTTCCAATTCACTTCTTGGCTTGTACGTTCCATCATCATAGCGAAATCTGTACATCACCTGCTCATTCTTAAACTGGTGCTTATCTGAAACTAAAACACCAGTATGATAATTAAAATTAGTCCTTTCACCCCTGCCATGTTCTTCATAGGCCATTTGGTACATCTACACCTATGTACTTGCTGGTATCTATCATTTTCTGAAGAGAGGACTCAGCTCTTCAAATTTCCCCTTACTGTGTATACACATGCTCATGTGCACTTCTGAGTAGCTCCACCAACAAAAGTAGCCTTCTAAAATACTAAACCTCCAATAAAATTGAAATTTCTTCCTTGTACACCAGATTCAATTTATGTAAGGCTTTGGAAACAGTCCTTGTGAAGGTAATTTGGACCATCTGACTTTTTTGATAAGTGTTGAACAAAGTGCCTGCAAATTCCCACAACAGTTATCACAGCACTAAAGTAATTTTTGCAGCTGCCCAAAGTTCTGCAGCTCCAAAAGTAGAAGCACGCTGGTGGAAGTAACTACAGCTGTTAGACGTATTCTTCTACCACAGTTCTTATATTTATTAGTGATGTCCTTGTAAAAATTAGGTAGTACTTTTGAGAGACTGCTTTTTCACCCAGAATAGTCATTCCACAGTAGGGCAGTTAAAATCTTATTGGGTAATGCTATATACTGATAGGTTTTAAAGACAAGGACACAAAAGATGTTTCAGTGTGATAAGGAACCATTTCAAATGAAGCACTGGCCAAAATCAGAAAAGAGTTAAAAACCATACCCAGTTTCAAACAGATTTATCCAATACACCAGACTAGAAGAGGGTTGAAGTCTCTATCCAATTATATGTAGGTTTATCCTGTCTCTATTCTAAGGTAATATATATTATATATAATAATACATATCCTTTTGCATACAGTGGAATCTTTAAGCTGTGTAAGCTACTGACTTCTTTGAGTGTCTGCAAGCTCTGGATTTTGTATTTCTAAATCCACTTGAGAATCGAGCCTGCAGAAAGCGTCTTTCATGTCTGGCACACAGCAGATCAGGTTCTGATCACTTCTGCTCTCTGTGGCAGGTACCAGAACTTCCACATCAGCAGTCCCAGATAAAATAGCCAGAATTAAAGGAGACAAGAGAGGAAACTGAGCGATAAAACACACAGAGCTCAGCACTTCACAGTATTTAGCAATCTTCTATGGCCCTGCTTCGCAGGCAGGCTGAGAGATCAGCAGTTTTCACCTGACAGTAATGTTCTACCAAGTGAAAACAAAAGATAAGAGATATTGCCTAATGTAGAATAGGGGTAACGGCTTAAGTTTTACGTTACTGCTACATTATGAGACACATAATGGGATACTTTCATATCTAATGATTTATCAAAATCTAAAGGGGTATTTCCTTAAGTAAATGCAGTGTTGCAAACATCTTCCAATGTCTAGCAAGAACTGTCATCAGAGACACTAGCACCAGGAACTCCAACTGAAGGTAACATTAAAACCAAACCAGCTGCACCTTACTCAGGGCATTTCTATAACAGGAGCAGTAGATGTAACAGCACAACTTTCTTTGAGCTGTAAATCTGTGTTTAGAGAAAAACGACACTGCTGAAAGTGTCAGACTATGAAGTTATGGCAAGCTAAACAGTCATCATGAAATAACAAGACTCATGAGAGCTTTTTGCACCAACAATGCAAGTGTACACACCCAGAACACAGCCAAGTAAGGGTGTTAAGGCAAAAGAGCATTCTTCATCCAAAGGGGTATCCCTGCACACTGGGGGGAGAGAGAGTTTCAGTTCTCCAAAGCCACAGTTAGGACCAAGTACTCAAAGGTGTTTAGTGCTTTTGAGCTCATGCTCAAAGCCCTTCAAAGTCTGAATGTGCCTGTAAGTATGTACCTGGGGGTGGAAGTATATGTGCATGAAGATAAGATTATGGTACTGCTCATACTAGATTTCTCTATGTTTTAATTAAAAGGACATAGCAGACATCATTTCTTAACAGTGTTATTGCCACCTGAAAGACAAGTTTGTGGAGCTGAGCTACCAAGAGATTAAAGCAAAACTAGTCTAATTAAATGGCCCCCCTATTTAAAAAGGTTTCCAAGAGATGGTATGGAAATGAAGACCACTGGTGACTTAAGACCTGTATACCTTATTCCTTTGATGTGCATTTTGCAGCTAAACTCACCTGAAAGTTTAAATTGGGGCATTTGCTGTTTAACTAGAACGTGACTATGTTCCTCTGTCTGCATAAAGCAATATGAAAATAATAGGAAACAGCAGGACAAATCTGGATTTAAAGGACATAATCTGAAGAAAGACCTTATTTTAGTAGAAACGTGGATAGCACAGAAAATTTTCAAACAAGCATCTTGTGCTACTTTGGTCACACAACACTTTTGTATGCACTATCCTACTCTTCTAAATTGCCCCTCATCACAACAATTCTAGGTCATCTGCTGGGTGTGATGAAGAAATAGGGTGCGTCACTATTTCAAAGAGAGTCACTCCTGCCAAATGAACTGGAAAGAACAAATCCCACAACAAACCCTCCATCATCTCTTTTCTTTATGACAAGCAGTCTCATTAGAAAGAATGACCCATCGTCTAGAGCCCCTCACTCTGTTCGCACCTGTGCCCCATTCTTAAAGAGCACTGCTCAACTATCCTCTCTGTTGATGATGTCTCATATGGAAAGCTATATTTATTGATCACCACAGGTTTTCAAACACACAGAGGACAAAGGAAGTACCTGATATATTCCTCAACAAAGCTGTTGCAGAGAAATCAAGCAACTGCAGGCATAAACACTCTCAAGATACCCAGCAGTCCTGTCTTTGTGATACGAATTTGCCCACTCATTAATCCCAAAAGTCATTAAACATTGTGAAGATTTTATGGGTATGCTACAGGAAAGTATTTGAACATCATGTGAACAGCTGCAGTCAGTTTTCCACCCTCACTGCCAGGGCATTACTGAAATCCGACATTTTTTTATGGCATGGAGCACTCACCATGATGAATAATTCCATTTTCCAAAAGTGCCTGCCCCAGGTTGACCCCTTCCTCTGGTTTGCTTATCTCTCCAATCTCTGTGAGCCATGATACAAACTCACTGCAAAGGGAAGCAGAACAGAAACAATTAACTTTTTCACTCTGAATACAAACAGACACATGCCTCTGCAAGTCACCAACCAACCACAGTAGACTCTCTTCTTGAAGCAAGTGTGAAAACTCTTGTAAGCAATGAGACCTCTACTAGGTGGCTCCATTTCCTACATTCCTGGAGGAAACGGTCTGAAGAAGGTCCAGATCTCCTATTCGTGAAATTTTCCCACCATTCCCCTTAGCTCATCATAATTAGCATGCACACAAAAGGAAAGAAGACCTGGCTGGATCTATAAAGATGCTGCAAATCCTTATTTTACTGAGTAATCCAGACATCCAAGGGGGGAAAGCAAAGCAAGATTAACTGATGACCTTAAAAACAAGTTGGACAGTAGCGAAAACAGCTACTTCTATCCAAGCTACCCCTCCAAGCAGCATTCATGGTCTGACTTAGTTACATACGCTCACCTTTCTTCATTGGTGCTGATTTCTGCTCACCTGCCCTCCCAGTGGTGTGACCGCATTGGCTTTCATGGAATCACAGTAGGACTTAGGACAGAAGATTCTGAAGCTCAGAGCAGTAAGAGAAAGTACAAGGCTCACTGACAGGTTAAGTTAAGGTCATTTACTGGAGCTGATGCCTGGCAGATACATAAATGATGCTTCTAATTTACAAACAAAAGGTGCTAAGTCTGTCTGCTCATGCAGCACAAAATAAAACCTCTCTCTGGTGAGGGGCAGAGCTGCACGTATGGACAGAATAAAAGCCAAAAATGGATGGATATGTAGGATGTTACTCAATTAGAAACAGTAAGTACAGAAAAATGGACACTGCAAGCCTGATAAATACAGCACTGCCAAAGCCCTAGGGGGCTGAGTTGCTTGCCAGGTTAATTAGTGATTATACTAGAAATGTGTGAAATTCATAGAGAAGAACAAAAGGAATATATGAAAGTAGAGCAATATATGGGAAATTTGAGTTCAATAAACCACTTGGGTGCTTGCCAACGTGCAGAGGGTTGCTACTTATCAAAACCAGTATCCATGTCTCCACTTGTGAGCTCTAAATGAAGTATTTTTAGACTCTTCATGTTCATCAGAGCTGACTCATCTAAGCTGTAGGTAGTATTTGCATTTTGGAATAACAACAACAACTTCAATACTGAAAACTTAGGTTTGCCGAGGGGCTACTCAGTAACTGTCATAGTATAGAAAAAGCAGCAGAATCTATTCAACTATGCCAGGGGAATCCCATGGAAACCAGCAGAGTTTTGTAAAACTCCTAAAGCCAGAGTACTGTAGTGATGAGTCAGACTATCTCCTAAAGAAAGCTCGTTCTCAATTTCCCAGTGATTCTAAGCTGTTTCTAGAAGTATTTGAAAGCTGAAACAGTATATAAACTGCAGAGGGAGGAGAAGTAACAACGATCCTCCACACTCATTACCGAGAATACAAGACACACACTGTGGAGTGCCCCATCACAGACATGCTGGTCAATGAACATAAGCATGTTAAGTAGCCAGGGTAGATGCTCAGTTGCTATACATTTTTCCATCAAGTGCAATGGGTCTATGGCAGTTTACAGGACTTAAACAGTTGCCCAAAACTTTGATGGAACACTGCTACCCTGTTAGCTTTCCCGCTTCTTTTATTTGGAACTGTGTCCCTGGAGTTTATTTGGATTATAAATATAAGGCAATCTTCTTAAAGTTTGAAATTGAGAGCTGAAAAAGAAAAATAACTGAACGCTACTGTCACAGTCCTGAAGCCTCAGAACCATGGGATGGTTTTCTTAAGAGCTACTTTAAGACTTCTGTGGCATTTCACTCATAAGCAAAATCAGTAATCGTTGCTCTGAAGGCTTTACAAGCACTGAAAAGTGCATGATCCAGAAATATTCCAAGAGGTTTTTTAGGCACATGCTGGACTGTAACTAAAAAAGCACCAACTCCAAAAGTGGATGACAAAGCTTGATTTGTTTCCTCATCTTGTCCTGAACAGTTCTCCAGTGTAACTAAGAGCATCCTCACTTCTCAGTGCTGTCATGCTCAGTTCTCATCCAGCCTGCAAGTCAGGACACCATCTCCCAACTATACCTCTGAAATCAAGCGACTTGGAACAGCTGGGTTTCTACTCCAGAAACACACAGGAAAATCCAACCCATCCAGGTGTGTGCAATCTGATCAGATATGTTTGGAAACTCCTGAGGTTAATACATCATCTGTATTACCAGCTCAATACAGTTCAAGGTTTTGCAATCAATTTAGTGCAGTGTTGACAAGAACCATAGCAAGCATATAATTTACATGTATTGGCACCAACGCACATCTTTCCCACTGTATCACTAGTCACATGCCTAAATGCCAGTACACCTGAGGAGCGGTTAGGAAAATGGATTTGCTCTCAAAGCAAGCCAGTTGCTGAAGTTAAGTTCAATAACCAGCCTTATAAATAAATGCACATGATATTTCTGAAGATATTAGAATTAGTTAATGATTTTTTTTTTATCTCTAATTATCTTATCTCTGGAATTATCAGATGCTATTTGACATCCAAAGGCCAAGAGAAAAATTACTTTTTGCAGCCTTAATGTTACTCTCCGCTGCACGTAGCAGAAAACCACAAAGTATACTGCAGTACAGTTATTAGTGACTGCTTTAGGTGGGAATATATGAAAAAACGAATAGGTGACAGCCAACATGCATTGTTCAGGGGAAGCCTCAGGAACATTATGAAAAGTCTGTAAGTCATGACCAGATTGTACTGATTGAGTTGCACTCAACAGAGTTGCCCAGGAGCGTACCAAAAGTGACTGTTTAAAAAGATATCAGCAGAGTTATTTTCTATGGTGAAGGATGACACATTGGCAGAAATAATGCTTTTGTCAGAGATCAGGATATCTGCAGGTATCTCAGCCCAGGCTCAGTCAAGTCCTCCCTACTGGAGTGTCAGGTGGCTGTCAAGCAAACTGAGGGCAATGAGCAGGACATATTGTGGAGCATGTAAGAAAACAGACATTTTAAAAGAAAAAGTAGTAGCAGGAAATCCCTAGTAAGAAAATATCAGGGAATCCACAACAGACTCATATATATGAGCACTGGAAGAACGTAAGTTTCTGATCTGGTACTTCTTGTTACATGGAAAATAGGAAATGCTATATCATGCCTCCAAAATCAAAGCTTTAAGGTTTCAATTTGCATCCAGCAAGATCAGTCGGAGATGGGGGGTGGTGATGGGGGTGCTTGTGTGAGTAAAAGAAAAAAGCAACCAAATCTCAAAAAATCAAGAATTTTTTTTATAGCTGATATATCACTAGCCTATGCTACCAGACTGCCTTCTGTCAGGCAGAAAGACAATGCATCATTTCCACTCCCTGCACACAAGGAATGCTGCCTGCAAACTGCCATTACAGACACCAGAGGGAGGGAAGGGAAATGAATGGATACTCAGAACTTTGATTCCTCCCACAGCTGATCATTTCAATCACAAACAGCTGAGGCAGAAATGTCTCCTCAGGTCAACTATAATGTGTCTCCCTGTATGTCATGCAGGACATTTCCCTACAACAGCCCCACTGCTACCACATCTAATCTCTGATGTGCTTCATCCACGAGGTCTCTTTTCTACTGCCTCATACATGTCATTCTTAAGAACTATTTTGTAATAACTAGCCTGAGTGAAAGAGGATTTTTTCCAGCCAATAAAGCCCTATATTTCTAACACATGCATCATGTCTCCTGATGCACAAAATTTCATTTGTGTCTGTTACATTGACAAACAGGAAACTTCTAAATTTAATCCTGAGATTTGGACAGTTCTGCTGGATTTAAACATCACCTGGTAAGCATTTGCTTGTACACAGAAGAGGATACAGGTTAGGCCACCAACAGCCCTGAGCTTGTGGGAGTTAAGGTATTTTTTTCTTAATCCTTTTGCCGATTTGAAACAGCTGTTATGAGTTATTGTACAATAGAATGAGCGGTCACTATACAGTCTGCATATGGCGTGAAATAGAAATCAATGATTAATTTTAATAAATCACAACTGTAATGGGGGTTACAGCCTTTTCAATTAAGCTGCATCAAAGCACATCTGACCTGACCTCACAATGCCATCCCCCGAAAATCCAGAGTTCATTCTTTTAATTAGTATGAAAGGGCCTTTTCAATTCAAATGCCACTTACTTGCCAAGAAAGCACTTGGGAACAGTACTTAATTTTCTCCTCCTGTCTTTGATAAGGTTCACTTTCTTGCTCATCATCATTTGGTACAGCTTCTCTCCTTTCTCTGCAATCATGACGTATGCATCCCTCTCCATTCCCAGTTTCAAACCTGGAATACAAAGCAGAAATTCCTTCAGATCCTTAACATTAGATAAAGTGTTTGCTCAAAGTCAAAAGCTGAGGCAAAATGGACAAAGCAGTAGAAACACAAAAATTAACTGACTCATTTTCCAAATAAGGGGGAAATTGGGTCATTTATTTATCTGAATACACAACTGCCATTGGCGAGTTTAGCACCAATGAGATAGATGCTTGCAGCTTTTCTTCCCTATTGTAAAAAGTGGCTTTAAACTTATGGTTACATCACACCACACAAAGTAGAATGGTTTACAGAACATGGAGAAGTTCCAAACAATGGAATATAAAACATACACCTTCTGAAACTCATTTCCTGTTGCAATTTCACTTTTGACTCTGAAATAACTGCCAGCATAAGACTTGTTCAAGGCAGCTAAATGCTTGACAAAGCAGATGACTTTTTGAGTGTTTTGTTACTTGTCGCCAAAAATACAAAACTGCTGAAATCAAATTCACATCCTTAAATAAATCAAAACTAGACAGGAACATTATTTAGTCATCTTTTCTTAATTAGCCTATTTACTAATACCCCAGGATAAAAATACAGTTTGACAATCATATTAGACAGTCAGTGAAAGAAATATTGAATGATTTAAGGAATGATAGGTAATTGGATATAGAGAAAATTTCACGTCCACTTTGTATGAGTTTCCACGTAGCTCATGCTAACTTGAAAACTGCTACAGTCAGGAGGATGATCTCTGAAAACAATAGGTATCTATGTTACAACTATCATCATAACTGGCATTTTCTGTCACTCTTCCCTTTAGATTTGCAAATTGCTTCAGGAGGACAGCACGTGAGAAAAGCCATTTTGCTGCTGTAGATGTTTTGTCTTTTCTAGCCTGAAGAAATCGTTTTGGTTTCTGGCTATGTTATTCGAGAACTTGCAGATCTAGGCAAATTTGCAGTCCAAAACAAAGGCACAGATTTTAGACATCTCTAAGATTAACTTGAAAACAGGCAGCTTGAATTGGTCCTGTACTTACGTGCCTAATTTTCACAGAGATTGACTTTAGGCAGAATTTAAGTCATCAGTGTAAGGCTAGAAAACGAAAACTGTACATTCTTTGGGAAGAGCAGTTCACTCTAACTGGACATAAACCCTGTTGCTTTATGATAAGATACTGAAATCAATTCACAGTCTTCTGTGTCATCAGAGCTGCCTTCTAGCTTTTTCAAAACGCTTCATGCATTTGTTTTAGAGGCTTGAAATACACGTTGCAGAAATTAGATTTGCACAACATTTTGTCAAATACAGTATTTCTTTCATGTGTCCAATATCTGGCTAAAGGTTTTGGCTCCACAAATTCCCTGGCTTGCTGCCGTTATTCTTCCATCCCCTTCTTCCCCCAATACTGTGATCCAATTCAATGTGAATGCTGACACATGTAGCCAAGACTAATTTGCAACGTGAACTTGTGATAGAAAACAGCCTGTGTAATGGTATACATGTTTCATGCTCGTCTTACATCACTGAATTCCCCAGGCTCTGATGTAAATGGCAGACTGGAATGCACATTCTACCCAACTCATCCTACAGAATTGGGAATCTCACCAAGCTTTCTAATCCAAACACTGACATCTCTGTGACTTCGCAAGTACTCTGATCCAAAAGAGATTTTCCAATAAGGCCTAGAATGTCTGCCAGAGTATCTATGCTTATCTCGAGTGCCTGTCATCCACTGCCACATCATAAAACTATACGACAAAAAGCATCAGAAAGAAACCACTCTTACTAGCCAACGCTGCATGAAAAACTTTGAGAAACTTTCTATTAAGGAATAGTTCTTTTCCCTTCCTAGTATTTATTTCAGTCAACTCCCTCATTTTCTCAAGCTCCCTGTTTATATATGGTCTGTTTTTCTAGTCCTGTCTTTTGACTTCTTATTGAACCTTCTCTCTCCTCACACATTTTACCTGATGCACAGGAAATTCTGCAGAGCACTAGTGACCTGACAAAGCAAAAACTCACTACGAAATGGAAACTCACTGGATCTTTTAGAGAGATGATTTAGCACTCTGAGGGTAAAAGCAAGAGCCAAGAAATGCATTTTATTAAAAAAATACTTCATGTGGAAGATCAGGATCCTTACAGCAAAGTGGGATGCAGAACTGACCAGTGAGCACAGATCACCAGCTCAGAATGGTAAAACATTCCTTTTAATAAAAAACCCCAACAAAACATTCAAAAAAACAGCAACAATAACAAAAACCCCCGATTCTCTCTGTTGCCTTCAGGTAGTTCTTTTGAATTTACACCATGCGTGATCTACATTTTGAAGGTAGTACCCTTGCTATTATCAAAAGGCATATTGGGATTCATATATGATAAGGTATGTGACAATGTTTTATATTCTATGGTAACAAATAACATTGCAATGTGTATTGTGTTTAGCAGATTAGTTGCAAAGTACTGTATTTCAAAGGACATCAAAGGATTTAGATTCTCTGCTTTCATTAAACTTCAGTGACAGAACTGTAACTTTCTTAAAATACTTTAAAAATCCAAAACATTGCTTAGCAAGTACGAGTTCTGAAAACACACTACTAAAAAAAAGGGTTTCAGACTGACCTCTTTCAATATTAGCAGAGATGAGCCATTACGTCTTTAATGGAGTTACGTGTGCAGAGAGGGGAATCACTTCTAAAACTCAGGCACAGAATGTTTTAAAATAGTGTCATTTCTTCTGGCAAGGAGCTATTATTTATCCCACTGAGCAAACAGGGAAGCAGGTTCACTTGTGAAAGATAGTTCTGACTTTTAAAGGAACTCAGAACTTTTATCACCCACTCTGATTCACGGCTTTGTGAGCTTGCTTAACGCTGTTTCAAGACAGGCTTAGTTTTTGCTTCATTCCACAAGAAAAGATAAAAGTGACAAGCATCTGCATACATTTGTCACCATTCTCAGCCTAAGTGTAATATTTCTAGAGTTTTTTTCACCATCAACTGTTCTGCTTGTTTGAAGATTGTGGAGACCGAGTTTGTGTCATTGCCTCTGGAAAAAGGCTGCACACTGGATTTCTTCTTTCCTTTTAGTGATACAAATACAATTTTATCTTATTTATGAATAAAAGACCAAAAAATGAAGTTGATGAAATGTAATTTTTTTCACAGTAATTCAATGCATCAAAGAAACTGACTCTGGCAAATAAAAATATTTCATAAATATGCTGACACAAGTCCATAAAAACCCGTTCAGAAATACTTCTTTTCAATCACTTGATTTTCTTTGTCATTACAACAGATTTTAATTCTGCCCATGAAGGAAAAACTGCAAACTTTTCTTTTTCTTTCAGATACTTATACATGCATATACATTTCTCCTTTGTACACAAGTTCATTCAGTGCATTAGAAAATACATTATCCACTTACTCTCTCTCTGCTCCCTTTCCTTGATTATAGCATCCAGCCACTTCTGTTTGTCCTCTGCAGTCTTGGCCATACAGACAAACCATTTGTTTTTGGCTGTGTTGTGTATCTTCCAGCCATTTGTCACAGTGTAGCCGTTGCTGTGGTAATCTGCTGTAAAAACCCGGAAACACAATGCACACAATGAACAGAAGGCCTGCTACTTTAATCAAATCAGTGGGGGACACCTTAATTAAAATTTTCTTCTTTGAAAAGCGTGTTCTGGAGGTGTTCCTCATGCATTAGTCTTACTGACTGTTCATGTGACTGGTTGTTACCTACCACTCTGGAACTGCAAATATTAGCAGAAGTATCCTTGACTAGGCTTTCAACTAACTGAATGTTTCAGTCCTAAGAATGACACTTTGTGTCAGAAGAAGAACTAAAAATATTTTAAATACAACTGCATCAGTGAAAAAGTCTATGGTGTTTGTTCAGATTATTTGTTCTGAACTTTCTGGGGACAAGCTAACTTCTTGCACTGTAAAGGATTTTTGTCCACAGGACATGGGAACTCTTTAAATGTCAACAGTTTAAAGGACATAATATTAATTCCTGGCTTATTACAATAGGAGCAGGGGCTGGTTTTGCCTTTGTAGATGAAATCAGAAACCCGTCCGGTCTTACTGCCTGAGTCAGAACACAAGAATCGTAACACAACTGGATTCCCCTATTTTGTTCGTGGCCACATTCCATGCTACTGATTTGATGCTAAGACTAATATTTGGTAATACTCTAAATAAGAAGATCCAGAAGTTCTGTTGTTATAGCTGTAACAGCTTAAGATGTAAGGAAAGAAAGGATGGACAGAAGATAAAGTATCTTTTACTAAATTAATTTAGATTAGGAGAAAAAATAGACAAGCTTTGAGGTACACAAATTCTTCACAAGGTCATTTCAAAACGAACAACAAGTGCCTGAAAGCATGTCCAGTCTTTCAACTATATAAGTTGGTCTAATAATGAAGGCATCAGAAGTCACACAGCTTACTTAAGAGTTCATTACAGGAGATGGATGAGTGCTTTTGTATCAACTTCCAACACAAGATCTGGATTTGCTGTGTTGTTAAAAGATGGTATTGGGTCTCTTACCTGTTCCATCTTCCACATTCTCCACCTCCATGACTTCTGTATTTATTCTGCCCCTGAAGATATACAGGGACCCATTGATTGACTTTGTCCGTTTAGATGGCTTTTTCCCAGTAACTCTGCAATTAGGATTTAGAGTGTTAGCAACTCATAAGCAAAGAGTGTAACTTACATTTGCATAAATCAATCTGAGCTATGACTATTAAAAAAGGATTTCAATATAGTGTTTTGTGGTATTTGACCATGTCTTATTTTAAACAACTGGAATACTCAATCAGCTCACAAAGATAAGCGTACAATGGTGTCAGTACAGTGATAAAGAGCTTATTTTGTAAGATTACGTGAAGATTGGTATGCCTTTAAGATTTACATTCTTGACAACTAACTGATTGAAATGCCAGTACAACTGAACTGCATGCGGCTTTGGGATGAAAACTGCAGTATCACCTGACATAATGCTACATTTGCCTCCTTTTTTGTCTAAAGCATTGATAAATTTGTGCTATGTGTACCATGTTTCAAGTATGAAGTGTTTGAAACAAACATGTAAAAAGACTAGTGTCACATGGTCTGTCGTATGTGCGTTAAATGTCATTGTATGAAGCACCTGTGAAGGTGCTGCTATGGTGATTTTGCACCAAAGTTTATATCCTTGTTCCTAAGCTTTATAGCGTTTCTGTTGGAGTGTCTTATAAAAAAATTCCAGGAAAGTGCTTTTCATTGCTAGTTATGTTCTGAATTTTATGTCTAGAAAAGGTTTAAAACTATCCAACTGACACCTGCTGAGCTTTAATATCTAAGAACAACCCTGCTATGTGAACCAAAACACTACTGGTCAAATGATCATCATTTGAGATGGCAGGTGTCCAAACTCCGTACAGTGAAGGGACTGCTGTGGCAACATGCCAGGAGCTCATAAGATTCAAGGAATATTGCAATAAAAAACCGCTGGGGAGAAAATTTCTGTCAAAGTGAAATATCTATGATAAACTGAGGTGAGAGGAGAATCACCAGGGTTTTCTGAACAATTTTTCCTTTTACAACTACAGTGACAAATACACCTTTGGTGATGACAATATATTTACATCCAATCAGACTGACAGGGATTGAGATCTTGGAGCTATTAGATCATTTCCTAAAGACGACTGCTGGAGTCAAAAGAAAAGCTGCCCTGGCAGCCTTAGTGAAACCCTTTAAATACTCAGCCCATTTCCCCACATGAAACATATTGTTCCTGACATCAGGATTCAATTTAAGCAGCAGTCTATGATCCTGCTAAAAACACAAAACAATACTCAGCCCTGAAAATCTGTGTCATCGGTTGCTTCTGCAAAAGATGAGATTGTAGTCTTAGATCTAACATCACAGACCTCATTCTCATTCTAAACACATTTTAAATTGGTCTCAACAACACTACTCCTAATTTATGCTATTGTGAAAAGATACGATGTTCAAATTCAAATGGCTGCATTGTGGACTACTTATAAAAGATTGAGGCCCGAGTTCTGATTGCACTTTTCAATCAAGAAAAACTCCCATGATTTCTACAAGATAAGCATAGTATAAGTGAGATGAGAACCAAGTCATTCAATTTCAGATTAGGAACAGATACAGGCGGTTTTGGGGGGTTTGGGTTTTTTTTTTTCAAAATCCGTGTCCCACTAACATGTCAGTTATTTGTCAAGCAGCTGGCCAAATAATCACTCCAGCACAACTGGATAGACATTCATTTCCACCCTGGACTAATTATAAATAGCAGCTAGACAGAAGAAACATCCAAAATTAAAGTCGCTCAGCAATCCCTAAATATATCTTTTACATTAGGCATTTCCCAGTAGACTTAATAAAATATTCTACTTTTAAATGGAAATCAGATTCTGGACATTTCATCAGTTCTAGCTACATTATGACAAAGATAAACAATATCGATCCTTTGGGAAAATCAAAGTGTTACAGCAGCCTCCTCCAAAATCAAGCCAAACTACAGAGCAGCTCAGTAATATCTCCAGTACAAAAACAGAGTTCTTAAAAGGCAGTAGAACATTTTGTTTTCCAAATCTTAGTATTCCAGGAAAACTGCTTGGACAGCGTGGGAGGGGCTAGGCTAACCTGAACTACAAACCGGTCTAGAAAACCAGTTTCTAAGAGCTCTGAAGAAGTGAAAGATTAGATACTGAATTGATTTTCTCTCCCCCCTCCCCCCTCCGGAACAGTTTTATGTTTGAAGACACACAGATTTCTGAACTCTGTTTCACATGGAAGTTTGGATTTTGACAAGTCTAGTAAAATGAAAATGAAATATTTCATCTTTCTTGCTTCATTTCAGCAGTCAGAATGCTTCAGTTAGATAATATTAAAGGCCATAAAAGACTGAACTGCGTAATTTTTTCAATTTAATTTAAATGCTTATATTACATTCTGATAATTTCTAAAGTAATTTCACCTAATAATTTGTATTAATGTTGTATAGTTTCAGCATTATCCACACAAAAAGTCTGAACTTTACTGAAATTATTTTTTCTCAGCTTAATGGTTCCAAATTTTGCATTAAACAAAAACCTGGGAAATAAACACAGATTTTGAGATATGAGAATTTTCTTTGGAGAGAACACTCTGGTTTTTGAGAAGTTCTGACTGGGTTGGCCATTCTACTTGGCCATCACCAGTAAAGAAGTATAACTTGAAGAAGGGGGAGGACATTAGAGGAAACGGAGTAGGAGGAGAAACTGGATTGCAGAGAATGCATTGTAAATTCAGAAAAGACCAAGACATGAGAATGAGACTGGAACTGTGAAGGTGAAAAGCTTAAGAACTGAAATGAAGTATAACTTCTGCAGACGCAAACTGTTCTCCACACTGCCAATGCTATTTTAATAATAGGCAGTACACATTAGCAATGTTGAAGTTTTATAAGGTGGAATGATGCAAAAATCATTGCTAGGATAAGAAAGGAACAAAATGCACAGAACACATGGGCTGCAAATGCTGTACAGCAACTTGCTAATCTTCATCTCTTCCTCACTCCTCTATGCCCTGCATTTATTCAATATTTTCTTAGTCCTCCACTTTCCCCTTTCTTGGCTTTATATCGTTTTTCACATCACCCTCTTCTGCTTGGAATAACCTCACAAATAAAGCTGGCAAGGCCTCCTTCTTCACATCGCTCCTGGAGACCCATCTGCTCTGGGAAGCTTTCCAGCTGTAAATACTCACTCTGCGTTTTTTCTGCACTGTATCAACTTCTGTCTTTGGATTGCGCACTTCTCAGGGTGGGGACCCCATTACTGTCTGGCATGTTTATCCTACCACGTAATGACTTCTTTCTCATATAGTCTAAGTAATAGCAATAGCAAAGAACAGAGGAAAGTCACACCTCTGACTCAGCTCTACAGAGCAACAGGGAATACAGTGAGTGATCAGTAATTGATCATACCTTCTGCTGACAAAACTTCCGAATGGTCTCATTATAATACGGTAAAGACAGAGCAACTCACCTGGATTTCCTCTTGCAATAGACCAGTAGATTATCGAATAGAAAGAACATTCTCTCCTGGATATTTCCTGCTGAGATTTTTAACAAAGTCCCTTGCAGCAAGAGCTGTGTGCAGATATCTGTCAGATTTGACCCCTGAAACACAGAAGAGAGATATTTTTTATTTTTAACTTTTTGTGTGTTTGTAATGAAGGGTTTTACTAAAACGCTGTTCTTTTATCTGCATGTCATTAAACTGTGAAACAACTGATGCACTCATAAGGAGGAAGTTCTCAATTGCTTAATGGCTAAACACATCATGTTTTCTCTGGATTACAAATATTTTTTCGAGTCCTCATACACTACAATAAATCTTCCCTACTAAACTCCAGGAGACTTTTTCCTGAAGAAATCTTTCACTCTCAAAGCAGCTATATTGCAAGTCTCTCAAGACCACTAGTCTTTCCTGCATACCCTGAGCTATCATTGCAAATATCACAAGTGATGGCTTTAGGAATGCTTCATAAAAGAATAATGGTATTTCCCTAACATTAGAGCTCTGATACTGACATATGTCACTATTAACCATCTCTTTGCAAAATTATCTCAGTGGTCATACATCCTTCCAACTCTTTCATTGGAAGTATAAGCAGGTACTCTCCTCTCTCCATTCTGAGATCTAATAAACACATGTAAATTAGAAACATAGCCATGAAAATCAGAGGCTGGGTCCTGGACACTGTGCTAGCTGCTATGTGCAAGGTATTATATGCACTAGACAGACACAGAGGTAAACAAGCTTAGTGCTCAAGACACTTTAGCCTGTGAGGATGTCCAGAAGCTGAAAACCACAGCAGATCATTCTAAACCATTCACTCCCCAAACTGTTAGCCAGATTATGCCTAGGAAAAGTGGTCATACAGTCCTCTAAATGGGGCCCTTTAGGACCAAACCAGTTGGGCCCAAATGATAAACAACTATAGGACTGTCCCAGGTTGTTCTCAGGACAGGCAAACTCAAGTGTCCCTACGTTCTGAATGCACACAGTAGGGAATCTGCTCCTCAACTGTTCCATTGATCAAACAAGATGGTCTGGCTACATCTTAGGCAGTAGGCTTAAATTCCTTGATCTAGCATTACTTCTGAAGTACAAGAGTATCCTATCAATAAAGGTCCCTTCTCAGAAAAACACCCTGAGGCACTGGAAACATCTACCATCCAGTTCTGGATCACTTATTAGTTTTTACATTTCTCTTTGGGTGGGAAGGAAGAGCAACTTAAGGTAGCGGTAACATTCTTTCATGGTCAGCAAGCAGATAAGGAATTAGATTATACGACCCACTGCCTTGAGTCTTACTGGAAAAGAGAACTGGCTTTGGATTGCAAGGCATCCATTATCAACAAAACTGCGTGACTTGCAAAGGTCCATTAACCCTATATTCACAAACAGAAACATTTTGTAAAACACAATTCATCCCACTTAAAGAAACTGAAGACAGCTCTGTGCACAGTCATGAAATCCAGCCCCATCTAGAAAGTCACCCCAGAAGGATTTGTTTGAATTATTTTAGACATTGCATATGTGATTGGGTATTTTTGTCGTTTTTGAGGAAGGTACAGTCTGCTGCCATCAAGCTATTTAGGGAAAATCAGCTTTTTTAAAATGCAATGCAGTCACTCTAAAGGTGTGAATGAAGTTCTGATTACACCATTTTCTAAATCAAACTTTGCCAGCTGTGCTGTCCATATCTTGCTTTTAGTTAACAAGGAAGCAGCTATTCTTTAAAGGCTGCCAAGTATGCAGCACCAATTTTTGTGTTTCACATATGTGTTTCTATACATTCTGGATAGCATGATGCAGGAACTAGCTAGATGCAATAGTTCTATCTGCTGTCCTGATATGTTTTTATTTTTTTAATCATTCTATAGAAGGAGTTAATACAAGAACAGAAATGAGCACTTGTTATTTTGAAAATAACCTGTTACTATCTCCAGGAGAAATCGCTATCTCTCAGAATTACACCACCAAAGGCCTACTAGCGCATACACAAATAGGAACAGAAACCAACCGACTATACAACACAAAAGCATGCTCCTCATGTGGTTTGCCTATGGAGAAATCAAGGCTCCAGGGCACCTCAACATCAAGTACTTCATTTTCCAAAAGATACCCAAAGACAGCAAAAGCAATGAGCACGGTGATATCAGTAAATGCAGTCAAACTTTTACCGACACAGGAATCACTCAGTAAATTATCTGGCCTATTTTGTGCAGGAAGTGAAAGCAAATGATTGCAACAGTTGATTCTCATCCTAAAATCTAAGAATCTTTGTTTTTCCATCAGACCATCACGATGGTATCTGAACACTGTTGATGCATTTCCTGTTTGCTGTTGACCTATCTACTTCCCATTTATATCAATTTCAGAGGTTTTTCAATAGTAAGATACAGAGTAGGAAGATTTATTTGATGTTTTCAGACATAACATGGGATTTCTCACCTTTCTAAGTGGGACTAAGCTGCGGGGGGGAGGCAGGAAGAAAAAGAAAACATCATAGCTGCTGGAATTGCAAATTACAGCCAATTATAAAATGATTGATCTGCCTAAGTGCTAACACATATCTTACAACCCATGCTGTTCTGTGACAGAGGTTTTGCTTCCCTATGCACTTCAGGCTGGGAGAATTTGGTGATACGGAGCAATTGTTCAGTAAAAATAATTCACAAGGACTCATGAGGAGGAGCTCTCTCTACAGAAAAATCAATATAGAATTAATAGAAACAAAATATTAACTTGTTTTTCACTAAGCAAACGAAAACATTGTATATAAAAATTGGTCTTCTCATGCATCCTCTACTTCTCTTTCCCCTTTTTTTAAACTAATCTCCATTTCCCAGAAGCATTAAAAAGAATCAAAATGACCTGCCTGAGACTAATCCGTAACATACATCTACAAGGATTCTGTGCATTCCAAAAGAATGAATCTGAGTAGAGTTCATTTTGATGAACAGACCTCTGAGTAAGCTGCAGGCCTTCAGCGGCTTCCCAGACTTGGCCTACTTTAACATGTCCCCGTATTATAATCTGTCTCAGAAAGAGACTGACAGGATGATGCTAGTATATGCTCAGTGCATGACAGTGATAGTTGTGTTAGAGAGGGAGACACAGATCGGTGGGTGGAATGTTGAAGAAAAAATGCTGAACTGCACTTAGTGAAGTTACAGATGACTCTTCAGGAAGAAGAGATGCTGCAGAAGCAAAACAATGTCACGTTGTTCTTCATGTTGGAAATACTGGAAATATTGAGGGTGGCACTGACGGCAATAAGATGAAGCTCAGACCAGGGATGGTCCATTGGGGGAACTGGAAGGAAGTGCAAAGTCATAGAAACCAGTGAAACTGCTGGTTTGTTAAACAGAAATATTAGACAAGGTGGAGCCAGTTTCAAATTACATGAACAAATTAATGCCAAACGTCATGTTAGGCTGCTTGCACACTCACCAGGTTCAGGCTACATATCTTGTAATTGTAAAATACTTGAACATAAGTAAGCTGATCTTCACTCCTTTTTGACAATTGAGATGTCTCCGATCAAAATAGTTGGAAGCTGTAGGCCTTGTTGAATTAGCATGTATGGTATATAACCATATATACAAGGCATTAGTGTTTCAGAATCCATATCCATGCTAACAGAAAAAGGAAATATTCCATTTCATATAAGAGATTGCCATCAGATAAACTAAAAATAGGCATAAATTCACCTTATAGACTTCATCCTACAGCCAGCTCTGTGGCTTACATCACTGCATTGTTAAGCTAAAAACGTATTTAATTCAGTAATTGCAGCTTTCCTTAGATAGCAGTTAGGAGCTCTTCGCATTAGGAATAAACTGAGAAATGCGCCTGAAAGAACTAAAACCAGCTATTCACAAACACAGCACTTTGCTCTAGAGTCATAACTTGTAAGACCCCTAGCACTGTGAAAACCCAAGACAGGAACTTGTCAATCAGTTTCAAACTTCTTTACACGTACAGAAGCAAAAAATGACATGTTGAGCATTGGCACATATCTGTGATGTACAAAGCTAGTTTTCCTTCTTTTAATATGCCACTAGAATAACTCGGAAACATTCCACAGCTTACTGAGAGGGAAAAACACTTTTTCCTTTTTGAAATTTTGAGCTGAATGACCTAGGTGACTTTGTTACAAAACAGTGTATATAAACAAATCCGAAAGGGCGTTCAGCCCCAGAACGATGCTGGAGAAGTTAAACCTTTAAAAAAAGGCAATAGTTTTGGATACCACTTCATTTATGGCACCATGGACACTTCAACAGTCATGCTTCAGGCTCCGGAGTTCAAGCCTCTCGCCTAGATGACCCAGAGTTGCATTGAACCTGAAATGGTTTTAACTGCTTCTAGAAGTCTTGCTAGACAGAACATTATATGACTTTGTTTGCTGACCTTGCTATCCAAAAAATACACAGCTGGATATCTGGGTTGTTCTCACATCTCTAGCTGGATGCCAAGAACATCCTTCAGGGAAAAAATGAGCAAGGTTTAAAACATACACGAAAGATAAAAAACAACCCAGAAGAGAGACATAGAGAGCACCCAAGAGTCCGAACACGAGGAAGTTTACATGACCTCTAACAAAGTGTCTTCAGCTAAGAAATCCTCAGCTGGCAATAATCAGCCTTGACATTTTAAATGTCAGTCTCACTAAATGCCGACGCCAGTCTCTCCATGAGACCATTTAACACCACTGACTCCCTATGGTGCACCTCCCAGAGGCTTCCAACTCCACTGATTCAAGGGCCTCAACGAATGTCATCACAATATAAGCTGCCAACCCTTTGCACACCATACCGACTTCCCAGTATTTCTACGAAGTGGCTCTTCTTCCAGAGTTGTTCTTACCCCAAGCTTCACTTTCTAGTTTTCTCCCTCTCTTCTTTTTCTCCTTTCCATAGTAAATGCTTCTACCTACACATATCCACTAGCTGGTAAATACATCACTAGAAACACACCCATGAGCAACTTAACTGGAGCAAACACAAATATATCAGTTGCTTTCTAATCTAATACTTGCTAATCTAACCTTTATCTTTTATACAGGAAATCTGCATAAAGCTAAGTGAGCTAACTTTCAAAGCTCCCAGAAGAACTAAAGGCTTGTAGGAATGGAAAGAGAAACTTCTGTTATTTAGACCAGTCCTGATTTGATCTTCCAGAATTTGTCTTTCAAATGAGATGTTTCCATTTTAAATGTCAGTCATTCTAGCTCTAACATCTTTCTTTCACAATCCATTTGTTCTCCTACAATTTCGCAGCAGCCTGCACACCCAAAATAAAACACTGAATTCTAAACTCGTCAGAGTGATGCCACCCACACTGTCAGGAGCATTTACACATCATGTAAGAAACAGAAATCCCTGTGCACAGCATGAGTCATTAAACTTCAGCCCATTAAACTGTGTTGCAAACTCCCTCCAGAGAGCTTGCTAGTCCTGCATCATACCTCCCATCCTTCAATGTGGGACTGCAACTGTTCAAGGGCTTCCAGTTTCTCCATCTGTCTCTTCGTCTCATTGATATTTGTGCACACTGTCTTCATTGCCTGCAACGCGTTCTGGACAGCTGGGTGATCAGGATGCTTAGAGGGAGTCCTCTTAGCTAATTCCTTTTAAAAAAAAGAAAAAACATGCAATGTAAATGTAAAAGTGGCTCACGGAAAGGCACAAGCATTAGTGTGCAGTCCCACAGTAAAATGCCAGAACCAGTGCAAAATTAAAGAGACGTTGTGGGCATGTTTCTGCAGATGCTGTTCTCTCTTCTGCATCTGTGCAGGGTTGCTGTTTTATATGAATGCTGCTAAACAAATTAAGCAATCATTCACATCAAACATGCCAAATTCAGAGAGCTCAAGCCAAATATGTTTTGCTGTGTCACATATGTCTGCTTCTAGTGTGAACCAAAGCCAAATAAATTAAAAGATTACATAAAAACCACACTGTCCACTTCAAAGACATGCAATGGACTGTTGATCTAGCCATGGTATAGATGCTATACCAGCCCCAGGGATGTGTATCCAGTATTTCAGTAATGCTGAGCTCGGATCTTTATATCAGATAAAAATTCTGCCCATAGCAGTTCTTGTCCGGAACCACCACAGCTATGGAAGCAGGGTTTTCCATAAACTAAGGCCTCACAGGAATAATGCTAGGCTCTGTACCCCACCTACAGTACTCAGAAAAATGACCAGGTTGACTAATCCCAACCCACGTGAAGCTTTAGGACCTAGATTGTCTACACTGATTCAGCAAAAATGTGCAACCAAAGTGCAAATCAGATTTGCCTAAGAGTGGAACTGCCCTCGTGAGAAGCCTGTCTCTGTCTACTGACCAAAGCGGTATTCCAGTGAGACACCTCTCCTAACTCAGACACCTCAGTGTACCGGGCATCTGTACCCAGGTGCTGGCAGGGGGGGCTGCAGTGGCCTCTGTGAGGAAAGGTGAGGGGCTACCCCGCACTGGACACAGCCGGCTCCGCAACAGACCCACAGTAGGACCCGGCTGAGCCCATCAGAGATGGTGGTGAAGCCTCCGTGAAAATGTGTTTAAGAAAGGGCAAAACACGGTATGGCAGAAAGGAAAAACGTTGAGAAATAGCCCTGTGAGGACCAAGGCCTGAGAAGAAGGCAGGGAGGAGGTGCTCCAGTTACCAGAGCAGAGATTTCCCTGCAGCCCTTTGAAAGACCAGGCTGGAGTAGTATCTCCCTGCAGCCCATCCAAATGTATTTTATTTGGCCAAAAACAGACTCAGCTTGGTTTAACCTGTGATGGTAATTAGTAAGTGAACTCCCTGTCTTTATCTTGACCGACAAACATTTTTTCGTCTTATTTTCTCCCTCACCCCATCAAATAGTATGAGTGAGAGAGTGACTTCGTGGGCAACTGGCAGCCAGCCAAGGACAACCCACCAAATGCAGATAAGCGCCTACAACTCTGTGCATTCAGAAATTGCAGGGAAATGAACTAGCCACAGCTGTCCTGTGTATAATATTAATTTTATGAAGGAAGAAATTTATATACAGAAGAATAAGTAACTTGACCAACAGCAAGTCACTTGCAGAACCAAGACTTTCTGGCACTCAGTTCAGTGTTTTAACCTCCAAGACATGTCCATGGCAAGCGCAGAGGGCTCCCCAAAAGGCAAAGTGGGAAAAAGTGCTGGAGTGGGAAAGAGAGAGGCCAAGAGAGCAGCAGGAGTTCAGCAGGGACTCGTCCCCAGATCACTTATAAGAGGCTGGGGCACTTGTTTTGACTGGAGAGATTAACACAGACATGAACATGTCTGTTCTGAACAAGTTCCTAAGAGACTCCGCTTCACTTGATTCAATGCACAACAGCCCAGTTAAACACTGCCCACTGAAAAACAGCAGTGAGAAAACTTGGGACCTGACAATGTTAACCAGTTTGGCAAAAGGGGTAACCACTGTCAACTCGCAATTAATCATTTTTTAGACCAATAGTATTTTATAGTCAAGCCACAATTGGATAAAAATACATAAAAAACCCCTTAACTAAGGCTGGTAATTCCATCTTGATACGTAATATGGTGTTTAAGACCCACATTTTTACATTGCCTGGAATATTTAACTTTCTCACTATGTTGTTTTGCCTCAGCATGTTATTTGGTTGTTTTAAAGTCCCGTGCGTAAATGGCAAACTCCTGCTGAATTGCTTTATTTTGCATGACACACAAGAATGAGCTTGAACATAGCCAGAGAGCCTGCACAGCACTGTGGTCTGAACACCGCTAAATTGCTTCAATACATAGTTCCCATAGCAAAGGGCAAAGACAGCCTGCTACAGTTGTTGTTTATCTAAAATAAGTGATTGCAATCCCCAAATGCCTGTCATAGGCTCCAGTTAGGCTTAATCTGTGGTTTGATTTGTCTTTTGTTTCTCCCAATCAGCATGTCAACCTAAGCAAGTGTCTCTTCATCACACAAAATTTTGCCATATTGGCCTTAATTTAAAGATCTTTGTGCCATGCTGTCTTGTTTGGTGGTGACATACTCTGATTTCAGGTACAATCCTGAGTGTTACTGGGGCTTGCCTTGCTACAGTTGGTCACATCACCTGTAATATGAGCACTGCTCCTAAACTGACTTATGTCCACACACAACCTCTAGAACAAATTAACTGGCACTTTTAGGCTCAAGTTACATGGCCTGTCAGAGGGTGGAGGGATGTGGGCTGGAGTTCAAGTTCTGCGGAAGCTTGCATTAATTTATAGTAAGTAGAACTGCTCTATGAAGTTCTTTAGAGGAGGTCACCTTTAGCATGTGAAAGGTTTGTGCATACCTAGCTGTACTGTTCTACTAGCAGAAACAACTGTAGAATAAATAATTAGGCCGTGATGTGCTGAGATACCAGCAAAATTGGAAGGCGTATTTGAAAGGAGGAAGCTAGAGTTAAAAGTAGTACAGGTTTGTTTCTGCCTTTGCACAGAGCTTCTCAGTGTTTCCTCTCTGCTTCCTCACACTGGTTGGAACAAGACTTAAATCACTAGCACTAGTAAACTATCTTAAGACCCAATGGTACAGAAGTGCAACGTATTTTAAGTATTTATTAACATCTTGGTTTGCAGACCCTTTTAAAGTAAAATCTGCATCTTGAGATTAAACTGGTTGGCCACTGAGACTCCTTTAAGCAATGCAAGAGACTGGTCTCATGAGAATCAAAATATGGCAATGGGAGGTGCTCTCATTCCCACACAAACAGATCCTGGAGACAGAGGCGCCCAAATGAATGGACGGGAATGTCGGCTGTTTGTCCAATCAAACATAACTATTCAGTTCTTTGCATAGATTTGGTATTTTGAGAATTTACTCATAGCCACAATTTCTCTTTTCAGAAAATTATACATGGAAATTGACAATGGCTCTTGTCAGAAGGATGGCAGAGGAGATGGGTAATATGCTGACAGCTGGGAATCCCATTAAGAGAGAGGAGTTAATGATCTTCAACTCTTTGATGATTTACAGAGTAACGCATGCACAGGAAAAAGAGGCTGGCTGCTACAAACAGTTGAAATGCCATCACAAATGAAATTCCCTATGGAAGTTTTTTATCCCACTTTTGCTGAAGATAAGGCCAAGGAAAGCAAGTGTTCAAAAAGAAAAGGCAGGAGAGAAGTGTTTCACCTTGGTCACACTAGCCGCTGCTCCATGTTTCCAAAACAGAGTGCAGAATTTTAGCTACATGACTCTCATTAAACATCAATGAAGTTCTGCAGCTCAAGTGACACCCACACTGCTTTGGAACAGATATGTATACACCAGCACTGCCTAAACAACCATTTCTGAAATATCACCAAGACACAGAGAAAGAACTCTTCATTCACAGCAGGCCTCTGCTGCAAGAAACACAGCATCTTTCCCCCTCCTGCTAGCTGCCTGCAGTGCTGCCCAAGGAGCCGGAGAGGAGGCTAGGAAAGGCAGGGAGGGTGCTGGCTGGGGCAGTCCGTTGCCTCAGCAGCACAGACAGTCAGAGAACTTGTCCCACCGCTGCCTAGCCTTCAGCCACCTGAGGAAGAGCCATGCTGCTCTGGCGCTGCCATTCCCCAAAAGAGCAGAGCCCAGCACTTCTCAAACATAGCCAGGGAGCTCTGGGTGCTTATTTATTTTAGTGACAGATTTATGATGTGTAAACTCTGAGAGCATTTGTGAACAGTTTGAAAGGCAGCTGAGAGACAGACCAGATGGCAAACCTTGGGCGTGACTGTCTTGTCCTCCTTAAAGCTTATATATATTGGTGTCTGGAATTGCTATCTTATGTATTGCAACTTGTGCACGAATAGGGCCAGGAAATTAGGTTGTTGCCACTTGCAGAAAACTGTTCCTTGCAGAGTTTCTTAAACTAATTCATAAAACACATCTACTTTCTAGCTACAGACTTGTTAATGCTTCAGACTAACCAACAGTAGAAAACAGAAGCAGCTGGTATTTTTCACAGCCTTTATCATCTTACCCATTATCATTTGACTTTTTTTTTT
>Ga0065711_1030750_pt1 | contig 31548 bp, 18 predicted proteins | sample Hoacrofraction12_FD_59098 | JGI IMG/M metagenome (GOLD analysis project Ga0065711, IMG submission 59098) | Hoatzin crop microbial communities from Cojedes, Venezuela - Epithelial fraction 12 v2 (version 2) | ecosystem: Host-associated > Birds > Digestive system > Esophagus > Crop | place... | reverse complement strand
CTCATGTTCAGACGGAACTTCCTGTGCCTCAGTTTGTGCCCATTGCCCCTTGTCCTGTCGCTGGGCACCACTGAAAAGAGTCTGGCCCCATCCTCCTGACACCCACCCTTGAGATATTTATAAGCATTTAATAGGTCCCCTCGCAGCCTTCTCTTCTTCAGGCTGAACAAGCCCAGCTCCCTCAGCCTCTCCTCGTAGGGGAGATGTTCCAGTCCCCTCATCATCCTTGTAGACCTATGTGTTCAAGGTCACCTAAGCAGCTTCAGTCTTCTACTTCAACAGATTAGTGGTTTTTTGTCTTCCAGAATCTCAGTCTGTCAAAGTGAAGAATATATCTTATCCCTCTCCCTGTCTTCCATCTCTCTCTCTGTCGATGTATTTCAGACATCCTACTACTATCTGATCTGGCATAAGCTATACAGAGCATCCTATCAATTCTTTCATCTGAGATTAATCCAAAAGATTAGACCGTATTACTGCAGAGAGTTGGCCTGTGTTAAGCTGTGCTCTGAAATAACATTTTTTTGGCATAATATCAAGAGTGACAGTTGGCTTGAGTACGAACAGCTCATCTGACTTCCTTTTCAAAGACTGAGTGTTAAGGTGGAATCCTGTTGGTTGCTGACAGCAGAATACCATTATTTATTTCTGCTTCTGTGTATGTGATTAAATATGCTGAAAAAGTAAATTTACCTTACACTGGTTGTAGTTTTCTGAGGCATCACGTCTGTGTAGTCTGTGGTGTGTTCTGCTTCCTGAATCTGCAAATTCCAGTAATTCATGGATTCTGTGTTGGTGAAGGAATTGGGATGGTCACAGTGGTGCCACCTTGTATCCTCTCTGAGAGATACAATAGCCTGTAGTGGACATGGCTGACTAAAAGCACCCAAACCAGCTGAGGGACTTACCTCTGTTGGACTGTATTTACAGAATACATATTTCAAAGAATCACACTGTCTGTAAGGCAAGTAATCGTTTTCCTTACACCTATGTTTAATCTTTGGGTTTTAAATTTGCATTGTCAGCTGTTCAGAGTGTATTTGGAACGTCTTTCTAGTTGTAAATATAGTAGGTTTGCTGTTCCTTTCTTTCCAAAGTATGATCAAGTATTCCTTCGGCTTCATCACTGTAGTCAGAGCATTTGAATTGTAGGTGACACCTGGCAAGCATGCATGCAGATTGCACAAAAATCAGCTGAAGTTCTATGATGAAATACATCTTTTACTCCACCAGGTGTGTTCATGCATCTTGTATAGGTTTAGTAGGATCTTGGAAAAGGTGACACTGGGGTTAGACATACTTTTATGTAGGCTGTGAACAGCAACATTTATGTATGAAATTTAATTTTCGCTACTTTTTAGATATTTTTCTGCTTTTGGAGGGGGTGGATGTGTGTAGTTTGGTGGAAACTGGAAAAATACTATCTAATATTGTGGGTACTGGTGTATACCATATTTGCCTTATAAGATGTGTTGCACTGATAAAGCATCTAATAACATGAAATGCTTTGCAATGATGCGCGTTAGAGATAAAGTGAAGTTTTGTGTTGTTTTTTTACTTAAATATGCATGTGTAAACTATTAAAATACTCAAGAAAAAGACCTTGTCTGTTATTCTTTAGTCTGGTGACTTTAAAAACTGGGGCTGTAATTTATCTGCAAATTTTTTTGAAGGTGTCATCTGGCATGACTTAATTTGTCCCTTCTCAGATCTGTGGAGGGACTTTTCTGAGTAGGAGGTGATTTTTGAGAATTCTGACAATTATACATGCTTTATCTCAAGTTGATGTCTTGATCACTCAGCAAAGACATTTCTCTAGGTTTTCTGTCCCATTGATTTAACTTAAGGAGCACATTTGCTTCCCATTCTTGGAATATCTTGCTAGATTTTTGAAATAACTGTGAGTAAAACCAGCAGCCTGTAATTTTAAAGTGGTTTGGTTTGTTTCTGCCTGATCTAAAGAACAGTCCCAGAGAAGTTTTTAGGGTTGGGGAAAAAGGCCTTAGTTAAAACAGGGCTCCTAATTGGAGATGTGTGTAGGAATCAGTCCAAAAGAAGGTACTCCCAGAGGTGTAGCTAGTTACTCTGGTGTTGTGCCAGTTGCACGTCCACTGTGTGTAATAATTCAGGGGCTGGCACAAAGGAATGATACTATTGCATTTACTGTCCCTGGTTCATAGATATCTTATCAAAACCTGTGCTTCTTTTTCGGTATAGCAGTTCATGGGATTAGTGACAGTCCTGTCTACAGATCTGTTGCAACAGAAAACATTGCTAGAATTTGTGGTCCTTGTCCACAGCTGAAGATAAAGTGAGGATCCGGTTGCATTTGCCAGTGTGAAACTGAATTATACCTTGAATAATTCATATGAAATGTGACCTTTGTGTCTCACTGGGAGACATGAGGAAAGGGGTTGTGGTCTGAAATATGATAGTAAGTTTTTTTAAAAACGTGTAGTCTTTCTTCTTCACAGAAATAAATCCATCCTATCAATTTTTCAAGGCTCTCCTTCTGAAGTGAGTTGAATTGTTGGTGTCACTGTGTTTGCAGGTGAATTCCTGGGAGGGATGTATAATATAAATGTAAAATGTTGCTTCTGTTTAGTGATGGAGATGTTATTCTGAAACTGATTTGGAGATTTCTTACTCTTGAGTAGGAGTAAGACTTAGTTCACTCTGACTCAAGTACTTACGTTTATTCTGTATTTCTCTTACACAGGGATGATATGGCTGATGGTCCAATATTCACTAGAGGCCCCTCATGTCCTCGAGGCCTTGAGAGATACCCATCACATGAAGATCAGCCTTCAAGTCCCTTCATCATGAGACATGATGAAGACTACCGCAACAGAGATGTTTTCCTCCATCGTTCAGATTATAGTCCGCATTATGGTCGTCGAGAAGAGCTGCCTCGTGGATCTGACAGAGATGGTGACAAACTCAGGAAATCCTCCTACCCACTGAGGCCAGAAGAAAGAGGACGAGAAATAAAGCGTCCACGGTATGAAAAGGATGAGAAGATGCATGGTGTGAGTGGAGAGCATCAGGGTTTCTCATCAGGAACACGAAACTATCGCAGACGAAGCCGCAGCCACAGTAGAAGCCCAAGCCCATCATATCTGAATGAAGAATTCCGAGAGCTTGACCGTGCAAGGAGGAAAAGAGAAGAAGAGGAACGTAGTAGAAACTTGAATCATGATGTTTCAGGCAGTGGTTATGTGATTCCTGGCTTGACTAACACACTACAGACTTCGGAGTCTCGGTATACGTATAGGCCTGAGGAAATCCCATCCATGCCCAAAAAATCTATTTTGAAGAAACGAGTGGAGGTGGAAGTAGAGTCTTCTATACAGGTTTGATCTCTGTCTGTCTGTCTGTATGTTTCTGCTTTCCAAAACAGTCACTTAATGATACAGAATGTTAGTTTGTTTCCAAAATAGAAAAGCCCAATCTTTACGTTTTCCCATTGTAGAGAGGACAGGTATCTTTTTGCAGGCCTATACAAGTTAGGATTGCATTGGAAACTTTAAACGGTGAAGGCATTTAATCAAGAATTGTATATATATACACTGAGTTAGAATAAAATGTCCTTGTTGAAATTCAGCCCAGGATACTGAGATCTGGGCCAGCTTTTATAGAAAAGCTGAATCTTTATACCACAGGCAGTTAGGACATGGATCGAAGCTCTCTGCCTGTCACAGTGCCTCTTTCTTCTTTCTTTGTAGACTTAGAGAACTGCCTAATGCATCTTCAGTACCTCTGGCTGAAAACATCTTTGAGTTTCCTTATTTTTTTTCCCTTTGGACTGTACCAAATCTGTAACAACTAGTTTTTGAAATTAGAGCAATGGAAAGATAAGTGGTTGTGACCATTGTGATAAACTGACTTTTCTCATGTTTTAGCACATCGCTTTTGATCTGCTTATTGTACTGATGAGTGTTGGTTTGACAGTGACATGTTTATTTCAGGAGGTGCTGCAATACTGAGGATCCCATTCTATATCTATTATTGGAAATCCTATTTAACATGGCATTAATTATGTATATCTGAAGAAGTGACTGGGAATAACTCCAGTGCAGTTGTTTTTACCTGTCTTAAGATGTTGAAATCCTATTTGTCTGTGATTAAACTCAAAGCATAGCCAAAATTATGTTATAGGGTTTCAATTTATAAATTTCAGGTCTTGTGCTTGCAGAAATTAATGAAATATAGTTGTGGTTTTGTGTATTTTCTTGAGATAAGCATTCATTGCTGAACATGACATTCCAGAATCATTAGGCAGCTTGTTTTGTAATCTTGTGTGTTCTCTTTCAACTGTAGTCTTTTCTAACTCTTTTCTTCAGCTGTGAACTCAAGGAGAAATTAACATGTTCATTTGTTTGTTCTGTGAGGCACATAGTCACCTCAGAAGGTGCTGTAGTAAATAGTAACTTCTCTCTCTTTCAGCCTGAGGGCTTTTCAAGCAGTCCAGCTCCCAGCAAGGATCTTCCTCTTCTTTCTAGTCATTCATCTTTGCCCCAAAGCAACGACACAGCTCCTTTTGCCTCTGAAGTGGAGAACTTTCTTAAACGGTTCAACAAAGACTCTGTTGTCGAGTCTGCAAACAAGGAGTTGCGTGACAGTTTATATGAGCGGAGCACGCTTTCTGGGGCTCCCAAAGATGCTTTCACATTTGAAGAAAAGTTTGGAAGCTTCTTAAGTCACAAAGAAAAGTTAGAATCCAAGTCAGAGCCCCCTGATCGCCATACTGACTTCCTGCTGCCTCATGAGAGGGCCAGTCAGGATGGCAGTGGTTTCTCCCGAATTCTGGGCATGATGGCTGATTCTGTCAGTGCTCAGGAGAAGAGGAGGCGTAGTTTTCCTGACATTGAGGATGAAGAGAAATTTCTGTATGGTGATGAGGATGAGGACACCAAACCTGAATCTGTCCCTGTTCAGAAGCCCCCAGTGAGTTGTGGCAATGAGATAATAAGCCAGAAGGTGAGCCTGCCTCCTTCTCCTGCTCCAGCTGTCAAGGTGGATCCCTTAGAAGAGCCTAATGCTGAGTATGCGAAGATCCATGACTTACTCAAAACCATTGGACTTGACATTGGTGTTGCTGAAATTGGAAAACTGGCTGTTCGTACCCAGGAACGCCTTCATGGCAAAAAGTTGGCATCTCGTTCTCCTGATCGTCGTTCTTCAGATCCTCGCAGACTGGACCCTTGGGACTTGCGTCGCAGCCGAAGTGACACTCGTTCTCCTGAGTCAGGCCAGCAGCACTCAGCATCACCTCCAGTCTCTTTCCAGCAGTCTAAAGATGCATCTTCTCTTCAGAAACCAGAATATACTAAAAACAAGTCAGTGGGACACAATATACCTCCATGTGCACCAGAACAGCCTCTTTCTTCTGTCTCTCTCATTCCCTCAATTCCACCAGCTCCTGCTAGTTTGCCGCCTACGCCTACTTCTGTTTCCCAGTACCAAATTCCCAGCTATTCCCAGTTTACTGCCACTCAAATGCCCCAAAATTATCCACCTCCCACAATGGCTCCTCCAGGATACGATGCATATGGGCACTATATGGCATATGCAGCCCCTGGCTGGACCATGTACCCCCCTGCCCAGCAGCCTAATCCTACACTGCCAGAAGCTCATGGCCTGCTTACTATGGCCATGTCAGCGAACCCCACGCGTCCCAACCTCCGGGTGATTGAGACAGTCTCTATGGGAAAGGATGTCCCTGATGTAAAAAGAGATGGTTCTGTGCTCGTTCATGTCCCTACTACTCCTGCTCATTCCAAAGGACCCCTTCGTCTGTCTTCACACCCTCTCAAAAATACCACAGAAAAGATGTCGGATGAAAAAAATCGGGCAGCTCAAAAGCAGAAGGTGAGTTACTTATTCTGATACATCAAAATACGTTGGACTGCTTGATTGCTGGGGTAGAAGCTTTTTCTCTTCAGGTGTGCCTTTATTTTTTACCTTGGGTGGCTCCAGTTTAAAAGCAGTTGGGCCAAATTTGCTTTTGTTAAAAACTTCTAGGCATTTGTCTGTATTACTCTGTGACAATTTAAAAATTGTGTTTAAAATCCGCCAGGGTTGTAAGCCCATAGGCTATGATGCAATCAAGAACAATGTTGAAGTTCTTGCGGCCAGCCAAAATCTTACAGAAAAAACACGATGGCCACAGCGTGGCTTTATTCCACTGAGCTTTAGATATTGAAGTACCTGAAAATAATCTAGATATATAAATACCTGAAGGGATGGTATAAAGAAGGTGGAGCTGGGGTTTTTTCAGTGGTGTCCGGTGTCAGGACAAGAGGCAATGGGCACAAATGGAAACACAAGAGGCTGCATCTGAACATGGTACATGGTACAATAATACCATGGTTATATCTATATTAGATGTTCTTAAATACATACTAAAGGATGTTGTCATTCACAGTTGCGTACATTTTTCCCTCTGCAATTGTATTAATTATCTCTTACAAGAATCACAAAATCAGAAAAACTTAAGGGAAACTGTTCTTTATTTGGTGCATCTGACACCAGCTTAGGTTATGGGTGTTAATGTTTTCCTCTTCTAGTTACCTTGGATTGTGTGATAATTAGAGAGTAGTGGGGAATAACGTGTTTTAAAATAGGAAACTGTAGTTGTATAACTGTCAAAGGACTGGAAGATTCCTGGAAGTTGTTTGTATTTTCAAACTGGTGTCCACTCAGTCTTTGTTGTTAAAATAAGGGCATAGAATCATAGAATGGTTTGGGTTGGAAGGGACTTTCAAAGATGGTCTAGTTCCACCCCCCCTGCCATGGGCAGGGACACCTTCCACTAGACCAGGTTGCTCAAAGCCCCATGCAACCTGGCCAAGGATGGGGCATCCACAGTTTCTCTGGTCGGCCTGTTCCAGTGTTTCACCACCCTCATTGTAAAAAATTTCTTCCTTATGTCCAATTTAAATCCACGCTAGTTTAAAACTGTTGCCCCTTGTCCTGTCGCAAAAGGCCTCAGTAAAAAGTCTTTCACCATCTTATAAGCTCCCTTGATATACTGGAAGGCCACAATAAGGTCTACCCAGACCCTTCTCTTCTCCAGGCTGAACAGCCCCAACTCACTCAGCCTTCTTTGTAGGAGAGGTGTCCCAGCCCTCTAACCGTTTTCATGGCCCCAGCAGGTCCATGTCTGTCCTGTGCTGGGCGCCCCAGAGCTGGATGCAGTACTCTGAGTGCGGTCTCACGAGAACTAGAGTAGAAGTGGAGAATCACCTCATTCGACCTGCTAGCCATGGTTTTTCTGCAGCCCAGGATACAATTTGCTTTCTGAGCTGCAGGCCTGCATTGCCAGCTCATATCTAATTGTGCTGGTAGATCTGCTAGAAGAGCAGCACATGGCAGAGGCTGGAAGCTTTTTGCCTACTCAGTTATATCATGCTCCTCAGAACAAATCAGGCCATGGAAAGATGGACCACTGAATCCAAGAGAGGCTTGAAAGAAGTCACTTTAAATTTTTGGTCTGAGATAACCTCTCTGGTTTTTTGTTTGAAGTGAGTTAAAGAGGAGTACTTACACAAAGCGCTGTATCAGCAGAGAAGTGTGCATTCACTGCTTGCAGGAATAAAAATTTCTTCAGCTGACACAGTTGAAATTTTGTTGTTAATGAAACTTGGCACTTCCAGAGGAGCTCTCCCGGCTGAAGGTGTGTGGTTTTCTCCTGCTGTTACGTACCATGGTAGCTCACCTGTGCATCTTGGCAGAACTTCTAGGGCTTTATTTGCACTACAGATTGCTTTGGCTTGAGCTTAGTCCACTGGATTTTTTTGCTGGTATCATGGCTTAATCTGGCAGCTGGCAACTAGGACCAGGTGGCCGCTTGCTCACTCCTCCCCTTCTCCACAGTGGGATGATGAAGTGGGTTAAGATAAAGGCGATTCAATAAGACAACAAAGGAAATACTGCTACTATTACTACTACTGAATATGCAAACCAAACTATTCACAGCACAATTTTTTCTCGCTGTCTCGTGACCGATTTGTAGCCAGTCCCCGAGTAGTGATCATGGAATGTGAAACTCGCGGATTTTGTGGAACTCTCAAAAAAGTTCAAACTCATAGAAAAGTTTGAACTCATGGAAAAAAAAAAAGAAAGAGGATAAAAATCTAATTCCTGCCCCCTGGCCAACCCTCATTTATAAATTGAAAATTACATCCATGGTATGGAGTATTTCCATTTGCCAGCTTGGGCTTGCTGCCTGGCTGTGCTCTCTCCCAGCTCCTGCACACCTGCTCATTAGCTGAATATGGGAGACTGGAAAAGGTCCTTGATTTCGTAGCAACAACTAAAACCATCGGTGTTACCAACATTCTTCTCAAACTAAATTCAAAACACAGCAGCTACTGGGAGGAAAATTAAGTTTATCCTAGCCAAAACCAGGACAGCTGTAATGGCTTGGAGTATAAAAACTCAAGGTTTGGAATGGACCTCCTTCCTTTCTAAATGCCTGCTCAGAGAGGAGCCTCAGTGAGGCTGGATTCGGACTTCTCCTCAGATCAAAATGACTTATGTCTAAAGGATATGTCTAGTAGCAATTCAGGGTGTGTTGGAAAATCAGACTTTTAGCAGCAATAAATCGCTGGTTAAGTTAGCATTTACAGAGTGATCAAAAAAGAATTCACTACTAGAATCACAGTAATAGGATATTATGCGTTGAGTCAATTCAGACACACACAGACAATATGCATAGATAAAGGTACCTGTTAAAAATTCCCCTGGAGTTCAGTGGAATACTCACTTCAAATCAAATTATTTTCTCAGTGGGTGAAGGTCAAGTCTCAAAGAGTGTGGGATCCCTGTAGTTCAGCCCAGGTAACTTCAAACTTCAGAGTTCTGACGTTTACCAGGCAGGTGCGACTCCAGGCACCAGGAGTTGCCGGTGTGGTCAGGGAGTGCCTGATCGGCCCAGCTCACTGCTCTTGTACAAAGACAAGGAGACTGCCAAGTCGTCCCGATTTACTGCTCTCATTCAAAGGCAAGAAGAATGGCCAGTCACGCCAGCTAACGAGTCTTGCAGTGCAAGCAAGAATACAATGTTGGCTGGTTCTGAGATTGCCAGGTGTCAGGGGGGGTTGCACCACCACACCCGTGTGCTGGCAGAAAACCCGGAATGGTGTTATGGTGATTAAAAAAAAAAAACAACACACAAAAAAACCTGAAAAACTTGTGTCATTTAAGACATGGTCTAACTGTGTTGGTTGAACTCCTCTGGAGCTTACTCCAGGCAGGATCTAGGGATCCCACCAACATTTACATTGCCATAGTAGTAGTGATGCTCTAGGGAAGACAAAGCGTTGGGTCAGTTGTTGTTCGTTCAAGGAAGGAGTCAGTAGTAAGTTTTAAAAGCATTGTGAAGGTAAAAAAATGGGGATTTATCTCTTGAAAAATGAAGCTGGGAAGGAGATTGAAAGAACTTTTCAGGTTTCATTTTAGTATATTGCCTGATTTCCTTCTGTGAGAATCAATGAAAACCAGTGAAAAGCGGATTTGTGAGCTCCTCATACCAGAGTTTATCATATTGAGCAAGAACAAACTTCATCCAGATTTTTAATTTCAGACAGTGATGCCTGCAAAATACATTTGATGATACAGTTATGATCAGATTGAATCAGAAGTCTAAATAATAGGAAAATGGGCCAGAGTCAAAGCAGTACTCAAGGCATAGGGCTGTGAAATCTTTTGTCACTGGTGGAAAATGCTGGCTGTAGAGATACTGCATGAGTTTTGAAGAGCCATTTAGCATTGATCGTGCTCACCCTTGTAGAAGATAGTCAGCTGAGCTGAAGTGCCTTGGGAAATGGTGCAACAAAGAAAGTAGTTGTAGGGAATACACTGCCCAAAAGAAAAAAAATTGCCTTCATATAGGGTTGAAGCATGAGCACATGATACAGTTACCTGCAGATGCAGAAGTTTATTTGTTGTGTTAAAATACTCAAGAACATTTTGAGAATAGTGAGCAGTGTTCTATGACTGGCAAACGGAGATCTTGCTGTCATTCTTGCAAGACTGATTACCTTGTGTTGGGAAGAGAAGAAAATCCAGTCCCCTTCCGATCTGTTTAGGTGACAGAAGAGAGAGAAAAACTGAAGAATGAACGAGAAGCACGGCAGAAGAAGCTTTACTATCTCAAGACTGAATTGGATAGGCTTCGTAAACAGCAAGGTACAGTGCATCCCCCCCCACCCCCTGGTTTTTTTTTTTCCTCTGGGATGTGTCACAAGTCCTAGTACCTACTAGGAGAAGTGAAGACCAAAATAGTAATAGTCTATAGTTTAAAACTAGTATTTTCATACTTGGGGCAATGCAGAATTCTTGAGAGAGCAGTGACCTAATTACTGCATTAACATTAATTATGTCAAAATTTTGGCTGTAACACTGAAGCAAACAGTTGCTCTTGCATCTTCTTCAGCAGCTTGATAAATTAATTGCACTGTGCATTTTAGTCCTTCTTTAGAAGAAGTGAGAAATAGTAACTCAAGACATGTCATTGTGTCTTTCAATTTTTCATGAATTGTTTTTGGAGAAGGAAAAGTCCTCTCTAGACAGAGCTAACTTTTTTATTTTAAAAACTTTTGTTTGGTCCAAGTAAGTAATTTCCCTTACCTTTGGAAAATTATACTTTCAGGTTAGAATGTACGATTAACTTTTGCTTGTTTGGTCACACTGGAAAATAGTGATTATTAAACTGATTCTCTTAAGCGTGTATATTAAGGCAGTCCTTAGAGGTGGATCGTGCAGGTTTAGTGATGCTGTACCTGAGAATCAGTTCGATCTTTACAACTTCCTAGTCAAGATTTAGCTGTAATATTTTATATTAGTATTTTACTTGTGGCTCAATAGCTGTACAGATCTTAAGACAATTTTCCTGTTGTATTTCCAACTCTTCTACTTCCTTGATTGGCTCAGGAGAGATGTTGAGGAAGAAACGTCGTGAGAAGGATGGACACAAAGATCCCTTGCTGGTTGAAGTGAACAGACTACAAGAGAATATTATGAAGGAGATTTCAGAGCTGCATAAAGAATCTGATGCAGCTGACAAGAAGCAGTCTGAGCTTGACAAAGTAGCACAAATCCTTGGGATTAACATATTTGAAAAACCCCGAAAACCATCCGTGGAAACCAAAGAGTCTTTGGAAAAGAACACCAAGTCAGAAAATGCAAAAGGTCTGGAGAAAACATCTTCCACCAACAAGGTAAAGTCTTCTGGCTTGTGTGCTAATGATTTTCCCACTAAGAGAAGAGGGCACTGGGGAGACAGCTGCTCCCAAACATTTACTAGAGGATCAGTTGATGTCATCACATCTCATATGCTCGTTTTGATGGTTCATGCAGGTGAGATTCAATGTATCAGTGTTTATAATTTCCCCCAGGGTTTGTGCAATTCAGCACCCAGCTGGTTTTGCTGACGTCTTGGTTGGACTGAACAATCATGAGTGCTTGTAGCGGTCCGGTCTCAATGCCATACCAGGAGGACAGACTTTTTTTCTCTACAACGTTTCTGACATGGCCTGTCAGGGAGGAGTGTTTTTAGCAGCAGAGCTCTCTGCAAGTTTGGAGCATGTTAGTCTTCTCACGGGGTGATGACATTAACAAAAATCGCAAGACTTACATATGATTGTCAGCTTAACATGATTATTATGTACATGCTATGTGTTCTCTCTTAACAAATGTCAGTATGCATCAGTACAGTCTCTCTGACATGGTCTACACTACTGAATGCTGAATATACCAAAACAGGCTTATCACGTTCCAGAAGACAGTTTTTACTTTGGAAGTAGTATGTGATAGTAACATCTGAAAGGTTATGCATGTATTCATGAGATTAATTATCCTGCTTTTCAGATGTTTATTCAAATATGTAACAGAAATAGTTGATAGGAGATGGTAGATGCTTTTTGTGTAGACTTTACTGTGGTTTTTTTTCAGAGAGGAAAATGTTAGTAGGGTAAGAGGTTTTTCCTACAAGGTGACTCAAATCTGTGTATCCTGTACACTTTTCCTTATGCTTCATCCTGGTCTGGTTCAAAGAATTCATTAGATGTATTTCATTTTAAGGCTTGCTTTTGTGTTTTGTTTTTGCTGTTTCTTGAAATGTCACTGAAGTTGAGCATCCACTTACTTTTACAAATCATTTGCTTCAGTTACCACATCGTAAAACTGAAGTAGGCAACAATGTCTGGTATATTCCACATTGCATTAAGTTATAGTGCTTTCTTTTCTTGAGATATGGCATGTGTGAATACATTTTTCATTATTTTAACTTTTATTGTTTGTATTGTCCAAACCCATGATGACTTGATCCGCTTTTCATAGTTCCGTATTTTAACATGGAAAATTCTGAGTTCTGTCTAGGAACATTTAATATTTTCAGATATGTGTAGGCACATAGGACACTGCCTTTAGTCTCTGAGATTCACCTTGTAATTCTGATTGTTAACTTTTTTTAAATGAAAATAAAGACAGTGCAGGCCTTTTGACACTGAGATCAGTTGACTGCCAACCTAAGGGCAAAAACGTATGCCTTTCTGCTTAATTGCAAGCTACTTTGGTCCCTTGCTGCTGAACCTGTGTCTGTGTGTTGTGTTGTCATTGCAGAGGTGAAACTAGCCTTGTACTAAACAGACAGATCATCCCTTCTGGGCTCTAAATAGCAGCAAATTATAAAGGCATATTTGAGCTGGGCTCAAGCACAAACTGGGGTTAAGAGTTGGCTGTCACGTATCTATGTGGGAGGTACTTTTAAAGTTCTGATTGAGATAGATTTTTTTATAGGCTATATTGGGTGGGTGTATGTCTCTAAATAACGTAAGCAATGACACTTCTCAGAGATCGTGAACGTCCTTCCATGCACTTCCTGCAGATCATAAGTTGATCTTCTCGTTGTTTCAGAGAATGTCAACTTCGCTATGTTCTTGCAGACAGAATATATGCAGATATTCACTGGGTCACTTCCTACTCTGCTACCAAGAACTAGATTGTATAGGGATGTGGATATCTGTGGGGTGCATAGGGTGTCTCTTCATTGTTTGACTTACAATGTATGTTGTGTGGGGTGATGTTAATAGGAGAGAATCTATCCCCATTTATCAAAAACAATTTCAAGGCAGATGTTATTTAACAACTTTGAATCTGCTTAAGTAAATTTGCTCAACACCAGCAGTGAACAACTTGGAAATCATGCAGCCAGTTTGGATCTGCTAAGTTAACATGCTGTTCTTTCCAGACTGCCATGCAGATTAGAAAGATAACATAATGGGGTTTCAGCCATTGAAAATGTAACTGAAAACTCAAAATAGATCTAGTACTATCATAATCTAGATTAGCAGGGCTCATTCATGATATATTTCCGGGATTATGTTTTGCTGCTCTGCGGTGTTAGTTTAGTATTAATTTTGGCTAGAGTCCTGAAATGTCTGTGTATCACTGTATGGCGTCTTTCTGTACAAATCAATGTAAGTGCAAATATCACATGCTTGAAACACAAAGTGCTTCACCTTATATACTTAGGTAATTAACAAAACATCGTATTTCGTTTACTGCTAAGCAACGAGTCTTCTGGAGAATTCAGGAACTCTCAGATAATCTGATAAAGCTGATTGAGTAAAATACTTTAGTCAACTAATTCTTACTTCCTTTTTCATTCTGCTTTTATCCAAGCTACTGCTTTTACAGTAACTCTTGAATGCTTCTAAGGGAACCATTTTAGGTCTTCCAGGCACTTTGGCTAGTATGGTAAATTGGAACTATTCAGATCTTTATGTGAAACCCATTAAGTGGGAAGGGTGCATGCCATAGGGAATGTGTTCATTTGGTTCCTTGATTACCTACAACCATCCAGCCATTACATCTGGGAGCCTTATTGGAAGCTCTTCACTGCGGCTGCACAGCATCTTAGTCGGCAATACCAGCTCTCTGAAACAGTGGAATTAGCCTGGGCGCTGAAAAGCAGGTGATACATTTTTTTTTTTTTTTTGGTGTGTGTGGCTTCTGCTGGAGGCAGGTTCTGAGTTCTAGAGCATTATGTCTGTCCCACCTTGTCTTAGAGAAGTGTTTCCTTTTGTTCAATTTAGGAATCAAAAACTACTAATGAAAAATCCAGAGGTAGAAGCCCGAAGCCAGCAGAATCCTCTTCACAGTCCTCCAAACATCCTTTCCAGTTGGCCAATATTTATGAGTATTATGATGCAGGGAACCACTGGTGCAAAGACTGCAATACGATCTGCGGGACCATGTTTGACTTTTTCACACACATGCATAATAAGAAACACAGACAGGTATGTTGCAGGCTTCATTCACTAAGTGCATTTCATATTGCTGTAAATATTAACACTAAAACATACATCACAGAACTACATTTTACAAGAGAACCTGAAGTAATAATGAACCCAAGAACTTGGTTATCAAATTCTTTTTCCCTGATATTGGACTTGAGCAGTTTGTACAGCTACCAGTGTGTTCTGACTAGTGTAAATGGGCCCTGTGTTCAGTTCACTCGGGAACTAGCGTTTGATATTTCTGTTTCATTTGTTTACCTGTTCTCTGCTATCATTTACATTTTACCCTTTTCACAGGTTGTTTTCTCATTATAAATTGCAAAATGGGAGGGGTAATAGAGGAAAACATAGTTCCTGTAAATACTTGCACGTTGATTTTAATATTCACTGTTCTGAAAGGATGTTAAAAAGGAAAGAGACAAGTGTACTTGCCTTGCTAGTGTAATATATGAGCCTGTATACCTCTGTCACTGTGCAAATAGACCCTGGATCCTTACAACAGACCTTGGGCTTCGAAGACCCAGAGTGAGACCAAACAAGACTCCATAAAACGCATCGATAAGATAACTGTTCCTGCCAAAGGTACGTTAATTTTTTTTATCTTGGGTATTGTCTCCCTCCAGCAGATTCTAGTTGCTCAGAGAAACGAATTTCAAAACTTCACCTTGTTACGGGAGCACATGTAGATACTGTATTATTAGGTAAAGAACAAATTATTTAATTTCCTGGTTGCTCTTGTGGAAAAGGTCATGAAGCAAGAGTATAGGAAAACATAGTTTTGTTCTTTCTCTTCTTTTTAGTTTTTTATTTTGAATATCAGGTGACTTTTTCTTTCTCCTGTGTAGTTCTGAAGTGATTTTTGCTAACAGATTAGAATTCAGAACATGACCACAAAAGCTTGCTGTGTCTGGGAGGATCTTGTGCAGTACTCCACACAGTCTTGCAACAGACTCCTCCAGTCAATACATTTTTAGTAGAGGTGTCCCTGAAAAATCACCAATGAGTACTTGGTAGAGTGTGGATACAGAGAATCTGGGAAAGCAATGTGGAAAGGGCTGCAAGTGATTTGAAAATTAATAGATCTAAAATAGTAATGTCTAAATAGGCCTGCCAGTGATCAATCACAGTTTATTAATCTGTTTCATACTTCTAGTAGTGCCCACTAAAGGAGAATCTGTAGTGTGTTAGATGATGAACTGCAGCTGGTTCTGTAGGCACAAGGATGCAGTCCTGCTCAACTTCAGTGAAAATACTTGTGTTCTTTTTAGAAACCAGGTGTTTAGTATTTTGAGCAGACTGTACCACAAAGATGGAAAATAGATTAAGACTGTAGGAAATGTGAACCTACTTGAATAGGAGATAGCCTTAATACGACGGAGAGCACTGAAATAATTTTTTGAATCATAGTAATCCAGCTGCTTCGCTTCACGTTTGCTCCTGCTAGTGATGTTTCCCATACTGTAAGTGTAAGGAGAGCAGCATTAACTGTTCCAAAAGGAACGTTGCTGGAGGTTTTGCTGTTGTTTTTTGATATGTTTATCTGGCTTTGTTAAGAGCTTGGCATTTAGTAAGTTTTGTTTCTCTGATCATTTTCTTCGGCCTTTTCAGGCTCTGAGTTTCTGATTCCCATCACTGGATATTATTGCCAGCTCTGTCATGAATTTTTTGGAGATCAAATCTCAGCAGAGCAGCATGTGAAAAGTCATCCCCACAATGAGAAATATAAGGTTGGTAACTGGTGTACCAGGAGTGAGTCATTCCTTGTGTTAGCTTCTATTTGTTCTGTCTTCCTTTCCTAAAGAATGACATTTGACTCCTTGGAGTATATGTATTTAGTTATCTTCACTACGTTCTGCTGAACTAAATAAGCAGGACTTTCCAGTACATAGAGGCTAATCTTTCATCTACATGAGGCTGAAATGGTGTTTTAGTCCCAGTGTTGATTTTCAAGCTCTTCTGTAAAGCGACAGCACTGCTGCAAGCCACCACTCAATTCACATTAATCTACAGAATGTGGAGTTTGTAGCGTCTCAGCAGGAAGAAGTTCTCTGCTCGCTTAGCATTGAGATGGTACTTACTGAACCAGTCAAAACTGTTACAGAGCTAAATTTATTTATTTATTTTTCCTAGAAACAGTGGCTAAAATTGTGCCATTTATTTCCACAGAAATACATAGATGAAAACCCACTCTATGAAGAGAGGAGAAATCTAGACCGTCAGGCTGGATTGGCTGTAGTTCTGGAAACAGAGCGCAGGCGGCAGAGTGAGCTGAAACGGAAACTAGTTGAGAAACAGAAAGAAGAGAAGGATGAGAAGAAACCAAAAATAATAAAGAAAGAGGAAGCACAGAGCATCCCAGAGCTTGGAGAAGGGACTAGTGAAACTCAAGGCAAAATAGATTCTTCTGGGCGAAAAATGGGTATCAAGCTTAAGCTGAAAAAGGAAGATAAGGAGGAGAAAAAAGAAGAAAAGAAAGAGGACTCTAAAAAGGAATCACTAAGTCAGACTTCCTTTGGGAAATTCAGCTGGAAAAAGACTGAGAGAGAGGATAAAACCCCAGGAGGAGCTATTGCAAAGGAGGAGAGTACAGAAGGAAATAAAGAGGAGAACAAGTGTCAGTCTGGGAAACCCCATGTCAAGCCCATTGAAATCAAGCTGTCTGGGAAGACTGTTATTCCACACACTAGCCCATGGACACCAGTTGTTGCCACACCAACATCAGCAAAAATTCTACCCAATCTACCAGTCCCAACCATGATTTTCAGGAAGTCTACTACCGCAACAGTTAGCAAACCAGCACCTTTGAACACCTTTTTATCCATAAAATCCTCTGGAGCTACCACCAAACCACTGCCTGTGGTAAAAGAAACCAATGCAGATCTTCTGCTGCCTCCGGATATCATCTCAAAAGCTTTTGGAGGAGAAGAAGTAATTTTAAAAGGGGCAGAGGAGGATTTGAAAGCAGCAGAGAAAAGTGAGTCTTCTCAGATATCTGATATACCACCTCCACCCCCTCCTCCACCAGAAGTCCAGCAGACAACTGCCATCCCTGCAGATGAAGTAGCTCCAGGTGTGTCTGAAATTGAACAGACAATGCTGGCAATGCCTGTGAGACCCCCTCCACCACTTTCAACTGCTTTCAGTGAACAGGCAAAAAAGGTAGAGAAACGAAACTCTTGCTTGGCCACAGCCAATGCTAAAGATCTCTATGATATTTTCTACAGTAGTGGTGGAAAGGGTTCAACTGACAGCAAGCTTGCAAGTTCTGCATTTCCAAATGGAGAAAATTCTAACCTAACAAAATCTGCAGATTTATGTGCAAACCCTGGAACAAATAATAGCTCGTCGTCCTTGAAAGAGGATTCTCAGAATGTGGCTACTGAAGTTAGCCAAGTTCACTCAGCTGAGAGAAGCTCAGAACTGGAAAAAAAAGATGTTCAGGAGACTTTAATACTGCATACTGAGATGAGATCTGACATTCAAAATGGTATTCAGAAAGACGTAGGTCAAAAATTTCAGACTCCTCTTTCAACAGATGTTCGGACTAAATTGAAAGAAGAATCCTCACGGTATAATAATCAAGTAACGGGGAGTTGGGCTCTTGGAAAGAATCAGGCTGAAATGAACAAGAAACCACTTCAGACTCAGCTATCAGAAATATCAGTCACAGAATTGCCAGAAACAAAAACTGCTTCTGGTATCCAGATGCCTGCAGAAATTAGACGTGTGGACACAGGAGGCAGAAAGCAGATAGGCAGTCAGGAATTCTGTGGTCTACAGAAAACAGAGGTCCAAGAGAAAGTTGGACAGGAAGATGCAAATAAAACTGCAGTCACTAACGCAAATGTTCCTGGTACTTTGGAGAAAGATGTGGAGGTGAAAGACTGGGAAGTAAAAGTGGTAAAGAGTGAGCTTAGCTTACACCCAAAGACTTTGTCACCTGAAACACAGAATGAAATTCTAAATTTGGGAGATTCCCATTTGGTAGAGGAAAAGTTAAGTGATAACTGTAGAACTCAGTCAGAAACTGATAGTCCAGACTTGCTTTGTGATTCTGAAAACACTTTGAAAGAAAAAGCTTTAGTAGCAGTAATGACAGAACAGAATTCTATTGATGCCTCCTTAAAAGATGTAAAACTGAAAAGTGTAGCTTTGGAAGTATCTCAGCAGGGAGTCCTTGTCGAAGCTCCTCGAATTTCAGAAACCCAAAATAAGATTTCAGAATTGACAAGAAGTCCTGGTGAATGGGACACTTCCAGAACTAGTAATGGAGAAGAACAGGCCATCACGACCGGTTCTTGTTCTGAAAGTGGGTGGGATCTATCAAATACCCCAAATGTAGAAATAAAAACTGGTTCTAATGAAGTCAGTGCTTCAGAACTGTCAGAGGTACAGCCAGACACATGTCTTGCCAACAGTAAAACTAGAAGTAGTATATTAGAAGCCCAAGAAAAAGTTCGACCTGAACCTTCGGGCCATGCAGTATTAGATAACCAAACCCAAAGGCAGGAAGTTGCATGGTTAGTCAACGCCCGCTCTGCGAGCATTGTTGAACTCAGATCCAGTGTAGAATTAGTAGTTGAAATTGAAAAAAAATCATTAGGACACACTGGATCTGATTCAACATTAAATACTGTTTTTATCAAGAGAGATGCGAAAGAAGTAGGGACTGGAGGCTTTTCTAGGGCTTGCTCTGATACTGTCCAAGAGTCAGTAGTTGCTTTATCAGCAGATTTCCATAGGGAGCATCATTCAGAAGAAGCTGTCCGCTCCCCAGAAACAAAGCATGAGGTTATAAGAACCTCAGCAGCCAGTGACTTTCATCTGAATACCACTCACTCAGGGTTGAACACTGAGCAATCTGAAAGTCTCTCTGCAAATGTTTGTGTGAATAACAAGAAAGTTTCTTTGACATCAGAAGGTGTGAAACACAATGAGACTTCCTCCCAGAAAGCAGTGCTCGAGTTCCAAAGCACTGATTTCAGTTTGGGAGATACTAAGGTAAAACATGAATGCTTCAGTATCCTTACAGCAGGACTTTCAAATGAGAATACAGAAGAAGTCTCAAAACTAGAAACTGTTGCATCCATTAGACGGGAGTCTGGTAAACTGAAGAAGCTGGGCATTGAAAAAACAGTGACTGAAACAGAGGTTGCTGATTGTGCTGCGTTGACTTCTGGTGGTCGGGAAGATAAATTTTGCACACGGATTTCTCCAACTTCTGTGCCGCAGCTTGGATTGAAGTCCTCAAATAGTGACACTACAGAAGTGGTCATGCCAGTTCTAGAAATGCAGGGCATTTCTCCCGTGTCTGAGATCCTTTTGCAAGTGGAGGAGCGCAAAGGTGGCGCTGCCGAAATGCCGTCACTGAGTTGCGATGGAGGCAGCACAGAAAGTCAGGCTTATGGGTGCATGGAAACTTTCCGTCCTGGGCTCAGAGAAACACACGGAAAGGAAGATGGCTCAGGAGGTAAGGGAGTATGCACCATGCAGAGCAAGAAGACTGAGCAAACAGAAACTGCTGACAGTAGTTTGGAAACTACAACAAATTCAGGAATCGCTGAAAGCTTAGCAGAAAGCCCAGTGGGTTGAAGTGAACCCAGCCAGTCCCAATATTTGAGGAACCAGAGCTGGGATTATGTATATGTTTTTTGTTTGGTTGGGTTTTTTTTGTTGTTCCAGTTGAGGATTCTGGGTGTATTTTGCATCCTGTGGTAGGACTTGACTAAAGTGAAACTTACATCATCGGAAACCAGACACATACTTTATTCTGTACATAATTAATTGTGTAAAATGTTTTTTCATGTGAATTTTTTTGCCAATTTCTTTTCTACACTCTGCTATTAAAATGGAATCTCTCGTTTATGATGCGTGCGTCTTTGTTGTTTATTTTGGGGGCTTTTATTCTTTGACCATTTTTGGACGATTTCCAGCTCACCCTGTTTGTGTCAGCACCGCAAGTAGCCCAGTCACTGGGACAAGCTCAAGAACGGCAATTTAGAAATGGAGACTTGCAGAAGAGCAAAGACTGAAAACTTCTTTAAACTGTAATGCATGGTTTTGTTTACTTTCATTGTTTGAAATGCAAGAATGTGATTAGAGTTGATTTTTTTTGTTTGTTTATCTGTCTCTGTGATTTGTAATTACTGTTGTATTACACCTGTACTTAAGCTGTTTCATTGTATTGTATAAGCACATGTATGGATGCCACATCACTAAGCAAGGGGAGAAAATCTGTCCGACTGGCTTTTGGAAACGAAGACTAATCGGTAAGGCTCCGTGGCCTGACACCTGGAGCAGACATATTGAGGTCACTTACATGATTTGAAATGGGCTTTCTTTCATTGTATTGTGATCCAGTAACTATTTGTGTTAAATCATTTAGCAGCTGACCAGCTCTGAAGAAGCAGAAGATCAGAACCCTGGTGTCAGGAATTGGACTCGCTTCATGTGATACAGACACATGCATGCCTACCCTGAATGGTCCTTGAGCTATCAAAAGCTCTAACGTGATGGTTCTCATTTGTATAGCGTGTTAAAGACTAAAGTATTAAATGTGTTTGCTTGGATAAAAATAACATTTTTATTTGTAAATTGTTTAAAAAATAAACATATGGTGGTCAACAAGACTTTCTTCTTGATTTCCTTTTTTTTTAACTCCAGGAAAATGTTTTATTTGAATTAGTTGCTAACTCTTGTAGTAGTTGGGAAAATTGAGAAACTGTAGATGATGAAGACATTTAACAGTTAGCCTGCTCAGTAAAAAACTGATTTATTCCCAGCTGAAGTCAATGGAAGAACTCCTGTCAACATCGTCAGTGTAAGTTTGTTTAAAGTCCTGAGCCCTATATAAACATCAAGGTGGGGGGTTGGCAGCAGAACCTAAACAGTTCCTATTTCTGTAATCACTACCAGCATGTGGACCTGTGGGGGGGAGGGGAAATCACCATTTTTCTTCCATTTCCATGACTACGTGTGAAGAAGGTATGAAACATTTTTCAGAGTCATTATGGTGGTTTTCATATTAGAAATGAAATCTAAGCTGAATTTGGAAATTTAATGTAAGTGGTCAAGTCACCAAAACCAAAAAGGTAATTAAGAGGGAAGAGGGTTTTGAGATAGGCTCTGTGAGCTGTTTTGGTGATGTTAAGCAGTTACTGCGTTGAATATAAGACGTCTTTATTAGTATCATTGCCTACTTTCTTTAAATAACCATTTGTTGTTAAAACCAAAGAATGAAATGTTTGACATGCTTTGATATTTTTGAAATTGAGTTGGATAATTTGTAGAGATTGCTTAAATCCTGGTTTATAAAAAAAAATCTTTACAGTTGTTTCTGTTTTCTTTTGTAATTTTTTAATTATTATTATCTGAGTTTATTTGTTTACATTTCACAGCTGCTTCCCCCCCTCCATTTTCTCTCCACTTTCTTCAGTGAAGTGCCTGGTCCCTTGTAAATCCACAGAGGAAGAGGGGAACCAATTTTCTTGCCTGCCCTGTATTGCGGGATAGTGGAGGGCAAGGAGATGTTGAAGGGAAGGCTGAATTTTTGCATGGTTCTGCGTTTCAGATGGTGCTGATTTGGAACACAGACATGCTTTCTGGTTAGTTTCCTTTTGCAGATTTGTGTTCGTGAAGGTCTTGGTGCATGCAACAGCAAACAGTCATTCAGACAATCGTCTTCTTCAGACAACCTTACTCAATGTTGTGTTACCTGTGTGAGACATACTCTTGATTAACTTTATTTTGGAGGAAAGGACATCAATATAAATTCAGTATCCTAGTTGTCTGCTCTCCTACAGTTGCTGCTACAAGTAGTGGTGGTGTTCAGTGCAGAACCTGGGTGGCCACAAATGGAGAACAGCTACCACCAAGGGAAAGCCAAGAGCTTTGCAAATGAGAAACTGAGAACTATTACCCTGTATTTGTCTTCAGCTTTCCAGAAGCTGAACCTTCCTATGGTTCAAATCAAATAGTACTTCTCTTCATGCCCTTTTGTCAAATAACTGTTCTTCTATCCCAGAGTGGAGTAGGGCTCTCTATCCCGCACTGGGAGAAAGATCACTTTTGGTCTTTTTTGAGGTAGGAGCAAAAGGAACCCCTGGAACTGCTGGAATGGACAAGAACAAAACTGATGGTGTAGATGATGACAGCTAGGCAGATTCACAGACAGATGCTTTAACACTATCTTGCAATTTCATGAAATGACATATATTTTTATTTATGTATGCTTTTTTTTTTTTTTTTGCTGTGGTTTCCAGAGGCATGCAGTAAATGATTTATCCACTGTACTGGTCCCCTGTGCTGGCAGAGCTGTAGCATAGTGCACTGACTGGGAAGCCTTAAGTTCTAGGCTGGCCTTGGACTCTTGACTCCAGATCCTCAGGAGGAGGGGTGAGTTAATGGAGGGGATTTACTTTTGTGTTTGAATGGTGCAATGCAGCATTACCTCTCCTTCCCAACCTAGTTCACTAAAAGCTGCATAGGGCATAAGAAGTTACCTTTCTCCTGATTTTTAGAAAGCTGCTGATAGGGAGGAAATAAGCCTAGTTTGAATGTTTCTTTCTTTACATTACTTCAAGCCAGACACAAATAACTAGTAAATTCAAAGGACAATGGATTAACTCCAAGCCATCATTTGATGCTGCAACCTTTAGTTTGCCATGATGGAGTCTGGAAGAAAGGGCTTTCTCCTGGATGAAGTTTGTCACAAAAACCAAGCTTTATTAAGAGACAGTGGAAGAAAAGCCATGGAAAAGCTGCTGGTGTTCTGTCAGTCTACCGTAAGTCCAGGTGGGTTTTTTTAATACTTCTTTCTTTTAAATCTGTGGCTGCATTTGGAAAGGAGAAGCAGCCTTCAAACGTTTACAATTGGCAGAAAACTTCTAAGGTAATGTTTTGGACAAAATACAGTAAATCTTTTTCCTGGGGTATCTCTTGGGCAGGTAAATCTTGCTTCTAGCTTGCTGGAATCTTGTGTTTGACAAAAGTTTTAACTAAGCAGTAGATAGGCTTTGGGGGGAGATTGTTTATTTTAGACTTTTAAATGGCATGTGAGCAGGGGAGAAATGTATCAACCAGCATTCTGTTATTAATTTCTTCCAAATGCATTTGTGTCTTAGTGGTAAAAAGTACAAGCAGTAGATTAAGATACAAGGTCTCTGCCATTTTTTAATTCTTGCCAAAAGTGGAAATAAATGCCAAATTCTTAGCTGAGGGAAGCTACGCAAAGATCTTAAATTTTGCCCGTGGAAACAGACAGTAGGAAAAGTGGGTAAAGACAGATTTTTTTATTTTTTTAGCCTGGTAAACCCACAGAAATAGCAAGTGAAAGTAAGTGATGATTCCAGAAGTCTCTTTAAAAAAACAAACCCACAACCACCCACCAAACTAGTGCATCCCAAAACATGATAAAACCACATTCCTTTAGTGCAAAGGGCAAGAGAAATCGCAGGAGACAGGTTTTTATGTGGCACGATGTGATACTGTGTTGGTTTATTACTCTCTCAGAACATTACAGAAAGGTAAAGGGAGCAAAATCATTCTCTGAGGCAGAATTCAGTCCTCTTCTGCGTGCCGCACAGAGTAAGCGCAAACAGCCTACGTGCCACCACTGTGGGAGTGCAGAACAGCCATTGCGCTGATTTTACTTGACTCCTCTGCCTCTATCTAGCATGAAGAAGGAGAGAGAGATGCAGGTTATGGTTGCTAGACCATCCTTTCCGTTAGCTATTTTCAGCCAGTATGGATGTATTCCTTGCTGTAAGCAACTTGAGCAGCATAACACAACTGCAGACTGTTACATTCTGCCTTCGAGCAGAAATGCGAGGCTCCATATTTAGTATTAGTTTCAGGGTTTTGCTTTGCGATCCCACCTCCACCTCTTCTTGGGCTGTCCTGTTGCTTGCAGTGAGAAGGCTCATTACCATATGTTAGCAGTTCTAGGCTCTGGTAAAACGAGTCAAGCTGCTGTAATAATTCCCATGAAGCTGTACAACATCTGGGGCTGCAGATAGCAGAGCCATCAGAATTGCTCAGGCGGGTGGTGGAGAAAGGCTGAGTAGCTGCAGCAAATAAAACCTGTATCAGAGCTGCTTCAAGGAAAGCGATGTTCTCTTTTACCCGTAGGCCAGCTGAAGAATCTGCAGTTTATGGACAGGAAAGCACGTACACAAGGTAATGTTTTCAATTCTTAATCAAATATAATTTTTTTTCAAGAAACTGCTTTTGTGGGGGAGCTTTAGCCAGAGCCTAAGCAACCTGAAATTGGTATCAATCACTTGGGATAGACAGGGTGGTATTTGCAAACTTTAGATGAATGTAGAAGAAACCTAACGCTTCAGGAGCTATAGTACCTGTGAAGACTATGAAAAGCCCTGTAACGGATATGTGGTGAAGAAATGATAGAGATGATCTTCACATCAGTCCTCACATTAGGCTGTGTTCATCTCCTGTCAGATATGAAAAAAAAAACCCAAATTAAAGCTAAATGCCAAATAATTAGATGAGAGATGGACTCCTGTAGCTATGCACCTGAAAGATGGGTATTTAGAAATACCTGATTAGTGAGGGCGGGGAAAAAAACAAAGTCCATTAGCAAAGGAGTATCAGTCACTGTTTATTCTCATAAGAACTGAAGGCTTAATGCAATGAAACCCATTTAATATAATGCTTCCCAGGTACTGTTTAAACTTCATGTCTTCTGCCAGTTAGTTTCACAGATTATACTGCTTTACCAAGTTTATGAGAGAGGTTCAAAACCATTATATCTTGATTGTGTCTCTAGCCATATCATCCAAGATAGGATTGCAAAAGTAATTGGCACTTGTATTTCATGCATTCAATGCAATGGATTCAGTTTGTCCAGGAGAAAAAAAATCCCGTATCTGTATTTGCTACAGTAATTTATAATTCATGTTTGATCTGTCTGGCATTTGATATAAGATACATAAGCCTGCTTCAAGCTAGCTACAATGGCTGCAGAAGAGCTATCATCCAAGACACTAAATGACCTGTAATTATTCCTCTGAGAGTTGAATTTTTGTTTCAGAGCCCAAGAAAGGCTTACAGGTTGAAAGTTTATTTCAAGTTTGTAGGATGAAATCCTTTGCTTTATAAGGTTAGCACTCTAGACCAAAGCATCAGATCTATGGCTTTTAGTTATCCTGGTTTTTACAAACCTCTGCTCCTAGTGCACTACGTACATTCATAGTATATTCAACTACAGCTGTTTTCATTCTGTATTAAGCTTGCCAGATTTCTTCCAGGCTACATCAGAAGCCTTTGGTATTGAAAGCTTCTGGTGCAGAGGGGAAGATAATTAAAAGGGCCTCAGATTTGGGAATGTAACAGTCAAACCCACCAGATGCTCAGCAAGCAGGTTTTTAGGATGAAAGTTGAGTTTGCTGTAACAAGCCCATTCTCTTTGCTGGCTTTTGGTTCATTTCCACAGGAGCTAAGAAAATGTTATCTGGAACTGCTGGACTTCTGAGAAGGTGGGTGCAGATTTGCATGACTGTAATGGTATCTCTTTCTCTTCTTTTTGGTATGAGGGCACATTCTTTTCATTATTATTAATATGATTAATCAGTAAGGCTTTTTCTGTATTCTTAATGGTTAAACACGCAGTTCATGGGTATGTCTGTAATGTAAGTTCTTTTGCCAGCATCCAAGAAGACCGTGTATGTGTGGTGCTTCCTTTCTCTTGATTAAATGGTATTATTTAAAAAACAAACATTAAACTTTTATGAAATAACACTGGATCCTGAGTGCTCTTTGTTTAAAAATTATTCCCTAAAGAGGACTGAAAAAGTGTGGGTTACTTCAAGGTATTAATAGTGGCAAGAGAGGACGCTGAATTCTGAAGCTTATTGATTCATGGGGCCTTTATGGCCCTACTGTAATGTAGTTTCTGTATCTCTGGGAAGAGCTGCTTAAAATAGGGAAAAAGTGGTTTAAAACTCCTGTCTCTATTTAATCTGGAATCTTCCAGCTGTTTTTAACCTCAGCTACCCATGGTAAATTATTCATGCAGAGTTTTTTGTCATATGTTCACAGAAGTCCATCATTAACTATTTTTTCATTTACTTCACCTGGGGGAGATGGTGCTGTGTTTCACCAACAAAAATGTCCTGATAGCAGCTTCCAAGCATGTGGAAAAAAAAAAAAAAGAGACAAAGAACAGATAGCCTGCTTTTTTTTCCGCTTTACAGTATGTAGATAGGCTCATCCTGCTTTATATGTGATGAAAAAAACACAAACTAGTTTGTTGCTGCTGCTCAGGGAAGGAGAGCACTTTAGAAATACTTTCCCCACACAAGATCCACACAATGCTAATGTTTCCTAGTAGCAGTGCCTGGTCAGTCTTACCCATCTGTATAATCTTAAGTGTTGAAATGTCAGCTCTCAGCTTGCTGTTGTGTTACAGATCAGCCTTCCCTTTCTCCTTCATTAATTTGCTACTGCGGAGGCTGACTGGTAAACTAATTACGGTAGCACTGATATCTGTTGGCTAACAGAGGTGTAATCCAGGGATGGTTCGAACACCCTGTCTAGAAGAGGCTGCCTGTACTTTCATCCCTTTCTTCAGTAACCAAAGCAGCAGAGTAGCAGAGATCCGGCTACTACAGAAAATAAAATAAGCATGTATTTTTGCCAATAAGGTATTTAGGAACATGGTACAGTATAGCTAGTGAAAAAATCAACTGCCACACAAAGGCTGCATTTTAACCTTGTTCTTCAGTAAAAATTACCTCCTGCGTGCAGTAGGAGAGAAGTGTTGGTTGGAGTTACTAAACATGGTAGCTTGACAGAGGTGAAGCTGCCTGCAGCTCCATGTCCCTGGGTCTAGCCCAAGGCAAGGCTGAGTGTATACTCTCAGTAGATACGTACAAACGTGTATGTGTATACATGTGGCCAGCCACACAGATACACATATAAAACCAGAAAATGGCACTTCTGCAAATGGAAACAGGACCAACAGCATCATGCTGTTCCCCTCTCTGGAATGAAGGTCCTTAGTGGAACACACCAACAGACATACAACAATGGTCCTTCCAGTAACAGGCCTTAGATGCTCCTTTATCCAGTATCTGGCCCCTGATCCTTGTTCTTTCCAGCTGCAGACACCTGGTCACACAAGCCCCTGAGGTCTACTTCCCCACTCAGGTTGCTGGTACTCAGACCCCCTTGCAGCCACAAACACCGCTGCCCACAGGCTGTCGGTCCCTTCAGTCACTGGCCTTGGGCAGTCCACCCCGTAGCTGGCCCTGGTGCCCTCTCGTCTGTAATCCTCTCAGGTGGAACCTGACAGCTCAGCAGTAAGGACTGAAGAAAGCCCAGAGAGCTGAAAGCAGTCAGAGGCTGGAAGAGTATTAGCAGAAGTGTCATATGTGCTTGTCCTGCTCTTGATCTTACCATGGTATCTGGTTTTAGCTGATACTACCAACAGGGTATTTGACTAACCAGAGCGTGGTCTGAGCCAGAACTGACACTTCTAGATACCTGGCAAATACAGCGGTATATCTGGCAGGCAGTGGGCTTTTATCTGCAACACGGTGGCTGGATTCTTCTGCACTCAGGCACTCTGGAAAAGCTGCAACATCCTCAGAGAAATCGGTAAAAAATATGATTTTGATACAAAGGTGATTAGCACCACTTTTACAGGTACACTCTGCACCTTGTAACACTCGAGTTTGTTTCATGCTGTTCCACAAGTGCAGATTTCAAGGTGCCTCTGTCATGCGGATATTTGACAACCACAGAGCAAACAGGCAAGACCTGGGGTGGGGTGGTGTAAATACTGTGAAAATAATTTGGCTGGAATGAAATAACGTCGCCTTAAGGTGGTCTCTTTGGCTAGGTTTCCTGTGGAAGTGAGGTTTAAACCATGCGAGTGTGTATCTTCCAACTCAGTGACCCATTCCAGGCAGTTCAACAAGTCTCCTCCACAATGGCAGCAGGTCCTGGTGCAAAGCTGAAGGAGGGGCTGCCATGTCAGCTCACGCTTTACTAGATGTGAGAGATCGACCGGGCGGAAGTCCTTTATCTTCAGTCAAAGCTTACATCGTCCTGGACACCAAAACCAATCAATCACAAAAGGCAAATACACAGGAAGCCAATTTTCTTTGTTAAATGACAACTGGCATCAGAGCAGCGGAGCACCTCACACCTCTCACAGTAAATGTTTCTGTTTGCTGCGCAGCCTCAGGCCAGGCAAAGGCTGCCGACTTGTATGTCACACCCTGAGAGCACTTGACCAAGACCCGCCCTATGCATCCACATCCCTCCAGGACCAAGGGGGCTGGAAGGGGTTTACAGCAGTCCAATGGATAGGACAGCAGCAGCCTGGGCTGGTTTGGTTCTTCCCATAGGGGAAATTGGTATTACAAGGCTTTTCCAGCACTGGCACAGGGTAGGGGAGTCGTGTGTGGCTCCAGCCAGGGCGCTGCAGTGAAGCTGCCTGAGGACCACATGGACTCCCAGAGCTACAGCGAGCGAGGGTGGGGAGAGAAGGAGCCATAACAAACCCAGCCAGGGAGAGAACAAACACGAGGAGAGCTGAGCTCAGTTCTGCAGCTTGAAAAGCCTTCTGCAGAGCCTTTGGTAGCCCATGGAAATCGGCTGCCCCAGGTACATCCCTGGTGTGAGCTGACAGCCTGAGTGGCTCCTACTCCCAGAAGTAACCGTACTGCAAAGCCATGGATCTCACTTGTATGCAAAACAAAACCTAACTGTACAGTGCCCAGGTGAATTTCTTCTAGAGGGGCCAGGAGGCTGCACAGTTGCCATTCACACCTCCCATGCCTCCAAAATTTGGGTAGTGAAAAACCCTACGTAGCTAGGAAAAAAAAAATCACAACTGACAAGGCACTGAATGACAAAGCAATGCTCTCTTCCCTGTCCTCAGGTGAAATTTTAGCTGCCTGCTCCAGCTTAGCATCGCACCTCCGACTGTTCTTCTCCCCAGCCACAAGATCCATATGGTTTTCTAGAAACCACTGGTTCCCACAGCACAGAAATTAAAATAAGGCAGTTGTGGAGCTGAGCGATACAGCCTGGAGAGGATGCCTTCCGTCTTGTCCCTGCTCTGCAGTACTGCCACGACTGAGCCCAAAGAGAAATAAGCAAAAGGCAGATGTCGTTAGCTGAGCACCAAGATGAACACAACCCTTCTCCTGTGCCTGCACTTAACTGAATAATCTGAGTAGTGTCAATATAGAGTTTACCTGCAGTAAATGTAGGAGATGACAGCAAAGTGTTTCCATGAAATTAGCACAAAATGCTTGCTTCTCAACGTGCAGGTTCATGAGCGGACACAGGAGGAGTCTCCATATGAGAAAGTGAATTGTTTCATGTACTGCTTGCTGTGACGAATGCTTTTAAACCCTATATTTAATCCTTGTCTGTTAGCAAGAAAAAAAGCAAGGTTCACAAATAAGGGCTAAACGTTGCCATGACCAGAAGCAGCAGCAACTGAGGAGCAGGGGCAGACTACAGACACACTGCCCTGCTTTGTACGCTCCCAGCTGTGCAAGCAAGCTGAACGCAACCGTTACATCAAAAAAAGTGTCACAAGCCTTCAGATGCTGTGTTGAATTTGGGAGAAAAAAAAACAGTTCCCCCAAAACCCCAACTTAGACTACCCACCCACGCAAGGCTCCCAGGCAGAACACCTGGGATGCTTTGAATAAATCCAAAATGAGCGGACTAAAGGAAAAGCAGGACGTTCTTACAGCCAAGTTTAGCCCAGCAGTGATACGGCATCTTGCCAGGAGCCTTAATCTGTTTCTCTTTTTTAAAAAATTGAAATAGCCTACGGCTACTCTTTATTAACTGCTATACAACTAGATGCAAATACACAAAGAAACAGGAATGCCCATATTATTCCTTTCACGTTAAGTTTTCAGTCTTTAGGAGGTAATTTTCCCCGAAATTTGTGGATTGACCTGTCTTTAATAGCAGAACCGGTGACTGAGCTCTCTGTGAAGAGTTTCTTCTTTCTTCTTTCTAGCCCTTTGAGGTACTGTTTCTTTGTCCTCCTACCTACCTTGAGGCTACAAGATCCCTCCTTACTTGACCGCAGCTTTTTTTCTTTATGCCTGCCAAGGGCAGTTTCATGAAGTACAGGTGGCCAGGACTCCTCTGCTGGCACATCAACTCACTGTGGCTGACGGACTGGGATTATTTTTGGCATGAGGGCTTCTGACTTTCTCTGGCACGGCCTAGTCGTTACGACACACTCTGCTCTCTTACCCATGCTTCCTTTTTAGTACCGATGTGCTTTCCGTGGGACTGCTGCGTCCCAGGCAACAACGCAATGCTGTCTAAGAGAACTAGAAAGAGCAAGCAAAATTATGCCCTATAATCCTCTAGTGCTGTGTTCAGATTTGGGCCCCCCACTACAAGAGGAACATTGGGGTGCTGGACATTGGTGTCCAGAGAAGGGCAGCGAGGCTGGTGAGGGGTCTGGAGAACAAGTCTTGGGAGGAGCGGCTGAGGGAGCTGGGGCTGTTTAGTCTGGAGAAGAGGAGGCTGAGGGGAGACCTTATCGCTTTCTGTAACTGCCTGAAGGGAGGCTGTGGTGAGGCGGGGGTTGGTCTCTTCTCCCAAGTAGCGAGTGACAGGATGAGAGGCAATGGCCTCAAGTTGCATCAGGGGAGGTTTGGGTTGGGTATTAGGAACAATTTCTTCACTGAGAGAGTGCTCAGGCATTGGAACAGGCTGCCCAGGGCGGTGGTGGACTCCCCATCCCTGGGGGTGTTAAAAAAAAAAAAGTGTAGCCGTGGCACTTCGGGACATGGTTTAGCAGGCATGACGCCGTTGGACTGATGGTTGGACTTGATGATCTTAGAGGTCTTTTCCAACCTTACCGATTCTAAGAGCTTTCCTTTATTAATGACACACCTTTACCCGCGTGCACGGCAGTGGAGCAGCTGAAAGAACAGCGGGGCGTTACGCTGTCCCCAGCCCCCGACATTCAAAGTGGTTTTTACAAAGCTCTGCTACGGCCCGCACCGCTTCAGCGCCCTCAAAGCCACCTCAGCAGCGGGACGCTGGGGCGCGGCGGCTCCCCACCCGCCCTCAGCCGAGACAGGCCACGGCCGCCCGCGCACCCGCCCAGGGAGGAACGAGACCCGCGGAAGCAGCCATTTTACTCTGCTGTTTCTCCTCCCCGCCGCGCCCGGCCCCAGCGCAGCGACCCCCGCAGGCCCCTCCCCAGCGCGGCGGGGCGGGGCGGGAG
>Ga0065711_1030749_pt1 | contig 31549 bp, 28 predicted proteins | sample Hoacrofraction12_FD_59098 | JGI IMG/M metagenome (GOLD analysis project Ga0065711, IMG submission 59098) | Hoatzin crop microbial communities from Cojedes, Venezuela - Epithelial fraction 12 v2 (version 2) | ecosystem: Host-associated > Birds > Digestive system > Esophagus > Crop | place... | reverse complement strand
GGACGGGAGCCGGCCTCGCCCCGGGGGCGGTGGGACCGGCTGCGGGCCGGGCTGCGGGCCCCCGGGCCGGCCTGCGCCTCCAGGAGCGAGCAGACAGTGCCAGGGACCGAGCTCCCCCCCGACCCGTCAGCCGTGCGCCCGAAACCCCGCTGTCTGCCCTGGCCCGGCTCCCCGCCCGGCGAGAAGAAACCTGTTCCCTCGGCGTCCCGGGCTGCAGGGCCCGATCCTGACCTACCGGGCTGTCCGTACCCGCCCTGCTCCTCACCCCCCGCTCTCTCTGCATCTTCCTGCCCCATCGCTCCTCCCCGCGTCTGATAGCTTGGGGGGGGGTGGGGAATCAGAGGGGTAGAGGGGGCTTGCCGGTTGCTCATGTCCCATTGTCTATCCACCAGCAGAAGTGGAAACAGACCCTTAATTAGCCTGAGCCATTACAAGCCTTCCAGTTGTTTTTGCAGGAGAAGGCTTCCTACCTGCAAGATTCCTGGTCAAATTTCAACTGAGGAAAACGCAGTTTACTCACTCCCATCAGCATAGATTATCAGGTACTGCCAGATTTCACAGCCAAGATAGTGGCATTTCACTGTCAGATGAAATTTTTATTATCCTGCTATGACTATAGAATATCTGTGTTGCCATAGCACCTGTAGATCACCATTAGGTCGAGCCCCAAAGACTCAGATGCAGTGTAACTGTGGGCATTGGCACTTCGTACCCCGATGTGCCGTGAGGTGAAGAACAAGGTAACCTGAAGGCTAACTGAGTAGCTTCACAGAGGTGCTGCGAGCCTTAAAGGTGCATTATTTATATCTGCTTGTCTCTGTTAGTTTCAGACTAAGAAATGGCACAAACAAACATGCCTTGAAGGTAGTTTCTCTTTCCTCTGTTGCTACGTAGCTAGACAAACACCTGGTTCTTTCAAAGCAAAATGGCTGGAGTTACCTTGTCGACTTTTTGTACTCTTAAAAGTACTTAGCTCTGCTCACACAACATCTGATCAGCTGCTGCTGTTGCCCAGACCTTGGTTAAGAAAAGTCTATGTATAGCTCTTGGACAGAGAAGCAAGACAATGTTTGCTAAGGTGTCCAGGGACTTCGCTAAACAGTAAATATCCTTCCACAGTTTGAGTATTTTGCCACGCTGACTGGAGAAATGGGTAGTCCAACGTAAGAGTAAATGATCACACTGTATGAAACAAAGCATCCTGTCAAGCCTGGCCTGTCAATATTTTCTTTACTATCTTTCTAGAAAGCAAATATGTTGGAGGGAAAACGACTTTAAAATAATCCCATTTGTTTCCTCTCTGGTCTGTTGCTGAATGTAGAAAATAAGATGGCATCTGCAAACTAATTTTACAGAGACTGCTAGCAGCTCTGTCTTCTGAATCTTCCTGACCCTCCCATCCCTTTTTTAGACAAATCTGATGAAAAAAAAATACATCTTTGTTCTTTGTCTACCTCTTCCGAAAGAAATCTCAGCCCTCTTCTGGTCTAACCCTTGCTTTTCTCCCAGCACGGAAGTTTGCACCACAGCATCAGATACCCTCTCCTGATCTGCAGAATCCACCACATCACACAGACCAAGTCCTCCGCAGCTCCCCTCTGGGGCTCCCTTGATCGCCTGGCGTCGGCTCTTCCTCTTCCCCTAACACAGCCCCTCCGTGCAGAAATCTTCCCCACCACAGCTTGCTCACCCAAACCTCCCTTTCCTCTCCTGCTCCCTCCCAGATGAAAGTCATTTCTTTCCTGCTGCTGTGCTGATCGCTCTTCATCTCTCTTTTTAGATGCTTGTTCAATTGGTCACAGTAAAATGCTTTGCTCATATGATTAAAACAGATTGAGTGACTACTTTGTTTGATGGATATTTCTACTTGAGGGAATGATATGAAGGGACCTCAGGATACCTTTTGTGTGAAAAAGTGTTTTAAAAATAAGTATCTTTTTCTGTGGATATTTAAGCCTGAGCACAAAAATACCATGCCAGAGGGTTCGAGCTGGCATAAAGAGGAATGATATTTTTAAGTACATAAGTCCTTTCAATTAAAAAAAAAACCAACAAAACACATAAAACAATACACACAAAACAAACCAAACACAAAACCTTCAAGCATTAATATCTGCACTTTCAGTTTAAGATGTTATTGCCCCGAAAGTTCATTCTGCTGCTTCACTGCTCATTACAATCCCTTCAGCTGAGCACTGAGTGGAAAACATGTACGCCCGTCAACTGCTTTGCTGGAGAGTCAAGAGGTTTAGATCAGCTTCTCGGCACTTACCGCATACCTAGCAGACTTTGCACCGAAGTGACTGAGATACAGTCACATATTCTGTTCCCTTTCTCCTCTGGAAAAACGGTGTTTCCATTAGCCAAGGGGCTAAAGGGTTGCGAGCGTGAGAGCATTTCTAATGCACTGCAGAGATGGCTAAGTAAAAGCTCAGATCGGTAAAAGTAATGAAGCACTTAACTCCCACCATATTCAAAGGAAACAAAGCATCTCTATGCCTTTACGAATTTTACCACAAACATCTGAATTACTTCTGAAAAGTCTAACAGGATCTTCTACATCAGATAAGCAATTTTGTGTTCATGAAGCCCAAAACAAACTTATTAAAGGATCATGGTTGAACATTATACTATCTTGAAGAGCTTCCAAAAGCTGCCATTAGCTCATTATGGCATTAGTCAAGGTTATTCAGGGATTACTCCAACTCCCTCCTGATGCACGGGCCAAGGAGTTGCAGCTTGTCTGGATGAACTGCATCTGGGATCTGAAGTGAGCTGTCGAGACAAGCTGGTCACCCAAGCACTGAATATGCTCTAAGAAAAAAAATCAGCATGGTGCCTGTTGTCCTGCCTCTGCATTTACTTTAGCTCACAGGTTTCCAGCCTTTGACTTGGGGATCTTTAGTGGAGCTATATCTATGTAGAGTCTGCAAGACAACCAAGAAAAGTGGCTGTACTGTGACTGGTTAAGTTGCTCTGCCTTCTCTGGAAAACACTGAAGGCACCAGAAAGGGCTGAAAATCCAAGGCTGTAACCAACTGCAATGTTCGGAATGAAGAAAGGAACAGCCTTTATACAGCCCTTATTGTTCTAAAAGCTGGAAAATCATTGCTTTGCCTTTGACAGGATTTGGGACAGCTTCCAGTGGCAAGTGCAGGCTCTCTTGGGCAGCCCACTGACCCCCGAGGTCTCCTCATCCATCCTGTGCACGTCCACTTTTGAGATGGAAACCAGCCTGGATGGGTTCCCATTGCCCTCTACTGAACATCACCTTGGGGCGTAGCTGGTGGCCAGCAGGTCGGGGGCCTGACTACCACCAGGAGTACGAAGGTAGTCTTGGTGTCACAACCAAGAAGGAGGACACTGAACTGGGAAAAGGAAGAATGAACAAGGTCTTGAAAATGTGCCTTACAGTGGAAGAAACAAGGAGCTTAGTTTGGTTTCACCCAGAGGAAGATCAGCAGGTCACTCAAACATAGTCTATAAATACTCACATGGGAAATCAACATTTCATAACAAATGCTTCTAAATCTCACAGCAAAGATACAAGAGCCGGGAATAAACACTGCAAATTAATAAACTGAGGCTAAGAGCACATTGCAAAATTCAGCAAGGAAAGTAATCAGCCATAAGTGCAACTTTCCAAAAGTTTGCGTTTAAAGCCCCCTTTCCCCATCCCCATTTCCTAGATGTAAATCAAGACTAAATTTTTCTCCATAAAAAAAAGGAAGTTGAATAGAAAGGAATTCATTCAGGTCTTGTGGCCCGTTTCACTGAGGAGAACAAAGATGCTCGCCGGGACCCTTTCTATCTTTACAATCTCTGATGCTGCACCGCCAAAGGCTTCCGAACGCCTTCCTGTCGCAGTCACCTCCTGGTTCTGCCGTGTGTGTCTAAGGCGACGTAGCCCCTTCCACCACAGCCCAGCTGCCAGCAGTGCTCGTGTGTCTTGATGTGCTGTCAACACAGTCATCATGACACAATGAGAGCCGCATTAACTGAACTTAATAGCAAAACAAATATCAGGAAGAATACCGCACAGACTGGCTAATTTATTTTCTTATTCAAGTCATTCATTAAAACCCTCATCATTTTCTTGCTTATCAGAGGTCACCATCAAATTTCCAGCTGCCACTGAATTTCCAGGCACAACCAAGCGCTGATGAATCCACGAGGTCTTTTTGCCACCAAAATTAAGCCTCATTTGCAAACTTTCTGCAATGTTATATTAATCATTTTGACTGTCCTGATTTTATCAGCGGAATCAAAATTTTTTTTTTCTTCCTGGTGAACATTTCTTTTAAAGTCATTTTGTTGTGGAAACAAAAAATATTAACATGATGAGGATGATCGATGATTGGATGACAAAATAAGTGCTTTTGAAATGCTCGTTCTACATCTATTGGCCTTGGCTTGCTCACTGTGAGCTACCGGCTGCAGTTCCAGGGACCAGCACTCTCTCCGACGGAGCACACACAGTAGCTGTGTTTGCATTGCCGCGAGAGAGGCCTCCAGAGCCGACAGCGCTGGCAGGAAAGCAGCACATGTCTTTAAAAAAAAACAACAACACAACAACAGAAAAAAGCATGTACTTCTTGGCCAGCAGCAGACACTGACTCCGCAAACAGCTGTGCCCAGTACAAGTCTCCGGGGTTAGTTACGGTCCCTCCGCCTGAGGTCACCGCGCGTGCTGCCTGCTCCGAGCAGCCTCGCTGTCCTGGATGGAGCGGCGTAAAGACATCGCATCCTCGCATGCACCCGGGCCGGCAGAGCAAGGGGACCATCACCGCCCGGCACTCTGCGGGGAGCAGCGGCAGGAGGCAAAGCACCGTCACCCAGAGCTGAAAACAGACCAGCTCTGCTCACAGCTCCACTGTCTGAGGAAGCTTTGCTTCGCAGCCGAAAAATTGTAGCCAGGACAAAAATATCCATGATGGCTGCATATATCCCACATCTGCCCACCAGTCTGGTTTGCCACCCTGCCCCAAACACTGGTGTCAGCACAAGCGGGGAGTAGAAAGGGAGGGATGGAGCAGCTGGGGGCCAGGCTGAAGCAGGGACTGCTGAAACCTGCTTTGCCCGAGAGGCAGCTTTGTGAAAGCACAGAAGGAGATGCCAGAAGATGTTTAGTCCGTAGATCCCACAGACCAAGGCTGTGTCCTCCCTCCTCATGAAAAGGGAGTCTGAAAACCTGAACAAGAAGCAGAAGGCACTCCCTGCAGATTTGCAGACAACACCAGATTAGGTGGGGTGGTTGGCATGACGAGAACCAGTGTCTTGATCCAGCAGGACCTTGGGAAGCTGGACGCCAAGAGAAACCTCATGAAGTTTAGCAGAGACATGTGAAGTATTGCATCGAGCTGGAATAACCCCATGTGCCAGTTCAGGCTGGGAACCAACTAGTTGAAGAGCAGCCCTACTGAGAAGGACGCATGGGTTATCTTGAAAGCCAGCTTAAACAGGAGACAGAAGTTCCCTCTTACCACAAGGCAAAAAATTCCTTGTAACGCAGGGGATCAAGGGAAGTGACCAACCCTTCTAGCTGGTGCCGGTGAGACTGCACTCTTTGAGCTTCTAATTCAAAAGGGATATGGAGAAGCTGGACAGGAGCCAGCCAGTGAACTTCTAAAACGCTCAGGGCCTAGAGCACTTCTGTGAGGACAGCTTGAGGGCATCAGGCTTGCTGAGTAACGATGATGAAGTTAAGACAGGACCTAACAGCAGCCCATAAGCTACGCAAAGGCAGTTAAAAAGATGATGGAGCCAAATCCTTCTCAGTAGCAGCAGTGATCAAAGCAATGTCCACAAGCTGTGACTTGAGGGTTAGACTGAACACTAGCAAAAACTTCTTCACTAGAGGATTGGAACACCAGACAGGCTGTGGCATCTCTGTCCTTGGGGGTGTTCAAGATTCAAACAGACAGAGCCCTCGTTGACCCAATCCAGTGTAGGCTCCAGCCCTGTTTTGGGGTGGAGGTTAGATTAGAGACATCCACAGGCCCCATCCCACCAACATTTCAACAAGTCTATGAAATCCAGCTGCAAGGGGTACTGTGGTCCTGACACAGGTTTTAGTGTACGTTCCCCACAGTCCCATTCCTGCTCAAGGCAACGTCCAGTTCTCACCACACAGGTAATGCCCAAGCAAACATGGGATATCTACAGCCTCTCAGCTTCTGAAGAGGCTCATGGCAAAAGGTCTATATGCTGCTCTACTGCATGTGCTCTCCTGCCTTGCTGAGACTTCTAAGCAAAAACCATCTGAAAAATGGTTATTTTTAACTCTGGAGGAAAGGCATTATTATAATATGGACCTGGCAAAGCAACAGTGACAAGCAGATGCATCCTCTCCAATGTAAACTCCTCGAATGTGAAATGATTCCAGAATAATGATGACACAGTTGAGCAGGTAGAAAGATCTGAAATGCTCCACACCATGGCATTTATCTGTTGTAGGACAGCACGAAGCATGAAGTACATTACAGAGCATTCCATCTCTCCTTAAACACTTTTGACACAGTTTAAAATTCCTTGAAAGAAAACATTTTAAGACCCTTCATGTACTCATAATGCCTTTCAATAGTCCCTCCCTTTGTACCTTAGCAGAATCACAATTTACAGCTCACAAGACCACTAGTCCATCACCAATACTATGACTTGTAAAAACTCAAAATATCAGAAAACGGTAAGCGTTGTTGTTATAATAGTTGTTGTTTGCTTCAAAGCTCTCTTCCATCAAATGAGGTTTTTCTTATAGAAATGCTCTAATTAGGTGATTCACACAACAAATTCATAACCAAGAAGATAAACTGGAAAAGGGAGTGTGGTTTTCTTGCATTAGCTATATCTAGTGTGACTGTAATTATTCCCAACTTGTATATCCATATATAAAAGCACTTTTGCAATGACAGTAATTTGTACAATTATGCTAATAACATGTTATTCCCTTAACTTTTATAAACCCAACTTAAGATGCTTTTTTAATTGTGTTTGCACAGCAATTCCTAAGTCTAATAAGAAAGCCTCCCAAGTACCCTACAAGGTGAGGTGAGGTGAGTAAAGTCTCATCCCTACGGACTTGTTAAAAACGCATTTATTTCCTCAATATTCCTTTCTCCTCTCAATATCCCAGATTTACTGCTTGTACAAGGTGTCACCTCTCATCTCTGCAAGTCCTGTGGGGTGAGTTAATGCATTTGTATCAACTTTATCCGATGGTACACATTGCAGATGCACCTTACACGTGCAAATATCCTATATCAGCATTAGGGAACGAGCAAATAGCTCCTCACCTTGCAGGTGAGGAAGGGAAAGGGCAAACTGATGTCCCATCACAGAGACAGTGACAGGTCTGTTCTTATGCATATGGGGATAAACTTGAGAGCTGTTTGACAAAAACTGGTGGAGTTACACAAATGTGAAAGCCATGTAGGTGGAAGAAGGAGCAGACTCTTTAACTTTCTATAGCAGCAGTGGGGTAGCTTGACCTGTCTCTACAACAACCTTAGTGAGATCAATAGAAATTTGGCAATTTTAGCTCATTCCCACACAACCCTGCCCTGGGTTGTACTTGCAGCAGTTGAAGACAGTGGTGTTTCCAAATCAGCACAAATTTAATGTCTCTCTTATACACAAATCACCTGACTGCTGAGGTGCCCTGTGGCATACATAAAGACTTCCCGGAGCGGGATGGGATGGCAGTCTGAGGGCATGAACCATAATGAATATCCTCAGATCAGAGGATCCAAGTGACCAAAGTGCAGAACTGCTATGTCCTCGCCCCCAAACCAAGGCTTGCCGGTTTGTTTTCATAGTGAAATAACTAACCTCACTGCAAAACCCTCCTGGGGACCATTGCTTTAACTTTTCTCATGGTGTAGTTAGGCAAGGCCAGCAGCAGTTCAGATGTGCAGTGTTCAGTACTGCTAGCTATGTCATGGCAAAAACTGCCTATTTCTCGTCTCCTTTAGATTTGATTGCAGACTAGCTGTTGGGCTAGAGAGAAAACAGACCCTGAGGATATAGCCAAGGCTTGGTGTGCTGAGCAGAAACAGTTGTCTTCAGTAGGATTTTGTCTCGGACTAGAAGCGCTCCCACATTTCATAGTAAAGACAAGCCTCAGACTTTCAGAGGATGTTCTCCTTCATTCTGCTTTAATCAATCAATGCCAATTAATCAACATTTAGTTTCAGCTGGAGGAAGGAATGACAGAGATAATTGTGTCCCGAGACAGACATCCTATCAGCTTCTCCAAACCTATTAACCACCTCAGATAAATTGGCAATCAATTCACTGAGATTAAAAAGTCTAGTACAAAAATTATCTTTACAACCCTCCTCATTCCCATCTCTAGAGCCAGGATGACACAAAATTACTACCCAAGCTCTGCATATGTTCATATAAATGCAACATTACTCTGTCCATAAAACAATTTTGCTGGTTCATCCCAGGACATGGGTTCCTCTGACACTGAGATATACTGTGGACTTGTTCCAGGCTGCCCCTGACCAGGGAACAGGATCAGCCGCTCCTGAAATTTCTGTTAATGTCATAAGACATCAGATAAACAACTGTATTATCACAGAATAGTTAAACCCAGCATTATGTGCTATAGGTTCAAGTTGCCCATCGTAAAAGAAATTTGCAGACCTGAAGACAGGTTATTCTAGATGGATTAAAGATGTGAAAAATATACATACTAGTGTGAAGTAGGAGATGAGGCTGTTGTAGCTTTAGGCGTTTACAAGGTGTAGGTCTGCCTTTCTTACTTGTCTTAATGCAAACATCTGTTTAGGATAGGATGCACAGTGTCCTAGACTCCCTGGACCTTGCCAGTGAGATTCCACTGTCTGTAAACACTGGAGATGAATCAGACAAATCCTGCTAAACATCTGCTTTCATTTATCAAAACAAGGTTAAGAAACTTGATCGTAGTTTATAAACATCTGTTGGGAAGGGATGTTTCGTAACACAGACAGAATGGAGGCAGCAACACTGAACGGGCAGCTGACCCGCTCCAGCAGCCTCCAGCTCACAACCCCTGGCACGAGCAGTAGCAATCACCAAGATTATTGCGTGAGACAGCAGCGTTACTTTTATTAAGAATAAATAGAATAAGCCCAAAGTGACATAATCTACTTGGTAGTGTCAAGCAGTCTGATTTATACCTAATCTTCACAGCTGCTTTCCAACAGTCTCCATTTCTTTGGAGTGCCTGGCATTTTGATTTTGTCATTATACAAGCCACCTGTGCTTATTTTCTTCAAATACATAACAGAAATGATTCTTGACTTCTTCTGTCTGCAGGTTTCATGTTTGGACTTTTCTAACCTTAGCAGTAAGTAAAATTACATGATTTTAATCCAGCAAATCCAACCATAAACTGTGTTGAAGAATGAACATTGGTGCCAGTGTTCAGTGTGACCTGGAATAAATGCGGAATTCCAGAAGAAAACCCATATTGTGATAATATTTACAAAAGGGGAGGCATGGACTCCTTAAATAGCTTGCTGACTGCCCCACGTCTAAGGAATCAAACAGTAAATAACAGGACAATGTGGGGAGATGGCTCTTGGTGGAGGCAGTCAGAGTAGCACACCCGGTGTTATCCCAGCTCAGCAGCGGGGAGTTGGGAACAATCACAGACTGGCACCTTTCAGGCAAAAGAAATGTGCTTTTAGTAAAGGTAACTTCTTAGCCACACCTCTCGAACCTAAATATTAATAATTTTACCACCACAACTCTCTCTAGTAGCACTCAGAAAAAAATCTAAAGTTGGATGAACTATACAGAAGACACAAAGGTTGCCCAATTTATACATAGCAAGGAAGACACAAGAGTTGCCCAATCTCCTAGCTCAGAGGCAAAAAAATTTAAAAAGTATGTTTTAATACAACCAAGCAGGAACAGAGGCAGGGACAGAGAGCACCAGCCTTACTTGCAGGGGGAAATCTGCCAAGGAGATCATAAGAAATGCTCTCCTGTTGGTTAATGATGACAGAGCAAGTCTCAAGATGGGACTTTGGAGGAGGGGAAAGGGATTTTATTTTCAAAACAAACCCACCGTCACTCACACCTTCATGCCCACATACTCACAACCAGAAATATAGCATCTGTCCACCATCCAGGCACCAAGATGTGTGTGTCCAGGGTCTGCTCAGGATCCCTCGCAGTGACACAGAGCACAAGGGACATGGCTCTGCAGTCCTCATCCTGGCTTCTTCCATGGCTGGTGACCTCTCACTGCTTTGGGATATGCTTACGAACCCTGGAGCTGACAGCAACTGCCTTCTTCTGTCTCTCCATCCCACTCCACCTCTGCGGGTCATCAGGGCTGACTCACTGCCCTTGCCCTCCTTCCTGAGTGCCTAAAGACTTCAATCTCAACCTTTATCCTCCTGCTATCACCCCTTTGATGGCCTGAGGCTTTGTTTCAACCTGGGCATAGGTTGTCTTTTGCTGTAGGCCATCCATTGTTTGCTTGATCCAGCCTGAAGGTGTGTGGTTGCCAGTTTCAGCCCAGCTTTGCATGGATAAATGTGACCAGAGGTGTTCCTCTGTAGTGTCACCTACGGTGATGTAGATGCCAGCAATTGCGGATGCAGTCCTATGGCTTCTCCTAGATGGGAGGTCACACTAAAGCAGACTTCAGCCAGTGACCCAGAGACCCTGAAAGGGCCTAGGGGATCTGTGAGAAGTGATTGCATCAAGCCAGCCAGCTGGCTATAGATCTGACTTTTGGGGGATTCCTATCTCTACTGGAAATTAAAAAAAAAAAAAAGTTGAAAACCATTGAACTAGATAGTGCAAGAGCCTTCCAGTGGCCTTGAATATGCTATTCATTGAGGTCGGAAGCTGTTATGGAATTTTTGAATACATGATTTAATCTGGGCAGCCTGAGCTCCAGAAGAAGAGGGAGGAAACCCAGTGACTCTGGAGCCAGGGCCCCTAGGGCAAGGAAAAGGAATATTTTCAATGGCTTTTAGAGGACGTGTTGGCCAAGTCACACATGTTACAGCAGTTCACTGGCAGCATTACAAAGCTAGAAAAGCAGTGTCAGGTGAGTTGCCTAAAAGGGCAAAAATTGCTCCCTACTTTGAAACATGCTAATATTTGGGCATTTGTGGGTTTTAACTGCCACACAATCAGAAGGCACCCTCTGGACCATAGAGTTTTAGTGGCCACCCTAAATACAGAGTTAGAAGCAGCCCCTCAGCAGGCAGAAACCTGCTGTGGCACCGACTTCTCAGCAAGTGAGGTGTCCCACAGTGGGAGCTGGGGCAGCACAGCCCGGCCCTGGCAGTAGCATTGCTGCCCCATCACTCAGTCCACGCACCGCAGGGCATGGCCCACCTCTCCTCTTGCCAGCACCAGCAGTGCTGGGAGGTGAGCGGCTCCCTCTGGGAACTGGTCTTCTCCATGAGGAAAAAAACGGCTTATTTTCAGTCTTCAGTCTGATTCTCAGCCGGATCAGTCCCCAAATCTGAGTCTCAGTGTGGCCATTCAACGGGTGGTGCCAGTGCAGCAAGGAGAGCAGGGAGGGAAGCAGTTGAGCGAGGGCTGGGGACAGATCCTGCCCTTGGTCCAGTGAGGTATGAGTACCACTGAAGGTATAACCTGGTGTCAACTCCAAAGAGACCAGCGGCAAAACAGCTTTCCATGAACCACTTCAACAGCTGTCTGCCTGTATGGTGCTCCTTCCCTCCTTGTGCCTGGAAAAGTTTGCTGAAGCTTTCTGCAGATTACATCTTCTTTTCTACTCCAGAAAATCTGAAACTCTACTAATAAAGTAAACAAGCCTGAGAGCCCTAAGCTTCACTGCTTTGTTTCATTCTCTCCCAATGGAAAATAAAACCGTTCACTGACTGGTTCCTGCAGGGTGCAGGGACAGCTCACAGCAGGGAGAGGTGGCCTGGAGCTGGCGAGTGCCCAGGGGACACCGCGACTTCCCCTCCTCACCCTGCGCTGCACAGTTCTTCCCAGGCCCTCCGATGAATGTATGTTGTGACGGATCTTCAAGGGTCATGTCCTCCAGTCAAGGGAGTGGCACCACCGTGCCCCTACCAAAGAGGAGCCCATTAAACCTCCTGTCCCTCAAATGCCAGTAGCCTTTTTGTGGGTGTCTTTGATTTTAGAGACCGATAGAGCCCAGGTATTTATACTTCACACCCAAATACATCCAGCTGTTTTTAAAGCAGAGAGCACTGCCAGCCCAAGAAATATAACCTTATCCCAAGGCCTCGAGGAATTCAGCGGTGTTGTGTAAATGTCAAAATCAGCTCTTGGTCAAGGGCGCCAAATGCTCATCAACATTGAAAAGAGGACCACCTTCCCCGCTGCTGCAAATGGTCCTACTGCTCAGAGTGGATCAGGCTGTATATTTTGTTAAATAAAAATCCACTACAGCCTGGTGAAAGGTGTCGTGTAGGCAGTGTCTGAGGCAGAGATCCCTGCCCACCCCCAGGCACCCTCGGTGCTGAGGGACGATGGAGACCTCAGCTCCAGCTGTAAACTCTGCATGCTGGCTTTAGTCCCAAGGGCAGCGGCATCGCTTCAGGCAGGCAGGGACCGTCAGTCGCACTACCCATCGCAGGGCCAATTAGCCTCGGAAAGCCAAGGGGAGGACAGCAAAGCTCTCCAGCAAAGGCGCCTTCTGCAGCATCTGTGAGATGGGGTGAATCTGGGGCATAAGTGAGGTTAGAAAACAAACCCTAATACACACAGAGCTGAAGGGACAGTTGGATATCATTTAAAAGTGTTTTAACAATAACAGAAGCCCATGTCTGAACATAATTTTCATCTCCCTGCAGATACGTAATAGCTGGGGAGTGATCCTGGAAGCACAGGGAAGCAGCGGTGCCTCGCCATCCCCTTGATAACAGGGGCCTTGAAGGAAGACGTGCTGCATGCCCCCAAAAGACCTCCCAGCAGTCATAAACACTTTGCTAATTTTGTTTTTTTGGATGCAAGGTTTGCATGGCCTTCTGCAGAAAAGAACCCTGCTAGCACACCATCCCGTTCTTCGGTTTCCCCACCTGCACAGCCAGGGTGACTGGGTTGTCTCCACAGGACGACTGGGAAGATGGATTGGTTAATATTTGCTCAGTGCTCTGGAGATAGCACTATATAAGTCTAATTACATTTTATGCCCTCATGTGATAAGGATGTCATCTTGGATTAGAGGGGATTAGTTGTTAATGCCATTCCTGTACATTCTGGTCCCCTCCAGGGCTTTGATTTCTGCTGAGAAGGTTTTTTACTCTGTTTTCAAATCAGCAAGGACCTCCGAGTTATGTTAATCAAGGAAATCAAAGGTTTTGGTGGCTGAAAACAACGCTTGGTAGATACCTGGAGCTGTCTTCATCCAAGCAGAGGTGTGTGCTCAGCGAACGCTGGTGTGCACTCGGCATGTCCCTTGCCTTGGCATCCCTAAACCTTTAACACGGCTGGCGGAAGGGGGTGGAGTGCGTCCCCTTCCTGCGCACTGGGCTCCGAACACACCACTAAGTTATTAAGTACAAATGTCAGTTAATGTTTAACACTCACCCAAAACACAGAGACTGCCAAATGCCAAAGGAAATGGAGTGAGAAACCGCATGCCGGTAATGATCGCAGGGCAAAATGCTACTGAGAGGACATCCCCACATCCCAGCAGCGCCGCTCTCAAGGGAGTGCTCCGATCTGCAGCAACGTCCCAGGGCAAGGGAGAGAGGAATTGGGCTCCCGCGCTGCACGGTGAGAGCGGAGCGACTCACAGGGATTGAGACCCCACCTGGAGTCCTGCGTCCAGCTCTGGAGCCCTCAGCACAGCAGAGGCATGGACCTGTTGGAGTGGGTCCGGAGGAGGGCCTCAAAAATGATCAGCAGGGAGTTTGGAACTAGAAGATCTATAAGGTCCTTTCCAACCCAAAATATTCTATGATTCTATGATTTTGCTTTTCTAAATCTACTGCTGTGAGGTTTATATCCTTAAATCTGCAGTGACCCTGAGCACTCTCAGAGGACTGCCTGGTGAGTCAGAGTGCTCTCCCTTGGTTGCAGAGCTATCAGGGATTGGGCTGAGATCCCTTCCAAAGATCACTTTCCATCTCTCCCACCTGCTCCAAGGACTGGCTCACCCCTGGTGTGGGCTGGATTTCAGCTGCTGACTCAGAACGAAAGGGGCTATCCTGTCCCCACCTCCCACTAGCATGGGTTTGTCCCGGAGGAAACTTTGAATCCATCACCTATTGCTGACCACCCAGGATTAGCCAGGAGAAGGTCCCAGGCTCCTCTCAGCAGCAGGAGGGGAAGGATACCACCTCCTGGCTCTCAGCTCCCGGCTGACTGGAGAGGCTTCAGCTCACCAGCACAATGGAGAAGCTCTGTGGAAAGAAAAACCTCCAGGGACTTCTCAAGCTGCACTAAGCTTCCAGAGACAAATCCCACCATGGTCCTTTAGTGGGGACCATCCTCAGCCAGGCATGAACCCGGGAGCTGCAACATGAAGTGGTGGGAACTGGTGGACCAAGAGCACTGAACAACAGCAAAGCTGTTGCAAACATCGCTAAAGAGTGAAACCACGATTCGCCCAGGATGCATGGTGATGGCCAGGGACGTGCATCGGCACAGGCTGGCAGGAGCATTTACCAAAATCCTGGGAGGAGCTGGCGTTTCCTGCAGCTAAAGCTGGGAGCAGAGGCTGGCAGCCTGAACCTGTCGCGGCAGCAGCATCAGAACCCATCCGAGCGGAGAGGTGCTCCCAGGGCAAAGCGGACCCCGTTGCAGCAGATGCTGAAGATGTCGGAAGGGGGTTTGGGGAATGCCAAAACCTCGGCAGCGGTGGAGCCAGACATTGCGCTGGGTCCAGGCACAATCGTGCAGCCTGCTCCGCGGCACAGCGTCCCAGGCGCGGACAGCCTGAAGCCTCAGACAACCCTTCACCGCAGCTCCTGCTGCCCCGACCGCGGGGGTGCTGCCCTCCAGGCCTGCGGGAGCGGACGGATGCTGGCGGGCTGCAGGAGCTCGGCTGGGCACGCAAAGGAGGCGCAGACGTGGCTTTTGCAGTTTGTGTTTCCCTAGGAACAGGCAGCTGCAAGGCTAAACCGTGCAGGAAGGAGAGAACCAGGTATCCCTGCAGTTGTACACTGGGATGTCCACGTCCTCCAAGCAGGGCAGCCCGTCACTCGCACGCAGCATCTTGGAGAGGGGTTGCTCCGTATTGCTTGCATTCAGTAATAAGTGAGAACATTTTTTCGTTTGTTAACACAGACAAAATGACCCCAGAGACAGGAGGAATCGCTGCTTTCAGGAGAGGTTTGGGGTGCAAAGGGCACTAGGAGCCCTTTCTGGCCCTGGGAGCACCCATGATGGTGCTGAGAGGCAGAGCTGAGCGAGGCAGAGGGTGGCCAAACCTTCAGCCCCAGCTCTGAGGCACCCATGAGGGCTCAGACGGGCACAGGGCAGGCTGGGCCTGCCGCGAGCAGAGCTGTGCTGGGGCTGCTGCTCCGAGGCCAGTGGGATGCCAAAGAAACCGGGACGGTCTGCTTACCGGGGTTAGCTCTACAAGGCAAATAAACACCTCCATTTACTTCTTGTTGTTGGCCAGGAGAGCCAGCCTGCTGCAAGACAGGGACTAAATTGCTGCTGCTGTCAGTCCAGGTAGATGCTCCCTGTCTCCCAGGGCAAGAGGAGCAGATCGGGGCATCCTATTTAACTGCCTCCGGCACAGCACCCTTAGCTCAGGCCAGTCCTGCAAGGCAGAGCTGAAGCTGGCCAGGAGACTGAGTCTTCACTCCTAAAAAAATGAAATAAAATGAAAATTCAAGATTTTGAGGAAAAAAGGCTAGTTCGGCGTCTGAAACAAGACAAGTGCTCTGGCAGCCAGCCCACGGCACAACAAGCACTGGGGGCAGCCGCAGGGCAGGGTGCTGGGGGCCGCATGGCTGCAGATGCCACCAGGATGCTCTGGCTTGGCACAGCCCTTCCAGAGCCACAGCGGAGCCGGTGCCTTGGGAGCCGTGAGCATCACACTCCTTCGGCTGCGAAGACCAACCTCCCTCCCAGCATCTGCTCCCAACGCGGGCATGGAGCCAGGCTGTCGGGGAAGCCAGCAGGGTCCCATTAGCGATTTTATCAAACTCTACATTTTTTGGCAGAACATTTCCATTTCAGTGAGTCAGCAGCCTTGGAAAGCGCCTGTTGGCGGCAGCAAAGCTTGAGGCGGGCATGTGGGGAGAAGCCGCCGGGACACGCACCTGAGCTGGCCCAGAGCCGGCTGCGCGGACGCCATGCTTGGAAGGAGCCATGCAACGAGCTGTCCCGCGTGTTGGCTGGTCCCCCTCCAGCCTGTTCCTTGTCCATCAACAGAAGAGCTCCTCCACGGTGAGTTTTCAGGCTAAACGGAACAACATACCGAGAGAACAGAAGGATTTGCTCCCTGCCTCATTCACTCTTCAAGAGTTATTTTCCCCTTTGTATGCTCAATCAAATCATTTTGCCAAAATTAGGCCTGGGGATGAGTCAACTTTATTACCCCAACTATTAACAAGTTTTTCTCATCTAGATTTTCCTTGCTAAACTCAAGACCTCTTGCCCCATCCTCAGAGAAGAGATTATTCCCTCTGTCTGCACTCCCCTCTCACATATTTGAGGGCTGCTCACATGTCTCCCTGGGCCCCTTCTGTCGCCCATTATCCAATCCAGGTTGAGGGCGCTGGGAGTCATCACGTCCTCGCTGATCTCTGGCCACCCTCCAGCCTGCCTGCATCTTCCTTGTCCCAGCGTGAAGCCGGCCTTGCTTCACAGTGCTTGCCTGGAAACCCCCAGCGCCTTCTCCCAGCAGGTCCTCAGGCCCTGCACCAGGATTTATGACCTGACCGTCGCTCAGCAGGGATGGAGTTGTTAGTGCTGTCGGAGAGATGGAGGAGATAGGGCAGGGGATGCAGGCACGGAGGGAGCCAGCGGGTGGGAGACTCGCTGGGAGCCCAAAAATGCTGCCAGCCCCACTCGCCGCTCCCTCCCCACCCGCCGGCCAGGGAGCTTGTACATAGGGAGCAGAGCTGGGACTTCGACATCAGCTCGCAGCGCTTGGACCGGGGTTTCACCTGTCCCAAAACAGGGGACGGCTCCGACACAGCTTGGGGAGGGGGGCAAGGGTGCAAAACTGGGCTGGGGACTCGCAGCACAGACCAGGGTCGTGGAGCCCCTGCCAAGGGAGGGCTTGGTTTCTGTCCCTTCTTCCTTTTTTTGGCCTTTTTTTGTCCTTTTTATCAAGACAGGTTTCAGGAGGACTGATAAGCAGCAGGTCTCGCCCAGCAGGACAGAGCTGCCCACCTCCCTCTCCCAGCAGCATCCGTGGGGCTGCAGATCATCGGCTGCAGATACCTCCTTGCAGGAAAAAGCAGGAAAAAACTGGCAGGGAGTGGAAAGAGTGGCGAGCAGATTAGAAACCCAGTTCCTATTTATAGACCGGCAGCAGAGAAACTGCCCCTGTGACAGGGCCATCCGCTTAACCCTTTCAGCCCCGTGCACCGACCTCGAGGTACTGCGCCAGCCCCGGCCCTTGCCAGAGGGGTGAGGGAGGGTTTCGGCCCAGGGGAAGCTGGACACCCCTCGCCAGGGCACCCCAGGGTGCGGAGGGGGCAGGAGGCAGGTCCGGGCGTGATGGACCTTACAGAGCCACTCCCCAGCGAGGATGGTGGGGATGGAGATGGGGTTGCAGGTGCAAAGAAGTTGGGTCACTGGGACAAGGAAGAGAATAGCCCAGCGTCCTGCTGCACAGCGGCCAGGGCAAGCCAAAAATATTTCCTCTAACGGGGAGGTAATGAACAGGTTTTAGGGGCAACTCCAAAGCTTCCAGCCTCTTTTGTGACCCCTGAGCTCTGGCAGGGTTGAAGGCAATGGGGGCCGTTGCTTGCAGGGCCACTGCATAGCTGATGCCCACGAATGGCTGCTGATGCTCACGGGGGGCTGCTCCATCCCATGGCAGTGGATTGTGGCCCCTACCCACGGCTGCTCCCCTCACGGTCACCCCAGAGCTTGTCAGCAAGAGGACAGCTGGACTTTGTCACCAGCTCCCTGTCAAATTCACTGTGGTTTGTTAAATCTAATAGTGCTGCCAAGGAGAGATCACACAACCACTAAAAAGAGTTTGCTTTGCAAGTGACCTGTACGCCTGACGGCTGGGACCAGTAGCCGAGTAGAGCACGGGGTGAGTCCCAGCAAGAGGCAGTCAGCACATCTCCAGGTCCTGGGAGCACACCGGTGCCATCTTCCTGAAGCTCCCCTTCGACTACTGCTCCAACTGCTGTCATTTATGGGTGCCTTATTCCATACGCAGTCGTTAAATACAGAAATGGGGTATTGCCAGCTTGCTCAGCCTTCTGCTTTCCCGGGTCTGGATTTCACCAGAAGTGGTGGTGAGCAGACACACATCAGGGGAGGGTGAGCTTCATTATGAAAAAGACAAAACCCAATGTTAGCCCTTGGGGCACCCTACACAAAAGAGCTGCTTAGCTCTGCCATACTTTCTTAGACTCCAGTATGACCCAGTTTATCTGTAGGAGAAGAGAAAGGGCTGTGACGGTGAAAGAGCGTAGATTTAGGCTGGACATAAGGAAGAAATTTTTTAGTAGGAGAGTGGAGAGGCGTTGGAATAGGTTGCCCAGAGGGGTTGTGGATGCCCCATTGTTAGAAGTGGTCAAGGTTGGGTTGGATGGGGCTTTGAGCAACCTGACCTAGTGAAAGCTGTCCGATGGCAGGCAGGGTGGATTAGATGGGCTGTAACCACCCCTTCTGACCCAAACCGTTCCATGATTCTGTGACAAAAGGTGTCATAGCTGCTTAGCTGAGAGCTGGGGTTTGGTACCTGGGCAGCAACCACTGCCCGTCACAGAGATCTCCGCATGCGAAGCTGCTGTGTGCTGGTCCCACGCGGGCTGTCCTGTGCCACCAGCGACACAGCCGAGCAGATCCCCTTGGCCGGCCGCTCCAGGGTCACCCTGCTCCTGCACGGCGATGGCTGCACAAACGCAGGGCTGGGCGCAGGCAGGTTTCACTGCAATTCTCCATCATTTGAGAACCAAACCTCCCCACCCAGGCCCCCTCCGCTGTAGGCATCAGCCACTTGCCACCTCTGTGCAGAGAGACTTCCCAGCTGTTCTCCCACTTGCTTGTGCCAACAGCTATTTTTACAAAATTGTTATTCTTCACTTCTTAATTGATCTAAATCCTTTCCCTTTGCTTTCTTGTTAAAGGTGGATTTAAAGAGAAGGAGTTCATTATCTCGGCCTTTTTTGACTCATTATGAATTTCATCCCTCTCCTCACTAATTACTCATTACCCCTTGCTCTGGAGGGCTCCTTTGTCCCTGATGTGCTTGTGAGCAGCTTCCCTGGCATCCTGTAATCCCCCCGGCCCCGCGTTAGCTCAGTCTGGTTTCCACTGCCTGCTCAGCTGCTCCCCGCCGCCTCCGCTCCCAAGCGAGCTCTTGCCTTTCCATCGCTGCTCCCGGCTGAGCCATCCCGCAGCCACCCGGCCCCAGGTCCCTCGGTGGGTCAGAGCCCCACAAGGAGCCCACGTCCTCCTGCATCATGCCTGCCCCGAGGGACACGCACCCATCCCCGCTGGCACCTGTGCTGGGCAGCAAGGAGTGTCACCGGCTCCTGGTTACTGGGTTGGCACTGGAGTTTGGGTATAAATATTCCTTTTTATGGGCAAAGCAATGGCTTATGACAAAGCATCATGGAGAGCGGAGTAATGCTGCGTAAGGACCTTGGGTTTAACAGGCTGATATCTCCTGAGCCTTTGGCTGCAGTCAGATCCTCAGGGAGAACCTGAAACATGTAAGCATCTCCTGTGCTACAGCTGCAGTGGTCCAGGGAAGCACAGTGGTGTAATCATCCTCCCATCCACGCGTGAGCACTGCCCTGGCAGGGGAGAGCCAAACATGGTACGGGCACTCAGAGACTGACTCTGCTACTGAAGCAACCACCTCCAGTCCCAGGCACAGATTAGCTGTAATCCCATGTTGTCCACAAATGGATCCGTGACTGGGGATCACAATGAGTGATGGTCTTTCTCTGGACCTAAACAAACACAACCACCCCGCTGTCTGCTGGCAAGAGACCCTCTCCACCCCAGCCTGATGCTCAGGTTGAATTCCATGCCTGTGTTGCCCCAGCAGCTTCTCAGAAGCCTTGCAGGACTTTTTCCCCATCACAGCGGGGGACGGAGATTTACAGTCTGTCCTCTCCTCCCCGCAGCCAGCATTACACGCCCTTCTGCACTGAGCCTGCACCCAGCAGGCTCCCACCGGGGCTGGGGTGTGCTCGCCGGGGAGGGCCCTTTCCATACTTCGTGGATGTATATGAAAAGGCAAAGCAGGAAAAAGTGTTGGGTTGGTAAAGGGAAGAGAGGGGTGTGCGATATTTGCTTGAGGAGGGCAAATGAGGGTTGCACAAGGAAGTAACTGGGTTGCACAATCAGAAGCTGTGGAATTATTTCACTTAAGTCACCACTGATCAACTGAGCTGCACTTTCTCAGGGGTTTTAAGCCAGAACATCTTACTCTTTAACCGGAGCAAATTAAGATAAGGCACCTGGTCCAGGAGTGCAACTCTGCTGACACGCACTCAGCCACTCCTTGGCACAGCCCTCAGTGGGAGGGAAGGGGTTGCAGAATCGTTTGAGGGGGATTGTAAAGTGCTGGGCTGTGAAGAAATCAGCAGCAGTTCAGACCCTCCAGGACAGAGCAATGAATTGAGAACAGGCGGCAAGCACTTAGAGCCTAAGCCTTGCCAGGAATCTCCTACCTTTTAATTTCTGGTAGCAATTCCAATCCTTTACCATAGGGGAGAGCCCAGCAAAACCACCTCAGCCAGCAATTACAGCCATTTCTCATTCTCCATCTCTGAAGCAATCGTGTGGCTTTGGACAACAGGGGACTTTGTGACAAAGCAGCTACATGGCACAGATACTTTGAGGTGGTTCAATAAACAAACACCCCCTTGTCAACACGCTGCAGTTTCAGCCCTAAAGGACACGCCAAAATCCAGCACAGCAGGAGCCAGGAGACTTGAGCGAGAGGATGATTTTCTTCTGCTCCTGTATTTCATTGGCAGTAACTGCTCTGGGATGCTCCTGTTGAGCTTTTCACTTGCTGCGGTTGCATCCCGCGAAACCGTTGCCTTCTGCCACACCGCTCCTGCAGCAAAGAGGGGTGGCCTGTGCTGGCACCCCAGAAGGTGCAAGTCCTGGCACCAAGGCCCCTATTTGTGTGTTTTCCAAGGAGATCAGCAGAGGGTCAGACCTGGGCAGTGAGTGCCTGGAGGCACGAGCCATCGCTGGGAAAAAACAACCTCCCCGAGAGAAAGGAGCTCTGTGCATCTGGAGATGGTTGGCGATGAACCAGCAGCTGCAGCTCCATCTTGACTTTCGTTCCTCATAACCCAAGCAACAGCACAAGGGTTTGGTAAAACCCAGTCACAGAGTACAGAGAGGTGCTCTCTGGAGATGGAGCAGGCAAGCGTCCAGCCTCCTCCGCTCCAACCCTCGCTGCCTGGTGCTCCGGAGGGACAGACCATGCAGACAGCCCTCTGCATGAGTCTTGTACACACTGCCAGAACGACCCATTTCTGCATCTGCGGGATGTCCCTCTCCTCGGCCCCTACAAAGGGTTTTGCAAGGACCAACCATTTTAAGCACGTGTCAGTGAAATCCAGCTCCCCAGCTCGGGTTGTCTAATACCGCATTTGCAACGCCTCAGACTTCAGAGCTTTTCCAAATCCCTCAGGGCTGTAAAGCTAACTTAGGCCGAGTCTGGAGTTTTACAAGGCGCAGACGAGATAATGCTCTATTCATTCTCTCTTCCCGTTTTTATAACCACAGGTACCTGGCACCACCCAAGAGAAAACACGTGGGAAGGGCTCTGGGAAGCAGCCAGGGCCCCTGGACAAGGGGGACCTTCCCTCCTACCGCTCTGACATGCAGCAGAGTCATGAAAGACCCTGGCAGCACAGGGGTGAGGTGGCCTGTCTGCAGCAGGGAGAGCAATCACTGCCGCTCACTCCCAGCTGGGTGCCCAAATCTGGATGCAGAAGGAGCCCTGGGCTGGCACAGGCAGGGCTCGGTGGCAGCCGGGAGGGCCAGGGCAGAGGAGACACCCCTGAGACTGCTGATGCCATGAAGGGTCTGCAGCTGAACAAAATATCGCTCATCTGAAACCACCTCCAAAAGCTCGTTCCATCTCAGTAACTAGCTGGAGAGTAAAAAGGGCAGATAAAGATAATCCTCTTGCAGGAGAGGAGAGAGAGAGAAGATAGTTTAACTAGAAGTGCCTTAGCCAGCATGGGCAGAACCACCATGTCCTGAATGCTTGTGCCTGCACCGCAGCCCTCTCTGTGTACTCCTGTCTGGGAATATTCATACTGAAAGCCTCCCATGGGAAACCAGAACCTCCCGTGCTCTCCTGACTCCCTCGCACATGCCACGAGGTGTTTGAGGAGGTCTGATGCCAAAGGTATAGCGTCAAGGTAAAAGTCATCCCTTAGGCGATCTGTTTCCCTAGTGTAGAGCACAGTTTCACCGCAGTTTAGTTGTGATGAGCTACAGCTCCCCCAGGATAATCCACAAGCGCTTGCGCGCTCAGGCCGCCTGGCCACTTCAAGTTGTCTTTTGGTACCAGGCTGAGACCTGTGCAGTTCCCAGCACCCCTTCACCTCCCCACACACTTCATCACCTAAATTTCTACTGCCACATATTTTAAAACCTCTGCAGTTCTCTTAAGAAGCCGCATAACACAGGTGTCTTTTGAAGCCCTTGCTCCTTGAGTTACGTGACTTTGCACAAGACCGTCAGCTTTCAAACAGCATATGACTCTCCAGTTTGTAACATCGCAAGAATCCCTTTAAAATCCTGACTTCCCAAAAGCTTTTAAAAGCTGGCAGCAAAAGTTCAGCACTCCAAAAGATCAGCTGCCCGCTGGCCCCGCTGCCACTCACAGACCAGTGCCCGCAGGAAACAGCCAGCCCACCATGCACCTTCTAGTTAACACACGAAAACACAGCAGCCAGGGCAGGAGTCAGAGCAAATCCTTGACAAGCAAAGGCTGCTGGAGTGAGGAGCTCTGCTGGATAATAAGTCTACTTTAGTATTTCTCCCCGCAAAAGAAATGCAACCTCCACTTACTCTAGGGCAAACTCAAAAGGTTTTATTTTAATTTTTTTTTTTAGCAAATTCTATCACATAAATGTTAACAAAAAACATCTGTACAATTGCCATGATACACTCAAAAGTGAAACAAATAAGATATAAATACAGATATGGATGTAACATGACAAAAGCGGAAAAAATAGAAAAAAATACATGCGCATGAACACGGTGCCAACAACGTCATTTCTCATGGCTGGCATTTTTCAGCGCGGTTTTTACTTCCCATTTAAAACATCGTTAGCAATGTCCTGCTGTATTCTACGAAGGTCTATTTCTCTGTCCCTTAATATGTAATATTATGCTTGATAAATAAAGGGGTGGGGAGAAAAGGTTTTGATGACAAAGATGCGAGTTACATTACTTATACAGGTTATTGGTAAGCTAGTAATAAGCAATAAAAAAAAGACAGTCTCGTATTGTATTGTAATCCAGGCAAGCACACATAGTGTACCTTAAGAAAGCCACATGCCTCGATATTTCTGCACTACATGAGAACTACAGTACGTAGACCTGTGGGGCGGATGGATCCGGGATTTGCCCATGCCCACGGAGCACTGGTGCAGCCAATGGCAGAAAAAAACATCCACATCTGAGATTTCGGCAACCTTGCAGCTGGGAGCCGCTGTCTGCTGAGAGTTTTCTCCCATTCAGACTTGTAAAGCATGGTGGGCAAATAAAATACACTTTTTTTTTCTTTTTTTTTCTTTTTTTCTTTTTTTAAAGGTACGAAAAATTGAAGCCCTGCATAACGGGCAGCAAGAGGGGGAGAGAAAAAAAAAAAAAAGGCAGTGGCAGTAGGTGGCTACTGCCGGAAGAAGGTGAACACAAGCTTCACCGGTGCGGTGAGGCACTGCCAGCATGCAGATCTTTCTCTGCAAGCGTGCGCGGACACTGTGATCTGTAGCCAGAGAGACCCTTATGCTTGCTGAAGAGAAAACAAAATGATTGTACAGCTTGTTGAAGTCCGACCACTGGAGATCAGCGAGGTGACATTCAGAGCTAGCCCTTTGAGTACTTCAAAGGAAACATGAAAAAAGAAAAATTGGGTCATGTTCAACATACTCAACAACCCTACTATGTACATTATACGCAATGATTTATAAATACCTAAGCAGAACGCTCTCTACTGTATACAGGTATAAGATACTTCTAGAGTACTCAAAGGATGAACAGTCCTCGACTGACTCACCTAACGAAACTAAGTAGCACGTTAATGAGCATCTGTTGACAAACAGAACAGAATCTGATTCAGAAAGTAAGGCCTGGTTCCACCGTTTGCAGCCCCAAGCGCGGCAATCGCACGGGAAGCACAGGCTCGTCGCCGGAGCGGCAGCGGGCTGCACGCGTCCTTCCGCCGACGAGCTGGAGCTCCCACCGCAGTGTCAGGGCCAGCTCAGGGACGCTACAGCGCGTTCGCTCTCAGTGCATACTAACAGGATTTTATAAAATATATAAAATCGTTTTAGAAGGAACTCAATTCCTGGAGATTTGCTACAGTGTACCTTTCAAAAAAAACCTAAACAAACAGCAAACGGTGATGGACCAAGCTCCGTCACAGCTGGGAGGGACTAAAACCACTCTGGTCAGCTATGCTGACCTTCCGAACCCCAGAACTGGAAGATCTTGAACTGAGAAGGGGGGAGAAAGAGGCATAAATACCAAGCAGTTAAGAACACAAATTAAAAAAAAACCAAAAACCCAACAACAAAAACCCAAACTCACTACTAAAAATTCAAACAAGACAGCTAACTGCTGCCAACAAGTTGGCTGAATATTTCCTCAGAAGGGAAAATAAATTCATGTTCAACTAAAATAATTTGAATCGTCCAAAAAATTAAAAAAAGAATATTTTAACAAGCATACTGAAAGATGTTGAAAAGGGATGGTCCACAGAAAAGGAGAGACCAACCATGGAGCAGCCAATCCTCCCTCTAGTGAGGATGGCTTTTCTGAGCCTGGAAGGACCCTGGGGGAACTCCACCCACCAGGATCGCAGGGTTTCTCCTGCCATGGCATCACTCTTTTGGAAAGATGAAGGAACTTGCCCTGCAGCCACCAAAAGCCTGGACATATCCTGACAAGCTCAGGAGCAGGTCATCTCCTCCGCTCTCACGTCACCAGGGAAAGGGACTGACAAGCTTCGCAGCCTGATCCCACACAGTCCCCACCATCCCAGCCCCTCCTGAGCTGGGGGGGACTGGGAGGGGAGCTGGCACCAAGCATCGCCTCCCAGCAGAGCTCCTCGGGGCAGAGACATGCAGCGATGCACTGATGGAAAGGGTGGACAACGGGACTTCACACTCCCCGCTGCGGTGCTGGAAACTCTCACGTTCTCAGCCACTACCAAGGTGTCCCTTCAGGTCCCCAAAGGGGAAACAGAGGGTCCTGGAGGGAGACTGAGCATGGCCAGCAGCCAGGGAGCACACAGCCCTCACCACAGCTGCAGGTCCGCCATCCTCTTGCACCACTGGCACCGGGGGCAAAACCCCAGTTCTGACCCACTGCAGGTCTGGGGTGGGCATGTCCATCAGCCAGGATGCAGCCCCAGGCCGAGGGCAGCACTAACGTCCTCCAGCCTGCCCTGGGCACAGGCAGGGGCCGGGGAGCTCGCCCTCTGCCAACAGAAGGCTCTCCCACCTGACTGCTGCTGGTCTGGCTCTCACTTGGTCTGTGCCATCAGATTTGCTCTGCTGCACGCTCACCCAGAGCACCCTGCTGACAGCAGTGCCCAGCGAGGGCCCTCTGCACCCCTCCGAAACGCAGAGCACCCCACAGGGCTGTACACGGGGCTGGCCGGGAAGGAGGAGGTCTCTCAAGGCAGCTGACAGCACTGCAGGCTCTTCAGGGGCACAAGGCAGGAGCTGCAGCAGGCGACCAGCACCGTCCCAGCTGGCTCAGCAGGTGCTTCCATGGGGTCTTTTTGCTCAGTTTCAGACACCCTTTCTGTACTCTGGGATGAACGTTGTGCCCAAAGCACAAAGGAGTTTGTGGGGACAAAGCCATTTACCACCCAAGACCAGTGGGTCTGGCCAGAACAGCAGGATCAGTCTTTTGATGCTTCAGACCTCAAGAAAAACGCAGCTAGCCTCACAAGGCAGCACGGAGATGCAGCCCTGCCAGCTCCCACCGCCCACCCACGGTCACGCTCAGAGCCTAACCCAGCACCCACCCACCTAACTCCCATCTGTGTCCCACTCCAGGTATCTGTCCCAGAACTGTGTCTCAGGTTCCCTTTGGGGAGTAACAAGTAACCGGGAGAATCTTTTGAGCATATGAAAGCGCCAACTGGGTTGGGAGGGGAGAAATATTTACACAGTCGACGGAAGGAGCAAGAGCCCCGCTGTTCTGCAGAGCACAGCTGGATGGAGAGCGGTTACAGAGTAATCAGCCCATTGGAGGTCTGTCAGAAGAACCATGTACAAAAACTCAGATGTTTAAAAAACAACCCTACTTTTCCATTACTCTCTTGCTGTCTCAGTATTAAAGCATCCGAGGCTGGAACCACAGCCACATCTGCGCAGATCTCCCCACGGAGAGCCCTGCAAGCTGCAACAGGGAGTACAAAACAGGACCACAAACTTGTAAGGGGAGAACCTAGCCAGAAGGAGAGAGCAGGTAACTAGCACACAGAAACCAAAACTGGGTATGAACCAAACCAACAAGATTCGTTTGACTTTTATGCGTGTCCAGGTTCTTGGGCTCAGGTTTGGAACGCTCATCTAAACATATTTCCGAGATTTCAGCAGGCTATACAACTATGTTTAAGTATGGCTTTCTGTTGTTCACTTTCAATGAAGACTGCAACACAGACCTTGCTTCCTTTACATTCAATACCAGTAAGATTCTACATAAAAGCTGTTAAGGGACTAAAATGCTGATTGCAATAAATATCTGCGTGGCCTCCTTGAGCTGATGGAGCGCGCCAGTGAAGAGTAGCAGAAAGGTCTCCGAGAGGCACCGTTGATTGCTTCTAAGTCTACACATGTCCACATCTCTCCATTAACTGTGCGTTGAAACATCTGAAGAGGAACTGCTGTTGCTGTTGGTGGTCTGGGCCCTCTTTATGTACAAGTTTAGTAGCTTCATCTGAAAGATAAACAAACATCAGGAGAAGATGCCACAAAAAACAGGCGGACAGAAGTCGACTGCAAATCTTAAAACCCATATTCTGTGGTGAACTCAGTTTTGAGTGAGCTGACACTGGGCTCTCTGGAGCAAAAGCAGAAGCAAAGCTGAGCCTATTTCAGAACAGATAGAGGCAGAGCGTATGCCTAGTCCCACTGAAGTTACAAACAGATTTAATTGGATTTAGAAAAATCCCTTGCATTTCACTTCAGCAGCCATCAGTTCACAGACCTCAACCCCCGCAGCCTGCAAGCACACCAGCAAACTAAGAGCCACAGTCGCTCCTAGGAAACACCCTGAACTCTCCATGCTCTGCAAGATGGCCATTTTCAATGGCATTGAAATATCTTCACTAAGTTGGTACATCTGGCCAAACTGCAGCTGTTATGACTATGTACTTCCTTTGCATGGGTTTCTTTTCTTTTTCTGCCTTACCACCTTAGCTCCAGATCCTGCAATGACTCATGCACACGTTTAACTTTAAACATGCAGGCAGTCTGCATAAACCCAGAAGAATTACTCACATGTTTACAATTAGTTATGTGGTGGAGTGAGTGGCACCTAAGATACTGGGGTAACGACTCTACAGTGTTTTATAGGGGAATTTCCCAATTGCCCAAATATAACGAGGTAAACCTCAGCACCCAGAGCTGTCTCTTCCCACAGCAATTTGGAGGCAGAAGCAATTTGTTTAAGGACAAGGCAACTCAATTCAGATATAAAATCCAAGTGTCTTTTCAGTCTCAGGTTGTTTTGGCCTACACCACACTTCCTACCTACGACAAATTATTGCTTCAAAATAACAGAATGAAGCCCTCTGAATGAAGTAGCTATTCACATGCAGAGATCTCTTTCTGAAACAAAAATGCAGAATTCATCTTAAAATTGCACAGAAGTCTTGGGTATGATGACTTCAAACAGGAGAATAAATCTTGTGACGGCTTCCTGAGCAGCTCTGGAAAGCAATCAAACGCCGCCAGCTTCAACACAAAATGCCAGCTCTTGTCTGAAGGACAGAGCCGAATTAAGGACTTGGTTTCACTTGCAGCATCAGGTCAGAATTTGAGTTTTGCTGCTAACCTGACTCCAGGGCACAAAGTCCTTTGAAGGGTAACTTGAGCTTGCTGGGGTCCCAGGAGGAAAGGGACACATCTGCCATGCTATTCAGAGTGAAGCTTTACCTACAATTCTACCAGCCCTAACCACAACCTGCTGCTGAGAGGACCTGCTCTCCCACACACCCCAGCCATGCATTCCCACCACTCTTTGCACTAGATTACCTGCGCAGCCGCAAAGCGGACTGAAAGGTCATTAATTTGATCTGCTTTTGAGCCAGAGCAGCCAGCTGATCCAGCTCACTGCATGGTCATCCCCAGACGCAACGCCAAAGGGGCAAGGTAAACATGGCTGCAGTGGGAAGGACCCGCTCGGCCGCAGCTTGCGGTTACACAGGATCCAATGCACCATGAAACCAATCTCCGAGCCCCATCAAAATTTTCTTAGTGGGATTTCAAATGCTCACACTGCTGAGCGAGTGCTGTGCTGTTCTAGTGGTGTCTGGCAGGGTGAGACAGGATTTGAGAGTACAGGGAACTCAACCCTGGGCTACCGTGAAGCCACTGGTCTTGCTGTGAGTAGCACAAGCCATTCAGCTGGCTACTACCAAAGCACCAGAGACGCATTACTCTTGTACCTTGCTTCCCGTCAGTTGTGCGAGATGAGGTTTCAGTTCTTCTCCAATTACTGAATAAATTGCCACCAGGCAAAATACACTAGCTTTACGGACGCTGCTCTCCGTATTGTCGTAACCCTAGGAAACAAGAAAAAACACTTCTGAGGTCAAACAGCACTCACCAACATCCTTCCAGAGCAACATACTGAAGAGCTGATGAACATTTCGCAAGAGTGGCTGACCTAACAGATCAACAGAAAGGCGCTGCGTAACGTAACAGCTTCCAACCTGAATACTCACAGAGTGAGACAACAGAATCACCCAGTACACCCCCCTATTTGTTCCTTTTATTATTAGTTATTACTATCATATTATTAGCTATTACTATGATATTATTTATAGCATTAAGCAACAACACAGTTTCCCAACATGAGCTTAGGACTCTATAAAATACACACACTCCTCTGTCCAGTTCAGATGACCACATGCTATCCTGAATGGTCAGGACTTCTTGGTTGGAGCCCTCGTGCTTCTCAGCTTGCCTTCAGAAAAGCCTAAAACACTGTGCTGCCTCTGCAACCTGGAGCTTTTTGGTTACTGATTAGGCAGGAAATACCACAGAGGAACACGGTGAAAGGCCCCTGTAGGTGTGCCAGATCTCTGGCAGCTTCAGCAGAGCTCAAGCTAGCCCCCAGGTCACTCAGCAGCTGGTGACATCAGTCCCGTGCTCAGCAGCGATTCCTCACCAAGCCGCCGTCACTCGGGAGTGACACAGTCATCTCGTCAGCCTGCGGGACGCTGGCTCCTCCGAACGCAGGGTGACCTCTGCCGGGAAAGCAGCGAGGAGGGACCAGCACAGCTGGGGCTGCTCTAGCTCCAGGGCCAAAATACAGCCTGAAATGACAGTCTGCAATCCCAGAGAGTGCCCAGCTAGAAAAGCGGGGGACATAGGTGAGCTCAGAGGAACACCAAGCCATTGAGGACCAAGGTGGAAAGAAGGCTGCGCCCAGGCTCCCAGCAGAGGAACAACCACGGAGACACAACCCACTGCTGGGAGGACAGCTGGGACACAGGGCTCTCTCTGTGGGTCCCAACTCACAGGCTCCTGAAATCGCCAGATGACTCCGCTTGACCTCAGGTTTCCCTACGGGCCTGGCATTTTGCTTACGTGTGCATCCCAAATTGCTACCACAGGGGGAAGGCAGATCCATGCGGTGCTGAGGCGCGAGAGGGCTGTGTGCCAGCAGGCACTGGACTGGCAGGGCCGGCTCCATGGGCACCCACAGGACGGTCACCCCACCTCTCCATTTCACACCTTGCTTGCAAGGCAGCGGCTGCTGCTTCTCACAGCATTTAGTGACACAACCCAACGGTTACAGCATTCGCTCAGGAGTGACATGGCCTCAAAGCTCTCTTTGGCCTGAGGTTATCGAGACGCAGCGCATGGGCGAGTGCCCTGAGGCCCAGCTCTGGCCCCCCGGCTCCAAGGGAGCCAGGGCTCCGCAGTGGGACTGGGGCAAGCTCCACGCCTCTCCTCAGCCAAGCCCTGACCTTGCGTGGGGATCCCCATCTGCTCATGGGGGTCACGGGGATCCCACTCTGGGCTGCCGAGCTGCACGCTTGTGCTCACGCTGCTGCTGCCCAACGCTCCTCTCCACCATCTGCCAGTACCCTCAGCATGGTAAACAAGCACACAGGTGATTCCCTCTGCACATAGTCCTTCAGCCAGAAGGATCCCAAAACACTTCCCAAATGCGAGAACTAGATTCCTTCAATCACTATGAGCTTCTGCAGTGAGGAAATACCACTGGCAAACTAGGCTCCGAAACAAGATCAGTTTTAAGACACAGAAGCAGTCTAACTAAACAAATAACTGCTTTTTTAAAGACATGCTGCTCCGAAACTCTCCCGGTGCATTGAAGCTCCACTGTTCAGGTGGTTGACTCCAACAATAATGGCTAAAAACTTTTTACAGCAAAAGTTTATATCAATACAGAATTGTCCGATTCCCAGAAGCTGAGATTCAAGAAGAGAATTGCACGAGCTGACACTACAAAGTTGGGACGAACGCTGGGATGCACAAGGGGAATTTCTGACTTTGCTCTTGTCCTTCCAACTTCTTATAGTCACAATCAGGAGGCTTCTTTATCCCAGTTCTCCACTGAAGTCTTACCCATCCAAACATGTCTCCCCTCTCACATTGACCGATTTGTTCTTGTCACAGTAAACACACACACACACGCGCGCACATTCTCTCTCCTCCCTCGCTGCTACCTCCCCTTATGTCCTCCTTGCTTGCAGCCTCCTCCCAGCCGCTGGCACTGCCAGCTGCTTGTGCAGGGGAGCAGAAGACGACATCGCAATAGCCAGCACTGACAGCTAAAGTCACAATGTAAGACCAATCCTTAGCACTGGCAAAAACACAGCTCCCCACCCAGCCTGCGAGGGTTATAGAATCACAGAATAGTAGGGGTTGGAAGGGACCTCTGTGGGTCATCTAGTCCAACCCTCCTGCCCAAGCAGGGTCACCTACAGCAAGCTGCACAGGACCTTGTCCAGGCG
>Ga0065711_1030747_pt1 | contig 31556 bp, 28 predicted proteins | sample Hoacrofraction12_FD_59098 | JGI IMG/M metagenome (GOLD analysis project Ga0065711, IMG submission 59098) | Hoatzin crop microbial communities from Cojedes, Venezuela - Epithelial fraction 12 v2 (version 2) | ecosystem: Host-associated > Birds > Digestive system > Esophagus > Crop | place... | reverse complement strand
AAGAAAAGAAAAGAAAAGAAAAGAAAAGAAAAGAAAAGAAAAGAAAAGAAAAGAAAAGAAAAGAAAAGAAAAGAAAAGAAAAGAAAAGAAAAGAAAAGAAAAGAAAAGAAAAAAGAAAAATAGAAAAGAGGAGACATCTGTACCCGCATACGGCTGATCCAAGCTCGAGAAGGCAGAGTCCAGACCTGGAGAGCTGGGCATGTCACAAAGCCCGTTTAATTCACAGCTCCCCATAAACAGAAAGAGAGGCAGTGGGAGAGAAGCAAAGCAGTTCCCTGCTGGAGCAGAACCAAAACTCTGAGGTGTCCAAGCCCTTTGCTATCAGCTCCACAAGCCTTTTAAAGCCTCTCTTTTGTCTCGTAGGCATTGCTGCTGAAAGCCATGAGGTCACTTTGTCTATTTTTGTCTTCTTAGCTTCATCACTGAGCAGTGTGATGGACATTGTCACCTGGCACTTAAACACCCTTCTTCTTTCCCTCACCCCCTACTCCCTGTGAGGAGAAACTCTTCATTTTTCATTTTAAAATAAGAAAATATACTCTATAGTCTCACTGCTTCTGTGGTGCAAGGCTCAGGTTAGAAAGGTGCAAGCTTCATATTAGTGTTTCCAGTGCCTCAATGTCCAGCATTCCTATGCGAAAGAGCCCTACAAAGAGATGAGACTAGCACAGTGCTCCTGTCCAACATGGACAGGCAGAGAAATTCACTCAGGAGGAAAGCAACTTTCCTTGTCCGAAACCCTCAGACAGTGCCCTGCTCCAGGTAAACATCAGGAAGAAAAGAGAGAGGACAGGCTTTCTTTTCCTGTGTATATCAATTTCCTTCCATGTCTGAGGAGAACCAGTCCATGACATAGATCTCTGTCGTGCACCAGGACTGAGGAACATTTAACGGACGAGCATCAGGATGCTGGGTGCCCGCAGTGAAGTGGTTTAGTTGAATTGGAATGGCAGAGGCTGTTACCTACACTGCTGAAGAGTGTGGCTGTGCCCAGGGAGGGTGACGGAGTGTTTGAAGGCCAAGGAGTAGTGTTTTGGCAGCACCGTGCAGAGCTCTAGAACTGGAGACTGAGAGGTGTTGAAAGATGAGATGCTGATAGTGAGGACTGAGGTGGACAGGGAGGAAGGGAACAGAGGGTGCCGAGAGTCTGCAGACCTCTGCAGTTGTGGCCTGTTCCGCATTTCCTCACATGTTGGCTAGATCTCATCTTACCGCCTCTGCCTGTACACGAGCAATGGCTCCTGTGAGAGAACCCCAGAGACATGGCCAAGGAATGCTGCCCTGTGATTCTCCCTCCCAGCAGTCCCAGCCTTAGCAACACAGTAGCCCAGGACTCAAGCAGACCATCTCCAGCATTGGCAAGTCTAGAGAAATGAAGGTCTGACCATGCCTCCTGCAATCCGCTAGCCATTGCTGCAAGCGAAGAAGACAACTGCCGCAGGCAACGTTGCTACAGGGGAGAGCTGTCATGCCTCATGCAGAGGCTGTTACAGCAAGAGCAAGGAAAGCGGTTCAGTCTTTTCTGTTCTGATGAATATTTAGACATACAGGGACACAGCGTCTTTGGGAAAACCTCGCAGAATCCAATAGATACAATATACAACTGGAAATGAAAATACAGGTCTGCAGTACAGAAAAAATTCTCTGTTAAGAACATTCAAATGGAATAGATAAAAGAGTAAATAGAAGGGTTATGAAACTCTCTTACGTTCTGTTGGTGTGGTGGATAATTTCTATGGAAAACTTTTTGTTAACTTTTAAAGCATTTAGTTCTTGTCCCCACTAAATTCTGTTTGAATAATCCACAAAACTGAAAAATTTTTATCAAGCAAAGCCTACAAAGATTTTACCATGAACTTAATTTAATTCAGTTTCACTGGAGTGAAATGAATTATGTTACTAATTACAGTAAAGAGAAGTGTAAAAAGTATAAAACTTTTCAAGATCAGGCTCCATTAAAAGAAAGCATTTTACTATATGCTCAGGAAAACTACTGAACAAGCAGGCTTACATGATGTCAGATACTGTTCATGTTCACTAGGAAACAAACAATGCAAATTTCATTACCAAAGACCAAATTCTAGAAAAGCTGTTACCATATAAAACAAGCACGCTGCTAATTTCAGAGGTAAAGAGCCTGTTCCTCTGTGATGAAATACTACTTGGCTACTATTTTTTCACATGGGATCAACTAGTATTTTGTTCTTCCAGCTATTTATGTTAGACAAGGTCATTTTTCCATGGCTAACGTTGCAAATATCTCAGTAAGTCATTGGAGGCTATAGACATCTCATGCTTTTCATACCTGGAGTCCTTTCAAAATAAGATTTGGATAGGTTGTATTGGCCTTCTAAGTATTTCCCTGTTGAAAGCTTCAACCTTTGAAGCTTCGACCAGTATCTGAATTGCAAACAGGAAAGCAGGCGAGTATATATTCTTTTACTTAAAAAAAGTGGTAAAACTCTTGGGACAGAAAACTTGTTTCTCATTTTTGGATATTAGCACACTTCCATCACATAAGCTGTGCATAATTTAAAACACAGATAATGCTTCAGCTCCAATTTAAGATGCAAATACTTCGGTCCTACTCAAGTCTGCAACACTTCAGCATATATCCGAGGTTAAATACATAGTTAAGTACTTGTCAAACCGGTAGTCCATCTGAAATGGCTAGTGATTTTAAGAGCTCCCAGTGAGACACTGCCCCACTGCAATCTCCTGGTTTTAGAAAAACAGAAATCAAGCTTCTCGCCAGCTGCATCAACAGCCCATGGGAAAAAACATGCCCAGTCATTCTGTAGGCTTTTGACCATGCTTAGCCATTCTGCAACTCCCACACTGCTATGGCAGAGCTCTGCTGGGCAGAGAGGGTGCAGAGACATTGCTGTGCCTGGCTGCAATGTCTGAGTCTCGTCGTATCCTGCTGGAGACTTGAACAGCTTGTTCACTCAAAAAAATTCTCAATCAGTTGAGCGAGAGTTTGCCTTTCTTCCTGAGCTGGATGGAAACGTGTCCTCAGTGCAAAAGGCAGCAGACATGGCCAGCTTTCCTGTGCTGACAGCTCATGCTCAGGCCCTGGATACTCCCTACATAGTCTGCTGCGAGCAGCCTGCCAAAGGAGAGCTTTCTTTTGCCAGGAGAGCACCTGTTGAATGCACCAGTGAAGCTGTCTTTTGCGGTTCTAGCCCGATTTCCTAAGAAAGGTTTATGCCGTCATGCTGCAAGTCTTTCAATCTTATGTGTTTCATGCTAATAGCTTTTGAGCCCCTTCGCTAATTTTAAGTCTGAAGTCACAAAGAGACAATGCTCCTACAACTTTACATGCAGATAGGTGACTGGACAGGGGAGACAGACCCTGTCACAGGGTGCAGGCAGCCTGAGTGCAGCCTTAATTAGGCACCAGAAACTGAAGAACACACACAACACAGATTATGAGTTCTCACTTTGAATGTGAGGGACATCAGACAGATTTGCATCTTACTAGACATGAGAGAATGAGACATCAAATACAAGACATAAAGTAAAAGGACACCAGGATCTGCTAATTCTGCTGCTCACTAAACTGCTGGATGTCTGACAGCAGGATACCACCGATTCATCTTCTCTTTGTCCTGCAGTGTTTCCAGCAGCCACTCTCTATTTAGTAATACAGTCAAGCATATGCTCACCATCTGGGTTTGTGGACTTGATTAATCCTGTAGCAGTTGCCACATATTCTTGTAACCCAATTGATTTTAGTCCTGTTCTGCAACCAGTCAAGCTCCCACTACATTTAAAAATCCAGCCTTTCATGAGACAACTATACACCTTCTGTGCCTTATGTCATCTGCTGATTAATACACAGCAATCTCTGCTGAATCCTCAGGCCATCCATTAAAAATGGCATTATTGCTATTTCCTGTTATTGCTTGCTAGGTACAACACACTCAAGAGAAACAAAAAACATTTTAAAAGCATCACTAGCAGGAATTTGCAGTTTAAAAATTAGATAGGAAGACAACAGCGGTGCACCTGGGAAAACTTTAGAGCTCCTCAACCCAGGTAACCCACCTCCCTCCCTCGTGTCCCCCACACACCTGGGTTTCCGTAGGAAGAAAGACCAGAGAAAAGCTTCAAGGTGTCCCAGCCAGGTCCTGGTTCAGAACAGGAGCAATTTCAGGGCTGTGGGGTGCCCCACAGCACATACTGCCTGGTCTGTCTAGATTCAGTCACAGGACAAGATCCACTGACAGAAGAGAGGAGGGCTGGGATTTTTAATCATCTGTCTCATTGCCAGTCATATAACATTGAGGTGGAGAAGACATTTGATTGACATATGTTAGTGTTTAAAGCTCCACGGGTGAAAATATAGAGGTAGTCCTGTTAGATTCAGAAGCCCAGTGAAACACTACTACCAACTTAGCCAGTTAGCTAATCTGACCTCATGAGCCATTAATAGTTATGTTTTCTGTCCTATTCTTAGCCAATTGTGCGGGCACCTTACAGTAGTCCGATCTCATCCATATTTCTCTCATTGGAAAAGTCATGGCGAACCGTATCAGTTATCTTACAGAAGCCAACATATACTGTGTCCACCTTAGCTCTTTAGCCACCAAGTCTTCTCTTACTAAGTGGCTTACTACTGAACAGGTCAAAGACTATCTCTTTTTCTAGTTTTTATTAGTCCATGTTGTTTTTACTGATCATTTTGTTTTTCACAAAGTGTCCTCAAAAGAACTGCGTCATTCACCTAACTGAAGCTAAACATTTATTTTTTTTTTCTTATCCCCAGAGCCTGTGTCTGTAAGAAGGATGCTATTCTCAGTCTCTTTCCCTGAGACCCCTCCCATTATTCCAGGGTATTTATCCAGGACTGGGGACCATTCTGATACAATTTTCACTAATTCCTTACATTTCACCTCTACAGAGAATATGATTCAGCCTTGACCTTTCAGTGTAGTCAGTGTATCAAGATCTACTCGTCCCCGTTCCTGCTCTATTTCTTTTACACAAAGGGCTAGGTTCTTGGTTAACATAAGCAGCAGATACACTGACAACAGTGAAGCTTTACAGATTTCACAACAAACCTGTCTCCCTTCCTACAATGTATTTAAGAGAAACTGAAGAACGGTATTTGTCAGGCTGACGGTTTTCTCCTTCCTAGCTATAATTTTCTCTCACTTCTGTTGAGCAATGACTCTGTTGTTTAATTACCCCTTGTCAAAGTCCTTTTATGCCTCACCCTTTTATGCCTGTCTCTCCCCCATCACTATCACTTTGTCTCACTGCAGTGTTGTCTCTGAGCAGGCTTGTCCCAACCTTGTCTGCAAGTCCCATATCACCTTCAGAACTGATGGAAGCAACCTTGGACAGGGAGAGGGATTCCCTTTGCCTGTTGGCATTACAATTTCTTTCAACTCAGCTCTCCAAATGCTGGAACCTAGAAACTATCAGCTTGGCTAAGACAGTCTATGAGGTTATAAATATAGTCGTTTCAGTGTGGTTATTGCTCTAATCACCTTGAGATCTGAATTATTGGCAAAATTGTGGCTTAATCCCATTGTTCCCCATCAGCCTTACACATCCTAAGTCACTCCAGAAGTGCATGTGCAAGAACAGACTCTGTTAATGTGTGTGGCAGCATATTCTGAAAAATCACTGGCTGGGGCTCTGCAAGGACCATGGAAGTGCGAGCTTGGGAGAGAACTGCTGACGCTGCTTCACCAGCAGCAGGATGATGCATGACCTCTGACCGTGTCTGAGGAACTGCGACCTGGAGTCCCTGCACTGATAGTAACACAGAGAAGTGATGTCTGAGTAACTGATAGTTTAAAAAAAGATGCTCAAAATGATATCTTATATAGTGGAAATACCAGGACAAAAAGAGAGTGTATACCTTAACATTTCAGGGATCACATATAGCTTTCTTCCAAACATCTTCAAATACTAAACATCTTTCCCCTCCCAGAGAATATTATAGGCAGGTAGATTTAACTTTAGCTAACACACGTTCAGCTACATCTATGTCTGTCAGGCTCTGGGGCAGCAGGAGAGCAGTGAGGTGCAAAGGTGAAGCAGAGCAGAGCTCTATCAGCCTTAGTCCCAGTGCTGCAGCCCACAGCATCTGCATTGAAATGCTGGACGGGAGCGATGCCCGAGGGAACGATGCTGGGAGTCTCCAGTAAGAACACCTGAGGAAGATGGCCAATTACTTGTGACAATTTCTGAGATGGCTCAAGAAAGAAGGAAAAATCCATCCACACTAGCCAAGACAAATAACACTAGCTTCTAATCTCTGTCTTCTGCACAGACAGTTAATACATCAGCCTGAAAATACCACCTTTGTGCTTTTGATAGAACATAAACTGAAAGCATGAGCTCAAATGCCATACTCAAGCCTAAAACCGGAGGAAGAGGGCTCCAGATGCACAGTGTTTATCTCACTGTTGTCTTCTTTAATAAATGCCTTCCAAGCCACAGAGAATTCACAATTGAATGTTAGTTATTAAGTGGGATATTCTTAAACAAAGGCGTGCAGCTAGTTTACACCAGTGTGTGTAAATTGATTTCCCAAGTGGAAGCATTTTCCAGTTTAATGTGTGCTGAAGTGAGACTAGGCTCTCCATCTGTGATTCAGCCGTGGAGGCTGTTGTCCCTGTTTTCTGAGTGGTGGGCTGCTCACTGCATAGCAAGGGCCAAGGGTGATTCAGCATTGCTTCATAATCCTAGGAGCAGACTTCCTGCAGGATCACTAGTTCAGGCAATTAATTTAAATCTCCTGGTCTGAGCAGAATGCTTTGCTATTCTATTTCAAAATGTGGTGCAGTAAGTTCAAGCTGCCATTCAGGTACTTTATCTTGCTCACAGCTCCTGTGGCCTACACCGATTGCAATGGGCTGATAGATGGCTTGCTGCACTCACCCTCTCTGCAGAGAAATGTGACTGCAGTCGCTCTTGGAAGAGGTAATCTGTATGACCCTCCGATGAATAGGCCACTTATTTGTAAGCATCCTATCTCGTCAAGTGATGCTGCTGTACATCCGCTTTAAACAAGAAGGATTTCCTTTTCTGATATGGAATGTAGTAACTTTGATGACTCTGCACAGGCAGCCAGGCCCATATAAAGAAGAGGAGGAAATTTCCCCACCCATTTTTCCCTCCCTTCCCCTACCGTACATGGAGAGGCTCTTGAGCCCTAGGAACTAAAAATAGTCCAGTGGGTATGTTTAAATTGAGATATTTTGAAGCACTTCTTGCACTGACACAAATTCCTACGGTGTGATGGCAAGTTAGGACTAGACCGTTGTCCTGGTATGTCTGTCTTCTGCTAGCAATTGGTATTTCTAGCTGTGAGAAAGCCTGAGCGCATTGTCCCTGGGAGACACTTTGGGATGGGGGTGAGAATACAGTGCACCTTAGAGAGCACAGGTGGCTGAGGAGAAGCAGCCCCGGCTGCGGACGGATCCCAGGCTTCGGACGGGAGCTGAGCAGAGGAGGGCACTGCAGGAGCTACGGGGAACCAAGGAACTGCACTGGCAATCACTCGTGACAACTGCAGTCTGATTCTCCCTGTCACACCCGCTTTCTGCTAACCTCCTGAAACTTGTTCAGATTTTTTTTATATGTATTTTCTGTGTTGTTATCTTTTTCTTCCCTTCTGCACTGTCCAAGCAGCACAGAAATAATCTCAGGAAGGGATGTGGCTTGGTCCTTTACAGTGATGACAAACTGAGGCCCTAAAGATTCCCAGCTTCCCCAGGGATTAATTACCTCTTTAAAGAGAGCAAGTTACTGTTTTAGTGGGAAGGAAACAAATTAGTACTTTTGTTTCTTCAGATTAGGCAAAACCCTGGCTATTCATAAGTATGAATGCTCTCCCATAGTTCATTTGCATTGCAGCACAGAGACCCTGTTTGCTGGCTGTTCTCTTGCCCCGCTGAGCAAAACACCAGGGTGCATAGTAGCCACTGGGTAGCAATGCTCATCTAGAAATCTGATGTTTTGAGAGACTCATCTAGAAATCCTGTAGCGGCAATTCTGTTTGCCTGAGGCACAGGGACATGTGGGAAAAGGAGAACGTCTCTGTAGCTTAAAAAATGACAGTGAAAAGTTAGAAAGAATGAATACAAAGGACAAGAGAAATACCCCCAAAACTGGAGAAAACATCAGAGCAGGCATGAGAAAGGACTATGTTCTAGAAAGAAAAGGTGAGGAACCATCTGGGTAGCGGTCCTGTCAAACAAAAATGAGTTTTTCACGTTCCTACGGTGCAGTGGTGGGAGCTGTAACAGAGAAGGCCATAGCAAGGCAAGGAGGGTGTGCTGAGCAGGTGCACGGGGAATATATTTAGATAGGTGGTGCTCCAAAAGGCAGACATCTGATTAGGTAGTCAGAATGGTCCTTGAATGTCTACTGCGTCTATAACGAGTGCACGCCCAAGCACCCTTGCCACGGCTACATCTCTCTGGCAAGTGGTGCTGTACCTTGTTCCTCCCCTGCCGATCGCTCCTCTGCCGCAGCCTCCCCATGGGGCCGGCGCAGCTCAGCAGTCCCACATCCTCCTGCGTTTATTCCAGATATAGGCGCTCCTTAGCTCTGTTCACCACATGATGAACACCTCCCATCCCTCTGCCTGCCTAGCTTCCTTCCTTCACAGAGTTACTGGCTGCTGATCCTGACTTCTCTTTCAATGGCTGCTGTGCTCCAGCATGATCAGGACATAGAGTTTTGCCTTCGCATTTACTGCCAAGATTCCCAGCCCAAGAAAAGGCCAAGCTGGCCATGTGAGTTGCCATCCATGGCAGAGTAACTCTGACATAAGGACACCCATGGCCAAACCTAATCCAGAAGGGGCGTGAGCGGTGGAGGGGTAATAGGAGAATAAAACATTATCTCAGGCTGCAGTGCTTCTGGGAACCCTACCTCTAGCTGGCAATAGAGTTGCATCACCTTCTGCCATGAGATATTATTTTGCCATCAGAAATGCTCTGCATTAAATACATGGCTTTCCTGGGAGCCTTCTGTACTGACGCTGTCCATGGAAATAAGTCTTGGTGTAAAGCAATTGCTCATCCACTGCTAGGGCTATCAGGTGGCGGGGAGCAGCTGGACATGCCTTTCTCAACATTCACCTCATGCCTGTACGTTATTCAAAGGGAGAAAAAATAGCTTCATCCTCAGGGAGGCTGAAATTGCTACTTTCTTTGCTGTCCTAAGGAAAGTGAGTGCTAAAGACTAGAAAGAAGTAGTAGAAGGCACCAGGTCAGTTGTACTGCCTAGCAGGGCCTGACAGAAGGCACCCAGCCGAGCCTGTCCTCTCAACACAGGGCAGAGCAGTAAGACGGCGCCCTGTCCGATGGAAGCAGCGAAGATTTGAAAGTTACCTCTGTAGCACCCCTTAGGCAGAATACATGAAGGAATGTTTAGCCCAAGGTAAAAAGAGAGGCCTAACAATTGCCTTGCAATATTATCTGGTCTGGGGAGAAATGTCTAGCATTTGGAGCAGAGACTCAGAAGTTAGCATCTGTGTCCTTCATTTCTCATTCAGCCTAGTGACTTTTCCGTGTCTTAGTTTCCCATTCTTTCCCCCAGCGAAGTCACTTTTTCAAAACCTGCTTTATTTCTAGGCTCAGAGGAGTGTAAATTAGTCAATCATACTGCATACTGACATACTCATATGAAAACAAGTTTTTGATTACCTTGTTTTTAATATTATTGGGTAGATCGCAACTGTGGAGTCAGGTAGCATCCTGTTCTGTCTTCAGGTTCGGGTCTGAAATACTCCATGTGTAGCAGAAACCACAAAGATGCTCACAATTAAGGTCACTTCAGGTCCCTCACCCATGTACTACACTACATTTTTCAGCACTTATTCCACCTGGAGAGGTCTTGACTAGTAGAGGTCCCACTACAAGGAACTGTTCCAACAGCTGATTTACCAGCTCCTGCCTGTCCTTGCTGGCAGCTCTCCACTGCCGATACCTAAAAAGTCATAAGTTCTACCAGAGCTCCCCGGCTGCTGCTGGACACAGACACCCTTGCTGCAGTAAGGGCCTGCAGAGAAAACATCCTCTGAAAGTCGATGTAGACAAGCCCCTCCCTGAGCTTGACAGGGCTAGAGAAATAAATGAGTACTGACAACACTCTTTTAGGGCTATGCTGACTGTAAATGATCTCTACTCCGTCCTTAATCATGTGTAATACTACATGCCTCTGCGCCCACCGAGAGCTGAGCGGAACAGGGGGCTCCTCGGAAGCCCCTTGGAACGAGCACCCTGTGCTTGGACACACACAGGTAGCTACTGAGCAAACGGAGCTGCTGTGGGATCTCTGAAAGGCCAGGCCTGGGAAACTGAACCCCCCAACTTCTTTCCTGACATCTCCGTTTCCCTTGAGTCTTCTTCAGCCCAAAGGGTTGAAGAAGCCAATGACCTCCACCCTGTTTCCAGCACATACAGGTGCTAGAGCACAGCTGGTTGTGTGGCTGCAGCTCCTACGAGTGACTCCCAGATCCCAGACCCTTTCTCTCCTCTGTTCCTTGGGACATCGTGGGTGAAGTAGACCCCAGTGCCAAAGCTGCAATAGGAAGCCCCAGTCCCTGCAGGTCTGACTTTGACTCTGCTTCTTCCCAAGCTAGAGGAGCTAACCCACTTGACGTTTGCAGGAACAAGGCTTTTGGAAGGAGATGCAGTGTAGGCAGAGGGCATGGGTGAGTGGCAGGGTGCAGAGGACTTACTGGCCTGCTTGGCTTTCTCCGCATACGTGGTGGTTAGGTCTTCATCAACCGGGTGCTCCACTGGCCCCACCATGGGGATAAGGTGGCGTTCCGCTCGGATAGCCTTGGTGGCGTGGGGCAGGAGCATTGCCTCTGGAGAAGGCTCCCGTCCCTCCGTCAATGGCGGCCGCAACTGTCCCTCGCTCTCTGAGAACGGAGAGTCTGTGCGGCTGTCGGGCGGGCAGGCGATCTCCCTCCTGGCCACGCCGACGGAGCTGGCCGCCTCGGGTTCCCCCGGCGCAGCAGCCTCCGGCGTGCTCTCATAGCCGCTCTGTTCGGACAGGGACACCTCGTCCTGGGGCCCGTCCGCCTTGCTGCTGGTGCTGTCAGGTGGGGAACGCGGGCTTTTCTTGCGAGCCCGGCGCTGCTTCTCTTGGGCCACATTGTCAGCATCGCTGTCTGTCTCACCGTAGTAGGCCTCGCTGTCCGGCGGGGAGGTGAGGCTCTCCAGGTGCCTCTGTGATCTCCGTGATTGCAAGGGCTGTGCGGTGGCCGGGGCTGCTGCCGGTTCAGGGCTGAGGAGCTGTGCCGGGGGGCTGAGCGGGGACGGCGGGGAGAGCACTCGCTGCCCTGGGGAAGGGGAGCGCTGGAGCCATGGGCCGGTCTGGTCCCCACCGACTATCCTGTGGGGAGAAGGAAAAGCGGTGAGTGAGATCTGGTTGGTGGGGCTGAGCTGGAAGGAAACCCTGACATGCAAGAGAGGGGTGAGGACTGAGCTGGTGTTTGAGACATTTTTCAGGACGTAGAGACACCCGAAGTGCAGACACCAAGGCAGACTCATCTCTGAATCACAGAATCACAGAATCACAGCATGGAGGGGTTGGCAGGGACCTCTGTGGGTCACCCAGCCCAACCCTCTGCCAAAGCGGGGTCACCCAGAGCAGGCTGCACAGCACCGCATCCAGGCGGGGCTTGAATATCTCCAGAGAAGGAGACTCCACAACCTCCCTGGGCAGCCTATTCCATCAGCTACATGCTCTCATCCTGATTTTCTGCTTCACGACTCTTTGAAAACCAGCTGTTAAACACTTGAAAATCAGAGTGCCCTGAGAGCATAAAAATCTACTGATCCAGCTTAATCAGGTCCCCAGGCATTTCTCCTGGGGAGGTGAACTTCTGCAGAGCAAACATTCTCCAGGACAGTAGGACATAGCCCTGCAGCCCGCTGCTTGCCCGGGAGGGCCGGGTGCTGCCCCTGACGCTGGGACTGCACTGTGGAGCTCTGCCAGCCCTGCGGATCCCGGCATCCCCCACGCCGCTTTAGTTCAGAGCAGGCTCCAAACAAAGAATTCGGTGCTGTTTGCTTGCCTGACCTCTACGTGAGAGTAAGCAACAAATACTTAGGAGAGAAAGGCCCAAGTGTTTTTGGGGTGTAGGACTCTGCTGTCCTGTAGTAGGAATCCACCCTGGTGTGTGGCCTGCTTGCTGTGGGGCTGCTTCGCAAGCTAGCTACCGGCGCCTGGGTTGTGACGACCGCCATGCAGTCACGCCAGCCAGCCCAGTCCGTGGTGGCATTCGCCTTTGGCTTAGACACAGCAACTTCTAGCCATGAGTCAGCTGCAAGGGTGACTTGAGGAGGGGCAGGGCAGACTGGGGCAGTCAGCCCACTGGCGACTGCCCGAGGGTGGGAGAAGTGGCTGTGCTGATGGGACAAGAGCCAGCGCTGTCCGCCCTCTCCTCTAGAGTGAGTCTGGATTTCAATGGCAGTTTGACTCCAGACCACACAGATGGGGCAGGGAACTTCTTCCTTCCCTTGCCAGAGTCACCAGGGCTTGTTAGAGTTGTAAAGGAGCCCTAACAGTGTTGCTTCTATAAAGCTGTGGGATTTGTGACTTAGATCCCAATTTTAAACTGTTAAAAATTTATACTGATGTCAAATGCAAATCTTTGTGGAAGCTAAGGGTGGGACAACTTCTCTGACAGTTTATTTTTTTAATAGTATTTGCTATTATGAACTCTCAAGGGGGAGCAAACTCAAAGATCCCCAGGCAAAACTGTGCAGTCCTTCCTCATCTGTAAATACTCGACCAGGTAACTGAGAGGCATTATGGCTTGTAAGCTGGTTTCTCTTGTTCTGCACTGTCAGGTCACAGTCTCTTTCCCTCCCTCTCTTTCTCTCTCTCTCTTCACACCCATCCCACCCTGACAGAAATACACATATGACCTTGCGCAGCCCAGAGTCATCCGGCTACCTATCCTTTCTCAAGAGTACTGATGGGTGTTTGCTCTGGGAACGTAAATACAAAGTGGGAACGGAGATATGATCAGAAAGCAGTATCTGATGAGTTCTCCAGTACCCCAAGATGAAGCCAACTGGTTATGTTATTTCCAAACCATCCAATGCTGGTTCCCAGAGGGCTGCAAGAAGCCTGCCTTTGCTCTTTGCTAATTCAAAGTGTGCTGATTTTGGCCCACTGGAATTTGCCTGGGCACCTGTTGGCTGGAGATAGGCTCCGATGGGGTGAGATAAGGCCTTGGCAAAGGACCAGGAGCTATTCTGGACACCTTGTGCAGGGCTCACTCATCCCACTTAATCACAGCGAGGACATAGGGGGAGCACAGCAGAAGGAACCGGCGCTTTCCCTGAAGTCAAGGGGAAGATCCCAGATGCTCACGCTTTCCTTCTCTGAGCACTGCCCACCTCTGCCCCTGCTTTACGGGTGCCAGCAACCAGCGTGGCTCTCCCTCCCCGCTGCTGACCACGCTCTGTCTTCTCAGGGCTGTAGAAAATCACATCTCCCAGTCCCCTTCACCAGGGCCTTATTTCCTAAGGGTGACTTCTGTTTTGGCAGTGGTGTGGACCTTGCACAGCTCTGCTGCCTTCATCTTTATACGATTCATGTGCAGCTTGAGCCTCATCCAGCAGGCACTGAGGCACGGGGCTAGCTTAGCACAGGTAGAACCAGGAACGTTACTGGGACCATTTCCGTACTTAAATTTGAGCCTGGTCTCCAGTATTCTGCTGGACTAGAGACTGCCAGAGATACTTCTTCCTGTAGGAAGGGACTCCGCTACGTAATTCTGTGGAAGTCACTTCACACCTTATCGGACTACAATGGCCTGCTGTAGTAAATACTTGGGTAATCTTGTCTTGGCTCGATTAACCAATGTGTAGTCAAATCCGTTCCTGTGGAACAGTTATTTACCCAGAATGAGCTGGAGTCTCTGTTCATCACTGAGATGAACTGCGCTATGGCATCTGCTTGCTTGGAGCCTAAAATGCTGTTTCTTTGCAGCGTAGCCCTCACGCTGCAGGCATTTCATCAAGGAGCAGGGGCAGGGAGCTCTGGGGTCAGCTCAGCCCCAGGGCCAGGCACTCTGAAGAGCAGCACAGAGGCTGCAAAACTTTTGGATAGCCACGTGTTAGCCATGGGGAAAACCTCCTAGTACACAAAGGCTTCCTGCTAGGTGTGGGTAGCTGCTGCGCTGGATGAAGCTGCCCTGCTGCCTGCACTGTCACAGCACCGGCGCTTGGGAGCGGGTTACCTTTTCACGCGGATGTTGAGCGTGCCGTTGGAGGAATCGATGATCTGCATGGCAGTAGCATGGGAGAGGCCAGCACATGACTTCCCATTGATAGAGATTAGCACATCATTTTCCCACAGGCCTCCACGGCATGCTTTGCTTCTCTTTCGGATCTGGAAAAGCAGAAGAGAGAGGATATGGCTGAAGGGAAGAACAGCGGCTATTTAGTTCAGTTGTTTGTCTCCTGCTGGCCCTTCTAATGCTCTGTCCCTGACAGAATAAAATAAGGCCAAAGACTGCTGTGCCGCCAGGGTGGAGGACTGGTGCTCTGGAGTGAGCGCTGGCTGTGCCTTTCGGTCTCTGTATTCCTGTTAATATCAAGAGTCTCTCTGCTGAGCATAGGCCTGACCTGATCACTGACCCAATTCGAGTCCTTCAGTGCAGATGCAAGACTCAAGAACACCTACAGGCTCTTCTCCTCTCGTTCCCTAGGTTGCTTATGGAGTCTGTGTTTCAGAGAGCGAACAGGAACCCTTTCCAGACTATCCCTGTACATGGCTGTGTGTCCTGCTGTGGTTCCTTGGTATGATCCCCGGCACTCACACAGAGCCCCACAGGTACCATCCGTGGGGAAGCTGCCATCAGAAGAGATGGTGGCTCCGAGGCACTTCCTGCTGTCAAGCATTCCTGCTCTAATGGCTTTGGCCAGCGTATTTCTGGACATCTGCTTCAGGCTATACAGTGCCCTGTTACACGAGTGTGAACTCGGAGTAGATCTTCAGCCTTAACAGAAGGTGTGCAGGATATGCATCGCTGTATCTGAGAATGGAATCTGGGTCTCTAGTTCCTAGATCTGGCCTCTGATGGCTATCTTACACCAAGTGTTTCCTCTCCATTTTGTTCCATCATCCATCCGTTAAACTTCTTACCAAAACCCCCAACCCAGCCTAGCCTTTCTGTTAGGGCAAGCAAGCCAACCAAATGCCCCCTCAGCCCCAAACCACAGACCTCTCTCTTATAGGCAAGCAATGGGATAGTCTTGTAGGACAGGCTGGCACCCATAACGCACTCATTTTTCACATAAAAGAATAGCCAGGCAAAAACTCTGGGTCAGGATGAATCAGGCCCAAGGTAGTAATACGCTGGATTTGTAAATGCTGTTAGAATATTTCTTCAGATCTTGCAGCTAAGCGAGAGACAAACTGGTGCAGAGCTGTTTAACAGAGGGTGCAGTGAACAAACTGTGGCAGATCCCTGCAGGGAGGTGATACACAGCAGGGCACCTTCTCCCGCATCTTACAGCCTTGCTGCTCGACCAGCCAGCCTCAGCTATGAAGTCGCACAAGCTACTTTGCCTGTGCTCCCGTGGCAGCCCCAGGAAAGCAAGGTGGATGTGAGAGGATTACTGCCCTGCCATCGTTCTCGCAGGGGCGGGAGGGGAGCGGGAAAGGAGAGAGCTGGAGCCCCGAGGGGGTCCCATGGCATGGCTGGCTGGTCTCAGGTCGCAGGCCCTCTGCACCCGTGGGGTGAGCGCACACCCAGGGCTCAGCGCTGCTGGCTCGTGTTGAGCAGGCGAGAGCCGCTCTCCTCCCCGGTCAGCCTGTCATCAGGACAGGAGGTGCTGGGGACGGAGATGGAGAGAGGAGGGCGATGCTCTGAGCTGTTTGTGTGTTCACTGGCACTTTATCACTCTGTAGCCTCTCTGGCTTGAGCCCAGATTTTGCCTGCATGCTTAAAATAGGGACTGGCTCATCCCAGCTGCCACATCCATCAGCCCCTGTCATTTTAGTCCTTTATCTCCCTCCTTGTTAATACAAGCCTGGAATGAGGACGTGTGGGTCTGTAATGAACTGCTGCTGAAGAACCACTTTTCTGCTGTTGCGGTACAAATGCTGCTTCCTGATGCTCCCTCAAGGTGCAGCTGTTAAGTGGGAAGAGACAGCAGACGCATTTCCCAGTGCTGCCCACCGACACAGCAGCTAATGTAGAGTTAGGAAGTTCAAGAGAGATTAGGAGGAGGGTGTCCTTCTGGTATTCCCCAGAAGGCCAACTGCTGCTCCATGGCCAAGTGCTTGGTGCTCAGCACTCTATGGGAACACACTTGCTGAGTATCTCTCCCAATTATGGAGCAAGGGGACTGGAGGTTAAAGGCTGTCAGCAGGTGCTCAGAGCATTCCTCACATTCCATCGTACTCCTCCGTGCTCACTGAAACCAACTGGATGTGGGCTGGTGACCACCCGGAGCAGAGCCTGTAAGCTTCCTGCAATCCTCTTGGTCCCGCAGCGCTGCCGGGCTTTGCAGGCACGTGTTTGGGATTCCCAGGCAGGGCGGGTCAGGCTGCGCTCAACCCCACCTGCTGCTGCTTTAGATCAGAGTGGGCTGGTGGGATGCAAGGTACCCCACGGGGCTGAGCAATGTGAGCAGGCAATGCGCTTCTCTGGTTGGTAACGATGCTGGCTCTGGCTTGGTCTGTGCTCAGATAAGGCCTGCGCTCCACAGCAGCTATGGTTACTTCGGTGCTATTGCAGGAGCCTGCAAACTAGCTCTGTAATCCAGGAGGGGACTTCTCCTTGTCCCCATTCCTCTTTGGAAAAACAGGACCAGGTCTCTTCCAGCACAGGGAGAGACCTACAGAGTCCAAAAATAGCACATGAATGTTCCTGGCTGTCAGTCTCCCACAGGTTTATAAACCTCTCCCTAGAAGTTTATCAGTCTGCTTCCCAGGGGCAGAGGGAAACAAACTGTTCACAGCTTCATTTTAATGACAAACCCCTGCCCCACTGCATTTGCCAGGGAGGAAAGCAAAAGGGTTAAAGGCAGAAGAGGATTGTGCAGGGAGAGAAAGGAGAAAAGCATGTCACACAGAAAGGACAGCACTTAATCCACAGCCATGACAGGAGGCTGGAGAGCCGCTGGACGGAGCCCAGCACAAGCCTGCCGGGTTTATAGGACTGCCCGCACGGTGCTGTGGAGACCTTTAACGACGACCCACGGCCGGCCCGTCTTCGAGGCCGCAGGCCAGGGCGGCTGCTCAGCCTTGAAGGTCGGGCTACCCTCGGGCGCAGCCACTCGCTCCCCATGCCCAAAAATGCCCTCTCCCGGGCACGCAGCGAGCACACGAAGCGTCGCTAGCAGGGAGCCTCTGCGTGGGCTGCAGACGGGCTGGAAGGTGTCACCCAGCAGCTGTGCTGAAGAGATGGGAAAGTATGGGAAAAGTGGCGTTTCAAAGAGAAATCCTCCCTGCTTCCCGTAGCAGATCCCTGGAGAGCTTTCTTGTGGGAGCGGGAGGCAGTGCTGAGGGACCCCGACAAGCGGCCAGGGGCAGCCCCGGGCCTGGCCCTGGGGGATTGCGCTGTCTGATCTCCCAGCAGATACTGCGAGGGCTGAGCCCTCCTTTTTGGTGGGGAATCCCACAAATTCTCTGAGCTAGCTGCCTGTTGCACTTTCGGCTCCGCACCTCAGTGGGCACGCTCCCCTGTGACACACCTTGGCTCGCGTGTCCTGTTCAGATTTCAGCTGGGTTTAGGGAATCCCAGTTTCAGGGCCTTACTGATTTACGCTACTGGAAATACAAATCAGTGTGGGCAACTGGAACTATAATGTAATGAAACACATTTAGTCAGAAGATTGTCCATCTTGCTGCCCTCTCAGCAGGACTGCTGTGGTGACAAAAGAGCTCTTGCCGAAGAGGTCTGGGTGTCTGCAGCACCCAGGGACACACACATACATGTGCATGTTTTCCTTCATTACTTGGCCCTCTTCCTCTCATCGATCATGTTGAATCAGGAGGGAAAGGACAGAGGCAGCTGAGGGGAAAAGGAAAAGGGTGAAGGCAACAAATGAGGAGGAGAGGAAGAAGAAAAGGTTGTGGAGGGAAGGCCAGCACTAGGAGAGGCCAGGAAGCCCAGGCCTGGGATCAGGCTTTAACAGTACAGTACAAGGTTCCTTGTACAGCCCTGGGGAGACAAAAGGACGTGCTGATTATTGGACGTGTGGCGGGGGAATGCAGCCTAGCTTTTGGGAACAGAATGCAGGAGAGGAGGGGGTCAGATGCGACTTGGCAGCATCTGTCCTTCAGTAGGGTCTATATTTAGATAGTGGTATGTGGGGGGTGAACACACGCTGGGATGCTAAGAATAGAGTAGTCCTGATAGTAACTCAGTGGCTTCACATCTTGCCTGAGTACAGCCCAGAGAACCTGTTGGGAAACTTTGCAACCACCCTCCCTGCTGGCCAGCACCGCTTCTTTGTAAGAAAGGAAATATGCTGTGGGTAATCAGAATTGGCTTGCCTTTCAGGAACAAGCTGTAACAGGTTCCTGCTGTCTTCCCCCTCGCCTCCCCAAGGCACTTCCCACCTCCTCTCATCAGAAGAGCTCAGTCTATAAGGTAGGAAGACAAATTACATTATCAGTCTTTCCCTAGTCTCCTAACATCTTTCCAGCAGCAACCTAGCAAACTCAGCCCAAGTCAGAGTTGTGTATCGAATACACTTCATCTTCCCATCCACTGCCCCTTCCACTCACTGACTGCATCTCTCATCTCACAGCTGCCCCCCTTCTGGGGTCCAGCACTCCATGGCAACCTGGCAGTGTTCAAATTTCATTCCCAGCCTTAGGGAAATGTAGTCCTGTCACAGGGTTCACATGGAGAGGTAAGAACCACCTTGTCATATAAAGCAGTATAAAGCATTACCAAAAGGGAATGAACTGGAGCAGGAGCCAACCAGCATTTGGGTCTTCTCCTCGCAGAACTTCCCGCTCAGGCAAACCACAAATGCAGTAGTTGCTAGATGCAAGAGCAGAAACAAGCACCCTCCATCTCTTCTTCTTTCTGAACATCTGTGTTGACATCATTGTGGTTATTGGAACAGTTTGTTTTCCTCCAAGGCTAGGGCCTAATCTTTACTTGTGCAAGGAAGGATACCCCTGTGGTAAAGCACTACAGTGGGATTCAGGAGACCTGGGCGATTTTGTGTGACTGTGGAGAAAACACTCAAACTGTGAGCCATAAATGACAGGAGCCTGGAAATCAGGATGTTTTTCAACAGTGTTTTGCTCTGGCTCTTAAATTTTCTTTGTCTCGGCTGCCCACCTGAACACAGAGATTTAGTAAGATACTTTTTCTATTCCTTGTCTATTAAGTGTGTGAATAACATCACGTCTTCATGGAAGTGCTATTTGACAGGAGAGTATTTACTCTAACCCATTATAATTACACTGACCATGACAATTACTTCTCTATTTAGTTCCAATAACTTCCTGATCGAGCACCGTATTCCTGTTTAAGAGGTGCCACTGGATGACTTGTCTCTTGGTAAAGTAGTCTCTGCAGCCCTACTTCACAGGTTCATCCACAGTGAAGCTTAATTACGGAGTCTTCCTATCGAGAAAGAAGGGAGAGAACACACGCTTTCTGGGATGAACACAGCAAGGGAGGGTGGTGAAAGAAGGCATCTTGAGTAGCAGGACAGTCGTGGGTGGCTTCTGGGCAAGGGGTTTAGAGATGAAACTTGGTAGCGGCAGAGGATGCTGGTGCTGGCCAGTCGATAAAGCATGTACAAGACTACTGTAATACGTTACCACCTAGAGTGTACTGGTGAGGGGCATATTGCTATCCCAGTGTGGGAAACAGAGAGCAACCTCTTCAGTGCACTACACTCAATTCTGATTTGTACCAGGGCATACAAGCTGATAAAAAACAAATGCAAGAAATCAGGGGTTGTAAGTTTTCTCTCTCTGTTGAAACCAAGTGCCTTAAAAAGAGTATTTTGTCATGATAATATAAGTCAGGGAAGAGAAGAACAACCCTAAACAGTCCACCTTCTTTGTCTAAGCAAAACGTTTAGCACAGAGCTCATTGCTGGGAACAAGCATCTAGCCAGACTTGGCTGCAGGTAGATAAAAAGAAGCTTTATCTCCATGGCCTTTTGTTACTTGATAGGAGAAAAGTAAGCAAACTGTAATAGCAATGAGAAGGAATAATGCCACATGTACTAGAATTGATACCAACTTGATAAGCCTTTTACTCTCAGCAGAGTGAACAGCAGGATATCAAGGGGTTTTGTATGAAGAAAGGATTCCGAAGGAACAGATATGTTTGTCAAAAAGCAAGAGTCCCAGTGACCACATCTAGCTGCTGGGACAAAAGCAATTTAAAGTTCAGAAGAACCACACTTGTACACGTCCCGTGAATGTCCTTTTCTAGAGGTTCAGCCCTGCTCCTTTTGACATAAAAGGTTTTAGGATCAGAATCATAAGCAAATCTCGCCACCAAAATGTCTCTTTTTGAGGGACAGGCACTGAACTGGGACAGAAGGAGTGAGAGAGCCTTGAACACAGGACAGAGTCACCCAGAAACATGGCTTCAGTCCTCCAGAACAGGCTGTTCTCAGCTGTAGCACTGCGTGCTGGTACTGTGCTCTAAAGGGCAGTAAGGGTTTGCGAGCTCTGAATATAACCCTTGCTCAGAACAGAGGACTCTTTTCATCTGCTACCAATTGTTGAACAGCAGCAGGCTTAAGTATAAAATGCTTCCACAGTATTTATGCTGAGAGCACACAAACCAGAAGAAGACATACCTCCTGCTGTTTTGACAGAATGAGGATATGATCCAAGACAAAAATTCACTTATGCTTGCAAAAAGTTATTGCACACAGCATTCATCACATTTGCAAGTGTGGGTTACTGTACCAGAACACAGCACTCGCTAACCCTAAGAGAGCCTCTCAGCAATGCTCTGAGGAGGACCAGCACCACTGTCCTGCGGTAGCAAGGACAGGATCAGCCACAGGTACAGATCAGAGTACCCCATTCACCCGAAGGATTCCATGGGAACCTTGGTACAGAGACCTTCCCGTGCCTTGTGGCGTCTTTGTAGGCATCTTGTAGGCATGAGGGTACAGGAAAAAAAGGGCTCAGCCTTCACAGATGTATTCAGTAGTTCTAGCAAGTAGCAAGTAGCAGGCTGAATAACGCCAGCGAGTGAACCTGGGCTCTGGACCGTAATTGCCTGCAGCATTGAACTGTTGAAATGATGCTTGGCATGTCTTTGGCTCAGGCCAGCTAATGCTCTCCAGAACAATTCCCAGGTGCAGCCTGGGAGCTAGAAGAGACCATTCCCTGGGCCATTGCCTGTGGGCAGCTTGCATGTGGCCATCTTGTTTGGGAGAATAGAAGACGTTAATTGCTGGGCTTCGTTCCACTCTGTAGCAGCTGGCCTCAGTGCCAGAGAGTAGTCTCAGGTACATTTAATGCACCGGGTATAGATGTAGCTTGTATGGTTTCACTGCAACTGCAGATAGTCATCTGTCAAGAGATTCTTCCAGGACTCCTGCCTGCTAGTGCGCAAATAGGATGTAAAGACAAAACTGCCCAGACTCTTCACCTCTGCAAGGAGGAGAGGGAAAGCTTCTCTAGCAGTGTCCTTCAAACAGAAATCTGAGACAACTTGTGGAAGCAAAAAGTGTGGGGCAGCACAGCTGTGGTCACGCAGCAGAGGAGAAGCCATGCAGGACAGTAACGTGTGAAAGACCGGGACCTAACATCCCACTTTGTCATAGCTGTGATTGCCTCATGTCCTTTGGAGGGAAGGTGGGAAGTGAAAAAAAGAGTAAACACAGAGTGAAGTGGCTTGGGCAATGAGAAGGGAATAGTTTAACAAATGGTTAAAGATTATCTGAGAGTAAGCATAGAGTATAAATCAAGATTCTAGTAGTTAGAGGGAATGGCATAGCCACCGACGCAGTCCATCCACACAGTCTGCTCGCTCTGCTTGTTTCAGGAGGGAGTTCCTGCGTGAGGCTGCTTCCCTAGGAGGTAACTCCAAGCCTCAGTGAGGCACAAGGAGCTGTGAGCCAGATCATTAGCCGATACAATCAGCAATGGTGGTTTGCAGCCGTGATAATATGGTTTTCTGTTTAGGCCACCTTCTTATCGTTGTCCTGGAGGTCCTATCACCCCATCTCTTTACTCTGAGGGCGGTGAGGCCCTGGCCCAGGTTGCCCAGAGAAGCTGTGGCTGCCCCTCCCTGGCAGTGTTCAAGGCCAGGTTGGACGGGGCTTGGAGCACCCTGGTCTGGTGGAAGGGGTCCCTGCCCATGGCAGGGGGGCTGGAAGCAGATGAGCTTTAAGGTCCCTTCCAACCCAGACTGTTCTGTGATTCTATGATCTCTGCTGGGAAGGAAGGGTAGAGCTCCCCTTCCACGCTCTGCACCTTGCTTACTGCTGTCCCAGCGCTGTGCAGAGCTTGCAGCTTCTTAACCGACAGCAGCCCTGGAACCCCCGCATTCTTCCGGCACGCGGTGACTGCCGGGCCCAGCTGCTCCTCAGAAAGTTCCACCGGCGCCGCAGCCTGTGCTCCCTTGCTGTCAGCCAAGGCTTGCACCTGCTGAAGCACTGACAGGCCATAAAACATGTCCAGGAGCACTCCCAAAGCTGCTTGAGGCGCTCCTTCCACAGTGCTGGCAGACATACCCGGCTCTTCAAAACCAGCACTAGTGAGTGCTACAGACTAGGCTGCCAGCAGTGCTTTTTTAGGTGTGACACTAAACATTTATGAAAACAGATAAAGAACAGCCTGCCCACCGTTCCCTGTGAGGGGGAGAGGAAGAGATGGTGCTTGCAGATCTGGAAGCCATCAGACCTACGTGGGTTAGAGCTGGCAGCCTCCAGTAGGAATAATGTCACAGGAGCAGAGGGCAGAGCAGCCAGGCTGTGGGTCACAGGGACCAGCGGCACGGCATAAAGGCAGCAAGGGCATCTGGCAGAGGAGACAGCAGAAAGACTGAAGTGTCAGCAGAGGAACATACAGGAGAAAGTGGAGAGAAGTGAGAAGGAGGTTGTGATGAACTGCTCTTAAACCAAGAACAATTCTTCATTTTAGAAGTGACACAATTCTGTGTCACTGCTTCCCCTAACAGTTCACGCCATTGCTGCAGAGTGTTTGTACAGAACAGGGAGCTGGAAGGAGCCTCCTCAGTTATCAGGGCAAATCCCCCATTTCTTCAGATGCCAAATTGTTAACTCCAGTTCATAAACTGATGACAAAAGGTTTTCAGTTCTTTTTCTAGATTGGAGAGTTGTCGCTGAACCTCCCTGGTTAGTCGTTTTGTTCACATGTGGTTGACGACAGTGCTGTCCGATATTTGAACAGTGCTCACAGTATTTGCCCAACATCTGTTTGTAGACAGCAGTCATGTCTTTCACCCTTTTGCTAGGTGAAAGAAGCCTTGTCTCCTCCCCTCCTTTTCTATAGCTGCTCTACCTTCGATTAATTTTTCCCGAAAGTGGCTGGCTCCATAGGTGTGATATTTCCAGTGAAATCCCACTCGTGCATTAGACAGTAACATCAGTGCTTTCCTAGCTCAGTTAGATATGGCTGCCTGAGGCTCATTTGTTTATGTTTGCCTTTTTTTCAGAGATGCATCATTTTGGTGACTCCTTATCCTCTTGATAATGATCCTCTCCACTGATACCCGCAGTTCTCCTCTACTATCAGTACCAGCTGGAAAGCCTCGAGTTTTCACTTATTTCTTCAGTATTACTGGTGCACCAGACTGTGCCGGAGGTACAAGTGCCTTCCTTGCTTTTTACAGTAAGTAACTGGGTTTCCCTCTCATGGAATAAATCTTGTCTTGTAGCAGGATTGCTAAGGCAGCTTTGCACGCACTTGCACCAGCTTAAAGCTGGCCTGTTCATCTTTGTAAAAATTATTTCCCTAATATAGTTCCAAGTTATGTTTCTACTTTGGTTGACTATGGGCTTAGTGCTTATGTCCTATCTTACGAATTTTCTCAGACTAGCTGTTTTACATTTTGTTTAGTTTCAAGTGCATGTGATGCACATATCCTTATTGCAAAGAACTCCTCTGGGAACCTGATGGTATTGTTCACCCTTACTCTCTTTTCAGAATGGGTGAACCTTCTCATCACCTATAGCTTCTCCTTGCAAGGAATGCTGTACATGTCAGCACCACGTACTTTTCCCCTAGCCTTTCTAAAATGAAAATCAAGCCATCTATGGATTCTTCTTGTTCCTTGCTTTTATGCCTGATGACTGTTTCTAGCCAAAGATTTGTTGTGTTGTGTTGCCGTGTGCACCACAGCTACTGAGCTATACCACATCAGCTTTATTTGGTAAGGGGGAGCGTAAAAACCCACTATACCTGCTTCACTAGGTATGAGTTAAAAGATTCATTAGCAATCACAGTAAGCTGAATATGAATGCACAGTAGTTTAACTGATTTTACTTAAAAGGACATTGCTGTAACTAAGAACAAAACGGAGATTTTCCTTTCCCTTTTGGGTTCTTTACTCTTTATGTTCCCCTTTACTTTTTTCTCTGGTTCTCCATATTCCAATCCTTCCTAATTTCTGCAGAATTATTCATGTCCTCTGTTGATGTTTGATCCTGCTGTGTATCTGCCTGCTGAGCATATCAATGTCTGCTGTTCTTTCAGCTTACTCATTACTGAGTTGATATTTTAATACAACCCTAAATAAAAATGATCTATTCTTTCTCATTGAGGGCTCCCCAGACACTAATAAATTTTCTTTTGCTTCTTCTTTTGTCTCACCCTCCACTCTTACAGTATCTGCTTTTATGAGACTGAATTTTTATGGTACCCCTTTCATACACACATCAGGATGGTATCTTTCATATACACAGCAGACATTTTTAGCATGCAGAGACTGCAAATGATTGTTTGGGTGGAATAAAATAGTATGTGCTCTTGTAGGCCAGTTTAAGACGAAGAGAATAGACATTTGCAGTTACAGATCTGGAACCATATAGTCAGTTGGCATTAATACTAGCATTTCAGTCTTGCTTATGTTATTTAAATTTGAGCTTTTTGCTCAGTATCCACTGGGCACCGCTGGAAGAAGCAATGTGTGTTTCCTTGATCCTGAGGCAGGCAGAGCTGGTTTGGTCCCTACACTTACTTGAATACCAGGTCAGTTATGGATGACCCAAGAGGCTGTCCATAAGGTCTGTAGTTCCACCATCTTGCTGTAGTCGTGTCCTTGCAGCCATAACCCACAGAAGCTCTGTGGCAGCTGGATCCAGCACGTGAAGATCCAGCTGCTTTGCTACCCCTTTGTGTTGGCTGGACTGAGGTTTAGAGTTGAACCCTTGCTCCGTTGAAGGGTTTGAACGACAGTTACGCATTCTTTCAGCCTGCAGAAAAATGGGTTCACGCCCCACTTCCAACATGTTCATTTACTTTATTTAGTTGTGGCCAGTTGAATAATTTGCGCTAGGAAGGACGGTTTAAAATGCATATGTTCACTGTACATTCTGACTCAGCTGCAACTTAAAAAAAGCCAGTAATTTAAGCCATAGTTGTGAAAAACCCAGTAGAGGCCCACCAATCTTTTTGAAGAGGATAGAGAATAACGCTGAGAACATTCTAATGTCATTAAATACCATCTTGTCTCAAAAAAAAAAGAAAAAGAAAAAAAGGCATACAGCAGACCCAAAGAATTTTCAGGAAACCAAAAAAAAGGATACCAAGAACAGCAGTTAGTGGTGGATTTTTACCATAATCTCCATATAGAGAAAGACTAAAAAGATGATGATGATGTAAACTTCAGAAAGAAGAAAGGCAAGAAGACCTGTGGCTATGTAAATTGATCATGTAAGATGATGAATTATGCAGGGCTTTGTCATATAACAAGAGTGACTCAAGCAGTTTGTGCAACATTTAGTCTCTGGAATGCCTGGCTGCTTGATGTTATCGACTCTTCATTAGGAAACCATGTAAGATTTAGGCAAACAAATAAAGCACTAGCTGTTCACAAATAATTATCTGGTTATGTGTAGGGTAAACCATCAGGACTGTCAGTTCTTATGTACTTCATAGGGCATGCTGATAACCAGCTGGGGTGAAAGAATTTCCCTCCTCATTGCATGACTAGAATTAATACTGTATTATACTATACTATTACTAATATATATTATAATACTATATACTATTATTAGACGCATTGGTGAAGTTTCCAGCTTCCTCTGAAACACTTGCAGGAAACACAGAGGAAAGAGGAAGGGGGAGATGGAGTGACCATTAACCTAGTTGGTCTAGCAATTCCAGCTACATATATATATAGTTATCTCTATATAACTACAGTGCATGTCATTCACATGTAACTTTTTTGTTATACTTGATTCACTTCCACTTACTAGGCCCAAATCAGCTTTTTACTGCTCTTTTTAATCCAGAAAGGTATATAGAAACAATGTGTCTTGGCATCCAAGGGGAAGCATCTTTCCTTAGAGTTACTGCTATGACTTTGCTAGTCTAGAGATTGTAATTGCCTGAAATGACAGCACTGGACTCGCCTGAGACCCCAGCTGTAGCCACTCGGTCATCTCCTGGCACCTATCGGATATTCATGCCTGTATCTTCTATCACGTTTTCTCTGGATTCATTCATGTTCCTGTTCTGTCCTTCCCCATTCTGTCCAAAGAGGTTTTGCTGTAAGAGCCAAAGCGCGAATATTTCTGATCTGCTAAGCCAAAGTTTTCTTGGTCTCATATGAACTTTCTCCCCAAGAGTCCTTTCTTTGACAGCAGTCAGCTTACTAATAGACCCTCCCATTTATCTAATCTGTCTTTCCATACACACACAACACATTCTTCACCATACTAATGACCATTGTGTTGTTATTTGACCTTGCCTCTGCTAGGCAGGCTCAATCTCAGCGACACCTCCTCCTGACCACACTTCCCAGTGCTGCCCAGTGGCACTGAACTCCTGGCTGGAGGCCGAACAGAACGAAGTGCTCATCCACGTGAGTCCCAGCTCTAACAAACCAACAGCCAAACAGACAATACTGCCCCGTTTCTCTATGCTATATCATATGGCCACAATCCCTGGTTAGGCTTCTTCAGTGATGGGACCATTCCCATCTTTGGCTCCTGAAATATCCAGACGGACAGTGCTAATGATGTTAAAAGCTTTGGAATACGCTTTGGAGACAGCATTCTGGCTCAGACTTCACCCTGCTGATGTCAAGAGCAGAATCCTCACTGAAGAAGAATGAAGAGTTGATCTTTCAGCTCAAGAACCAAAACCTGAGATTCAAACTTCTACTCTTTGCATAGTAAGAGGAGGACAATTAGGTTACTCCATGGCTCCGGGGGTTTATTCTCTTCTAAGCAGTTTACATTCAGATATTATCTTACTGGGTTCCCAGTGAGGATCTGTAAATTCTTTCTTTGGAGACTGTTTAAACAGTGTTGCCCTTCAGACAGTGCGTATGGTCACCTGGATGCCATTACAATCTGGACAGTAATAGCCCCACATGATCATTACAAAATCAAAGTCCTGCTTGAAGAATGATGTATACTTTGAGCCTCAAATGGATTTGTATGAATTATGTTTTCCATAATTATTTTTCCTATTTTTAAAGTATTTTCTGTATTGCAATATCCAAGTATTGTAAAGTGTATCTATATTTGTATTGCTAGACGTAAGGTATGACACCCAGTTCTGGGTGAGAGCTACTTCTCGTTAATACCTTTCTGGAAGTGCTGCTAATCCCTGAGCAATATTCCAGTCACCTTCAAGTGCAACTCAGCCCGGGTAATGGCTAGTTCATGCCGCTGTTCAGTCCTGAGTAATATTTGTAAGACACTCGGTATCTCCTCCCTCTTCAGTCCCAGTTTCTTGTCTATTAGGGGAAAAACGGGTCAAAATAATCCTAGACCCTACACAGTTCATGTGGCCACTGAAAATCCCATTTTCCTGACAACCACTGATGCCAGATACCTGTTTCAAGGATATTGATTCTTTCTCTTCAGCACCTGAAGCTCTATGAGTATGCGCAGAAGTTGTTCGCCTGGAGAAATATCGTGTTTCTCCATATAAGAAACATCCACTTCAGGGCCAAGCGATGGGATTCCAAGCCCTTTGGCAGAAGTTACAAACCAACACTCCTTGACTTGGGGTGAGCCAAACGACACAGAACATTTAATCATAAAATTCTCTGTCGGAGGCACAGACTGCTTAAGGAAACAGAAGGAGCTGGGCACAGCATTTTTTCATTCCTGCTGCTGGGTGCCTTCCAGCGAGACCTCCCAAGATATCATTGTGTCAAGGCTAATGCAGCTGTCACGAGCCCAGTAAACAGGGGACTTCTTTTCCCAATTTTTAAGCTGCTCAGTAGTCTTTATGAAAAGAGAACAGTCACACCTGTTTATCAAAAGCAGTGCAACTCACGGTTCATTATTCCTTTTTTATTCCTTTTTTATTATTTCCTCCCATCCAATCAACTGCTTTTCTTTAATTCTTGAAACGGAACCAATATTTGCTGCTTAGTGCATCAAAAATACTCACTTCAGACAGTATTAAGAAAGTTTCACCAACAGAAGGGACCCTAAGGAACATGCATCTCTTTTGAAAGCTGGAATATAGTAACGAAGTGTTAGGGACAGTCGAACTGATATACAAATACGGCTTTTGTTGCTTTGGTTGCAATTATTGTTTCCTTAATTGGATGTCTTACAGCAGTACTGAACCTTCCACACCTGAGCTGTTCTCCCTGCACTGTCACTGTGGTTGTATCTCTGCTGACAGCCGGGGAGCGTTGTACGGTTTATGAGGTGCCCGAGAGTACAGACCCGTGAGACACCTGACGCTGTTTCTACCTCGACAGCATCCATTTCAGGACCCGCATCCCACCCCAGGCCCTGCCGGACGGTTCCTGACCTTTAAGATGTGCTGCCACGGCAAGGAGTCCCCGCATTCCTTAAGGGCAGTGAGAGATGCCTGGCTCAGCAGGGGTATCGGAGTTCAGTTGGAACAACTCTGCCCTCACGGTTCGCATCTCGAGGTCCTACCTTTGACACTTGAAGGGGTCTTTTCTGCTCTGAACCCCCCTGCAGGCGGAAGCCCCAGGGGGCACCTCCAGACAGGGTGATGAGCATTTCTTCTTCAGCTCCCATGATTGCTGCGCTTCGGATACTTTGTCTTCCCACCTCCAAAACAGACTCCAGTTCTTAGCAGGCGGTATTTTCCACTCCCATCTTCACAATTCACGCCACAATTCCCCGGTCCCCCCAAAAGGCCCTCTGCCCACTTTCTCCTTCAGGTTCACACAGACACAAGAGGAGAGTTGAGACTGTCAAGCCCAGCCTTCCCTGCTCTGCTGGACTCTCAGCTGCTGCTCTGCCTGTGATTAGACATTTGATTCTGCTCTTGGGAAGAGGCCAGAGTTGTCCCACACACGTGTCGTGTCAATCTCACCCTCTGCGCCCCCCCCAACGCCACGGATCTCTCACCGGAGCGTGGCTGAAAATAGCACACCTCCTGTCTCTCAGAGCTTTGTCGGACACTCTTCAAGCTGGAAGCATTTCAGTAAAAATTTCATTTCCACTTCCCATTCCAGATGCAAACCCTGCAGTCACCCAGCACTTGGGGTTCGTTAGGATGAGCTTCAGGCAAGGACATGATGCAGGCACAAACTGGTACAAGATCAGGTGACAGCACCCGACCCTGGGACACGGGACCAAACCAGCATGCAGGCAGCGTGATCTCCACCCGCGTCTGCTCTGTGCAGTGCGGGAGCACCGTCCGTCTGCCCTGAAACCCACGGGCAGGCTGCCGACACGACGCGCTCCCGCTGCAGCCCGCTGCTCCCCGACATCCCCAACAGCCACCCCTCACGTGAGACCCTGGGACCAGAATAGCCACGATTAGCGACGCAGATGGGATTGAAGCAGTCCTCTGCGGGGCACCGTGTACGTAGAGCCCCCGACGGCCAGGAGAGCGGTTTCGCACCCAGGGCCTTCGCCACCTCCTTGTCAGCACCACGGCAGACGAGTCCTCCTCGCCATCCCCAGCCACCTCGATGCCTGGGGGAAATAAAATCCACGTTCCCCCTTTTGCTACAGGGCTTGAAATGTGTTTTTTGGTTACAATCCTGAGGACAAACTTACGTCTTCCTTACTCTGCATGTGCTTGTCTCTCAGTGACTAACCGCTGTCTGACAGCCTCGGCGGTGCCGTTGGACGGAAACACCCGGAGGAGGCAGCCGTGCTGCCACGCCGTTGCTTGCCCGCCCGCTCTGTGTGCTTGGATACGCACATCACCGGTTGCAGTGCCACGGCACGGGGCCGGCGGGCGCACGCCTGCGCCACAGGAACACGCGGTGCCTGGCGCGTCGGCGCAGAGCTGGCCCTGGGCGCTCCGTGTCGCGACCCTGCGGGACATGCAGCCATAGAACTGGCTGCAGGTGCTTTGTGTCACAACACTTCGGGACATGCAGATGCAGAACTGGCCCCGGGCGCTCCGTGTCACAACCCTGCAGGACACGTGGCCATAGAACCAGCCCTGGGCGCTCCATGTTGCGACTTTGTGGGACACGTGGCCATAGAACTGGCTGCAGGCACTCTGTGTTGTGACCCTTCAGGGCATGCGGCCATAGAACCTGTCCCAGGCGCTCCATGTCGCGACCCTGCAGGACACGCGGCCATAGCACTGGTCCTGGGTGCTCCGTGTCGCGACCCTGTGGGACAAACGGTGGCAGAACCAGCCCCGGGCGCTCCGTGTCATGACCCTGTGGGACATGCGGCCGCAGAATTGGCCCTGGGTGCTCCATGTTGCAACCCTGTGGGACACATCGCCATAGAACCGGCCCAATGTGCTCCATGTCATGACTCTGTGGGACACACAGCCACAGAACTGGCTGCGGGCAGTCCATATCGTGACCCCGCAGGACACGCGGCCATAGAACTGGCCCTGGAGCTCCATGTCGTGACCCTTTGGGACACACTGCCATAGAACCGGCCCCATGTGCTCCGTGTCGCGACCCTGTGGGACACACGGCCGCAGAATTGGCCCCGGGTGCTGTGTCACAACCCTGCAGGACACACGGCTATAGAACCAGCCGCATGCAGTCCATATCATGACACTGTGGGACACACGGCCATAGATCTGGCCGCGGGCAGTCCATATCGCGACCCTGTGGGACACACGGCCATAGAACGGGCTGTGGGCAGTCCTTATCGCGACCCGGCGGGACATGCGGCCATAGAACTGGCCCCAGGCGCTCCGTGTCGCGACCCTACGGGACACACGGCCATACGACCAGCCGCGGGCAGTCCATGTCGCGACCCTGGGGGACACACGATGGCAGAACCAGCTCCGTGTCGCGACCCTGCGGGACACACGCGGCTGAGCCGTGCATGGCCGTACCCTAACCGCTGTCCCCGCGTATCGCCGGTCTGACGACGTCGTGCCGTGACGTCAGCGCCCCGCGCCTCACCGCGCCTGCGCCGCATCCGGGTCCCGGCGGGCGGGGCGCGGCGGCGGCCGGGGGTTGGCGGGGAGCGCGGACG
>Ga0065711_1030746_pt1 | contig 31556 bp, 15 predicted proteins | sample Hoacrofraction12_FD_59098 | JGI IMG/M metagenome (GOLD analysis project Ga0065711, IMG submission 59098) | Hoatzin crop microbial communities from Cojedes, Venezuela - Epithelial fraction 12 v2 (version 2) | ecosystem: Host-associated > Birds > Digestive system > Esophagus > Crop | place... | reverse complement strand
CTCTCCCTTCGTCTACCCAGCCAGTCATGTCATCGTAGAAAGCTATCAGATTGGTCAGGCATGATTTCCCCTTGGTGAATCCATGCTGACTACTCCTGATAACCTTCTTTCCAAGGAGGAATCCCATCTTACAATTTTAAATAAGGAGCGTGGTTTAAACCTGTAATGTTACAAGTCTGCCCAGTGAGTGTGGCTTATATTCTTGTGTCGTCAAGAGAAATATTTATCCATATACGTATAACAACACATTGGAATTACAGAAAATTTGATGCCCTAGACAATTCTGTAAAAACTACCTGTCTCATCAGTTCACTTCTGTGAAACTACAGTTCTTTGTAAATTTTAGTACTTTGTTTTAATGCTGTAGCCCAGGGTAAGCCTGCAGCCCAGCGCAGCCAAATGTTGTTTTCATTTAGAACAATACCAGTTAGGCCTATGACTTCAGTTAATAGATATAGATATTGGCTAGTACTGGGCCAAGAATGGATAACTGCAGAAACTGTTAGAAATTCTCCCAGCAGATGATTTCCTATGTACAATTACTTTTTAAGACCGATCACTCTATATTACAGATATCTGCTATTTAACATGATCAGGAGGGAAAAAGAAATGCACTTACTTGAAGCTGTAAAACATACATCCTTGCTGATCCACACCAATGGGGACTGTATGCCATTCTACTCCAGCTATCCTGTGATTCAGAGCTGAAAAAAATAGCAAATACATAATCTTTAACATGAATCTAGAAGTTGTATTTACCGTGTTTATTTTCAACTATTGATCTCTTGCCTATTTATGGAGCTGGGACTGCAAGACTGCAGAAATACTTCCCAAGGAGCCAAATCATTGTCAACAGAATTAGGAGGAAAAGATCTTTTTCTTATTGTAACAAAACAAAACAAAACATAAAAAAAGAGAAAGAAAATAAAATGCCAAAAGCTTTTTGCCTTTCTTTTTGCCCCCCTCAGTGGCTAGAATTCTTTTAGCCACTTTGGTTTGGAAACCTTTTCTTCCTCATTAATTTGCCTCTGTAGATTTTTCACTGCTGGCAATTAGCAAGCAGAGGAAATCCTGCTGAGGAGAGCGAGTTAAAAGGGGACTTAAGAATGACTCTGCCTGGGAAACAAGCAGTGAATCTGGAGCAGCAGACTTCCAAATCTCAAACACACACATTACAGAGATGAACAGCCAGAGCAACCTCTCTTCTTAATTCCTTTATCTGGGTCTCCAATCTGCTCACAACAGCATTTAGTCCAAAACTTCGTCCACTTCAATGGGCTTGGAAAGGAAATTACTAAGATTCCAGTATTCATTGTACCCCCAGAAAAGAACAATTTAGATAATGGCTCTCTACGTCTGGATAATAACCAAATGGCACTTTTCACATCCAAACCATTTCAGTCTGGCATCTTCCAGGAAGCCCTGATGTCTACAGATGAAAACTAGAACATTTACACAGGGGGAAAGCTCTTCCTGCTGCCCAGCTTTCATCTGCAACATGAAGAAACTGAAGATGTTTTCAGTGATTTCAGTAAATCAGGGTAGTCAGTCTTATGTGCCATTTTTATGAGGAGGAAAATAGTCTTACAGCTATGGATCAGCTTGAGATCTTTCCTTAAAGTCATAAAAGCTGCATAAACACTAGGCGCTGGAGGAAAAATGTTCCCCAAGTGCAACTCTATTACAGCTGCTGTTGTAGAAAATGCATTTTTGAACTTTCAAAGATATTCTTAGTGTCCCTATTCATGAAGCCTGTAAGATATTTTAACAGTGTGGAAAAATGACAATGACTTTAGGTAAAGTAACTTAACAAGGTTCTCAGAACACTGTTAAATAAAAGATGTCTTTATAAACAAAACGTAAAATGTCCCATAATATATTATCATTAAATAACTGGTTTTTGAGGGAAAGAAAAACCAAAGATGCAAAACTCTCTCTAGGAATATTCACTTTTCACAAACAAAATCTGAAAATACAGAAAACATTTCAAAACCCAATTACTTTCACAGCTTCCAGCATCAAAAAACTGAACAAACTTCTTCAATTTGCTTGGTTCTTTGTGGTTTGGCTCTAAACTATCAGCATGTAACAAGACCTATGAAGAATTATGCATACAGAAAAGTAAGATAAGAGGTTTTTTTACTAGTTTTTTAAAATAAACTCAACAAAAAAAAAATTATCCAAATGACACAGGAATTCACTTTGTAGCTGCTCCAGCAGGCTGGCGTCTATCACTGCAATTGTGTTTTTGCACTATGCTCCCACCTGCTTTCCTGTTTTGAACATCTTCTTGCCTCCCACAGCACTGCAATTTTCTACCCCAACCGAATCAAGAGACAATCAGAGTGAAACCATTTGGTCATCATGCTTAACTGTCATGCAGTTTGGAATGATTTCTCAACAGAAATTTTCTAGTAACTCCACTATTTTATAAAGGACATAAAGATGTTACCAAATGCAAAATATGTAGGGTTAGTCCTGAATGACTACATTTGATTTCTGAATTTTCATCATGTTTGGAGATAATTCCACTCAGGGCTTTGATTTTGGAATATTCTTCACAATTTGTTTTGGCAAGAGTACGTCACTGAGTATATAAATATAGTCTATAGTCCCAGACTATATATATATACTGAGTGTATATATATAGTCTATAGTCCCTGTCTATATATATAATTCTGTTATAGCTCATTCAGTGTTGAAAACCTTGGCCCTTGCCAAGTCAGTGGGGAGTTTTTCGGACCGATATCAGCAGGGCCAGGAGTATTCTTCTTCAGATCTAACTATCATTGCTCACTTTATTTGTCCCATTTACATCCTTCATTGTCATATTATTATCCATTTTCAACAGATAAGAGTGCATATACATACCAGTGTCTATATAAACCTACAAACCTCCATCCAGTCATTCAATTTTTTCCTGTCTTTGAAGCAGAATCACTAACATAAATGAGGGCAAGTCTGTCTTATTATCTGGTCCACTGAAAAGGTGGTCATGAAGAGACAAAGGTGCTTTTCACTAAATGAAAAGATTACCTATGGTGACCTGGATGTAAAACATGATGTCCATGGCTCCATGATACAACGCTGTTGGTATGAGCAATGTAGGGCTGATTATTCAGCCTTATTCCACTCAGTTTTTATTTCCTGCTTTAACAAGGATGGAAGTGAAAGACTGGACCACCTAAAAAGGTTGAACTGTACCTATTAGATCGGAAAATCTGCTCTTTTAATGAACTGGCATGTTTGGTGCAGAAGACAAGACAGGCTTCCCAGGAACAGGCAGAATTCCTGCCCTTGAGCACTGCCAGGTGACAGAACTGTTTCTGCTTCTCACCACCACATTTGCAGCAGGTGCACCAAAATGCAAGGAAAGAAAAGCTGTTCTCTTCCTACGGTCTTATCTTGTTCCCTATGAATTCACTAGGCCCTTGGAGAGAGTCAGTATAGATGAAAACTTAACAGCAGACCTTTCCAATGTCTACTCATTTGATTTTCTGCCTTTGCAAAAGGCTTTCACAGATGGGTTGGATGGGTCAGACATGACTGTAAAGTCTCTCTCTTGGTCTGATGGACTCAGCCTCGTGGTTCCAACTTCACTGGTCTCTGTGCAGCTCTGCATTTCAGAAGCATAACCAGACCAACCAAAATTAATCCTCCCTATGAAAAGTTGTATCCTTTGAGCACATTTTTGGCTGAACGTCTTTCCCATGTTTCATTCTGAGTCACATCTTTTGTTTCTTTGCCACAGTTTCATATGATCTCTCCTGTTGTCTGATCATGTTGATTACAGACAGGCAAATACATACCTGCACTGCAGAACTGGTTGCTCCTGCCGTCATCCTCTGCCGCAGGAAGAGTGAAACAGCATGCCTGCGAGACACCCTGGTTTTCTCTTAGCTGTCCTGAAACGTTCAGGAGAAAAATACTGGTGGCAGGCAGGCATTTCATCTACCTGCTTGCACAAAGCTCACCAGCACCAGGAGCCGCAGATGTGCCATTTGAAAGCCAGTTTCAATACAGACAGACAAATCCAATTATAATTTAATGGACTGGTTCAGAGGTAAGTATGTGTGTAGTACAGGGGATGCAGACTATATTCGAAGCAGTCAACCTATTTCAGAGTTTCTGCCTCTCTTGAATAGTCAGAAGGGGGTGTCCGTTTATGGTGTAGCCTGGACACCCTTCCCTCATGTTACATACTCTAATCATACATCAGTGGGATTTGCAGCTTTTGCCACTTCAGTAATGAGTGCAAAATTCTCACTTGAGGTGATGTAATCTTGGGACACAAGGTCAGCCAGCCTTCATATTAATCCTTTGCTCCTTATTTCAGTTATGAGCAATGAGAACATATGTAAAAGATTGAGAACATTTGTTCCCAGATCTAGGGTATTCACTTTCTTAACATTTTTTAATGGCTTTATATTGCATTTTATCTGTGTTTCCATTCCTTTTGGGGAAACAACAACACAATTTGGCCATTTATGAATGACAGACGTATGGAGATATACGTTCTTAGACCACTGTATTTTAATGCCCCAAATAACTACTATAATATTGTTAATTTTAAAATGAGAGCATGGCTAAAAATGTTAAATTATAAAAGAAACCACACTAGTTTAAGCCTTCAATAAGGAGACAATGCTGCTTTCATTCCCTTTCCAAGTAATATTTGGTAGTGACTCTCTTTAGTATCCAATCTACTGGGGAAGTTTGAGTGGTCAGAAGCATCTTTTCTTATTTTTTTCAATACAGGAAATATTAACTACTTCAATTAAATCAAACCTGCTAAGCTCACACAACATTCTCCATTTTCATGACATGTAGGGTTTTTGCTTGTATTAGAGAGAATCTAATTTTGCACAATAGCCATTCCAAAGGAGTATTTGCTGCTCATGGAGTAAAAGATGTGTAGTTTTGGATTTGTCTGACCATTCATCTGAAATTGCCAGCAAACTCCACTGGCAGAGGAATAGTATGTTGAACAGAAAGATACTCCTGTTAAATGGCACATAGCTCATCCTAGTTTTTATTGTTTCTCCTGACAGTGTTGGAGATAATAAGAAATCAGTTTATATTTGCTTTTGCTTTATGCGTGCCAAATACAGAAAGGCTAAAGCAGTTGGGGGATATGATATTAAAAGTCAAATTACAATAGAAAATCACAACTAGTGGTTCTTTATAGCAGCCAAAAATTAAAAGCAAATAACAAAATCACTCCTTTGGGGTCTTTGATTCAGTAAGGTACTAAAATACATTCACAGATTTATGCAAAATAATAGATCCATTGAAACTGAAGATGAAGTAAAATTAGGCCCATGCTTAATAGCATTAAACTGAATTCTAGCTTAAAACATCCATATATTTCCTTAGAAAGATGCATGTCCAACTACTGTAGGTAAATATATAGACATCAGCGTTCCTGTACAATTCAATATGCTGATACAGACTAGTCCTGGTTTTGTGCATACCTTACTAAAGAAAATCTAAAAGACTCTATCTTTATGGATTGCAGCAGGACAAGTAAGATATCCCATGTTTCTGTCTTGTCAGCATTTCTCAGGGATTTTTCGTTCTATCATCCTTTCCTTCCTTCCAGTGAGAAAGTTACTGTGCATTAAAAGCAACTTATCACTGGAAATCTAAAATACAATCCTATGAAGCCCCACAGAATGCATACTTCCTTTAATTAAAGCTGAACTGCATTGCTGATTTTTTGTTAACTGGCAAAAATGTAGATTTATTTATTTAATAAGAAGTTGAGAGACAAATTTTCCTCTTTTCTTCCTCTGGGAAGTGTTTTATTGTTTGCTTCCTTTCTCTTGCCTGCTTGCTGTGTAATTTAAGACTGATGCCTCCCTGTGGGAAACAAAACTTGATCAGAGAACAGCCTGCACTGCCACCTAAACAAATTATGTTTTAGTCACTGCTGATGTTGGCTCTGTCATAATGGAAATGTATAATTAATGCCTTTGCTTTTACTGCGTTACAGAGAGAACTCCCTGAAACTGGTTCAAGAGGGGGACTTTTAGGACTGCGCCCTTTCCATTTCTAACCGTTACCACAATGGATCACTACAGCTGCCTCTAAAAATGAACGATTGGGTCCCTGTTCTCTACAGTTATTTATTCAATCTACAGTCAAGGCATTAAAAAATAAAAATCTGCTGTGCATTAAGAATTTGGCAAGGAAGAAGAGTGGAGGGAAAACTCAGTAACACAAGTGAATTCCTATATTTCTGCTTTTAGAGGAGCTTGAAAAGATTAAGCTATTCCATTAGTTTCCTGCAGAGTTGCAAGCAGTGATAATAGACATGTGCTAATTTCACTATTGCACTGTGCTATGAAGCAGCATTTTAGATCATCTTTCACCTGTGACATGACTCCAAATATTCCTAATTAACAGCTCGCTTTTTATTTTCAGTTTTTGTTGTTGGATTTATAGCAATGGCTAAACATCTGGTATTATGACTGCAAATAGTCTCCATCTTCTCACCTCTGGGATGCAGTGTAGTTTTAGAGTATTTATACTTTGATCTAAAATTCTAAATGACCAAATTATTCTGCTGTAATGGGTCCTAAGTGACATTAAATGGATGGTCTCAGCTTTTTCTTTCCAAAATGGACAGCGCTCTCACCTCTCTTAGCTGCTGTACTGCATGAAAAGCTCAGCACAATGAAATAACAGCAACACCATTTTCAGGAGTGAAATAACCTTTGATTTCTACAAAGACATGTATAGGCCAAGAAATGGCAAAGGCAATGAAGGCAGTAACTGTGCTTTAGGCACATTCTCGTCATCAGTAACTCAGCTTTTTTAATGAAGTTTATTATCAGTTTGTCTGGAGCTGTAAAGAAACCAGAGTGAGGAGGAGAAGGTATCCATCTTCAGAGAGTCATGATCTAGATTTGTTGAAATTGGGGCCAGTCTTGTCAATATCTTTATCAATGATCAGGATGAGGGGATTGAGTGCTCCCTCAGCAAGTTTGCAAATGACACCAAGGTGGGCGGGAGTGTCAATCTGCTGGAGGGTAGGAAGGCTCTGCAGAGGGATCTGGACTGGCTGGATCGATGGGCTGAGGCCAACTGTATGAGGTTCAATAAGGGCAAATGCCGGGTCCTGCACTTCGGTCACAACAACCCCATGCAACACTACAGGCTTGGGGAAGAGTGGCTGGAAAGCTGCCCGGCGGAAAAGGACCTGGGGATGTTGGTCGACAGCCGGCTGAACACGAGCCAGCAGTGTGCCCAGGTGGTCAAGAAGGCCAACGGCATCCTAGCTTGTATCAGGAATAGTGTGGCCAGCAGGAGTAGGGAGGTGATCGTGCCCCTGTACTCGGCACTGGTGAGGCCACACCTTGAGTATTGTGTTCAGTTTTGGGCCCCTCACTACAAAAAAGACATTGAGGTGCTGGAGTGTGTCCAGAGAAGGGCAAAGAAGCTGGTGAGGGGTCCAGAGACCAAGTCTTAGGAGGAGTGGCTGAGGGAGTTGGGGCTGTTTAGTCTGGAGAAGGCTGAGGGGGGACCTTATTGCTCTCTGCAACTACCTGAAAGGAGGTTGTAGTGAGGCAGGTGTTGGTCTCTTCTCCCAAGTAACTAGCGATAGGATGAGAGGCAATGTCCGCAAGTTGCATCAGGGGAGGTTTAGATCGTATATTGGGAAAAATTTATTTACTGAAAGAGTGGTCAGGCATTGGATCAGGCTGCCCAGGGAAGTGGTGGAGTCTCCATCCTTGGAGGTGTTCAATGTGTAGATATGGCACTTCAGGACATGGTGGTGTTGGGTTGATGGTTGGACTTGATGATCTTGGAGGTCTTTACCAACCTTAATGATTCTATGATTCTTTGAAAACATGGAGAAAACAGTCTTGGATTCTAATATCAAACTGCTTCTGTATGCCAATTCTTTGTAAGCTGTTCCTAGATATTAATCTCATACAGTTTCTTATTTCCACAGACATTTCATTCTGAAAATCTCGAATTCCATTGTTCGATATCGCTATCCAAGTAACATATGTAATTATCAACACTGTCATCCTCTTTTACAAAAAGGAAGACTGGGGTATAGGGGTTAAGTCATTTGCTAGACTCCTTACATAAGTTTTTTTTTTGTTGGAGTTGGAAATAGATGGGAAGAGGTTGTAAAGTGTAGGTCTTGAGCTGATGTAAATTACGTTACTTACTCTGAAGCCATAAATAGCCAAGATTAATTCAGACATGTCTTAAATCTGTCCCCAAATCTTCTGACTTCTGGTCTTGTAACTGAATCACTGAAGTATTCTTACTCCATATCAAATCCAAAGAAGCAGACAGATATAGCTGCTAAGTATGGCACTGTTCATTGATAGGCCTGAAATTATGAAACTTACATCAAAAAAGAAGTCTGATACAAGTTCAAGCTAACAATAGTTCTCCTTAGGGAGAACTAAATCTAAAATATGATCTCATTTTTAAATGCAAAACCATAATGTCCAGACATTAGTTTGGGGAAAGTAAGTGATTTTTAAAAGAATCATGTCAGCCAGAACTCTTCTTACGTTTTGAATCTGAATTCTTTTTTTTTTTTTTTTTTCTTCTGTGAAAACATTCCTTGCATTTCCCTCTGGCTTTTTATTATTCTACTTTCTGTTTATGGACTAGGATCTCCAGAGAAAGCAGCTAGGACAGAAGAAGAACAGAGTAGTAAATGAGACATCTTGTTACCAGACTTATTCAGAGAAGCCTACATCATCTAAAGATCATAGGCCAACAGCAAATTAACTTTCAGATCTTGAATTAGGGTGGATTGGAGTCATTGTGTGGGACATCATCTTCTGTTCAGGCATTCAGTAATGAGAGACTGGGAACAGCCTCGGCTGCTTGCTCTGGCACAGCTACTGACATCCCGTGGGGTGCGGGACCCTCCTTTGCAGACTGCTGCAAACCCTTTTGTCCAGGTCCCTCCAGTTTTACCCCTTTCAGTTGGTGATCAGTCATGTAAGTCCTTTTATATGTTAGCTGTCGAAGACTGATTTTCAGGGTATACACATAGCTGCAAATGGTTCAAGGTTTTTGGGGCGTGACGTCAGCCTTTTGAGGCACGTGTCATGCCTACTAACACCCCGATGAGGTGCTCCGTGGGAGGACACTTGTGATCTGGATGTGCCCTGAAGACCTGTCTCAGCAGCTCACATGCCAAGGGGACTAACGTGGATTGTTCTTGCCCAGCAAGACAGAGTAGCCCTGCCTAATGCCTCTTTTCTCTTCTGCAAGAGTAGCAGATTGGTGAAAACAAAGCTATTTATAGTCAGATGTGTTTGGAGACAAGATCACAAGGCATATTAAAGTGCAGAGAAGGCCACTTGGCCCATGGTGCTTTCCTTGTTCCAATTGTCTCCTTGTTTCTACTCACACATGCCCTCAGTTGGCTCCTTCCTCTGAAACAATGAGTTCCAATGAACAGAGATCGGAACTCACAGGAAAGAATAAAGAGGATGCCCTGCCCCAAGCTGAGAGTTTTGGGTTGTTAATGATGATGTCCTCACAGTAGAAGCTTCATGGTCATTAGCTATTCAGCACGGCAGAGGGGCCTGCATCTCACAGCCTTCATCATTAATAATATTTGGGACCTGAAGTTTCCAGAACATGGTAACTTTCCACTGAGCACTGAAAAAAATAACAGAGTAAGAAAACTGAAAGGAGCTGTGAGGTGAAACGGCAATGGCTGTGAGAGTCACTCATCACCGTCAGAAAAGCTGGCATGCATCCGCACCAGCACCTATAGGAAGTGACTGGCAGCTGTGTTACAGGTCACAAAATCTCTCTCACTACACCCAGCGCAACACCACATAAGCAGAAAAACACAGAGAACTATTATATGCATATACACATACGCATGCCTGAGCAGAGAAGAAAAAGGCCAAAGCCTCTCTGAACATTCAGGTAATTGGGAAATACAGAATCCCCCCGGGTGACCACATTTTTCTGAAAAATCTATTACTGGAAATCCTGTTTGCTAAACTTAACAGTCTGATGTGGGAATCCTCACACACATCACTGCAGGGAGGCGAACATATGAATCCCTTTGAGGCTTCGTAACACTGTCAACAGATACCCCTGCATTAACCTCCCTCCCATGCAGCTATTTTTGTTCACCTCCTTAGTTTGTAGACACTACGGGTATAATTTATTTTAATTATTTGTTTTCAAGTTGAATGGCTACAGACTCTGAACAAGAAATATCATTAGGCTTCAGTATATCAAACAGCATTGTAAAGATGCTATTCATTTTGTAGGCATGCTAAGAGAATGTTAGCGTTTTCATTTAACATATTGATATGCTGAACATATTTACTTATAAAGATAGCACAGCAACTTATATAACAAGAAAATGTATTCTATAGTATTGTGGTGAGATAACAGCATTATCAAAGGAGGAAAAATACAGAGAGATAGGAAACGTTATAGCACATTTATCATTTATATACCTTGTGAGGTTAGGACCCTTATCTTTCTCACGGTTGTTTCACTTGAGTGTTATAAGGATAAATGTATTATACTGTACCTTTGTCTTCACAGTTATGCATTATGCCGTCTTTCACTCACTGCGGGCAAAAGCAGAAACAGAATTATGTTACAACAATCTGTCTTTTTTCCATGTTAGGTTCCATCTTCCTCCTTGTACGGACAGCAGCACTTGCAATAAATTGCTTAATATACGTTCAGCTGAATTTACATCTATACATTATCCATAAAGATAGTTCAGAAAGTCATGTTTCAATGTAACTGGGGAGTAATATCACTGGAGAGAGAGAAATTAAGCTGAAATAAAAATATTGTGAGTTGAGAATTGGGACTAAAACCTCAAGATGATTGCACAGAACCACTGTGAGTTTCCTTTATTATTTTATAATTAAAAGAAAAGCGTGGACTTGAAAGCAAGATGGAAGGGGGGAAAAAAAATGAGCTAAGAGCTGCAGCAGCTGTCTCAGAAGACCAATACCAATGAGAGTACCTTCTGCTGTGCCCTCTGCCTCCCACTGCTAGAGGCAACCACCCTGCCTCCTTTCCTTCCGTAGGACCAGCCGCGTTTTCCGCACCAGGCGCCGGAGCGCTTGCGAAAGGCAGCGTGACTAACAGCCACCGCGCCAGGGAGGCAGCCAAGGGAGTTACACGAGTTTCCACCCTTTCACTCTCATAAGCTTACGCTTGGGATTCCCTAATATAGACTACTGGGTTGGTTTAGTATGTTCCATAAGGCCTTTTTTTCCTCCCTGTTTATGTGTGGAATAAGGTTTTCTGTGTCATGGAGTGGAAATTATGTGTTCAGTGCCCATTACTGCCTGAAAGGCCAGTGGATTTGTTTTTCCTTGTAACGCTACTGCCTATCAGTGTAACATCTTCCACCTGAATCCCTAATGATACTTTCACAAGTAAATGAACAAAACTTTACAACTGTTTTCTAAAATATTCACAGCCTTAATTTTGCAAGCACATCCCACAATTTAGGCGAGTTCAGCTTGAGCCCTACACCCTTATTTCCTCCAAGCCCTGACCAAAAATTAAGATGGCGATCTCTTGGGAAATACCTCTTACGGCAGAGCCTATTTTCATCCTTATTTTGTGTCTAATGCCTCCATAGTCTTGTTTTCATTCACAGAAGCCAAAGTGCTTCGTTTCACTACTGACAAAAAGCCTCTCCAGTGGTTTTTGCCTTTCTTGTCCTGCATTCTGTCAATGAGTGGCCCAGCTCTAAGGAATACATTATTACTGCTGCAGGCCACTCCAAATGATTCAGAGAGACCCTTTATATCATAGCCAAAAACAGATGAAGAAGAATTGGGTCCCCTGGGATCCAGATATTACCCAGTTCAGCTGAAGCCGTTCTCACTTGGTTTGTCTGAGAGTGATTTTGCATTTTAATTTTTAATAATTCTTTAATCCATCTGAAATGCGTGAGGGAGAGCAAACAAAACAGAATCCCTCCACAGCTTCTATTCTTCCTTATTCATATTCCTGTTTTTTTCCTAAATTCTGTATTCTCCAGTTTTACAAGCTATTGGCTGAATATATTAGTACTTCTTTTCTGTACTTTGAAGTACTAGGAACTTACACAGTATGTTTTTTTCTATTATTTTTCTACTTATTTTAATAAGAAAATCTTCTGTGAAGCCACCTTTTTATTATTGCATTGAAAGTCGGTTGCATGTAGGAACAGCCAACCTAGAATTAGGGTTCCCCTGCATTCTTTACAAATTCTCTCCTTTTCTATTTTATCTGCTCCTCCTTGCAATCTAACTTTTCTGTGCCATTTCTTCCTACTGTAAGTTCTTCCATTTCAGGAGATTTCTTTATCACGCTTTGTCTTACCATGGACTAGTTTCTGTATATTCCTTGTAGAGATGTGTGTATATTACTGAAACTCCCTCAGAACCTTGAAATATTTTCTTTATTTTAGAAGCAGTCTTATCGCAGTTTCATAAAGAAAAAGATTAACTCCAGCTCAAAGCTGCTGTATGACAAAAAAGTCCCACTTCTAAATGCATGAATCAGAGAGAATACACCAAAACCCTGGCAGGTGGCCATTTTTGCCAGCAATTTAAAAACAAAAGCAGCAACAAAATACAAATACAGAAGGGGAACAGCAAGTTTAGGACAAATGAGATCTACTTCAATCTTCACAGCTTCAGAGCCCAAAAAATCTGTGCAGACTGAGCCTGCATCTTACACACAATTACATGTAATCTGAAGAGCTGCAATTGAGAGGATTAGTTTACTGCTAGTCCCAGTGAATACTAGCAGCCTGATTGTATTTTCAGGGCACTGGTGGGCAGCAGCAGATGGTGGTCATTTCCCTGGCAGGCCATATCGGGGATAATTACCAGACACAGTTCCAAGGTTTATGATATTATAAACCTCTCTTTCATTTCTCATTCACTGCACATGGGAAGTATGGCCCTTTTGACTACCTTCTTACTGATTTTATACTAGTGTAACACCTTTGCCTTCAGTGATTTTGAAATGATTCAGTGGTGAAGTAAAACAAGAAATAGACCTTTTTAAGGCCATAAAAATAAAAAAATATACTGATGTTAATGCTGTTCTTATTTTTTGCCTTTGAAAATGAGGACGAGCTTTCTGTTGATGAATTAATTTGAATGCAATAATTACTAGCAGAATTTGCTACATCGGGTCCTGGCAGAATTTAGTACTGTAGCCTTTTAAAAATCGCTGATGCTTAAGATGATTCTGAAATAAATCAGCCTGTGAACTAACTATACCTACAAGACTATTAATACTCAAAATGGACCAGCCAGAATACAGAATGCCTGTTTTGAACTGGACTAGGTGAAACTTTTAGTTTAGTCTGTTCTGGATTGATTGCAGCACAACAAATGAGGAAGATAAAACTCAGGCCTTCAGGAGCTTACAGAACAGATGATAACACAAGTTAGAGCACATGGGTCAAGATCAGGCACAAATCTCCTATTTCAGCAGAACACTCTTGTTCACAATGTTTTATAGCAAGGGGAAAGACATTAACTGCATGATGTGTCTCTAATAACAATGAAGAGACTCTCTCTCTTGTAATAAACTTAATTCAATGTCATTAAATTGGCTAAGTCTAAATTTTTAACACGTTTCAGAGATTCAGTCTCTTGAGTGGGGAGATTTACCCAGTCAGCCCAGAAGGACCTTGAAAAGCTTTAGAATCGGGCCAACTCAAGTTCAAGGAGGAGCAAAAAGTTCTGCATCTAGGACAGAATAACCTTGTGTGTCAGTACAGGCTGGAAGCCAACCTGCAGAGTATGCTGGAAAAGGTCTGGCGGTTACCATGGGTGCTTAGTTGAAAATGAGCTAAATAGTGTGCTCTCATAGCAACAAGGCAAACTACACAGGCATGCTAGGGGGACAACAGCCAGCAGATCAATTATTAGATCCTTCTAACTCAGCACTTGTTGAGGCTCACTTGAAATACTGTAACCAGTTTTTGGACTCTCCAGTTCAAGAGAGATGTTAAGAATTTGGAGAAAATCCAGCAGAAGACTACTAAGACAGCAATGGCCCTACAGCATGTGCCTCGTTCAGGGAGCAGGTGGCTATGCAGTCTGCAGCTACTTGGAGGGCACTTACAAACATAACACAGCCCAGGTCTTCTTAGTATTGATGGATACTATAACGTTCTAGGGGAAACAGTTCCTCAGTGGGAGGGGTGGGCAGGACTAGAAGGGGTTACCCCGAGAGGCAATGCAAACTCCATCCCTGGAAGTTCTCCAGACTCCGGCAGACAAAGACCGGCCTGGCCTGATCGAGGGTTAGTGACAGTCCCAGTTTGAGAGGAATGCTCCACAGGGTGACCTCCTTTACAACCAACATTTCTATCATTCTCTTCTATGTTTTCTTTCACTTCTTTGTGCATTACTTTGATGATGAACCTGTCTCTTAAGAAAGGGATCTTTGCCCTTTCCTTGAAGTGGAAATGTAATAGGTGACACTGCTATGGATTTTTTTGCAAACCAACACTAGCAACAGTGTTACAAAACAAAGAATACAAAAAACATGGAAAGGCGGTAATATATGAAATACAGAAAAATATTTACCCATCATTAATTCATTTACTCCCATGGTTTCCAACCAGGTATTATCAGGTCAGGGCCAACCAGAACAGCACAGAAGTTGCTGAAAGATAGCCCAAAGGGAAGAGACGCACTCAGAGCTTCCACCTTCTGCACCTCTAACATATTTGGTACTTCATAAGAAAGTGTCAGAGTGCTTCTTTTGTCTCATAGAGAGGCTGGAGAACTGCGATTTTACCTGTAGCTGATGGCGAGAAAGTAATACACGATGGGGTGAAAATTAATTATGCCAGATTAACAGAGTAGGAAAGATACAGGGAGGATACAGAAAAGGGCAATATTAAAAAAAAAAGAAAAAAAGAGTAACAGTACCAAATTAGCTGTTTATATTAATTCAGGCATCTTTTTTGCATCTAGTTAGAAAATAAACAAAGGGTTAATATGCCTCATCTAGACCAAGTAGCTTCCAAAATATATGATGTATTGCCATGGAGATAATCCATGCTGTGAACTCGTTATTGTATTGTCTATAATTTTATTTAATCTATGGAAAAACTATACCATCTCAAACAAGTATGTGGCTTGTTATTGGGGGGTAGTGAAGAAGAGTTTATTGTTTTGCAGAAGCTATTAGAGGAAGTAAAAAAGTCCCCCTAACTTCTGTCGGAGGCCCTCTGGGACCTTCTTAGGGAGTCCTGTCACAATGACCTCTTGTGGAGATTCCCTTGAGATCTTGCCAGAACTGCTCCTAGGCAAGCTCAAAAACAAGTAGAAAATGAGGACTGACAGAAGATACTCTTCCTAGACGTAAATATATTTCCTCAGTGAAGCTCCTATCCTTTACTGTCCCTGAGTAATAAGCGACTTGTCCTGAAGCATTCACTTGGCTTGTGAAGTGCTGTAAGCAAATGAAAACGTGGTGTGTGAGATACTAATATTTCTTGAAACAAGGAGGGGAGATCATTCCTGACCTCTGATTAATCCTTCACGCTCTGCTCTAGTCCATTAGAGACATAAAGGTGCCTTTAACAGGCCTCTGAGCAAAGTGCTTTATGGAACGTATTCCCTGTCCTTGACACCGAGATGGAGAGCATCTTAAGCAGTGTCTCCGACTAACGCAAAGTATTCGGAAAAAGGAATGCCTCCAGAGAGCTCTTTCTGCCAACAGAAATCAGTGCAGCCCGTGGTTATTCCAGCTTATGGGGGAAGCTGAGCCGTGGCCGGGGCTGTGGGGTCGGAGAGGTGCTGACCACGACCTGTGCTCGGGCGGGCTGCGTGGAGGAGCCACGGCAGGAGCTGCCCAGCCCTGTCCTCCCATCACCGCGAGTGCATCCCGCCCGTCCCAGCGATCGCTGCAACGCAGGCTGGGGTTTAGCCCCTGCCGAAATGGTGAAGGCAATAAAGCTTCAGAAAATTATTGTACTAATAATTTTTTTATGGCTTTGGTGCAATTTACACCTTGTTGTGTAAGACTGTATTAGAAGTTACTGAGAACTGTTAGCAGTTTCTCAGAAAAACAGGAGCGCTGCTCTGCGAAACAGAGAATATTACATATTTAGTGTGACTTAGACCATACCAAATAATTTAAAGAAGGGGACAGATGTTTCAAACACACTTTTGTTTCTAAGTCAGACTGATACAGATAGCAACATGCACCGACTAATGGCATTGCTAGACTACTACTCAATACAAAGCTGCAATGTACTGGCTGACTTTTTACAACATGGGTGGTGCAAGCACCTTCATGGGCCCTGCCTGATAACATTTTAAAGCACACGTGCTGTAGGGCATGATATCCATATGATCTTCTCTGTCATTTTATTGTTGTCATCTTGTAAGTGTTGCAAACTGCAGTTTCAGTATGAAAGATCAGCCCATCCACTCAAATATAACAAAACCTGTGCAAAGAATCTACAGCGGTGTGGCCGCAGAAGAAAGTAGGAAGATCTAAAACAGAAAAGACGACTTGTTATGGAAAAAAAAATTCAAGAACGTTAACAGATAATCAGAACTTTTGGGACAACGGGAAGCAATAAAGGAAGAATGTAAGGATTTCTCTGTAGTACTTTTACTAGAGTACTATCAAAGATTACTTTGATAACAGCACCAGTTCCTCCTAATCACCAACATAAGAACTAATAAAAACTCATAATAAGAGTTACAGACCTGGCGTGTTTTACCTCAGCAGTAGCCTATCTTTTGGCATTATCCAGTCTGTCACTTAACAGCTTTACAACAAGCATCATGTTAAACCTGCATATTTGAGTAATAAGATTATTTTTCCCCAATAATCCACCAAATATTCCACCAATGTCATGTTACTCAGAAGGGTATTTCCCTTCAAAGAAGTATTTTACACCAAAAGACTCAGAATTATAAACAGTAAAAATTTAAACTAGCAGGAATCTACTCATCTCTGACATCCACAATTTCCTTCAGTTTAGATTATATTTATTTCTGACGTACTGTACGGTTACACAGAAGCTCCTTCAGAAACAATTTTACTGTTGAAGCTGGAAGCCAATGTCAGGAATTCAGTCAGTGTTACTGTTTATGCAACTGAAATGCCTGTTGAATAAATGGTCCTCTGCAGTGCTGTTATACTTGTCTATTTCTGTATGCCAACTATGATATTTTCTAAAGTATATACCCTCGTGGTATCTAATCACTGACAGTCAAACACTCGACTTAGGTATGGTTCCAGCAGTGCATAGGAGCCATAAAGAAGACTTAATAAGCTTCCTGGGGTTTGCCCATAATGGAGAAACATGCATGTGGCATATAGCTGCTTGGTGCTAATTCTGAAAGAAAAAAAAAATAGGTGGTGTAAAATCTAATATAGGGAAGTCTTGCACCAATGAGAGAAAATTATCAAGTGCTGAATTTATAGCAAACCTTTTTAAAGTGCTAACCTGGAGATTAATGAAAAGATCTGACGCTTCAGAAAATTTTTGCATTTAAATTACTTCTTTCATAAGGACTATGGCTAACAAAGTTCTTCCTACAAATGTATGACTTACATCCTTTTATCCCCTGCCCCCCTCTACAGTAACTCTAGATCTTTCCTATGCATTCCAATATCTATCTTACAAACTTTTGCAATATTAAGTCTTTCCTCTGGATCCTCTACTCCCACTGCTCTCCCATCTCCCCCAAAGCCTATTAAGCAAGAAGAAGAAGAAACAGACATTAATGATTCTGAGCCACAAAAATTTTGAGTAACTCGTCTAGCACATCAACAAAACAGATCAACTCAAGCTCCCCTTATTTTTTCCCCTAATTCTCATCACTGACATAATCTCCTCCCTCAAGACAGCTACTGAAAATTGTAGGCAGTTCAAACCTTTGAGACGTATGAAAAACCTTCTTCTCTCAAAGTCAAACTGCTTAATAGGCTGAAAAATTACTTGGGGGGAACATGTTTGCAGCACAAATAAAACCAGATGACCCGGATAAATAAGCCTAAAACAAAGTAGGAAGCCAAGAAATCTGGTGATTAGAATAGCTTTGAAGCATAGATGGAGGCCCTTCCTAACGAAAAATTACACTGTATTCCCATCATCCCTGAATTTGTTACTCAGCTTCACATCATTGCACCTTTTTCCAGGTATCTTTCTTCCAAAACATCCCCCAATTTCCAGAGAGACAGCTCTGCATTATGCCATAGCACCACAGCCGCTGGAGTGCAATGGCGTAAGGAGCCAGCGTCCCAAGGAAGAGTCACTAGCGAGGCTGCGGGAGCAGCTAAAGGGGGACTTGATTCCATAATTAGATTCCGAAGAGGAGATATTAGGACCCAGCAACTACTGGTAGTGAACCACAGCATGCCAGGTACTACAACGGGAGAAAAGATGGCCAAAACCACACAACATCTCGAAGGCTAATGAGTGGCCATAGGCAGAGCAGAGACACCAGGTACCCTGTCCCAAAGCAGTCATTCCCTGCTACGCTCAGATTAGCTGAACATCTCTTTCTCTTTCCTACAGTTTGCTGCACCTGTAGACCCATGCAAACGGTTGTTTTTCACCTCTTAGTGCCACCAGACTTGGGTGCTGCCCCTCTCCAGACAGACTGCTCCTATTCCTTCCACCCTGTTTTCATTGCCCTCCCTTCAGCAGAAGGCACAGAGCTGCAGCGCCGGCTTCACCAAGGGCGACACATTCAGAATTCAGTATTTTTAACACAGATATTTCACTTAATGCTGTTTCCATCTTGTCTTTGCTGTGGATATCCATTTCAAAGCAGCACCACATCCCATTTCGGACACACATGCTGGATGGTAGCAGTGGGCATGCTGCCTAATTAACGAAGAGCAGCGCTGTCGCAGCAGCCCTGCGAGCTGACCTCCCTGGCAGAGAAGTGGCATAAATTAACAGGCACTGGATACATCTGAAATGGCAGCACCACACCATTTCTAGGCCCGAGTAAATACTGGGCTCCCTCCACCCTGCACACAGTGGGTCAGGACATAGCTGTGCACCATCTTCCCACTCCTCAATTTCCACAGGAAGGAAACCCAGGTGTGTATACAAGGCAACTGAAGTCTGTTCAATAAATCTTCCGAATTGGCCTCCTATTAGCACCTTGCTTTAAAATACCTAGTTTGAGGTGTATTGTATATACAATCATTCCTATAGAAGCATTTAAGATTCCTCTACAAATTTTTTTTTTTTTTTTTTCTGGTAGTATTCATTTTCATGTTAGAAATGAGAATTTGCTTTCTCTCTTTACAAGGTCCTTTTATTTTATTGTCTTTCCTCTCTAACCAAAAATGCAATAAAAGGAACAAAACCACATAAACATGAGACACTTCATAATGATTTCTTTAAGGCCTAAATGTTTTAAGATCAGACAGGGAAGGATATGTATATTTTATGAAGTTTGCAAGCGTCACAGTAGATTCTCTCTGATCAAAATATGTTGTGCTTTATGCTGAGAATATTTGGGGTGGAGCATTTGCTGTTATTTCAGATGTACGCTCGAACTTTCCTACTTAAACTGAGATTTAAAGTTATCCATTTCTCCAGTCTCACAGGCTTACTCATTTCAGCGCTGAATGGTATTAGCTACCTTAAATCGGCTTAACAAGCACCCAAGAATTGCAACCTCAAATAGCAGCTCTCCACCTAAGATCTATTTTGATCAATTGGTGGAAAAACCTTTGAGATTTGAGGCCACTTGGTCTCTATGCAACATCTTCCTGATAACTAAAGCAATGTAAAAAAATAATCTTTAAAATGTAACTTTAGATAGAGGCAATCATTTGGAGAAAAACAAGTCCAATATATCATGCAGATTCAAAGTGATGCAAAGAGAAACTTAATATTTTCAAAGCTCAGAAATATTTGTGAAACTGCTGTAGGTTGGAGTCATCAATAATAATCAGAATAAGTTTCTGCTGTTCCAGTAAAATACAAGCATACCATCGCTCAGCTCTATATCAATGTACAAGTACTGCTGACACTATACCAAGTATACCTGAGTACCAACTTAATTAACTTGAAAAATTTTGAAAATAATCACTTTAAATTACTTTTTTTCCCCACCCTAAGGAAGCACCTATAAACTGAGAAATCTGTAGTAACTCCACGAAGTAACAGTAAGATTTATTTGTTATGGCTTGCTTATTATCTGCAGCCACTTCTTAAAACGTGGCATTCTATACCTCCTGCCTTTGTAACAAAAAATAAAAACAGGGAAGAGCAGGACTATATATGGTGTTTTTCAAACTTGAATCTAAAAATTACTAACATCAGTCAAGAAGAAACTGGAAAGACTGCAGAAATGCTGATTCTTAAAGAGAGATGATATTAGAATTAGAGAGATTAAACAAGAAGTCAGAAGATAAGCAAATAATCTCATTCACCTTTTCTCCTACTGTAGACAATGGGATAAGTCATACCAGAAAATCTATGTAACATTTTAAAATGTTGCAATCTTCTTAAAAATTATCACGAGAAACGTTACCAATTTTCATACAGACATGTGTGAGGAATGGAAGTAAAATCTGAACATAATGATTATTTAATAGAGACTCTGGAGATGCATCATTCCCCCCCTTCCCCATCCACTGCTTGACCTTCATTTGCCCTGAAAAACATTCCAGATATGCATAATAATTTAGCTGGCTATGGTAGACTTTAGTGATACACTTCAGCTCCTTTCACTGCCAAATGTTAAAGATTTACAGTGCACTGTAAAGACTAAAGTACAGACATAATTACCTTATTTCTTCCTTGTGTAGATGATTTCTGAATTCTCAGCACCTCTACACTTCTGACTCACTCCACAAGTCAGTCTCCTGAAGGAACAACCCAAGACACGTCAAGCAGAAACCGTGTGCAGCCAAAGGAGCAGGCATGTTTCTTCTGTTTCCCCTCTAGGTATTGAGCCCGGGAAGAGCAGAGAACAACATGACCTTTCTTTCCTGAAATACGTGGTGTTACCAGTTTGGCCAAGAGCAAATCTTTATACTGTCTGTACTAGGACCCTGTCCCATGTGGACTGCAGAGCCTTTCCATGGGATACTTCAAGGATTCTGTTTTGAAAACTGGTTTAAGATCATATGATAATCTGTTCTTAAAGATATACACACAGTGGTAATTATGGTTTTGGCCAGTGAATTATTGAACAGATACCCAATACATGTGAGATTATTCAATCTGATATATCTTTCAAGGTTGCTCTGGTCTAATTTCTTTATTTTCACGTAACAGGCTGCTCAGACAAGAGTTTCCCATACCTATCCATGTATTGATATCTAAAATTGTACTCAGTCACCCATATTCAGAACTCCCTTCAGCTTTCAGAAAGGAGTTCTTTCAAAATGCTAGCGAGACACACAGTTTATAGGGAGCTTCTGCTCTTTGTACACACTGGTAGTAGTAAGGTCAGAGTCACCAGCTGGCCTTTGCGTTTTTGTGACACTGAGGCAGACTGTCCTCTCCAACTCATCCACGCACCGTAAAGAGGAAGCTGACAAGAGGGTGCTTTTCTCTGTCTCTCATTTTCTGTTACATTCTCACTCACTGCTTCTGCATTAACGGTCTTGTTCTGCTCAACAAGATTTTTATGCATGTGTTTCTTTGTTGTTAAGTATTATACTATGATGAGGTCGCAAATCCTTTTTTTCAGGGGATGCGTTGAATGAATATCCTTGAGGGGATAAAAGCAGGTCAACTATTTCAGTATGCAGCATCTCCAGATGTGATTCCTCTATGAATTATATACACAGATATAAACTCACAGACACTCTTAACTGAACTGGCAATTGTAAAAGAAGAGGCAGCAAAATGAAGAAGCTAATTCTCTATAGCTACAACCCTACAACATGAGTTGTAGCTGTCTTGTACAGACTGGCTTCATTTAACTCCTAAAAAAAGGTCTTGCACAGACTGGCTTCATTTAACTCCTAAAAAAAGGTTTACTTTGGTTTCATTTGATTTGGTTTCTTTTGTTTTGCAAGTCATGTCATATATAGTGTATTAAAAGAATTCTGTTCAGAGAATGGCAGAAAGAATAATTGGCAGGATGCTATAATTATGAACCGAGAAATTGTTCTATACGATGTGAACTATAAAAAAGTGTCATATTGCTCTAAATTAATGAAGGTCTCCTACAATACAGGAAATAGTAAAAATAGAACCTCAAATAAATTAAACGTATGCCTTAGTAATCCTTTCATAGATAAGTTTATTTCAGTTGCCAGAGATAAATATAGTGCAGAATATTTGTATAAACAGAAATATCATATACAAAACTTACTGTTACTTTAAACAGTCAATTTGTCAAACAAGAATAGAGACAAGGAACAATAATTATGTCATCTGCATACCTTTTTCAGTGCCAAACTGCAGGGCCACTGATAACAATTGGTATTTTGAGAACTTAGCTGTTTATCTTGGCTGAAGAGATAACAATCTAGTCTTCTGAAAGTAATCAGAAATTTTTCATCAGACTTGACCAGTGATGTTTAAGGAGTAATTCCAGAGGATATTATGTCCTGTGGGCGCACTTTTCCCTTACAGTTTCTCAAATAGTTTATTTTCAGTCTAAGATTAATTGGTACTACTTTATACCAGCAATACTGCATTCTCTAGTTGGACCACCTGTTCAAGCAACAGAAGCCTAGAATTGCAGACTTCTACTGCTCCAGCTACCTCCCACCCACATATCTGGGTATCAAGAGCAATGAAAAAGCAGGAACACAATTAACAATTTTTGACTCCTCCTAAAGCTAGCGATTCTTTGACCTATGTATGAAAAGGCTTGCCACAAAATTAAGACCACATCTGGAGAGGAGACACTGAAACTCAAGGGAGATGCAAACCCTCAACCCACTATTAACCAGATTTAGTTTGACTTGTGAACAGAACCTTAACTCCGCTGTGTCCTTCTAGATTTAAGGTAATATTTTTAAACACAAATGTTATTTTGTCATCCGTGGATGCTATCTCAGACTTCAAGTGATAGGGACAAGACTGGGGTGGGAACAAGATTAGAAAAGAGTTAACGGGGGGAAGTGGAGGAGAAAGGGAATTAAGCAACCAAAGGTTGTATGTAGCATTTACTGTGAGGGTAAACACATTTTGTAAAGAATAACATTAGGTCTATTAACTAGAGGTCAGACAGACAGTAGGCCAGATTTAAGAATGTATTTTTGAGATAGTAACTAGAACATCCTTATGACATTCTTTTTCACTTTGACTGTGATTAGTAAAGCTCTTTATTTGTTTCTGTCAGTTTGTGTTAAGTCATCACTGAAGAAAAAGCAAACAATCTGCTTTATTTGCTTCATAAATATAATTATAAACTTGCCAGAACCAGGTTAGCCACAAATTAACATGACAGCTACATTCACTTTCACATGGATTATTTATGAAGAAACTTCAACAGGGTAAAGCTATTGATAGGACCAGGTGTTGCTGTAGAAGCCAATAGAGTTGCTACAGTGACAGGCCACAAGAGTGGTCTAAAAGGTATGATAAATGACGAACATCTTGCAATTTGCAAGCCAGTAAAGTTTGGCATTGAAGAAATATTGGTTACATCTGCAAATATATCTTCTCAGATGGGGAAAGGCAGGTATGTTTTATCAGGGTCCACCTTAAGCTAATATACTCCCTCGGCTCTCTTATGCCTATAAACACTGCCTTGCTCTCCATGTCCATGTAGTAACTGAATTACTCCCTTCCTCCTTGCAGATACAGATAGTATCTCTTCCTTTCCTCTGAGCATTAGACTGAACAAATCTCCACAAAATGATTCTCCCCAGTATCTTTGGAGTTTCCAATATATGCTATTTGTGGTGGCACTGGATTTTAAATATTTAAAATTCATTCACCTTTTTAGATCTCTGAGCTGCCATGGAAACTAGCAGCAGATTTTCCAAATAAATAATACAACATAAACCTATTTTATCCATCAGTTAGCACTTCCAGACTAAACAAAACAAAAAAGAAACAACAACAAAAAAAATCCAAAATCTCCATAACTATAGAAAAGAAGGAGGCCTGGAAGTTTTATTAAAGATGTTAGTAAAACCTGTACAGAGCTGGCTTTACAGTGCCAGAACTTTCCGCATGGATAAATGTTGTATCCACTGATATTTACACACATTATACAGTTCCCTTTTTTGTTCCTCTTGAATTGCAGGAGGTCAGAAACAGCTTAGGAATATACCTGACAGGCTTAAGCCAAGAGGTGGGAATCATAAGGCTAAGAAATGAGAAGAAAAATAAAATAAAAAGCCCTGCACTTTTGCCATAGCATAATACTGAAAGAACTAGCTACTATTTAGGTGGTGGCAGTGACAAATTGGTAATAACTTTCGGATCCACACATGCAATGCTACACCCCCCCATACAGAAAGCATGAAGTCACGGTAAACTAGTCAAACAATAAATTAATGCTAGGAAAGCCACATTTTCAAAATGGTATTAGCTACAATGGGGACACTTGAAGAGTCCACTGCAGTTCTGAGATGTACAATATACTTAAGGCTCAAATTAATCTTTTAAATTGCCTTCTGCATTTCTGTTGTAAGTCATTTGCGTTACTTCCCCACTCGCTTTTTTCAGTTTTACATCTTGTGGTAGAAATACTAAACTTCAGTAGAAATGGTCACAATTTTCTTCTTTCTCCAAGGCTAGAAACTTCTGAGCTTGTACACCCCTATCCATTGCTAGAGAGGGAAAATGAACAAGCATCAAACATTGCAAATTTCAGAAATTATCTTTCTTGTTAAAAATAAATTGTAGTTTGTTACTTCAGCACATGGTGTGGCCTGGCTATGTGAAAGCCAGCCATCACCAAAATCACTGCATTTTAATGACTGGAAAAGCAGCACCCATGAAATGAGTTTGCCGCAAGCTGCTAGAAGTAAACCTTTCCAAATGGCACGTTGCATCTTCAGTAGTACACATTGTCATGCAGCAAGCATCAAATGCAGCTCCTAACTCATCACATGTGCTATCTGACCTAGTGACAAGGGAAGAGCAGTGTAACTGTATTCAGCCTCTATCCCACAAAAAGTACAGTTTCATTCAACCAAAGCCGTGTTCGCAGTGTTGAAAGCTGTATTGTGTTAACATAAGGGCCTCACAAGCAGAAGGAAGAGGAAAAACTCCCACTGGCTGAACAGTGAGCAAGAAAAAGATTGGGGTTGTGCCCCCCATAATGCTGCATGTTACACAATTAGCCTTTTAATGATTGCTTCACTGTAGCCTAATTGCATACCTGGCAGTGTGTAATGGATGGAGTGATGCATGCAACTCCCTTCTTAGGGGCTGTCTTTACCGGGTGGCTGCCTTCTAGCTCCACCATCATCACAACAGCTATTATTGAACTACTTGCCTCTCCATTGCTGTCACCTGCTTGTCCCCCATCTCCTCAGTGGTCAGAACACGCATGCTTTCCTTGGCCTCTGATGATGCTGTCTTCCACCAAACATCTTTGCAAAACCCCATAGCCCTGAAGAGGTCGTGATAATCCGTGTCCTAACAGCATGAGCCTTACCACCTGTTTCTCGCTATGTGGCCCAGGTTGCTTCTGTACTTTTTACCTGCCTGTTGGTTTGTCCTCAGCATGGTGGTGTCCATCACTTTGCTATACAATTCACTGTCATCGGTGGCAAGTTGCCTTCTCTCAGAGAGCTGGCAGTACCGTACTGTGCTGTTCATCAAAAACAAATCAACAGAAATCTCAAGATTACATCTCTGCTGACATATCAGTTGGGAAAGAGAAGTTTGTTAACTGGCGTGGGCTGCTGACTGATGTCATCTTGCACTATGCCAGTCTGGTCCAGGTCTTGATTTTTACTTATAAATTGGTCATCAGAACTCAAAAGAAAAGAAAGACAGTGATATCCCCCCCTCAACCATTGGCCGTACGTGGGGGGATGTGCCATGATGTACTACACTGTATGACACGGTGCCAGGACTCAGTATATTTTGAAGGCTCATTAAAAAATTAAAAATGGACTGCCTTCTATCTCAGTATCTCTCTTTGAACCACTGGAATATTCATGTTCTCTACTTTCCTCTCTAAATTCTGTTAATTTTATATGAGGCCTCACATAAAGTATTCAGCGATCACACCAACAGAAAACTGCAAATTCTCTGGTTTTTATTTCTCTCTATCAATAGAAAAAAAAAGAAAAAACAACAAAAGAGACTTAGCTGAAACAACAGAAAGTGCTACAATTTACAAATGCTGGAACAGTCTTATAACCCCAGAAACTTGTGGCCTTGTGGTGCACTTTGGAAAGGCAAATCACGTTAGTGGTCTGAATTCAAATGAGCCAACCAAAAAACTATTAAGACCTAAGAAATCTTCTAGACTTCAGCAGAATCTGTGTTGAAACACCCAGTATGTACAAGTCTTATGTGGCTGGAGTAGTTGAGTTTTTTGGGTTTTTTTAAGACTAAATACAGACATGAAAAATACTTATCTTCATAGAGGAAAGGAAACAGATTGTTAATGCTATATCAAAATGTTATTTACAGAGGCAAAACAAAATGCATTATAGGCATAAAGCCAATGTTTTTTGCCTTGCTTTGCAAAAGTGAATATTCTCCAATGAAATGTATTTTAATTAAGGATTACTTTAGTTTTAAGAAAAAAAAAAGCCCTTCTTCAATCAAAACACTATTTTTTTAGTTCCTTATATCATCTTGCGGCTGGTAAAAATTTAGAGGAAGTGGAGAATGGATGACTGCAAAAGATTAATTAATAACAAACATCTTCCTCTTATATCATCAGAACATTATAACATCAGAAGTTTAGCATGTGACAGGCTGTAGTCTTAAATTTTCTACAATTTAAAGAGAAAACAGCATTTAAAAAAATACACTATCAGTCACATGCAGGTGGATTTTAGAATCAGCCTTTTTTATTAAAGATGCTAAAATACTCTGCTTAAGAAATATTCAGAAGCTTTATTTCAATATCTAATAACAAAAAAGGTGGAACAAAATGTTTTGTTCTGCCTGGTACTGAATAATTAGCTTTTTATTGATCTTTACAGGCTTGTTTTCAATATTTGATTTTAAAATACAACTACTGAAATTACTTCTGTAGCTGAAGAAGACAAGAAGAAATAGGCACAGATGAGTCTTTAAAGAATACTGATGTAAAATACAGTGTTTGGATAACTTTTAGTAAATGTTCTTTGCCAGACTCCTCCGGTACTCATTATTTTTCTTCTAACGTGTAATAAGATTTTAATATAATCATTTGCAAAAAACTCCAAACAGACTACATATAATTTCTATTCTTTTCAGATTCAGAAAAACATAACCACTGTAAAATCACAGTCCATTTACAGTATCACCGCATCATTATTCAGCTTTTTTTTATCATTTCCTTGTGTGCTGTATGTGGCAAAATTATAACACTGTATATTGAATAGAACAGCTTGAAGACTTGCAAAGGTATTTGCTATTATGTCAAATGACTTCTCTCCCATTCAGAAATGTCCTAAAACCAGCTTATTTTACAGTGCCCATGCAAAGCTCATACATTAGAATTTTAAAAGGCAGGCAGAAAAAAGCACACAAACAAATCCTTATTTCTGGACTTCCTTATGTGTCTTACTTAGAATAACTGTATCATTTAGCCTTTCAATTGTAAAGATTGTGTTTTAGTATACAATAAATTGTTCTGCTTGCAGAAGAAGAAAGTAGATATAGTAGATAAATTAATCACCGTAAAACATTTACTGAATTCTGCAATTAGAGCTTTATCATTGAACAATGACATTCCTACAAACACTTTTATAAATCTTTATTTTTAGGTAGAGTAGGATTACCCACCTTGCATACCGCGTTCTTTACACACCAGGAGCTAAAAAGTAGCAAGATTAAGTACATAGTCCACAAAGTAATAATTCTGGAATATTATAGATGATCATTCATCGGGACAGAGCCTAAATCTTTTGTACTAGGTACAATAAATTTATGTACATGGGCTCTGTACGCCACCTTTTCTCCTGCTCTGCGAGTTAGGTGCGTGAAAAAGAGTCTTTCTCTGAACGTGGAAAGTCAAAGATGTCACAAATACTTAATGAGGTTTGTCCTGTTTCTGTGAAGATGACTGATGCATGAACTGGACCAATAAAGAAACTGGTTGCAGATTTCTTTATGACTATCAATTCTAAACATGTTCTAAACAGTTCCCAGGAAGCGGAAAGTTTGCAGACACAGGCTGAATTCAAAGCAGCATTAGTTTTGGATTCATATGAATTGTGAACTGATTCCTTAAAGAGATTTCTTTCAAGTGCTTTTGTCCTTGGATCTCGGATGAAGTTTAGAAGCATATAGTGTCTTAATTCCAAGACAACTAAGCCTTAGGAAATCCAGTAATTTTTTCATGATTATCTTTATTCAGAACGAACAAAAAAAGTCACTGCAGTTATTCTTTGGATAAGCTTTTTTTAAAGTGCAGCAATACTTCAGGGAAGAAATATGATAATTATTCAAATTACGTTTATACAGGAAGGAAAAAAAGTTATTGAAAAAAATTGTTGCCAATCAGAATGTGAAGATCAAGGAAAAAACACCCCTGTAAAAGCAAAAATTTTTCTGACAAACAGCAGGAAAATACTGAAGTATTTCCATATATATTTGAAATACATTCTGTATTGTCAAGAATCAGCTTACACCAAAGAGGCTCAAAAGTGAATCTTACAGAATATCTGGCTGGAAAATACTGAATTAAACTGGGACTATTCAAAGAAAATTCTGAAAGAAAAAAGCCAAATAAGAGGTTCAAAAGTGAACAGAAGCTTGATGAAAAGTACAATTAAAATTTCATAAAATGAGAGCTCCATATTAATTATAAAAAATAATTCAACTAAGCAAACTCAAATGGTTCCTCACATAGCTGCTTTCAGAACACCGGATCACAATTCAAAATCAAATTATTAGAATCTACTTGTTCAGATTACTCTTATTCATCTCTACTTGATCATATTGCAGAGCTGGCAGTTTGTCCTGAGATATTAGGTCAATTTACTAATTAATTTTCAAAGTTAAAGAAGTAATATGCACTTTGCAAGAATGTATTTGTTCTACTAAAATGAAATGACAAGAGAATCCTGATATGTTTAATTCAGATCTCCTCTAACCTGGCTATGAAGTTATGCCAAGTTTGACAAATGTTTTGGATCCAGAAGCATCACAAGTCTTTGATCCTCTAGCTTAAAACCTATTTCTTGACAGCTTCACTTACAGAAATCATAAAACTGCTTCTATGTTGTTCCACACACAGCATTTGTTAAATCATTGGGAATTTGTTGATGCCTATTTAGACGATTCATAATGCGTGACCGCTGTAGCTAATAAACATAGAAATCATACAGAAGTGGTCAGAATAAATCTCCAGATAGCTTTATGAAGAAAATTTTAGTATAACAGACATAAAGTACTTTGATCTGTAAGCAGGCAGTCATTGTTTCCCAAGTGAGAGCCTGGGACAAGTAGGAGCAGGAGCAGTACTTGGGGGAGCACGCTGCTCCTGATACTACTCAAACTTTAGCAGTGTATGTGAATAGAGGTAAGGCAAGTACAATACTGATTCTTTACCACGTGTAACTCTCTGAGTGAGGAAGAGACACCCAGAAATACAACTGGATCAGGAGGCTGGAATGTAGTGGAGGCAGCTATAAATGATGTATCTGTGCTTCAGTGCATTTAGGAACAGGTTTACAGAAAGGTGAAAAGAATCTGAACAATGAAAAAAATTGTTTTGTACTTATTAAATATAACTTCCCATCCATGACTGCACATGTTCATGATTCATTCCACTGTATTCTTTATCCTGACTTAATAAACAAAACACACAGGTACACATTTATCAGACTGCAACCAACCACAAAAAAAGACCTGAGTTTGAAAGACTAAAAAATAGACCTTTTCCAAATTCACATGGATAGTTTGGAGCTCTTATTATACCACTGTAGATCCAATATGCTAATCTAGTTTACAAGTCAATGCAACATATTTCAGGATCTTGATCTTTTGAGATTTGTGCCTATGCTTATTTACTCATGCCACTGCGAGCAGTTTTGTTGCATCAGGTATAAATTGAGCTCAGTTTCCTGACTTTTGTGTAACCTGGCCAATTGATATCAACCACAAACCATGGACTTCAATTAAAACTTGCATAGTACACAAAGGTAAATAGTGAGCGCTTGGGGCTTAGGGTTTTTTCTTTCCCCTAAGTCCAGGACACTGCTTTCAAAAGTAGTGGATCAAACTATACAAATTCATTTATTATCTTTTTAGTCAATGACCTTTGCATCAGTTTATGACTTCAGAACTTTAATGATCAGCATTTGATGAGGTCATGCTTAGAGAATCAAGTTGCCAAAATTCAGCAGAAGAGGATAATCATTAATTGCTATCTTGAGACAGGAATTAATCAACTGATTACTTAAGACAGTAAACACCTACCAGAGTAATTATACATAGTGTAGAAATAAATGTAACCATTTTCTATAGAATATCATCACATGATTCATGTGTGGAGCCTTCCTGGGCATTAGCTTATAGTATATACTTTCCTTAATACACTTAAACATTCATGTGAAGCCTGACAAGCTGGTGCTGTATTTTAATTTATGGGAATTATGGTTAAAGGTGATCTCAACAAACAGTTCAGAACTGAAGCAGTAACTAGTGGAACCAAGGAAGTGTGGAACAATTTTCTGGTAGAGGGTGTCAGAAAGGTTCTTAGGGAGAATTTTTAATGAATTGAAATTGTTTTATGAAAATGCAGTATTATTATATGGATTAATGATCCATTAATGTCTATCATTTATAATCATAATAAAATTTACTACTTGAAGTTATGTAAAATACTATTGTATTTGATATATCACCATGAAGATGTAGGACCAAACTATTTCAGTTAACCATTCATATAAACTGGGGCAATAAGCTTCTTCATTATGTTGTAAAGTAACAGCCTTCAGGACTCATAGGTCTGCCTCTTCCATTCCCTCATATTCAATTGTAATACATGAGTAATGCATGAAGCATACTATCCTTATGGTTTAAACCTCCTCTTATGGTCTTCATTTTGAAGATAGTATCCGAGGAGGATGCATCTTCATTTCATCCCTTCAAAAGCTTCACCAGCTTCACAGTAGCCCCAGCAATTGTCTGTGTGAAGCTAAAGCACCGTTCAGGTGGGTCGTACAGACATTGGGACCCACATTCTCCGCATTTGCTAAATGACCAAGATGACAGTGCCAGAAAAGACATTTGAAAACAATACTGGATACAAATGTCCCTTTCTCTCACGAAAGGACAACTAAGAAGTTGCTAAGCATAAGGAAAATAAATACCAGTGCCACAGTGCCAATGCACCATTTACATTCTCCAAGAAATGTTGCCAAAGCTTTATGGATCCTTGGCAACAGGTGGGGAAGCAATGCATGCATCAGTGGTGGCCTCCTCCAAAACCTTGCCTGTCTTTTTTTTTTTTTTTTTTTTT
>Ga0065711_1006478_pt1 | contig 31556 bp, 23 predicted proteins | sample Hoacrofraction12_FD_59098 | JGI IMG/M metagenome (GOLD analysis project Ga0065711, IMG submission 59098) | Hoatzin crop microbial communities from Cojedes, Venezuela - Epithelial fraction 12 v2 (version 2) | ecosystem: Host-associated > Birds > Digestive system > Esophagus > Crop | place... | reverse complement strand
CTCTTTTCAGTGGTGCCCAGCGACAGGACAAGGGGCAATGGGCACAAACTGAAGCATAGGAAGTTCCGTCTGAACATGAGGAAGAACTTCCTCCCTCTGAGGGTGCCAGAGCACTGGCACAGGCTGCCCAGAGGGTTTGTGGAGTCTCCTTCTCTGGAGATATTCAAGACCCACCTGGACAAGGTCCTGTGCAGCCTGCTCTAGGTGACCCTGCTTCAGCTGGGGGGTTGGACTAGGTGACCCACAGAGGTCCCTTCCAACCCCGAACATTCTGTGAGTCTGTGATTTGCTTTACACAGGAACACATAGCAGTTGCTGTTCACTAAGGTATTTCTGGAAGTCCTGAGTCAGAATTAACATTTCATTGTCTCAATTATTTTCCTTGAAATTAGAAGTAATTTGGTTCATTTTGTGAAACATTTTGGCGAAAGTTGCATACGTCAGTTTGTAGTAGAGAGAGAGGAAGCTGCCGTACAAAGAGGCCAGTTCAGGAGGTTTGCTTTGGTTGGCCTTTTGAGGAGGGGCTGTCTCTCCAAAGGCTCGGCAGTAGATCGCAACAGCCTTTTTCTGTTTGAAGGGCTCACGTTGAGAGATGTGGGGCTCGGCAAGAAAATTCCTCCTGCCAGCCGCTGGGTGAGCGTGCCTGCCCTGAGGAAGGTGAGCGGGCTTCAGGATGGCTTGCTTTCCGGGTGGTGGGGCTGTGCCCAGCTGCAGCAGCGCTCTGCTATCTGTCGCTTCTCTGGCCATTGCTCGAGCTATGCTGTTGGTCACCTGCTATTTTGCTCTGCTAGCTGTCATGATTACCTTGTTTTTGCATCCTTCACCTTTGGTTTGTCAAACTTGGAGTAATCTGAGGACAATAGTGGTAATGGAGATGTAACCATGCTGAAAAAGGCAGTGACGGTGCTCCCCTTAGGAGTTTTCTGTCAGGTGTTCAGTCTTGCAGATGAAGTAACTGAATTTGATTGGTGGAAAAGCAATATTTCTTGTGTAAGAATTCAGAATGGGTGCATGTACGTAGGGACTTAATGCACACCATTGAAATACCCAGAGACCACATGTGATATGGATGATGTTTTAAAGCCAGGTTGAAAGCCATCACATCTCTCGGGTGATGATCACATTGTGTGTGTGACCTGTCTGTATTAAACCAGTGTGTATTTCTTAGGTCCCTGCATGTGTCCCCTCTGTTTCATTAATTCTTATGGGGGAAAACCGCTTTGCTGCCCACGAAGACACTGACCATTGCACTCTTCAGAAACACATCCTTGGTGAAAAGCAGGATGCAGCTGTTAAGTAGGATGGGCCTTACCAAAGGAAGTTTAAACTGCTGGTGTGAAATTGGGAAGGGGATAAACTTGTAGTCACTGTTTGCCCTTCCGAAAGGTTTCACCTTATTTCCAGTAGGGAGGCCATTCTGTAAAAACTTCCAGATACCCTTTTTGATTCAGATTACTTGGTCCTGATAAATAATCTGTGAGAGATGATTATCTCGATGTCAAGTGGTAAGTACCATGCATGATTTCTCTTTTGATTTACCAGGAGCTTGTTTGTAGTTTTCTTAAAGCAAGTGGTGGTTTCCTTGCTCTCTGCTTTCCTCTTGATGCGATAGTCAGCTCTTTGTTTCACCGTGGGGTTCTCCATGCATGTATGTTCAGTGTTAAGAGGTTTGGTTTTACTTGTGGTAACTTGGCAGATCGTTTTTATTGTTATTTTAAGGAAGGAGTTCTTAACCTGTTTAGCGTGTTAACTTGCTAATTTCTGTGTCATCTTTACTTTTTAACAACATGCAGAATGATGATACTCAGATTACTTACGTCTTGTATGGCTGGTATGTCTCACTTGGTTCTCCAGCAGGAGAATTCTAGTCTGTGGTGTGCTGGACACCTTGCGTTCACAGAATCACAGAATGGTAGGGGTTGGAAGGGACCTTTGTGGGTCATCTAGTCCAACCCTCCTGCCAAAGCAGGGTCACCTACAGTAGGCTGTAGAGGACCTTGTCCAGGCGGGTCTTGAATATCTCCAGAGAGGGAGACTCTACAACCTCCCTAGGCAGCCTGTTCCAGTGCTCCGTCACCCTCAGAGGGAAGAAGTTCTTCCTCATGTTCAGATGGAACTTCCTATGCTTTAGTTTGTGCCCATTGCCCATTGTGCCCGTTGCCTATGAGGAGATTCCCAAAGTCATTTTGTGCGCAGTAATGTGTATGCAGTAATACTAGGGTGCAGGACAAGGCAAGGAAGGGGGTTTGTCTCTGCAGTGGTAGAAGTAGCACTTATGAGGTGTGTGCTGGAGTTTGAGATGTTTTGGTCTAAGCTCTTCGACAGCTGTGCATTTGTATGGCTGAGTCAGCTGGTCCCAGCCTCCCTTGCTGTAAATGTAAACCTTTTGGGAGCAAAAGGGAATCTCCTACCATGATCATGAGCAGAGGAGCCTTTCTGTGCAGTTCTGAGAATATTTCTCTGCTGGGGGATCAGCTTCTGAGAATAGGAATGTGATTGATGGGCCGAGACAGACGGGCAGATTTCATTGGCCTGACCTTAGTCTGTAGTTCTCCAGTTCTCCTTTCCATCTGCTTCTTAGGTTCCAAGAATTTTAAGGAATTCATTCAAAAGTTATTGACTATTACTTTTATTAGGAAGACAGAATACTTAGAGTACCATGCAGAGTTACCTCCTCATTCCCGCATTTACCCCTCCTCATTCAGACAAGGTTGAATTTTCGGTCTTGCGTTTTCACTCAGATTATTAGCTGTTACTAAATGGAATAGTATTGTCAGGTGTTCTGTCAGATAAATAAGCTCCCAAAATGTAACTACATAGTATCAAATGTATACTGACTGTTTGATGTCCTGTAATAATTGCGTAAATGCTGTATCAACTTTTAGCTAAATGTGTTGGAGAAATGTAAATTTAATTTGTATACAAACAGCATGTGATAGCTGGTGATTGAGGACTAGATATTCAGGGTTCCACAGTTCTCTGCTAGCCAGCTGATCGAATCTTTTGATGCTTTTCCTATTTATCTTACGAAAAGGTGATTATTTGTGGAATAAGCTTCTCTAAATATGTTATCCAGTGCAATTGGTTAATGTAGTCCTAAAGACCCTGATTCTAACCTAAAAGCAAGTATTTTTAATGATATTTTAAGAGATCTGTAGAGTAAGATTAAAATGCTACCTAGAAATATGGGTAAATACTGTGATAGAACCTGTTATTAAATATAACAACCTCATAAATTTGTATGCAAAGGCATCTCACCTCAGAGATTCTTCAAGATGCATTTTCTTGATGGAGAGATAAGTAACTGAAATATGAAAAAGAAATTGTGGTCTTTAGGAACGTTGTTATATTAATTCTTTGATATTGTGGAAAAATGCAATATTCTTGTTGTGGTGAGCTTGCAAATGTAGGCATGTTATCTGATACCTGCCTGCAACTAACGGTATAGAAGTATTTGAACGTAAGTGGAGACAACAGGGTTTTGGGGGGGACAGGGCAGGGAGGGCTAGAGATGAGGTTGTCATTTGGAAATGATAAGAAAAAATAATACAACTTTGGTTGTCCTCCCAGATAATGCAATTGAAGGCATGGGGAGGATTGAAGGAGGCTTTTGTTTCTGTACCCCTAACATAAATTTTTAATTTTACAAAGCCAAAATTTGAGTCTTGCATAATTCATTTTTTTCTCGGACAAAGTGGTTAACAGGAGAATGAGTAACCCTGTGATTAAAAAACAGCAAGGGAAAACATATTTAAAGAAGAGAGAAAGAAGTCATTGATGAGACTTTAAGATTACTTTCAGCATTCACTTCATTGAAAAATTTGAAGAAAAAATTACAGGAGAATGGAAGTCTTGTAAAAGGTTTGGGCTCTTGAGTTGTTTTGTTGAGGAGCTGGAAGAATTCCCAACTAATGTCAGACATAGTTCGTCTGAGAAGGGAAAAAAAACAGCCCGTTGTTTGTTCCCAGCATAAAAAGTAACAATTTTATAAGTAATTTTTAAGATTTCTCTGGAAAAAGAAAGTTTATAAAAAGGTGCAGACTGTTTCTTCCCTATCCCAGCCCTAAAACTTTGTTGTTTTTCTGAAGCTCTTCCTTTAACCTTCCAGAGGCACTCCATGGTGCGCTTACTTTCATGCCTTTTATAGTGCGGGCATTATGTAATAGTCGTATTATAATGCATCATTTGTATTTTTTTAAAACCTTTTGTTTTTGTTTTTTTTAATCTTGGACTACTTGACAAGCAAACTGCAATGAGTAAATGGTCAAATATTCAAAGTGCATCTTTCACAGGTGAGCCACATCTGCCACAGACAGAAGGGCCTTCTGTTTGAACAGATACTGAGCTCGGGCTATCTGTTGGATGCTCTCCTTATCATGCTAACATTAGAAATTATTTGCACTTCTTGTTGGATCATGAATGCAAAAAGTCCTGAAAGAAGTCAAGCAAGATTCAGTCTTGGCAAGTGTATTACTCTGGGACCAGTATTTGGTTTCTCCACTGATGGGTTGTCTGTTCAAACCAGCAACGTTCTTGCAACATCCAAGCCAGAACTTGTGTGATGCCTAAGGTCTTTACAAAGACAGGTAAGATACAAGTTAGTCCAGTATCAGCTATTTAGCTGAAGGTTACACAACACATAGATGTCTTCCAGGCTGGCCTATATTGCAGAGTGGAGGACTTTCATGTTTGGGCAGACCTCTCACCTGCCTTGTGTGGAATAAGTTAGGATTTCGAGCAGTAATGTCATCTCTTCTCTTGTCCAAGGCAGGATCAGCTGTGTTGGTGTCCTTTCTGACAGAGGTTTGTCTGGCCTGTTTATAAAGTCTTCAGAGACTCTTCAGGCAGTCGTCTTCCCTTTTCGGAGGTTTAGGTCTAACAGCGATGCCTTAAAATATTTCCATAACCTGCTCTGTAAGGTTGTGTTCAACAGTGGTATCATGCCCTTCTAATCCGTTTGATGTCAGAATCCTCTCTCTGAGCAACTCCTGCATGGTCTTGGCTGTCTGTTTTCCTTCTCTGAAAACACCTTTCCTGGGAGTGGAGGATAGGGTAGACCATTTTATTTGGCCCCTTTGGACTCTTCCTCTTGTCTGTGCCATCATATAAAAATTTATTTTTTTAGTATTTTTTGTTTTGGCTTGGATGGCAGAAGAAATTTAGTCCACTGAAGCCATGCCATACGTTACTCCACAAGGTAAAAAGTAATTTTTACCTAAAGTTTATTTCCAGGGTGGGTTTGGTTTTTTTGTTTGGTTTGTTGGTTTTGTTGTTTTTTGTTTTTTTTAATCATGCAGTCTTTTCTTTTCTCAGTCTGTGTAAAGGGGAGCAAGTATGAAGCCTAACCTTACCTTTGGTTCAGGGAAAACTCAAAAAATCTGTGAACTCTATGTGTCTTGGCTGCCAGCCTCACGAATAGTATTACATGGATAGTCTTTGATTTGACTGTCTCTGCTTGGCTTAGAAAGTGAAGTTAGACTCTCTCCAGGCTAAAGCTTGCTGATCCAGGATTTAGGTGGCCTTTTAGCTCCGCTTGCAAAGCACTCTTAACATCTGAAGTTTGGCCTGTGTTCCAGCTTCAGGGTCGGGTGATTGCTGTGCTCGTCTCTTTTGCTTACATAGGACTGTTATCACTCATCTTGTGTTGCAAGTCAGAGAGATTAATTGTACAGACAGATGGCTTGAAACAGGCAGGTTATTACAATGATAGTCCTGCTATGTGTAGTGCATATGGATTCTGTGAGCTGCCATTCTCTCCTGCTATTTTCATGTCCTTTGCCACCTGGATTCTCAATTGACTGAGGCACAACTAGGCATGCACAAAAGGTTTTTTCTTCTTTCTTGACATATGCAAACCCCACCTTAGTTACAGAAGAACAGATACTGCTTTTGAAAGAAATCTGATTTGTTGTGTGTGGGCATGTGTGCACCCCAGAAGAGGAATTAATATAGCTGCTATATTTAACGTTGAGTATGTAGTTGTTTACTCTTGGGGTTGACTTGGCATGATTTGTGATGGTACGACATGGTGTTCTACCAAGCTCGCTTCTATTACTCAGATTCCTAGTGCTTTTTTTACAATTGTTTGGGTTTTTAAAATAATTGTTTAAAATAATACTTTAAGTTTTATAGGTTGTGGAAAGACCTCTGAAAATGTAGACTTAGTGCTCATCAATACAGGAAGGACTGTCTCAAATTAGAGAGGGACTGAAAAAGATATACTGAGAGATGAGTCAGATTCCTTTTCAAGTTAATGAAAGTAGCTCAGTTATCTAATGAAGATAACTATGAATATTAGTCTTCCTACCTATTTCATCCTTCTCTGAAGAAGAGGAATTGTGGAATTTGTCTCGCATCCTACAAGCTGGTCAGGGTGACTGTTCGCTTTTGCATTGTTTATGTCAATTAAGGAAAGATATTATCATAGAATCATAGAATGGTAGGGGTTGGAAGGGACCTTAAAGACCATCTGGTTCCAACCCCCCTGCCACGAGCAGGGACATCTTCCACTAGACCAGGTTGCTCAGAACTCCATCCAACCTGGCCTTGAACACTTCCAGGGAGGGGGCATCCACAACTTCTCTGGGCAGCCTGTTCCAGTGCCTCACCACCCTCATGGTGAAGAATTTCTTCCTAATATCTGATCTAAATCTGCCCTCTTTTAGTTTACAGCCATTCCCCCTTGTCCTGTCACTACACACCCCTGTGAAAAGTCCCTCTCCATCCTTCCTGTAGGCCCCCTTCAGGTACTGGAAGGCTTCCCATCCTTTCAGGCCTGTGTTGAAATTGCAGTCTAGAAGCCATTACTAAAAACCGTGGTGGAATGCAGCAGGGTATTCAGCTTTCCTGTGGAGTCACCTGAATACCTGCAGAAAACCCTGTTTGGAACTGTGTGTGCAGTCAGAGACTGATTTGTTTAGCTCTGGTATTTTAAGGTTTGTAGAGAGGGGTTTGGGGATTTTGCTTTTAGTTTGTGCACCTGAGTAGGTTCTAAAGCTCATAGCTTTCACTGGAGTTAAATAGTAAAGACTGTGTCTCTTGGAGTTGCTCGTTTATTCAGGTTTAATGATCCAAATGAAGCGCTTGCTTAATAAGTATGTTATTTAAAATGTGTTGGATATTTACACATTTGCTAGCTTTAAAGAGTTTTTAAGCATTACCCCTTTAATAATGATGTTTTAATGCTCTTGTGTTTAATTCCCTAGCTACCTTTTTCTTTGAAAACGTGAATGAAAGTAAAGCAAGCGAGCAGACAGTCACTTTGTAAGACCTCTGCAAAGATATATACGAGGAAGGCTTACTCATAGCATCTACTTTTAGGATGCCTTTGGGAAATCAAATCTTAGAAGGCCAGGTTAGAAGCTGAGGTTCCATACATGTCAAGTGTTTTTGATGTTTCTAATTGCCCCTTGGAGACACGCCTAAATTTGATGTCTGAAATGGTCTCCATGAGTACCCCACACTGTGTCCCTGTTCTGTGTCTGCCAGCCTTTCAGTGCAGGGGATCAGGTATTTCTTCACGGTGGTATGAGAAAACATCCTGTTCCTACCAAGTTTGATTAGAATATAACAAACTGAGGAAACTAAATAAAGCATTTTACTGTAAACTTTCTGAAAACAAGTACATTTATATTTTAACACCCCCCGCCATGAATTATGCTATCTTTGTGTACAAATATTATTGACTAGTGTTCTTGTAGGAGATTGACTTATTAGCAGTAGTTTATTTTGTCCCTTATATGTTGGTTGGGTCTCTTTTATTAGAAACAGTTGTATATCCTGTAGACATCCGCAGACTTCTATGGTTAATATATTGTGAAACTTATTCCCGTTTTCAAGCTCATGCAGGTTACAAGTCCTGACGAAGTGAATGTTTTAAGTATGATGCACAGCTATTTGTGATATGAATCCCAGAGTATGTTCTTTTTTGCACTGTATTTCCAACTACAAAACAAAATATGGCTACAGACAATGCAGAAGAGTCTTTTCTGTATCTTAGAAACACGAATAAAAACCACGAAGTTTCCCTTGTTGCGGAACAGAACAGCAGTGTACTTTACATTTCGTACATTTACATTTCTGATGTTCCAGTCCAATTTCAGGCTGAGGGCTGTGCAGTACTTTCTGAAAAGAACGGCCCTGTTAAAATGGCAGGAACATGACCGTAAAATACACATTATGTCTGTTTCAGTCTGCATACAAGCAGTGACAGGTGCTCAGTGGTTGTCAGCATCCTTGTCAGCATGGAGGGTCCTTTGACATTAAAGTCACCAGCTTGGTCCTGATGCCGCGCGACTCTATTGGCAGCTCCATCACGCTGCGGGCGACCGGCGAATGTCAGCGCCTCCGCGGTGCCTCGGCTGCGTCGCCAGCCCTCTGCGTTTTCGGACTGGCCTTGCCTGCTGTTTGAGCCCACCACACTTCTTCAGCAGTTTTCCTGTGGGGAATGAGTGAATAGGTCATGGCCGGGTGGGTGTCTCTGGGGCAATGCAAGACCGCATCCAAGGTGACTTGCATAAAGGTTTGTAACGATTACCGTTGCTTTAAGCTAATCAATGGGTAGAGTACCCAGGGACTCATTAAGTGGCATTTGTGGTGTCAGTAACAGAGTTTTGAGCTATATTTCAGGAAACGCAGTGACAGCCTTTAATTGACCTCTTCTCTTTGTTTCACTTTCCATGTTTCCTTCTGATGTGTTCCCCCGTGGCAGCAAACAGCCCTGCTCAGCATTCTGAACTTCTGCTCGGAGCTGCAGCACCTCAGCCTGGGCAGCTGCGTCATGGTGAGTACTGACACCATGCCGGGGGGGAGGGAGTGTGCGCGCACGCTTGCTTCCGAACTAGACCTAGGCTTATGTTTCACAAACACACGTTAAATGCTAGATTGACATTATACTAGGCTCTATTGAAAGGTCCAAGATGAATGCACTTAGTCATATACTTGAGGGTTATGTACTATTTTAGTAGGCTTAAAATATAACTTGTAGGCTTGCTTACAGTTCTTCAGCCTCTGCCTAAATTTTTGGACACTCTTTATGCGCATAATCACTTTTTCTTTCCAAAACTAATAATCAAGACTTAACTTATTTTTATTCAGACCAAATCATCATTCCTAGCAGATTAATGCTTGTGTCTGACCCTACAGTAATAACCGCGAGAGAAATATTTTCAGCTAAAGCCGTTTGAGTCATAGACTTGCTGGGTGCGCACACTGATTTAAAGAAAGAGTGCAGGGACAACAGTTCCTGCAGGGCGCTCATCTGAGCTGTGTTGCACGTGGATGCCAGAGCTGTACGTCGTGGGGTTGTGGCTTTCTGCGGTGCCCGGTGGTAGGCACGCCGCAGAACTCATCAGGAAGATGCGGCTGACCTTCCTCGTGGCTCAGGAAGCAAACAAAAATGCAGAGTTGGCTCGGCCTTCCCTGCTTTGACTCATGGACAGGAGAGGAAGGCATTGTGACTACATTTTTCCAACAGTCCTTGTCTTACTACAATTTTTGATAGTGGATTTCATTCCTTTCACCTGTGTTGTGGGACCCTGTTTCAGTCCCTTTGGCTTGCCCAAGGTAACTAATAAGACTTCCATAAGGAAATGCAGCAACTGATCACCTAGAATGGAAGTAAGCACATTCTTCAGTCTGCATGTGCTTATGGTTGCAGTGTCTATGGTCATAAACACAGTTTTAAGCATCTTTTGAAGGAAAGGCAACAGTGAAGAAAAAAGAGCTTTTCAAAGAAAATAAACTTTTCACTACATTGTCACTGATCCTTAGTATTAAGTGAATTTAGAAACACCTGTGTCTGGGGTTGATTGGAAATTTATTCTGTTTTTGTCCTTTGTGAAAGTAGACCTCGCTGTACTCTACAATGAGTAGTTTTCAGAGCTCTTTAGAAATTACAAAAGCTGAAGACAGATCTGTAGGTGTGTTAGGAAGCAAATCTTGAAGCACCTATGTATGTCTGGAAAGATGGTATACGTGACAAAGTGTTTGCTTTCCTTGTAGATTGAAGACTATGATCTTGTAGCAAGCATGATGGGAGCAAAATGCAAAAAGCTTCGCAGTCTGGATTTGTGGAGATGTAAAAACATAACTGAAAGTGGAATAGCGGAATTGGCTTCAGGCTGCCAGCTTTTGGAGGAACTTGATCTTGGCTGGTGCCCTACGTTACAGAGCAGTACAGGCTGTTTCACAAACCTTGCACGTAAACTCCCGAACTTGCAAAAGCTTTTTCTTACGGCCAACAGGTCTGTGTGTGACACAGACATTGAGGAGCTTGCTGTTAACTGCACGCATTTACGGCAGCTGGATATATTGGGTAAGAAGATGTAGGAATACTGGTATTTATCTTACTGTGTCTCAAAAGCCTTGCGGTTAAGGAGGAGTCCTTAAGACAAAACTGTCTTCTAGACATATTTTAAAATAAATATTTGTTAAAATTACAGTTTAGCATATGAAAATAACCGAAGTTTTATTCTCTTCATTGAGTTTCTGATTTAGAATCCAGTGGATTTTTGCCAACTATGTAATTTGACTGCTTAATTCCTTAAACTGAGATCTAAGTGCAAGATTTAAATTTTAGTTTTATGACCATTAGTTTTTTTTAACTGAAATCTTTCTCTTTCAACTGTCAGAAGATCCACTTTCTTCTCCTTCTTTCTGCTCATTTGTTGTTTTATCTCCGTGAACTGTGACAAAGTATATTTATAGTGCGAGTCTGATCAATAAACAGATTTCTGCTTTTACACAATACAGATACACCAAGCAATATTGAATTTCTTTGTCACTTTTACGAGGAAGGGTATTTGACTCATGAAAAGGTAATTAACAGCAAAACTTAAAATGGACTTTCTAGTAAGGTAGGAAGGAAGTGATCAAGGGCAAAAAGCATAGCAAATCTTAAATTTCTAATCCCCTGCAGCTTCTATAGTTAGTATAGTTAGTTTTAGAAATCTCAAGTAAATAGACATTGGACTCTTGAGTAAGGACTTTGAGAAATGTAGTTTTGCATGATACTGAATTTGTTCTTCTTATGGTGGAATATGAGATTTTACAATAATGTAGGACAGCAGGGGTATTTGTGACATCAATGTGGGAGAAGTTTCTTCATGCTTTTACTGACTGAATTTCACAGGTTAGTTGAAAAGGAAGATTTAAATGAAAGGGAATAAAGTAGCCACACTGTGTATTTTTAACATTTAATAGATTTAATGGAAATATTACATTGAGGTTGAGAGATATGCTGGAAAAAACTGAGAGCCGTCAACTCAAATAATGTTCCAAGCAAGTCTAAGGCTATCAGCATTCCTCATTGCAAAAAATTTACTGTATGGCTTCAGATTGTCAGTTATAGTTAGTACACTCTTCTGCCATGAAGTATGGTTTTACTCATCTCTGACTGAGAAAGTTGCCTTCTGACCAACATGGGAAAGGAGAATGAACGGAAAAAAACTTAACTCCACCTGGTACAGATTGTAGAGGCTTGATGTAATGTCCACAGGAGGTAATGTGTTTTGCGTATGCTTAAGGAAATCTCTTTTGTAGCTAAGATTATCAAGGGCACATTTCGCTATTGAAACATAAAAAATTCCCAAATGGCACAGTGAATGCAGTCATTCACAAACATGTGTGTTCTGCTGACCACCCACTTGTATTACAATGGCACTGTGACTGCCCACAGAGCAGTCTGACCTTCTCGCCACACCAGAGCTGCCCAGTGAATGGCTTGGCTGTGTGTCTGCTGCTCCTGTTGCCTCTCTGCCGGCAGTGAAGGTTTGTTGCCACGCTTCTTGAGCGTTTGAATTCATGTTTGAATTGAATTTGACATCTTACTGAAGTTTTTGTGGAAAAATAATGTGTGAATGTGGAAGAGGAATTTGTTCTGTTCCCTGGGTGCTTACCAGTATTCCTGAGTCAAATGGGTTTGTAATCAACCTTTCCCAGTGAGACTGCATGTTTGGTTCAGATACGTGCTCTCCAGAGGATATCCAGTTGAATTATCTGCGAGATGTTACCAAAAACCTTAATATCCACCTTCCAGACCTCACATTGTTCCTTCAGAGGAATACTTAGTGTGTGTGGGGGGGAAGGTCATCTTCTGCTGTAAAGAAGTCAGTACGAGGTGATACGATACATGTGAAGGAGTTACTCAGCTTTTTTGGCAACAGCAAGGAAACCGTGTTCATTTCCTTGTCAGAATATGGGAACCGTTACAGTTTGTGGTTAAAAGAAAGAGTTGTCAAGTAGAACCACATTGGGTCACCTGGAGGTGAAGTTCCCGGGTGTTCCCAAGTAAGTGCAGAAGTTTCTGTTGTCTGAGTTAAAGAATGAGTCTCTTGCGGTGCAGAAGTACCAAGAAAGTCATAAATCTCTGTATGTGCTCAAACTTTTGGTGGATGATGTAGGGCCATCCTGTTACTGTAAGCCACATAAGTAACTTAATAGACATTTGTTCTCTTGAAGAGGGGTGACAGCAGGTCTGAAGCTGTTAGAGGCTTGAGGTCAGTGCTCAGCTTTGCAACCTTGAACAACGGGTATGCGCTATGGTGTGAATGAACGAGATGTTCATTATGTCCTTTGTCATCTCCCAAGTACAGAAACATCTGGCTTGTTCGTGCCTTGTGAAGGATGTAGAAGTATTGTTGCTAGGTTAGTGGCGAATGCTGTAAGGGAGCTTCTTTTGCTTCAACAAAGCTGTGTAAAAGCTTGAGGGTTTTTGCTACATACAGGCACTTACCGAAGTAGGGATCAGAATGTCTTACCTTGCACTGTCGTCACCAGCGCTCCTGATACTATACTGGTTTCTCTTGACAGTTGTTAGAACTTGTAAACTTGTCAGGGAAAACTTCTCGTTTCAGTTATAGACTATTTATCACCACAACAGCTTCAGGACTGGGGGAGTCTAAGCCTCTGAAAGAAGTCTTGCTAAACTGTGTGTCATTCAGGTGTTACAAAATGGATGTTATATATAGCCTGGATGCTGTTTTCAGGTGGTAGGTCCTGCAGCTTGCTACCCCTCTGTCCTTTCCTTAGTCTCTCCATTATTGTTTGGCAGTTCCCTCATTACAGAATCAGAGGACTCCATAGAAGATGAAAATTGCCAGTTTTCAAAGACTCCATAAAATTAGTGGCCCGTGTAAAGCATTGTTTGTTGGGTGGCCGTGTTTGTGGTGTGCAACACGTACTTCAGGAAGTAAATTTCAGTTTAAAAATATAAATCATGAGTTGGAACCATATCTGCTGTACTATAATACAATCTGGAAGGGGAAGCATGATGTAAGTGTCACTGAGTACATGAGAGTGTGCTTCTTCAAGTTTTAGTTCTGACCTTTCTTTTACCCATTAGATACTGAGCTGCCTGCTGACAAGTATCGTTTCCTTCCCTGCCCACATCCTTTCCACTGACTGACGTGGTGGGTTTCCACCTTGTGGTAGAATGATCTGGCTGTGATCAGCTAGGAGTTCTGTAGTGGTGAAGTACATCATCGAGTGCTATCAAAAGTGACATGGACACCTCTACACCTGTAGTTAAAAACTGTCTTCAAACTGTGATCAGTGTTGAGCAGTGTGACGATTCAGATGACAACCTGAATTGTCAATGCCGAAAGCTTTTCTTGTACATTGTATCAGCTGCTTAGTTATGTTGCTGTGGGGCTGCCAGCTGCTGTCAAGGATGAAGAAGTCATCTTCGCCTTGCTCCCCAAAAGTCCTGACTTCCTCTGTCCTGCACAAAAAGAGTAATGATAAATAGACACTTTTGTTACTGCAAAATTCATGTATTCCTATCTACATACCAACACCTCCCACACCTTCCTGAGCAACAGAAAACCCAACTACCCCCTTGCCAGCTGTCAAAATTTTCAGCTTTATCTTGAGAGCATCAACACGTAGTTAGTCAATTCAAACATGAAAATGTGTAGCGTGTTGAAGTTTGGAATTTGAGTTATGTGCAGTAGATTTGAATAAAATGTAAAGACTAAAAGGCTGATCTGGCTGGTCTAGGGGAGGAAAGGAAAAGTAAGTACATTTGAGGGATTGGTGCTAGTTATTTTCAGGGTCTCTACTCCTTAATATCACTTGGTGTGTAGTAATATCCCTTGCCCTAGAAATTGAGGATCTGGCAATTTTTATAGCTATCATACACAGGTCACCTCAACAGCTCTAGAATTTGAAGACTTGGTTATATGACAGATATAAATGACATCATTTACAACTAATAAAAATAATTGTTTTAGCGAAGAAATTGTCACTCAGAAGTGCCTTTTACAAGGGTGATACCAGAGAATTTTTCCAGGGAATAAACTAAATGACAAAATTAAATAGCAGGTTTTACTTTACGGGCTATGTATTTATTCTGAGAAATGGCAGATGAGTCCACGTAGGAAAAGTTGTAATAAGCAGCAAAGCCTCCAAACTCTAGAAGAATGCACTAGATACGTAACTAGCAGGATAAGTTTTCAGTCTTTCAGAGGCAAAGGAAAACGTGCTGTATTACACTTCTGAAATGCTTTTGAAGTGCTTTTAGGAAATTAGTGATATCACTAATAGTACATTGTATAAATAAAAGTAAGGCTGCAGATGATGTTTTCTTATCCCCTGGTGTGAACAACCAAATCCCAACTAGATTACTGACCTTTTTAGCGCTTAGAAAAAGGTATTTTGTAACATAAAATTTTAAGTCTGAGGAGTAAAACTGAAACAGGTGCAGCAAAGCATGTAATTTAGGATGGCCTATTTAGTTTACAAATCCATTAAAAATCTTAGTCTTAGATGAAATAGTAGGAGAACTGTCGAAGTTCAGGTAGGAAGGAATGAAGAACATCCTACACAAAAAATCTGTGGCTAGGCATCTAAATCTAGCATTTTTGTAGAAACACACATTTGGATTTTGAAGCTTAAAAACTGTGATGTGTAAACGAGACTGGTTTTAAATGAAGGTGCTGATGCAGTAGCAATTTTGAGGCTTGGTGGAAAAAAAGATGAGTAGCATAATGTGGTGTTCCTGGAGTTTTGGCTGGAATGGTAGAACAGGTCCTGCTGGTAGGACAGTGGTACTATGATAAAATTATGGTCAAGGGAAGTAAATAACTAAAGCGTATTACAGAATTTCTGAGTATGGTCATAGGGACTGTTACATCAACCACCAGACGGTTGCGGTGACAGTGATCGTATAATGATAAGGGAGTTAAAAATCACTTATAGTAATGACAAGCTTTGATTAACTTTGCGTAGATGAGGTAAAATATGGTGGCATGATAGCAAAGACTGTTTTCAGGTGATGTTAAATGATGTCTCAAAGCAACTAATCCAAGAGCTTACTACAGAAGAAGTGAAGACCACACTTAGATACCCACTTGCTTACAAAGAAGAATACAGGAGACTACTAGAAACAGAGGCATCTTTCTGGAAATGAATCCTGTTCAGAGAAGAAAAAAAAGATGATGAACTGTAGAAACTGGAACAAAATCACAGTAAGGCAGAATGAGATACTGAGGAACCATTGGCTAAAAGTAAATGCTAAAACTGTATTTCAGATATGTTAGAAGTTTACAGGAAGTTTACAGAAGTTTACAGGAGAGTAACTGAGGCTGGTAGATATTCCAGGTGTAAAGGATCGCTCCGATATGAACAGGCCATTGCAGGAGGGCTGTTGTCTGTCCATTCGTGTTTGTGGCCAGGGGGATCAAACAGGCTGCTACATCAGAGCCATTCTTTCCAGGAGATTAGCCTGGAAAGATGCCTTAAATTGGAATGCCAATACAGAAAGCTTTTGAACAAATCAATACATTGAACAATAATTAATTGTTAGGACTAAGTGGTATTTATGCAGTAGTTCTAAATAAGCTTAAGTATAGGTCTGTGGAAATCTTATTTCTGGTATGTGATCTGTCACTTAAATCAGCCTCAGCGCTGGAGGAATGAAGGGTTACGAACATCTTCTGTGCAGGGTGCAGGGTAGAAGCTACAACACAGTAAGGTTGTCTTGTGCTCTGTGTAAACCAGTGGCAACCATAAAGTCAGTCAGTCAGTGGACATGAAGGCCATTACAATATTTTGAAGGAGACCTGCATCTCTGTCAGGACAGGATAGTTTCTGCCTCTCCGATCTTTTAGAATTCTTTGGAGTTCTTGGTGAAAGTGGGCATTGATCCAGTCCGTAGGGGGTTGGATTTTCAAAAGCTTTAGCCAGGATTGTTCTGCTTTTGTAAGTTAGCTGTCTTCTGGATTGTGAGGAGTGTTTCAAAGATAGACAGCAGAGGATGAGAACATGTCGACTCTTTTCACAATGAGGTTACGTCACTGCTGTGGTCGTCAAGGGTCTGTACTGATCTGTTTGGAAGTAATCCAGGCAGAGGGGTGAATAATGCTGTACCAGAGGGTAATGCACAGATACTCAGGGTAGAAAAATCTTAAGCTGAAGAACTTAATGCTGAAAAATTGCAGTGTGATCTTACAGTACTTAGTAAACAGTTGATAAAGCAGGAGGAAAACTGTTCATCAAGTGCAAAGTGATCACATGAGGCAAAACAACATTAGCTAAGTGTGTGGGGTGTGGCTTTATATTAATTACTGTTTTGCAGGGAAGAGGTCCTGTGGACAATTTTCAGAAAACATCAGCTCATTGCTCAGCATCATTTTAACAGACACAGGTTAGGATTTCTTAGGAAAGAAATTGAGAAAACACCCTAAGACCTTGCTATACAATTACTGACTTTGCACTCAGTGCACTTTATAGTTTTGGTCATCCAATTTCAGAAGTACTAAATGAGTGCTGAAGCAAGACAACAGGGATAATCTGTGATACAAAAGAGTCTGGAAAACAGACAGCCTTGAGAGAACAGAAGAGATGTCCATAGGGTTATGAATGGTATGGAAATAGTGGACTAGGAATGATCTCTCACTACTTCTTTATGGTTCATTGCCCCTTAATTATTGCAATTAATAGGCAGTGGGCTTAAGGCTGATATTTTTCTTTCCTTTGGTTTTTTTTACATTATATACTTAAGCTTTAGAACTCGTGGAAGGGCCATAAGTATAAAGAAGTTTAGAAAAGTAGTAGCATTCATGAAAGGTAGCTTCAGAAATCCCTAAACTGATAATTTTTGGCAGAGGATCCACTAGTGAAAAGCTGCTATAAAAATCTGCTCTTGGTTGGTTTTTTTTTCGCTTTTNCCTTTTTTTTTTTTTTTTCTTTTCTTTTTGGAAAGCATTAGCGGCCCTGACCACAGACAAGATCCTGGAGTAGGTGGCTTTTTGGGGCGCAGTTCAGCTCAAGATGGAGCGGTGTAAGTTGAAGTGTCTGCCAGCAGGTGTCTGCAGTCCCGTTGGATGTATGGACTCTTTTTAGAGCCAGGAGAGCTTGATGAGCAATTTAGCCTGCTGTAGACATCCAGGCTTGGTTCACTTGCCCAGAGTAACCTGCCTGGCTTCCAGCTGTTCCCGTAAGGCATGGATGATCTCCTCTGAGTCCAATGTCCTGTCTGCCAGCTCTGCGTGGGCGTCCTACGCGGTGTAAGGAAGCCCAAGGGGCACCAGTTGCTTCAGGCAACTGAACGGATGGAGTTACTTAAATGGTTGGTTTAGGAAAACACAACAGGCTTCTTAAAGGCAAATTTCTGCACTGTCTCTGAGAAGTTTTTAATTTGAAATCTAATTGAAGTGATCTAAACAAAATTTGCATTATAGTAGCACTTTTCTCATGACACAGCATTAGCAGCTTAAAAAAAAAAAGGCTATTCTCAGTGACTATAGAATTTGTTTTGTTTTTCTTTTTTTGTTTTTGCACAGGAACGAGGATGGTAAGCCCTGCATCTTTAAGAAAATTGCTGGAGTCTTGCAAAGATCTTTCTTTACTCGATGTGTCCTTCTGTTCACAGATTGATAATAGAGTTGTCCTAGAACTGAATGCCAACTTTCCTAACGTGTTCATAAAAAAGAGTTTCACCCAGTGACTGACTGCATATGCTGCTGTGGAATTCATTTGACAGAGTTGCTTCCTGTGAATTTGTGCTGACTTTTTTTTTTTTAAGAAGAATATAAATGCCCTGTGAAATAGTGGAAAGTATTACTTGTCTACACAACTGGGTAAAATACATTTATATACATGATGCATTTCTTAAAGAGTTGATATTGTACCTAAGAATTGTTTTACTATGTGTTAATTGATAGCACTGCATGTTTTTAAATACCAGCCATATGTGTGGCTTTAACGAGAAGAAAATGAAAAATGTCTTCTTAAGTGTCCCTTTATAGGGTGTTACACACAATAAACTATGTTAATATCCAGGTGAAAGCAGAAGTTCATAATTTAGCAGTAAGAAAAAGATGGGTGCTTCCTTTTTATGTATATGTGTTTGTGTATATATAAATGTATATAGATGTATTTGTATATACATACACAGATAGTGTAGCATTCTAGTTTGGGCTGCAGCATCTGAAGCTGTGATCTGGCCTTTAGTAAGCTGTTTGAAAACCTGCTTAGGCTTGTCTAAGAATGGATTGCAAAGACACTTTGTCGTCTTCATTTTTTTGGCAGTGAATTGTATCTGATACATTTTTCTCCCTTCCTCCACCTGAAATAGATGTAGTGATGTTTTACAGTCCAGCCTAAGCGACACAGCAGATAAATGCAAGAACTTTCCACCTGAACTTAGAGCAGAAGCGAAAGAGAAAATTGCCAGCTGCTTCTTCATATTGGATATAAAGGTTGAGCCAGGTACTTAGTGTCATAACTAGTAATGTGTAGAAGACTCCACAGCAATTTTCTTCTCAAATTTCTGTCATGGTCAAGACCTGATTTGTGATACATGTGGTTATCATGCAGAGTATCACAAAACAATAGAACTTAGGGTAATGGGTCAGCAACTGTCCGTTACATTGGCATCGAATCTACCGTCAAGTCTAAAACCAAACATTTTGTTCATTAAAACAGCAATGAAAATATAGTGAGTTTGAAACAGGGGCAGTGATTTGGTGATTTAATAATCACCCAACCTTAGCACTGGATTTGTTTTGGGTTTGATGTCTTTTTGTTTTTCTGAGAGGTGATCGCTCAAAGTATTGTTGCGCTCTCTCTCTTTAACAGTCTTTAGCCTCTGGAGAAGGAAGACTCTGTCGATGGACAAATTCTAGAGGTTTCTTCCTTTTGCACTGCCTTGGATGAAGTTTTTCTCTTCTGCTTCTTGAATACCACTGCTAGAGTGTGTTGCTATGTACAGCTTGAGTTTAGAATTTTACCTTTTTAGCTATTGTTGATGAATATGGACTGTGAAATATAGCCTGTCATTTGATATCGACTCCACTGTTCTTGTATTGATGGCACTTACTACCGGCTAGAGTAAGAAATATTTTGTCTGGCAGAGGTACATTATTGCACCGAAGATCACTGGCAAAGAATGCTTCAGTTTATGCAGTAAATAACCAACCGCTGCTGGAGGACTGCTACGAATCATTAAAGATTTGATGATCTCTGTGACTCCTGAATGAATGCTTTGAACTCTTTGTGCTGGTGCCAATACTTTATAAACCATGTCATGAAACAGCTACAGAACACTTATTTTATAAAAAGACTTTTTTCTTCGGATTTTTAAATTTTACAGAATCTTTTGGGAATTCCAGATCCAAAGAAGAGCATGCACAGTTGGCTTTTTGATGTTTCCTCCATACAGATAGCACTATGGGATTTCCAACTAGATTATGCCATTCCATTTTTTTTTTTTTTTTCTCTTTCGTTTCAGAAAACTGGACATTGTCAGAGATCTGTAGATTGATTTACACATTTTTTCCACACTGACAGATGTCAGCTTGGGTGTAATTCCACATGAGACCTCATTTCTTTCAATCAGGTTTGGGTTGATTTATTTTTCTGGGAGCTTAACTTTTACCTTTTTTTATCTACAAGTAATATTTTTCATTGTAATAGAGTATTAAACATTATTGTTTTAGTTATAGGAGAACACAGGTTCAGATAATGGGAGTTTACAAAGAACAGTATTTCAAAACATGTTTTTGTTGTGAAATTTCATCTCTCAGGGTGCATCTGTGTTTATCTCCTTTTTTTCTGGAGAGATCCTTCTTGTTTGTTTTTCACTGTAAAGAGAATGGGATGTGGATGTCATGATAGCCATTGTGCCTTCAAACTGGTAAACTTGGTAAATAATACAGTTTCACTTGTACAGCATCAGTGAATCAAATAAGTGTTTTTGTAATCATATACATGTAAAGGATTTCATTCTCTGTTGCTTTTCAGGTAGTATAAAGGAGGTTTAAATTGGTGTTTTGTTCATACTAAAGAATTTTTTTTTTCTTATGCCTTCTATTTGAAATTGGTTTTGTCAGGAATTCTCTACTGTCACTTGAAAGATGAATTGAAGTCTCCTTTTTCTTAGGACTATTCAAAACTTAGCTATTGCAAACACATGCTTAATTGAAATAGCTGAGAAATAATTGGGATAGACTTCTGTCTGTAGTTGTAGACTTTAACCTTCAGTCAGTGGGTAAGAAGCTCTTCTGGCTGTGGCTTTATACGTCGAAGAAGTCTTCCATCAAAGAGAGGGTAGACGAGACTTGACATTTTTGTATTTCCAGGGTAAAGAAAACAACGTGCTTTTAGACCTTCCTTATGCATCGCAAAGAAGCAAGAATAGACAACTGTCTTTTTAGTTCTGCTATTTTATACTTGTGTGTTTATATCTATTCATACATATGTATGTATAAATTATATATACACACACGTATGTTTGTACATATGAATATTTTTTGTATGTGTGTACATATTAATGCATATATGTATAAATCTCAAAGTTTTTCATGTAGGAATTACTTTTGTGAAGTGAATGTAATAGCAAAAGATGTTTCATAGCAGTTCTGTTTTCAGCTGTTGTTTTACTGTACCGGGAGACTGAGTTCCTCTCCACCCGCGCAGAAGGAAAAGCCGGGGCAGGAGTTATGCCGAAGTGCCTTTTGGTTTGTCTGCACATGAAAGGTGTTACAGGGTATGGTGGAGTGTGAATGCAAGGTCTGATAACTACTGTGGACTGTCTCCTCGTGAAGCAGTCATACAGAGGGAAATTCGTTCTACTTACATTTAATCCAACATGAATGATGGCAGTTCCTCAGCTGGAGGGATTTAATTATTCTGGTATTGGGTTGTCATCTCCAACACTAGACCGTCCCTCGGTCATGTTATCTAAATTCTGCTTTTAAGGGTATTCCATTTTTTATCTTGTCCTCTGATCTTGTCTGTCTTTCTGAAGCATTGTGAAAGATGTGCTGTGGCAACAGATGTTAAAACAACGTTGGTAACGTGTTCAAAAAAAAGAGTCTTGCTCTGAAGTGCTCCTGTTCTTAAACTAAAGGAAGTCTTCTATACTATCTGTGTGAAATTGGTGTAGGATGGTGTGTAGGTAGAAATGTCACTCTTTTGGTCATTTTAAAAATTAATGTGATAATTTTACCGTTTAAAGCATCTTCCCAACTCTTGAAGGCTTCAATTCAATGGTGCACTTGTATTCATAATTCTGAGCTGTCTGGCTAGATGGCTCTAAGGAGATGGATGAGGTTTCTGTTGTTTAAATTATGCACATGATTAAGTACATTAGTGAGCGGGACTTATATGGAAGAACAGTTTTGCGTAGGAGTTCGGACCTTATAATCCCCATGTACTTGGAGGTGCGAGTTTTAGACCAAAAAAAAAAAAAAGGAAGACTGTTGTATTTACTACCTGGTTCTTTCCTTGGGATTCTCATGTCAACTTTTCCAGATACAAGATGTCCAGTAATTGTGGCACACAGTGAATAGAATTCATCTCGCTGAATGTTAGCTCGCTGAAAGTTAGACATCTACTTAAAGGGAGGAATCTGGGCACCTCTAGAGAGCTGTTAATCTCCTACTAAGATGGATGTTTAAGGAAAGTAGAATGAATCATGTTCTGGAGAACCTCTCTGGAGGCTGTGGAAGCTGTGATTTAGCTCAGGTTAGATACTTGGCTTTAGAACACGAAACTGAGATTAATTCCATCCAGCGCTGTACTACCTGTCTAGGAATAGCAAAAACCAAGACTGGAACAACATCCATCCCCAAACCTCAAAACCCTCCAAAATCCATCCAGAAAGAAGCAAACTGAGGAGATGCTTACAACTTGAAAAGTCAGTGTTTTAAATGCCAGTGTCTACTTCTGCCCCTGAATCCCTTGAATCCCTTGCAGTGCTGGTGGTATGTCTTCCTTTTTTTTTGGTGGAAATGCATCCCCTTGCCCTGTTCTGAAATCCTAGCTGGCAGTATGTATAGTTCTGTAAATGCATGAAACTAACGGGCAAACATAATTAATGTATTGCAGCTATTTTGATAATCTTTCATGTTGCTATAATGAAGACTATGACTAGTTTAACTGCTCCCCTGTCGTTAGAAATGTTACCCGCTGTGCATTTGCAAAAATTGTGTGTTTAGTCCTGGTTCTTACTGTGTGTACTTACTGCATCTTGTGGCATATGTTTCCCACATGGCATCTGCAGGACTACTAAATTTAAAAAAAACTAGATAAAATGTAGCATTTTATTGTTGTATGGAGTATGGGGGTGACTTTTGTATATTGATTTACATGTTCATTATTACTCTTTTGCAATGATTCCGTAAAGGTGTAGCTTTTGAAATTACTAGGCTAGAAATTCCTGGTTTAATGCATCTGTACGTGCTGTGTTAGACACAGTCAACATTTGTCCCACATGAAGGCATTTGTCCTTCACGGAGATGATGATTTCTGTGATTTTAGATTTCTGACTTGATAATGAAATCCAGGAAGGGCTCTTTATTAAGTATTACCAGGCGTGGGACAGGTCGTGGTAACTGATGTGAGGAAGGGCTGAGGCACCTGTCTTGTGTGTTACAGAGCCTCGTGATCTCCAACGAAGGGCCTCAGCAAGAGGTGGCTCTTTTTAAGAAGATTCAGCCTCGGCAGTAGTGGGCAGTGGTGAGATTTTCCTTTTTAGCCAATGGACTAAATACTGTTGTTTTGGTTGGAGTTATGTAGCTCTGGTTTCTCCCTGTCTTGTTTTCATTTAAGAATGATAAATGGCACAGTTAGGACAGACACCCTAAATTGGAGGGGATCGTTTGTGAGGAATGAAGTCTTTCTCTTGCATGTTTTGTTCCCCTTTTCTAAAAACAAGCAAATGGAAAAAAAAAAACAAAACACTATTTGAAAGCTCTGTCTTCTACCTTGGATACTGAGGAGACACAAATGTCAAGAAAGTTGAGAAAAGAAACAGGGGGCACTTATCCAGATTTATCTGGAAACGCATGAAAGGGTGGCCAGAGCTATTTATAGATGTGAGGAAAGTAAGTGCATTGTTCTAGATCAGCTGTTATCTTTCCCAGAAATTTAATTTCCCATATAATTTCACGTGGTCATACTTCTAAGCGAAGATTTAGTATTTAGATGCTCTTAGTATTCACCTTTCATATACATGCTTGTGCAGTAATTCCTGGTGTCTCGGTTTCATTTTTATGAACTACATAAAAATATTTTTTTCTTTACCTATCACTGCCCAGCTACATTTTTTCTGAAACTGAAATTATTTTGTGCATTGACACAGACGCATGTAAGACTCAATTGCTTAGGATTTTTGCAATTAGTCCTTTTTTGAGGACAAATAAACTACAATTTTGAGGTAGAAAAGGTGAAGAGAAGGCTCAGAGGAAATCTTATCAGTGTATAGGAATACCTGATGGAGGGGAGGGGCAGTGGAGAAGAGGGAGCCAGATTCTTCTCGGTGATGCCCATGGGCAGTACAAGAGGCAATGGGCACAAACTGAAACACGGGAGACTCCATCTGAACACAGGACGACACATTTTACAGTAAGGGTGACCAATCCCTGGCACAGGTTGCCCGCAGAGGCTTTGAAGTTTCCATCCTTGGAGATACCCAGAAGCCATCTGGACATGATTCTGGGCAGCCAGCTCTAGGTGGCCCTGCTTGAGCAGTGGAGGGCTGGACTAGATGACCTCCAGAGGCCACTTCCAACCTCAGCCATGCTGTGGTTCTGTGATCTGAGGCTTGCCCGTTGGTTGTTCTGGTTGCTTCTGGCTGATGAAGATGGTAGGGAGGGGAAAAGGAAATCATACCTAACTTAAGAAACTTGCAATGTTGAGAACAGTCACAAGAATCTTGTTCATTTGCCTTTTTTTTTCTTTAATTTATTTTAAAGGAATTAACATTTTTTATAGTTTAGGTTAGTAGCAAAATCTAAATGTAACTTTGGTATTGTTTTTGACGTACAGTTCTGTAATGTACAAAACACACATGCTGAGTTTACAGGAGCATTATTGTCACTGTGAAGTCTGAAAGTTAGACCAAGGACTGAGATAAATATCCCCGTTCTTGGGTACTGACAGTATTTTCTGTTTAGAAAGTGAGTTGTCTGTAACACATTAGGAACAGTTTAGTTTGCGTATTTTTAGTGTTTCTTTGCACAGATCTTACAATAAATCGGGATTGCTGTGGCTTAGGTGCCAGTTGTTCCTGCTTACTCTGATGGAAATTGAGTAGAGCAGTTAACTGTTCGTTATGTTCAAACATGAAAATTCGGATTCAGGTGAAAAATAGGACAAAGTTTATTAAACACCAAACTGTCTGAGCATTTTAGGGAAATACTGTGTATAATTGGGGCAAATTCCTGTCTTGTGTGTTTATTTACTGTTATACCGTTGTCAAGAGCTGTTGGGTAGTACAGCCCTCTGCTCACCATCACGAGATGGGTTCTCTCCGTCAGACCTTGGTCTCTTTAGATTTATTTTCATCAGGGCAGTGCCACAGATTTCTGCACATATATGCTGTTCTGAAATAGACTCGGATGAAAAATAGCTGGTTTGGTTGTGATTTGGAAACTAATGGCTAGTCTATGCTTGCACGTACAGACAAGTCCTAATTACCAGCTGTCCCTCGAGCCACCTTAGCAAAATCGGTGTGATGGTCTCGTTCGGGTCCTTCCCGGTGAGCGTAAGGCCACGGCAGCTCTGCAGCGTCCTGCGGCGTTCTGCGTTCGCCTCCTTACTGGGCAGACTGCGGAGCTGGCGTGTGTCGAGGCTGGCCCCATCTCCGCGAGCGTGGTGCCTGAATTGCCGGGGGAAGTCGCCTGCTCACGTTGATTCCTAGGTGGGGATGAGAAGGAGTGGCATCTCCAGGCCTTTGAATTTCAATACCTGAACCCAGCACCTGGAGCTATTTAAAAATAATAGGTCTCTCCCTGCCCTCCCCACCCGCAATAACCAGCAACAAAGTACTTGCACTATATTTATGATTTAATAGTATGCTCCATTTTCTGCCGCAGCAGTAGGAGTTTGAGTAATGTTTCAACAAACTCCTACAGAGTTACCTTTTAAAGCGACTAATTGAGATAAAAAGTGGAAGAGCAGCAACAGAGGGAGCAGTTCCGGACACTGCAAATAGTTACGCTGTGCCAGTAAGCACCAGAAGCACGTTACACCTTTTTTTAATAACAAATTGGGAAGGACACAAGGCCTTGCGCTCGTCTCTGAGCACGTTTTCTATAGCTGGAGGAGATTTGTATCATCTAATTTTAAATATCTGGGGGAGGTACTGCAGTTAGGAAGCTAGTTTGCTCAGATCCCTTCACTCTGGAGAGACAGGTTCCTCCACGGGTCATGAGATCAGTCCTAAATTGAGGTCTTGAATTGACCTCTGGAGAAGATGACGTCCACGCAGACCGGGTGAAACTTCTACTGGAAACTGGCTTCCCAAACTACACGTGCTATCCTAGCATGTGTGGATTCAGACTAAGCTGCTCCCCGTTAGCCCCTCGCTTCTCTTGCTTCCATCAAAGGCCACTGCTTTTGTTGCTCTGTGGATTGAGCTGTATCCAGTTGCCTCCTACAAAATGTTTTGTTGTTTTCTAGTAGCAGAGTGTTTAAACCTACTACTTTGGGTTTTTTAACCCTCAGAAGTTAGGTATTAAAACCTGCAGAAGGAAGAGGACAATAAACTTCAGGGACCAGAACGACGAGCAGCAGGTGGGAGCACGTTGGTTGTGTAAATGTCTTAATTTGCGTTAGCGTAAATGAGGATAGCCACTTTGGATTGTGTTCCCGGGCTCCTAAACTTTTAGATAACTTCACCTCTACTGCATCCGAAAGATGTCCCAAGGGAGGGTGTTTCTTTTCACCTCGTAATGGTGGCTCAGGCCCTAGAGTATATAGTGCTGCTGTGAGCGTACGAGAGCGTGCAAAGTTCTAACCAGCTTCAACAGGTTTCCTCACTACGGTCCTCTGAGCCACAGACGCTGGAGGGTGTAGGTTAGAAAGGCTAGCAAGAGCGTATTTAAAGCATGGTGAAGGCCGCGGTTAGCAAAGCCGGAGGTGGGAGGTGGGGGCAGCGGCTCGTGGAGGTGGTGTTACTCAGGGCTGTCTCCGGGTGGGCCCACGAAGCTGACATCCACTGCTTTGCACCGCTGCGGTCCTAAATATGGTCAGTATTCCAAGAGCTGCGTGTGTATGTGCAATCTTAGGTCCCGAATCTGTTCTCCGTGCTGCTGTTCAGTAAGTGCTTCGCATTCAGCGTTAACCCCAGGTTTCACTTTGTGCTCCTCCTGGTATACTGGCTGTGTTTACCTGGGCATCTTCTGTACCTTTGGTTTTAGTATTCCCCTCCCAGGCTTGTGCATTCTCTCTGTTTGTGCTTGATTACATTTCAGAACGATGGGTTCTCCCCTCTGAGTACTCTGCTTGGCCAGTAGTAAGCGGGAGGTTGGTTGTTCGTGTGCTGCTTCTGTTCAGACTGGACCGCTGCGTCCTCTCACTCTGTGTAAACCCAGAGGTCCCTGTGCCTGCGCAGACGCAGCGCGGGCACGGACACCCGGCTCCTCCACGTCTGAATACCTGTGCCTCGCGCCGCTTGATCTGTGTTTGTGGTGCAAGGTTAAGGGTTTGCTTGAACAACAAGGCGGATGTTAGCCCTGTATTTATAAATGATGGAGTTTGCTATGGAGAAATCATCTAATGCCTTATATTGCCAACTCAGAGGTAGTTTCTTTTTATCTTAAATAGTTAATTACATATTTACACATTAATTATTTCTGTTTAGTGACCTAAACCTCTGTTATTCTGACACGTTGGATCATTTAAAATGTCATAATACTGTGTTGTACAGTTTTATTCTGTTACTGCCAGGATAAAGCAATTGAAGTTAATGTCCTCACGGACTTGTCAGTTTCTGCTAATTCAGAGATGACAGAAACGTGTTAAAATATATTCAACCTATAATATTTATTTTGCTTTGCACTGAATTTGTTTCCATTTGACTGTGTTGAAAAATACCAAATGTACATAACATAATGAATAAATAAAAGAAAAATAAATGATTTGTCTACATCCATTGACCTTTTGTGCATTCATTTTAAAAAACAGTGAAATAAAACACAAAATACGATGCATTCGGAGGAGCAGTTTGGGCATGTTTTTATCGCTGTTCATTTTGAAATAAGCTACCCTGGTTGTTTTGAGGTACAAATTTGTGAGCTTTTTAAGTATATTGTTGTTTGGTGCTTGGCTTACTGTAGCCCTATGAAAGCACATGGAACTAGATACATCACACAAAGAAAATGTTTTGCTGCCTGAAACAGTTTGTGATGTAGGTAGAGAGCAAGAGGCAACAGATGGATGTAGACAGGCAGGATAAAAAGCAGAATATGGAGATTACAATGTACCAATAAAAAAAAAAAGTTGAATTTCTTTCAAGAATAATTTCCTACTCTAATGCAAATCATGTTACCATAACGTATTAATCCATTTAATTCTGCAGGTAGTGGTATAGTTGTGTTTGAATGTTGTGGAACTGAAGTAAAACTTAAAATTTGGCAAAGATTTGGGGACAGGCGATCGGCTGGGCTCAACTTGTTCAGAACAACCCGAGTACTGAGTTGGACACGAGTAACTGCTTTGCTAGACTTTGCCCCCCCTGTTTTCATTAATTATCTAGGAAGGTTTTTTATTGATTCAGAATTATTTACCAAATCTGATCAGTGCCCGTTTACTTCTAGACGGAGTTTATTAAGCGTTAGATTCACCTGATACTGTTCATTGTTCAAGACAGCGCTCCTAGAAAGCAAATACTGAGCTTTGAGTAGTTTTCTTGCGTCTCAAGTAAACTTTTCCTAAAACTCCTGTTTTAATCCCCAGCACCTACAGAAGCGTTCAGCCGCATTTATTTGCTTTTGTGCCACAGCTTTGCCTGAGGCCAGTAGCGTTTCAAACGTGCTGAAACCACCTTCTAGCACCAACTTCCAGCTGCTGTCGCTTCTGATTACCGGGAAGCTTAAGGACAGGACTGGACCTGGCTTCTGTGCGTCTTCGACAAAGCACAGCTGACTTTGACACATGCTAAGTACAGTTTCAGACGTCGTTTTTGCTTGCCCCCTTTTTGACAGGTACCTGTTTCTCGGGGCCGCTCTCACAGTGCTGGAAATTCATACATACAACTGAAAATTGTCAGGTATTTCTGTTCCTCTGTGTGGCACTTCAGATCGCACAAATGGTTTAAAAAGCACACAAATGAAGCCAGATTTCAAAATATTTCAGGATTTCCAGACTTTAATGCCTGGCAGCCTATAATACACTTTATTACATGGTAAGTTGGTAGGAGTGCATTAGTATTTGGGGAAGTGAAAGCAGTGATGTGTTCTCCATACTCATGTAGTGTTGCATGTTGTGTGTCCAGAGGGATGGGGGAAAGTTTCATGTTCTGTGATAACATTCAGAAATGTGAACTTTTCTTTGCTACTTTAAGATGCAATTGGCAATCTTCACTGAATTTCAACAGAATGCTGTAGGTCTGGTACCAAGCATTCTGCAATTGTTTATTCACTGGTAACGGCAAATGTCATCATATACAATGCGGGCCTTTCCTGTTACAAACAGATTTTAACAGATCGCTTTCCCTCACAGTTCCAAAGAGCTAGAAATTAAAAATGCTCCGGTGCAGCGACCAGGCAGTTTTGAATTGCCAAATGTGTTTAGGAGCTAAAGAAGTGCAGCAGCATTTTTGTGGGAAGGTCGTGTCCACCACTCTGGATGCGAACGCACAAACAATTTCAGTTCGAAATTCCAGTAGGTCTCTGAGTGCCGTCGGAGCCCGGTGACGCAGTCCGTGTAGTTCTTTTGTAAAAAGGATAAATCATGCTTAGAATTAGCGCCGTTAACTGGCTGCAAGCTCAGGGCACAAACAAAGTCTACCACAGCCGAAAAAAAGTTAAAAAGAAAATAATAGACCTTAAATAGTATATATTTAAAAACTACATGGAATGTCACAGAGATATGATTGGCAATCCACTTAGATTGTTTTTTCTGGTACTGGTGTCCGACAGTAAACGCAACAACTGGGGCAGCTGTTAGTTGAGCACAGGACGTCTCTTAAGAAAGGATCAAGAGCACCTTGTCTAAATAAATCATTTTAACAGTTGCAAGAAATTATCAAAAGCAGCTCGGAGCTAATGAAAACCGGGATGGGAATTAAAATAAAAAGTTGCATTACATCTAAAAAAAGTACGCTTGATGCAAGCGGTTCTCATTTCTGCTTCGGGATGCTGCTGAAGGTGGTTGGGTCTGGTGTCTGCCATCGCTTTCCAACAGCTGTTCCCGGGCTGCTGCTGCCGGGAGCAGCTGCTCCCTCGGAGTCACTACAGCAAAATGTCAGAGTGCTGAACTGCTTAATTGGGCGTTTTGAAAATACGTAAAAGGAGTGTGCCTTGGGATGAACTTTAGAGACCTTACTATGTGCTAGCTGTCTCTGCTTAGGGAAATCTTTACGGCCTTTTTGCAGTCATTTCTGTTTAGTAATTGCAAAGGGTGTGTGTGCAAAATTGCCTGACCGTCATATGGGGAGTTAGCTGAAGGTGATGACACGCTACTTTCAGCGTTTGTGTGTTTGTTTTCTTCCACACAGTGCGTTGAGCCTTGATAGGACGCTTTGCGGTAGCTTTCATTCCCCCAGCAGATGCCTCTTCTTCAAGGTCTGCAGCCGCTCCCTGGTGTTGAGCAGAAGATGCTCATCTTTTTGAAGGGATTGCCATTCTATGATTCTGTGATTGGAGAAGGGAAAAAGAGCGGTGGGTAGGTACAGAGTCTGCAGGTGGGTGCTGTGGGCTGTGTCGTCGTCAGCGGTTGACCTGGGGACGAGTTGCTAAACTTGTAATTCACTTTCCATCTGTGGGAGATCAGGTCGTGTTTACCGTAGCCAGTACTAATGAGATTCACGGAGAGCTTCAATATTACGCAAGCGTAAAGCGTTATCTTTGAATTGGCTAAGAGAAAGGATTTGTAAGAGCAAAATACAGTGGGGACCAATCAAACCTAGAGAGCTACAATGCCGCTCTGATTTTTGTTTTATGTACTTTTAAATAATGCAGTCTTTTCAGAGAAGGACAGCGGCTTTCAAGTTAAAGCATCGATCCATGGGGGTTCTGCTGCTCTCCAAAAGGCGCAGAGGCTTTCGCACCCGTGCCTCCGCTGCTCGAAGTGGCAGATCTTTGGAAAGGAGGCACGGGTGGAGATTAATGGTCTCCCGCTAACGATCGGGTGCTGTCTGTCACCTGACAGCAAGAAGTCAGTTGCGAGGGAGTGGGGTGATGACCCATCTTTTTTGCATTTGCCTACGTATACATACAGTGCTTAGGCAGTTTTTGTGTCTTTCAGTTGGCGAGAGCTGAAGCTGAACTCTGGCAGCTGGAGCTGCCGTATTCAGCGGTGGCTCTGGGCTGGAGGAGTTCGGTGCCACACATCAGCAGGTGGATCACCTTCATAAATGCAGGAGATCTGTGGCAAGTTGCAATGTTACCGCAATTTGTCATCTAAAAACGCTGAATGCAGTTTATTAATAAAACCAGAGGTTTTCCTTAAACACTGTGAGAGACTAAATGAAAATGTACGCTCTCCTCTTTGCAAGCAAGCTAGTGTACTGCCTTGCTCCCTGGCTTTTCTTTTTTCCTTCAGAACAAAAGTGTCTTCTAATAAAATACTGCTTCCCAGAAGTCTCCCACGGATGGTGGGTTTAAATTCATAAGAGTGAGGGAGCTCAGCTCCTCCGTGCATCTTTCCATCTGCCAGATGGTCAGTACCTGGTGCAGCCCGCTCGCACCGAAGAGCGGGATCTGCCTGGTGAAGGCGGAGGGGCTGTTCCCTCTGGTTGAGAAAGAGCAATACTGGATTTTGTCTCGAAACCAACGGGAGTGAGAAAATGGGCCGTATTCACTCGGGGTGCTCTGCTGTGTTAGGGCACAGGTTGGGACTGTGGCGTTTCAGTGAGGCTATTAACGTTTTACGGCGCTCTCGGCTGCTGCAACCACTGCCTCTGAGGAATCCTCCAAACTCCCCAGCGCGTCCTTCCTACCCCAGACTCTCTGGGCACTGCTGAATTTGATCTTACACAGAAATCATTCGGGACATCACAGAATGGTAGGAGTTGGAAGGGACCTCTGTGGGTCATCTAGTCCAACCCCCCTGCCGAAGCAGGGTCACCTACAGCAGGCTGCACAGGACCTTGTCCAGGCGGGTCT
>Ga0065711_1002803_pt1 | contig 31560 bp, 16 predicted proteins | sample Hoacrofraction12_FD_59098 | JGI IMG/M metagenome (GOLD analysis project Ga0065711, IMG submission 59098) | Hoatzin crop microbial communities from Cojedes, Venezuela - Epithelial fraction 12 v2 (version 2) | ecosystem: Host-associated > Birds > Digestive system > Esophagus > Crop | place... | reverse complement strand
GGGCGGGGGCACGCACCCAAGGGGGGACGGGCTGGCAGGGCCACGCAGGCAAGGACACCGAGAGACACGCAGCGCACACACACACACACACAGACTCATGCGCTCACACAAGCATGCTCAGACACCAGCACACGCACACCAAATGCAATCATACACTCGTGCTTACACACGTGTACGGAGGCATCCTCTCCCCAGACTTCTTCTGTTTCACCAGGGTGGTTCCAGGGGTTTGGGGGGTTTATTTTTTTAAAAAATAAGCGGTCTCTCACCGCTGCCACCCTCCCCTATCATATTGCTTCTTTGCAATATGGCAAAACAATCCATTTAGACTACATTTTCCATTCGGCCCCCAAGCCATTACGCAAGATGTTACTGTAACGTTTGCCAGTCTTTGCTCTTGAGTATCAAAACAGTAAGTTACAAACGCAGGACTCCATCTGTCCCTGAGTTAACACCACCAAAATGAACCTAATTAAACCAGGAAATCATGGGTCACGCAGGATTACATGAAAAACAGCTTTGTTTTTCAAAATTTAGAGATAGAACATAGCAATCCAAAGACAGCAGCCTGCTGTTTTGACAGTGCTCTAGCGATAGGTGATAAAATTCTGCAGTGGACATAATTAGTTTCTCGTTTTTATACCACCCAACCCAGCTCCCAGATTCCATTTTTACAAACAAAGTTATCTCAACGTCATCACAGAAAACCACAGCCATTTTAATATTAGTAAGCTTTTAAGTTCAGCATTGTTTAATGCAGATAAAAACAGGAGACATCGAGTCTGGCTTTAAAAAGGCTAGAACAAACCTCCTCCCTAGGGCCAGGGTTTCAGAGCCAGTGCTGTTCAGACTTTCTCACTCAAGTCTGAGGTGGTGGTATTCAGCACTGTCGTCTTTGAGGCCGGTTAGATTTTGGAACCAAAAGCCAAAACTAAAAGCACAATCAAAAGCTACCATGTTTGAAAATTTTCATCCTGTTTCTTTTCACTGTTTTCCTTTCCACACCAAAATGTTGAAACCCCGATTCCTCAAAAAAAAAAAAAAAAAAAGGAAAAAAAAGGAAAAAAAAATCATTTCTGTCAACAGACCAGAGTGAAACATCTTGACAATATTTCATAGGGCTGACACGTCCTCATTCTGGTGTTCTGGCTGTTGCAGACAAATTGTCACACTCCTACACATTTTCAACGTATTGATTCTGATTTATTAAACTGGTAATTTTGCAAGCTGTTATAGAAGACTGAATTTTATCCAAATTACTGTTCAGCATTAGGAAAATGGGGAAGAAGAGTTTAATACATTCAATATTGTACACTACCCAGAGCTTGTGTGCAGAAATAATTTTTAATTAATAATATTAGATTGATATTTATTCTGTAGTTGAACCACAAATATGCTTGTTTGCATTCTAGATATGAATATTTGAGGCTATTCTGACAGAGAATGTGTGGTATGCTGCATTTTATTTTAGTTTTCCTTCCATGGGCAAGTGTCATCCTTACAAGCAAGTCACCCATCTGACAAAAGTGAATATTAATTTCAGATAAGCTTTTAGAAATTATTTTTGTGATACTGACTTAAAGCTCCTACTAGCAGCATGACTGGTTTATTTTGCTTGCAAGAGCACAAATACTATATATAAATCCTGTACACCAGAAATTATGAATTCTCTTGTTGCCTTTACTTTCATCTGCCTGCCTCCAGGACACATCTTACGCATGCTTCCCCACTTTATTAAGCACAAGTATTTAGAAAAAGATCGAGTTCAAACTGGAGGAGAGATGAAGGACTTTGTGGGGAGATAGAAATTGCGGATTTTTCTCTCTCCACCACCTGGATACCCCTGGGTTTTCATGGGTAAGCTGGCACCTTCCTTTGCTGCAGCAGCTCCAGGTCTACAGTGAGCTGGAGCTTTGCTTGCTCCCCTTGGAGCACCGTATGCTTTAAATGTTGTTTTGCAACCACTGTATCACGAAGGAAAAAATTATTCCCTAAGCATGACTTGGCTGCCCTCCGCTAAACCTCGTCACATCCTGGGAAGGGAACATCCTCTCTGTTTGAAATCCATTGCCCTACACAAAAAATCGGACAGGAAACAAAAATTTATTATAATCAAAGTCTACCAGGCTACTCACTAGAGTCTGAAGAGTAGTATCAGAGAACAAGCACGCAAAATCCAAGTCTACTTTGGGAACTCTGCCACCTTCTCTTTCCGTAAGTTTGAACAAAGTCCGAGATTAAGTATTTGCCAGAGACTGACAGCAATGAGAGGCAGACAGATAAGATATTTAGAAATGGAAGCACAGGCAGGCATTATGAAAACTGCAGAAGTTACTTTTGGTCATCAGATATATTAATAGTATCCTTATTAGGCTCTTGTATGACTCAGAGAAATACTGCAAAAAAAGTCTCAGGAGAACAACAGCAAACGTGCTACACAGGTTGACAAAAGGTTCATGATATTTCTGTTGATGTACAAGCACATTCCTTCTCCCTCCATCGCTCTTGACCCTCAAATTAGCCTGTAACTTACTCCCCATTTTATGTAATTGCTTGCTGTTACCTCTGCTGCACTGAATACCCAGCAAGCGAGAATGTGTCCTCCAAACACCATAAACACTAAAGCTTCAAGTGATGCCCATTTGAGCACGGTGTAAAACCCCGCAGCCCATACTTCAGGAGGCAGAGCTATTACTGCTGACCACGAGGAATGTAACAACACCACAGGGAAAGAAAATGCCTGCCTGGCTTGGTTTCCACCAGGTGTCAACTTTTATGGGTCCTATTCCCATTTAGCTACTTTAGAAAACGCTCACTGTGTTAGAATCAAGTTCACAGTCAAAGAGACAAAGTCATAGTAGCAGATGCTGTGCAAGTACTGCTGATAAGAGATGTTACACGTGCATGTCAACTACAAAGAGCAGTGGATAGCAGAAGATATATTCAACACAGGATTTTCCCTCCCTGCATGGTCCCGGACATGTACATACCCATACTTGCTTAAGTGCAGAACTAAAAAACCTAGATGGGCGAGGAATGGTAATTGCAGGAACCTTGGGGAATTAAAAAAACCTGACCTCAAAAGACAGAGAGCAGGGCAGTTCAGCTGGCTGCTGAAAGCATAAATAGTGCATCAGCAACTGAGATTGCTAGGAGGAATTGCTATTCAGCTGCATCCAGGAGAAGGAAAGTTACGCTGCAACTAGGAGAGGGGGCAAAGAGCAGACTGAGCACTGAAAAGCACAAAATCCTTAGACTTCTTGGGATTAATTATTTTCACATACATGGTCTCATTTTCAAATTTTTGTTCAGCATGCTGAATATTTGGGTGCAAGGCAGAGGATGGTAAAAGGAACAAGACTCTCCTCGCTGTTATACTCTCAGAGCTGAGGCAGCTCTGTTTTTTCCTGTGAAGAAAGATACTACCGGCAAGGGCACATTAGCTTCTGTCTTACTCTCAGAAAACTCCTGGTGCTGTGTTCTGGAGAAAGAAAAGAAAAAAGGGAAAAGAAACCACACAAAGCATGCGAGCTACTCAAATCCTTTTGGGCTCAGACGCCTCAAACATTAGATCTGAGCCTGCTGGAAGTCTGGACTTTGCACTTTCAATTGCATTGGCTCTGACACCCAAGTAGAGGCGATAAAGAAATTTCCACTTCAATGATTTTAGCACAAAATATTGAGTAATGCCTCTAAACTCCAGTTTAAAAAAAAAAGAAAAAAAAAGAAAAAAACCAAAAAAAACTCCTACACACAGCTGCTTTCTGTAGAAAATCTCAGTGCTTCATTACAAAGCTTCTGGCAGAGAGCAGAAAACTTCTTGGGTTTTCAATGAAGCTTGGGATTGTTAAGTTCAATGGTGTTCTAGTCATGTTTGGGACAGAAGTTTAGGCACTGTGGGAGCGCAACTTCCTGGAACAAAGTTAAAATATCCAGGCAATTTCTATCACTGGAGTTGGAAAGCATTTTTAAGGACTCACCTTTTGTATTTAATTACTTGCTTAAATACAAAGGTGGAAGCTGGAGTCTGGCATCCCACTCCTGACTCTGACCCCGAGTTGTCTGCAAGGATTTCTGCATCTTTCCTTCAGATTGATGTACCCACAGCAGAGTGCCAAAGATGTTATGATAGTTCGGCTCCTTGTCAAATTTTGTTTCTGACAGGTTAAAGGCAGAATAAGTAAATCACTGTCATGTCTCAAAGAATGTTTTTTCCCTTTTCTGTTTCCCATGTCTATTTTGACAGCCAATGAATTATTCTGCCTATCCTGCTCTCAGCCCAGGAGGATGAGTTGTATAAAAAAGTTACAGCCTGTCACAGTCCTCAACATAATTTGCTGGGTATCATTTTCCTCCCCTTCTCTACCCAATGTGCTTGTCTCTCATCACTAAATAAGGCAACATAAGTAATAAATATGTTTATTCACATTCAAAATGTTGATTGGATTCAAGGAGCTTTGACTAGCCTTTCTATATGACTGGTTTGTTGTCAGAAATGTTAATCTATCACATATTCCAGCTGGAGAATAGTTTATCAGGCTGGGTTGGAAACTTGCTCCCTTATCAACACCAAATGTTTCCAGGGCAGAAAACAAAAGCAATGCTGTAGGATGCAGTGGAAAGAGCAAGGAGAATTCAGGCAGACTGATGGCAAGTCAAAATGGAATTCAGCAATCACACTAGAGCTCAACAGCAATTCAAACTTAATGATCCCAAATTTCCCATATGTCTTCTATGAAAGACATTAAATATGAACAAAGTCAACAGCTACAGCATGATTAGCTAAAAATATACAGTACCCAAAGCGATACAGAGGGCAGACTTAAGGGGGGGGGGGAACAAAACCCAAAGCCCCACGTGTAACAGTGTATTGTCTCCAATCTTTAATATTTTTTTCTTTTGAGAATCAGAGAGGAAAACAAGTAGGTGTTATGCAGTTAATTAAGCTCTCTTGTGCAAATTCATTTAGCAGGATTATGCATACCAAAACATCTTGTCTCAAGACATAGAGGGCTGTATGCAAGTTTAAAATCATTAACTAACGTTATCCGATAACAACCCCCAAACCTGTGACATCCAAGTTTATTTAAACTGAAAGGGTGACAAACATGAAAACCAAGCACTCCTATTCTTCTTAGCCTTAGTGACACCAGCTAGAAGTGTCCTGGACTCTCTGTAAAATGTTTTGGATTCTCTATAAAGTGTTTGGCAAACAAAGGCCCTGTTAATTGACAAGCTATTGCTTTTACTGCTTCCTACCACAACTTGTGGGAATCTTTTAGACCCAAATCAATTCTGCACACAAGTGTTCCCACGAGATGCCACACGCATTCCCATTTGAAGCCACTTACAAGAAGCACTACAGCCGTCTCACATAAAACCTTTGTCTTCGCTGGGCACTTCTGAAACCACGTGCGACCTTTTCATCCCCTGCTGACCAGCAGGTTCTTTTTTTGTTTGTTTGTTTGCTTGCTTTAACCACATTCTTTGTTTTCTGCCATCTTACTGCTTTGTTTTCCCTCCTTCTTTGCCTTTGCAAGGAGTGAGTTATAGCAGAGATGTTTGTAGTCTTCATTGCAGCCCAATGGCAATAAAAAATAGTTCCCTCATCAGAGGCTGCCTGTTAACAGCTCTCTTTCATTGTTAAAGCTCTGTGTACTTAATTCTTCTTTGTCAACAAGAACAATCAATCTCAGCCTGTTAATTAGGAAAAGTTTAACAAGACAGGGGACAGACACCTGACAGCATAAGCACTGTTCCTTTTCTCTCAAGAATGACAGCAACCAACTCGAGGTACAAGCCTTTATCATCACCATTTAAAAGTGGTCAACCTGCATTATTTTTTTTCTTTATATGCTTTAGGAGTGCAAACTCCATCCTGCTCTGTACATTCATTTCCTTTAAATGATAAGAAGTCCTGGACACTTTTTCTCCATACTGCAAGAGGTGTTTCATGCAATGCATGGTCGGGGGGTTGATAATCAGCATTTACGTAGGCCCTTCAGGTACCCAGGATGTTCTTTCATGGCTTCAAGCATTGCATTACTTAATTCATTAATTGTCGCAACACCACCAAACTGGAAAGACAGTCTCTGTCTAAACATGAGCCTTATAAAGGCAGAACTCCTTCCTTCAACTCCTCAGCATTTCCACCCTTCTTTTCCAGCAGGAAAATTCCCCACAGAAATCTGCCAAATCACCCTTTTCTTTCTTCACATTCTTCTTCCACACTCTCTTCTCTCAGAAACAGGAATATGTGTCCTTATGACATAAAGTATGACCAGCACTCACTTCTGACTGGTGGCCATAGATGCCATCTCAGAAATAACAACGATCGGGTAGTGCTACTTATGTAAAACGAGGGAGAAGAACAGCTGGACGTGACCGCTCTGACTGCACAGACAGAGGAACATGGACCATGCTGAATCATGGAAGGTAAATTTGAACTGAATCCTGAAGGGCAGAAGGGGTGAGCAAAGGGCTCTGAGGAAGAAGGGGTATGGGAAATACGCTGCACGTTCCGGGCTTACCATCCTCTGCTCCCCTAGAAATGCGCCCGAACCGGGAACAGTCTCTCACTGCACAGAAAAGGCTCCTTCAATCCTCACCAAAATTTAAAGTATGATGAAGGGTTTCTGCAGCCTGAGCTGGGAACACGCTCGCATTAGGCGAGCTAGGAAGGTGTGCTGGTAAGGAGAAATGGAGGAGGAAATTCAAATGTCACAGAGGGAGGAAATGAGACCTTGCCACAGAATGATGCTTTCTGAAGTCTGAGATTTGAAGTGCTTATGAACACAAATTATTTACACTGAATAATTACACTGAATTATGCCCACTTGCATTGCTATTCCAGAGTTTGTTTGTATTCCAGAAAAACTGTGATTGGTTTTATTTTTACCTTTACTCCATGATTTTTATTAAAATTATTTTTAACATTTTTTCAGACACCTATTTTGAGAAAATTTTTGCATTTTTGAGAGAAAACAAAAGCAAGATTAAAAATGGCTATGCATGTCACTGAGAGAAAAGAAAAACCTCACATTGTTTTCTAACCAATATTTTTTTAAATGTCCAAACTATTTTTTTTAACCTTGATATTTCCAAAATTAAAGGTATTTAATCTTTCAGACAATGGCACGCATTGTGTACAATACCCATGGCAGTAGGTATACTTCTTGAAGTCTGAAGAAAATCAGATAAAGAAAGAATAAACAACAGGACACTGTCTATGTGCCTATGCCACACTATTTTTCTTGCTCAAGTTCAGCACATACCAAGTCCTTGCTCTTCCACACCTACTCGCACAGCCGTACTTCTTCATCTACCTGGAAGACTGTGTTCTTGTTAGGCTAGTCGGAAAATCAATCTTCCTAGCCTTGCAAAAAATCTGCAGACAAACTTATGGAGAGTTCCCAGACAGACACGGTGAGCACCCCTCCATACTCCATTGCTGAACACTTACTGCCCTCAGTTTGCATCCATCCGTAAGCCAATCACTTCTGCTTACGTCACTAACTTTGAGAAAGTGAGCACACCTCCTACCAGAAGACCAACTCTTCGCTTTCCCCCCCCGACTACAACTCTTTGTCTCTGTTTCTCAGCCCCTGAAGTGGGGGCAGACAGTGTCTGCTGCAGTTTGGAGCTGAATCAAAGCAGCTGCAGTGCATGGAAATTTGGGAAGATCAGCATTTGGCATTGCACTGAGGATGGAAATTTGAATTTGAACACGGCTTCTGCTACCAGCCTTCACTGAGGACACATATAATTGCGTGTTCTCCTGAGTTTCCTAGTTAGACTGGAGTACCTCTCCCATAGTCCGTTGTGGTGGGAATGTATTTCAGCAGCTCCCAATATCTGTTAAAGCCAAGCCATTAAAGCAGTATCAGGGTGCTTTATTACCCAGCTGACTGCAGGGGCCGGGATCCATCTCAGCTATCTTCTGCCATCTCAGAGGCCAGGGAGCTGGGTAGGCTCCCTCTGTAGTTAGTGGAGGAAGATAGGCATCTGCAGAGAGTAATCCATCCCACCTCTCTCTCTCTCTCTCCATTAACTGAAGAAGAGCTCAGATAAGTAGTTCAGAGCAGACACATTATTTCTGAGTGGCTGGAGCTAGACAAGATGAATTCCATCCTCAGTGTCCAAAACACTAACATATGTAGTTTCTCATTACTTATTACAGTTGCAATGCCTGTTACGCATTGATTTAGGAACAGATCTTTTCAGTGCGATTTCCTTTTCTTTGTGCAAAACTTTCATTATGCAGTTTTTGCACCCTAGCACTCAGGAACGTAAGTGACAGGACATTTCCTGCACAGACCCACAAGTACACCTGCAGACCAGGAGCTGCATGTGTCTTGAGTCCCTCTGAGCATGCCTGAGCAGTGGTGTTAGAGCCCCTGATGACGCAAAGGAGCTCGAGCAGAGGCTGCTTTTAAATTCAGCTCTCCAAGGGCCCCAAATCCCTGTGCTCTGCTTCCAACCATTTGGGTTTTGCTTGCTTCGAAGCATTTTGGAAGAGCAGCTAAGAGGCCAGAACGGCTTTTGTGAAACGATGCTGCTTGGGGAACAGACATGCGTGACCACCCTGCCTATGGTCATCCCTGTGACGTGCCTCCCTGCAGAACAGGCAGATGGCACGACCCTTCCCACTCCCAGCCCTCGGCCATCCCAGCCATGCCATAATCCAGCCTCCAACCGTTTCCCGAGCGGGTCCGCTCCCCTTCTCCCCACAGGGGTGTGGAGGAAGACGGGCCCTGGGCTGCGGCATCTCCATAGTGCTGCGCGCTCTCAGCATGGTGGTACCTCGTACCGCTGCATGCCTCGCATGCCAAAACGCACGGCGCCCAAGTCTGGGTTACAGCGGTGTAAGTCAAAAGGGGCTCGTTATGAGCTTGGATACTACCATTTAAAGATAAGCTTCTCCATGGTTACCGCTCTCACGCAAGGTCACTTTCCTGCCAAACCTCCTCTCCTCCCTCCCTGGCGCTCTCTCCTTCCCCCACCACTATTTTTTCTTCTCCAAGCGTGCTACATCAAAAGAGAAAATGAAAACATTTAAGCTAATCACAGTCTGACTATTTTAATGCAGGCTGTAGGAAAGGAAACATGTAAGCCAAGTGCTCTCACTGTGCAAGCAGAAACACACTCTCAACCTCATAAAAGTAGTATCTGAGAAATAACACTTGATTAAAGCAGCCAGTCCTTCATTTAAGTAGGTGCTTATGGCAGGGAAAATGTCCAAGGTTTCTCTAGAGCAGGCTGCTGGCCTATCACAAACAGCAGGAGCAGGCCAGGCAGATGAATTACGGCGAGACAGCTGGGTTTCAGCCGGGGCGCAAGGAGATCGCCATTATCCCGTCCGCCTTTCTGACACGAATGCCTCTCCCCAGAGAAACCGAGTCATTAAAAGCCAGCTCGTTCGCTCCCGACAGGCAGTACGCATTGAGTGAGAGGTGATACATTTTCATTTTCAGTGAGAAATCTTAGCCACCCCGAGGAGCGGCTCGCTTGGGAGAGTGGTTAATGGAATACAGGGCCTTTCATCTCTGCCTCACCGCCGCCAGCGCGGCCTGGCTCGGTAGCAACCCAAAAGTTATGAGGTAACGGGCTGTTTCGGTGACCTCCAGGAAACGAGTTTGGTGGGTTCGGTCCAGTTTCCAGCAGACAACAGCTAGGACCACGAGCGGTGTTAAACAGAAACCATACCAACAAGCTGAGCGCACGGCAGGAATTGCCCACACGTAGCCGTGCCACTGCTTCCCCCGGCCTTCGGCGCTGAGGAGCGCAGTCGGCCAGCCTGCTCCACCGAGACAGGGATCCCCAGCTCCTAAGGCACCTGTTTTGTCATCATTTGCATGAGCAATGTGTGTTAAAAACAACAACAACAACAACTCTTCTTTCGCTTTCTCTCAGAGCTCACTAGTATTTAGCCAGCACCGCTTCAAGCTGAAAATGCCACAAACCTGAACTACCAAAGAGCTTTCCAAAGACTGGGCCCCGCAGCCCAGGCCTTTCCAGTGCATCACTTCGCAACTGTAAAATTCTGTTTTTGTAAGTAATTCCTCATTTTAATACATCTAGTGAGTGTGGGACAACCCTATATCTCCCCAGGAAAACAAACCACGGCCACCCCTCTTTACTCTCTTCCCGCTCAACGCTGCCTGCAGTCCCAGCCTGAGCTACCCCTGGGACAGGGATGGCCTATGGTGTCTAGAATAATCCACCGTTAGAAAAGCTTTCTCCCAGGTAAAATGCAGAATTCACCCTGAGGTGAGAGTGGCTTGAATACTTATGCTACCCTCCCCCCCCTAAAAAAATACCTTGGCAATAACTTGTGCCACTTCCTCTGCTGCATTTCCACAAAAGACTCACTAAATAGTTACAATCTGGAATCCCAGAAGAAATCTAATTTGGGGTGAGAAGCTACCTTTCATCTGTTAAATTATGCACAAGTTACAGCACATCACAGACAAGCCTGTGCCCATCACATCGCATGACCAGATAGGTATCTTTAAATAAGACATCCACCAACTGCTTAGATAAGAGATTCACCAGGGACCCATTCCCAAAAGGGAACAGACGTAAAGCAGGCAGCAAACTGCTGTCACAGCCCTGAAGATGCCCCCATTACTTGCTTCAAATTTAAATTACATAGGAATTAGCATGGACCCAAATTCTGAAGGAAATGGGCAAGAGGGTAAAGAAAGACATTGTAGAGAGAGGGAAGGGCGGTGAGGTGCAGCTCACACACAGATGGCATTTCTTTTGCTGTCAGTAAGATTCAGAATTAGAGCTGGACATTTTACACAGATGTCATTAACATCCAAAACCCTCATACTGTCTTTCTCGGAAGAGATCATTAAGCCTCTCGCTTCAGGCTTTAAATGTCTTCCTATCAGTAGCTGATGCGTTTCCTTCTCTAACATAGCTGAGACTGGTAACCGCCAAGGAAAGACCCTCAGATCTGACTCTATCTTCCTACATTTTTTTATATTGCTGTCATCATGTCTCCCACCTCCCATGCTCTTCTTGGCACAGTTCCTTTCGTTATTTAGGGAAAAAAGGAAAGTCAATCAAGGAGATACTGGCACACCAACAACTGGGCAATAGGCGATATCTGTACCATATGTACAAAACAGCAAAGCACAGCCCAAACAGATACAAGCATGTCTCCACAGACTTCTCAGCCGTTCAGACCTGCCTTCTCCTGAGCAACATGACTAAGCAAAGCTGGAGTGTAAAGTTACTGCTTTACAGATGAAGCTGAAGTGACAGGGGGACTCACTGAGTACACAGGGAGCAATGTTACTCAGCCCAGGACAGGAGGCTTTCAGCAGAGCAGGAGCACAGGGCATATATCACTGTGACATGCGTGACAGCGTATTTTCATTATTACAGGATTAAAACTTAGGAAAAAACCAAACAAAATGACCCGAGCAGCCTAATTCCTACCACAGAAACAGTGATGATTTTGTGTAAACTAATTTTTCAGATTACCAGGACTTTTTTTCCCACAAAACACTCTAAGTTCTCTGCAGCAGTTTCATTAAATATGTGTCTGTGTCTATATATAAATACATATTAATTTTTGAATTCTACCCTTCTCCATTTTTTAATTTTATTTTCCTGATGCAGGAGAGCTGTATCTGGTACTGAAAAAGCTCTTGGCATTCTACTGAAACGTAAAGTTCCCCAGCCACACATCTTCTGCTGATAACCAGCCCATCGATTGCAACAAAAACAGTGATTTGAACTTTGCATTTTACTGGTCTCACAGATCACACCAATGAAGTCAAAGTTGTCTGCCCCAACTCATTCAGCATTAACTTCTAACTTAATGGAAGTGAAAGAGAAGCCTGTGCTCATTACCCAAAGGATGCAATTATTACTTCCTCTCTATATTGTTGCTAGTCCAGGATAAAATCCAGGATATGACCTTTTCATTAAGCATCAAGCCAAAATCCACCTGGGACAGCCTAAGGAGGCTACCCTCATCCTTTCACTCAGCAATTCAGAGCAACAACCCTTGCCGCATACAGCTGAAAGGAACCCTCGTGAAAGATAGGTTTAAGGAAACATTTCATGAATGTTGATTAATAGACAAAACCTATGAAGCTTTCTGTCTCCTCCTGCATGATCCCCTCACAAAAAAAGCATCACTAATTTAACACATCAACTCTCTCCCAAATATCTTGTTCTGAGTACAGTGTAAGGTCACAAAAAAAAGATGATAAACTCAGAATATGAGTAATATAATGTATTAGTGCAGTAAAATCTTCAATAGAAACCTGAACACCGAGAGAAGAATACATAATAGTGTTGAATTCCTTGTATTTTTTACTTTGTTATGGCAATAAAAACGTGCCTTTTGAAGTTCATACAGGGAGATACAATGCCAAAAGGCAAATACTTACAATGCAAGAGCACTTGGTACATTTATTCCCTTCAGGCCTAAATTCTTCTCCTTCATTATAAAGTCTCCCTTCAAATATACAACCTGGAAAACAGTATTTGAATAAGTTTAGCTCAAGATAGCACGCTGACTTTTCTCTGTAACACATCCCATCACAGGACAATATGTAAAGTAAACCGCACCAACCTCTCTGACACAGAAATCACTTCACAAGCCTTTACAGAGGCCTTGAGAACCCCCAAATACCTTTTGAGAAAAAGGAAGCATCCTTCTACAGCAGAAAAATTTGCACCTATGATGTCAAAGCTTAGTCAGGTCTGACCTTAAAAGTGGCTTTGAAACACTTTTCTAAGTCGTTTGTTTTTTTCTACTCATTCTTACTTTCTGAGTTTGTATTCTTAGCAAATAATTTTAAAACTATTTATTATTAATTAGAATCTAATAAACCCATTCTATCACAACTGGAACAGTTCTTACCTACAAAACCTCTGTTAAAATCAAGTTATCCTATAAAACCATGCTAATTTGCCACCGTGCTTCACAAAGGCAACCCATTCCCAGGCCCATTCAAAAACTGCGTCTCCTTTTTTAGGATTACTCTTCTACTTCCTCTCCTAACAAAATCCCAGTCATCAGTCACGCCAAGCCAGCTGACAGACCCTCTGAAAAATGACATGAATACATCTGTGGATATTGCCACAGGCTATTGCCTCTGCATCTCCTAGTCTGCCTGTCCTCTACTAAAAAACATTAAGTATGCTCTTCTTGTGTCGTTTAGTGCATTGCGAGCCACTGGCCCACATTTCACCACACATTTCATTACACTTGTCAAGTATAACAGAGAAGTTAGAGGCAACCTCCCAGGTAATGATGGTTATCATTAGAAATAAAGTTGCACATGTGGAACCGCATCTTCCCATGAAATCTCACCTGGACACACAGGACAACACATTCCCGTGAGTTTGGAAGGGTTTTTGCAATGAACAACACACTGTAACTCTGACTCTATTATCACTCCTTCCTGAAAAAGAAGCAGATCAGACATGTTCATTGTTAGTACTGTGGTTGCCTTAATAAGCAGAAATCCACAAATGCTAGAGGTACAATTAAAGCCCGGGACATGCTGCGGAGCACTGGATTTCAAAACCTCTTTTCTTTCTGTACCTGCTGCCTGGTATCCGGATTCATGTTAATCCGCAGCCAAAAGATCCACTTGAGTTCCCCTGACTCCAGATGCAGGATTTGCCTTAAAACGCATCAGGTAAAAAACACAAGCACCTTCTTAGGAAAAGGAATCCTGCTTTATCAGGAATCCTTAGCCTCAGTAATCTGCCATGCAGCTCTGGTGAAAACAGGCCAGACACAAGGCATTCTCATCCCTCTCCCCTTGGAGGAAAAAAGACTTCGAAAGCAGATAAAAGCATCTTGTTCTGTAGAGGGGAGACACTTATCTTTGATGCTTTGCCTGATAAGTATTAGTAAATTAACATTTCCTGTACTTCTTATTGAAGAACTTAAAGAGTCCTCCTGAACAAATCTAGGTGTGAGGATCTGTGCACAAAAGGCTGCTACTTTTTTTTTTTTCCCTTTGCAGTTGGAGGTAAGGGAAACCTCTTTTTAAAATGTGTGGATCTAGGGTAAAGAGAATCACCCAGCTTCGCATTTAGACATTGAAACAGGCAGTAAAGAATTGTTCATTTCATGTAGCTAGTAGCAATAAGAGTATCTAAATTTGTATTGCAAGTATCTTTTCATTAAGTTCAAGGATACAGAATACTGCTGCTTCAACTTCATTCTTCTCAGTCTACTTGTCTTTAAAAATGTGGGTGGGTCTCACAAAGTGGAAGTATCACAGAAAAAGAGAAAAATCTTGAAACTCTCTTCCTCTGTTTGTAGAAGCTCTCCATACTTACTCATCTCTCCTCTTTCCAACAGTTACAATTCTTAGTAGCTGCCTGAGTGTTATTATTAAAACCAGATAAAATTGTCTACAAAAATAGCAGACCTATTCACAGACAGAAACCAAAATTCCCTATATAATTACTTGGTTTGTGCCTGAAAATGGACAATCTTGCAAATGTTATGGTTGCAGATAGGCAAGCTACCAAAAATACCATGGTGTTAACAGCACAGGAGCCCAAGAAAACAAGATTTAGTTGTGAGTTTCTCTTAAAGAACATCCCAGGTTAAATCTGTGGACACGCACACACACACAAGCATCCAATTACTAAAATAATAATTTGTATCTCACAAAAGGCTTTGCATGCTGAAAAATAGAGGACTTCTTTCAAGGTAAAGACAGCAGGAAATGGCATGGCTGCGTACCTCTCCTTCAGCAATGTTTGGGTATCACAGTACTCAAGTCACATAAAACCTATCCTTTTGAATGTTTGGTTATATCTGGCCACATCTGAGTGGATCTGAGCTACTTTAAATGCAAAGTCCATATTGCGCTTTGGGTATAAAATATTTCAGGTTATTTGGATTGAATAAAAAAGGGCTCAGAATTTCATGGGAAAAGGACACCACTCAATTAGCACGATGCTGATGACATCCTTACCTGGCACTGGTATGTAACACAGGGATTGCTAGGGAGGTGCCATTTCATGGAGCTGTTGTACGTGTTTCCTTCAAAGCTGCAATCTAGAGGAAGAGACAGCAGCATGTCAATTCAGCTGAGTGCAACGATCTCGTGAGAGGCTGCCAATGAAGATCACAGAGCAGCATCCTAAATGGAACCCGTCCTCTCCCCTGGGTTAACAGAAGAGGTAGAGCTGAGAGCTGGAACTGACAAGAAGGATCACGTGCTGGTAGGGCTGGCAGCACCACCGCCCCAGACATCTGCTGCTGATGCATGACTGGCCAAACTCCTTGCTAACCACAACCGTTCAATACAAACCAAAATCAGTGACAATTTACCTAAGAAATAGATGTCGGTGCTTACTCTGCAGTCCATTCAAGAGCTGCTCAGCCACTTGTGCACTGCAGCGGGGAAAGGGAGGAGAGAGGGTAAGAGAAGAGCTGAAAACATTCATCATCCAGCCTGGCCACGCTATCCTCATCCATTAACCAAAACCCCCGGGAATGCTCTTCAGCCAGCGCAACTCAGCATGGATGAACTGACGTCAGCAGAGATAACCCTCCTTTATACTGTTTCACTTCCACGACAGAAGAGATCAACATCCACATAAACTAAAAGCCATCAAGCTCTTCTGTGTGGGCGGTGAATCACTGAGTGGGGACATTTTGGAGTCCCATTGGGTTTGGCTTTATATGTCTTTGTGTGTTATATGACAACTTTGTTAAAAGATAATAGGTTGGTTTGCCCATGCACAGGATCAGCACCCATTTTTTTGTGCAAAATGAAGTTTCATTGAGCCGTTTGGAAAAAAAAACACAGACACTAATTTTCATATTTTTTATTACCTGTTCCTACTAGTTTCCCTTCTCACTCCTTCACTGTTTTCTGGTATTTTGCAAAATGGAAAACCAAACAGGAACACAAAGAAAAGAATAAAATAACTCACCAGAAAAGCAAAACTAGAAAAGGCATATTAAGTAGAAATAAAATATTTGTTTTAAGAGACTTAGTTTATTACTGCAGAATTGTTTCAATTAAAAATTAGTTCTTTGGAGAGCTAAAGTGTTTCTGAAAATAAATTTAAGAAGAAACACATGCCCCCTTTCCTACAGGAAAAATGCCCATTTTCCATTTACTGCTCTGAGGGTTGTTTCCTAGTCTATCTTATTCAAAATGAGCTTGACCAAAGAGCCCATGAAACCAACAGGAGTCTTGCCAGAGACTTTGAAACACAGACATATACATTAAAGTCACCAAGCACAAAACTACAATCAGTCAAACGATGCCCACGGCACCTTTCTCTTTCCACACCCTACCTCAGCTGCTACTCTAAGTCATTCTCTGCTGTGTAGGGTGCACTGTCCTGAATGGCTTTTGGCTACATTTTACTCCCTTCTGAAACTAAAGGCAAGTTATCAGCCTTACACGGGTAAATCTTTGAGCCCACTGTATAAGAAACCTTCAGGGTCATAGCTCTGAACTGCCGAGGAACTTAGAATCCCCACAAAATAATTTTGAATTCAACCCAAAATTTAAAGGAAACCTGGTATATAAAGATAATTTACAAATGTGTTAACTGCCTCCAGTTAAGATCTTAAACAACAGAAGACTTGTACTTCAGGATGTGCAGTATTCAGAAATTTTTCCAGGCTACATACAAAGCAACGTAGCAGAAGTTTGCAGATGCTGTGGCTCTTTCACTTACCTAAGCGGAAACAGGTATGTTTTTAAAAGAGTTGATCAGTAGTCTAATAGCTGGCTGTGATAATTTAATCTTTGACAAATATTGAAAGGTACAAAATATACATCTGAATCTCACATTTTTTTTAAGTATCAAAACCCCTGTGAAGCGATTTTGAATAATAAAAAAGTGTTCAGATTCTCAGCACATTAAATGCAGTTCTGTGTGAGCTCTCATACACGCAGGCCAAGACGTCAAGAGAGGAACGTGAAGCCCTATACTCCCTGTTACGCGTCTTAGAAGTCCCATTCTGAAAAACACCTAGCTGATCTTATAGTACAGTCTCATTTACTGCTCAGTGCAAACCCCAATGAACAGCAGAGACTGTTGAACGTGTTTGAGCATCCTCAGGTTGCAGAAGCACAGGCCATACTGGCATACTGGTTGCATTCCAAGAAAGAGTTTACACATGTGCTGGACATTCAAGATGGAACAAGCTGTGTTGTTAAATATCCGTGTGCATGTTTTACCAAATGGGTCTGGTATCTTCAGCACTGGGCAGAATCAAGGGCCAGGTTGGAAACTGGCAATTGCAAAATACCTTGCATATTCGCTCACCAATTATGTTCTTTAATTTAAAATGTTTCCTCTGTAAGAAATCTAATGATCCTGGGCTAATCTGCATGTACAGAAGTGCATATTAAACTGAAATTTTCAGTTTAAGGATCAGTCTGGTTGAGAAAGCCTGAAGATGGTGCATCCGTCCATGCAGTCACCACGGCACTCGCTCAAAGCGCATATCCAAGCTACGCTACGAAATCCTCTGCCCTGCAGCATCAGCCATTGCCCTCGTGGAAAGCAGCAAGGGGGGAGCCAAACTCCTCCTGCCCGCAAGCCATTTCTGTCACTGATACATGGTCCTGTCAGCACTGAGGGACGGCACAGCAGAAGTAACCGTGGCAGAGAGAGCTTGCAGGCAGCAAAAGGGAAATTGAGAAATGGAGACCAGGATGGAAAAGTCTGCAGCAGCATCAGAGATACCAAGATCACTCTCGAGCTTTGGCACAGGTCAGCAGGTTGAATTAGGGGGACAGAGCAGCATCGTGCAAGCACTAGCACGAGGTATGGTGGAACCTGGATTTCAGCAGATGCTCAGTTGAGGAAAACAGCCTGAAGGGAGGGGAGAGTTATCCAGTAACACAAGCAGGCTTGATGAGAGCTGGAGGAAGGCTGAATGTCAGGCAAACTGAAGAGAGCACAAGAAAGGAAGTGCTTTACAATCTCCAGGGGAGATTTTAACCTGTCTTTGACCAGAGGTGTGTGCTGACACTCTGCCCTTTGGATGCCCCAGAGCTACATCCACCACTCACTCTTCAAAAGGAAAAAGAAACAAAGCCCACGTACCAGCTAGTTTTTTTGAACCTCACTTTCCATGCACAAATGTCTCAGCTGACACCTGCAAACATATACCCAGACTTTCCCAGACCATCTATTCATAGCACAGAAGTTTATGAGCCTCACCTAAATCCAGCTGAGTGAAATCTGTCTTGCTCCATGTGCCAACTCAGTCCAGCTGTTCTAGCTTGCCCATGGTTAAAGGTCCACCATATTTGGCTTGAAAAGTAGTCACTGAATATCTCGCGTCCAAAGGCATCAGTAAAGTCCCTGATGTCAATTTCTACAACACGGTATGGTGGAACATACTTCAAGTTCCTAAAAGCCATTTTAATTCCCTTTGGAAATATTATTACATTAACTTACTGTCCCCATCCACCATTTCAAAGGGGGAGCAGGAGAAAACAATAAATCGTGAAAGATCAGAGCTTAGCACAATCACTGAAACGCCATCCACTTAGTTCTGCCTGAACACATACTTAAAACAAAACTTTAAAAGAAAGGGCTATGGAGGAGGTTTTCAAGAGGGGAACCCGAAAAGCCTGAGAATGTTCTAAGGAGTACACGAAAAGTAACAGATTCTACATTAATAGGTAAATTTGATCCCATTGCATATACCCCATAAGGAAAACCTTTAGGATTCCACATACGGAAGGAAGTTATGTATCAGTGGTCCACATAAATTTAAATGGAGCTAAGGTGATTCACATCAGTCAAGGAGTGTGTCCTAATTTTTTAGTCTTTCTTTAAGAATAGCTGCTGCTTTATTAATGTAAAATATTAACTCTCAGTTAATGGTAAGTTTTGTTACTATTACCAATTTCAACCCAAATAGTTCAGATTAAGTCCTGGACAAACACGAAAGCTGAAAGTTGCTTATCTGAATCAAACCAAACCACTGAATACGTTGAAGTTTGCCAGTTGTATATGCAGTGGAAACTGCTAATTACCTTCTGGTCACCTCATAAAGGCAAAATGATCCTCCAGACTTGAAACATTCCTGCGCAAAAAAACCCTGATAAAATAGTTAAATCACTTCTAATTTACTAATTTAGCTACTTTGTTTCAATATTGTGCATGCCTTATTTGAATACCTTAGTTTCAAACATAATAAACCAACCTTTAGCTGATTTAATTTGAAAGAGAGTAATTTAATTCCAAAGCAAGCATCCTCACATGGAATTGGAATGGAATAACAAACGAGGCAACTTGTAGCAGATATTGTTATTAGCATATGGACCAGTTGACAATCAGGAAGCCATCTGTCTTTCCAAATTCAGTAACATTTTTAAATGACCCTTTTTTTTCTTCCCCAGACAGTCCAGCACAGAGCAGTGTCACGAAGACAGGGACATTGACTGCAAAAGGCAGTTTAGTAGTGCTAAAGCTCAACCAGTGTCTTCAGGAGTTCATTAAAAACAAGCCTTTATTACTCAATTTGACATTGCCTTGTAAGATTCCAGAAGAGATTTTTGCCTATTTTAGGCTAATGAGAATTTTATGGACAAGTCATTTCCTTATTGTCCCAAGAGAAAGTGATAGATTGGTACACAATAGACTGGATCACCATCCCTCATTTCTTCAGCATCTTTCTTCTGCTATTAAGTCTTTTTCTTGCTTTCCCTCCACTTTCTATTTTAAAAAGTAACCTCTCCACTGGCATGGAAAATAAACATTAAGAAAAAGAAAACAGTCAGAAGACATGTTTTATTTAGTGTTTGATGAATTACACCTCAGGGAAGTATCCAGGCATGCTAACACTAAATATCATTTCTAGCCAAAAAAAAAAAAAACAAAACAAAACAAAAAAAACAACCACCACCACAAAATCACCAAAAAAACCCCCCCAAAAACCCCACACAATAACTTGCACATTCTGCAATATTTCCCTGGCATGAAATCTGTTGGCCAAAATAAGAGAACTGTGAATCACACATACACCTATTATAAAATATATTTTCACATCTTAATGATGGTGAAGCCATTGACAGCCACTAGAAAACTAAACTTCCTATTGGGTAACCCTGGTCCTCATTTGTCAACACAGAAACATGAAAATATATACAATATCTCCCATGTTTATTAAGTCTCACTCTAAACAGTGAAAAACCAACTCCATCCTCTGTAACTGAATACAGTCAAACCTATTTGCAGCTGAGCCATTGCAATCACAATGCCAAAGGAAAGCAAGGCGCAGCGGCCGTGTAAAGGACGTAAAACACAGCAGAGTAAAGTGGCCATGGGGTGAGCTACACCAGGATGGCAGAGTTCACGGGCACATGATGCAATGTAGCACACATTCACTGAGCAAAAAGCAGCAGAAACAAATACATGAACTCCTCCCAGGGCATTGTTTTTGCCCCCTGCACCCCACCAGAACCGAATTTCACTTTCCCAAATGTCTCGTGTTTAATTCACATATATTACAAAAAACATATATAAGGGGAGAAAAGTCACTCTGCAGGGTCCGTAACAACCTCGTGATCCCAAATGGCACATAGTTCTGCAACTGAATCCTGAGCTGATACTTGATGTGCTTGTCAAGCCTGGCAGCTGGAGAACTGTGACCTCTCACGGCTGTGAGGGGTGTCATGAATGATGTTGCTTGGTGACACAATTACTTGCCATTTACACCCGATTTCCTCAGACCGGCAAAATCATTCAATATTAGCACAGCTTTGCAGTAAAATACATTCTTATTACAGTCTTCAGTGTACTAAAATGTTTGTTGTGTTATGCATGAATGTTGCATAAAGCCTCCATTGTGGTCTTCAATTTCTTTTTACTTTGCTGCGCTGGACAAAACGTCCACGTACAAGTTACAAGGCGCATCCACGTATCGCCACAGAGGTCTCCTGCTGTTTTCTAACACAAGAGTCGTGAACAACTTCTCTGTGATTGTAAAAGTCTGGGTGACAGATGCTTGACTGCAAAAGTATTTATGACAAGACAGTTCATAAGTTTCTTCATTAAATGAAGAATTATAGCAATCAAGGTATCAAGAAAATCTGAAATTTGAAGCACTACTGAATACTATAATATACACCAGATATTCAAGGGATATGCAATGTATGTCTCGTAAATAGTTGACTCAAAGGAAGCGGTGGACCTTTTCTTAGGCATAACCAGAAGTAACCAGAGCTGACACCATGATGATACTGAATGATACTATCCTCAATGGCTATATGTCACTGCTTCAAAATCTCATCCTTTACTTGAAATACAAAGTTAGAAACTGAATGAACATTGAGACGAATCTGTACCTCCAGCCTCAAGAACCAGAGCTGGAGCACATTACCAAGAAACTGAGAGGAGTGAGAAAGGCTGAGAGAAAAGTCAGACATGATTATGTCCCCAAACCACCTCTTTCCATAGCCAGTCTCTCTCAGATACCAAATACATTCAAATGAGGGTGAAAAAGATTTTAGTAGGAAAACATATGATTATTTGCCAGGCCGTGACCCCTCCATCCATGCATTAAGTTGCACTCTTGTCTCTGAAAGCTTGCCTTGGAGCACATGAGGATGGGCTGCAAGTTATAGTGCCCCATCACAGCCCCACAAAAAGGTCCCCCTGGTCTGTCTTACAGCAGGACATCAAACTGGTATCAGGTATCTCATACTAGGGGTGTCCACAGGCGAACAAACTGCCAGATGTATGTATGGCTCCTGCAGGTTGTTAGTAGAGTAGCCAGAACACTGATAAACTCGAAACCTCCCTCTAAATTCCTTTGCAAGCCAGCTCTAACAGTTGAAATTGGCTGCAATCCTCAACCATAATATTTGATATCCTTTCCAAGAAATGCACAATTAACTACAATAGCTTTTGATATTCAATATTGAGGGGAACAAGCACTGCTGTTGCCTGGGCTATGATTCCACTCTCTGGCAGACTCCTGATCAATGGAGCATAGCATGTGAACCTCCAAGATGATTAATTAATTTAAAAAAAACCCCAAATGCTACAGTAACTCTCAAAAGTTAACAAGGGCAGAAAAAGCAAAATTGCACATGGGAAGCAAAATAAACTTCAGAACAACAAATCATATTTGTTGTAAAAAATACTCACCAATTTTATCTTTGCACATCCATGGAAGATTCAGATTGTTAGCATAAAAGAGTAGAATACGGTACACAATTTTAGAAATTCAAACTTTATGCAGCCCTGAGCTGGTAATACCACTTCTTCAGAGAGCAAATAAGTTATTGTGAGAGGTGTAGAGAGCTCTACATCCAAGTGACAGGTCTTCATCCAACTAAATAAGAAAATGCTGCCAAATCTATTTCTATAATCTCAATGATCTCATATGTTTTTGTTAAAAATATTAAATAAAATCAGAAATGAAAAGTGTCCTATTTATCCTATGCTAAAGTAATAAGAGGATTTAATTTTTTAATATTTTTGAAATGAATAGTATGCTAGAGGTATATAGTAAGTTTTATAAACTACAGTATGTATGTCAGAAGAATAATCTCACTGAAAGATTGCCCTATTATGCTTAGTTGTTTTCATTCTCTTTGCAGCAGGGAGCCATAATCCTGCGCCCACACTTCTCTGTTCCAGACTTCGCACAAACACACAGCAAAAGAGAGCCTTGGCCCACCGACTTTACTATCCAAGGTCCTACGGGGCTGAAGTCAGGAACAGTGTTAAAACACATTGCTAGTCTAGAGGATTAAAATCTTAAAGCCAAATCTCTTAATATGTTAGGGATGTTGTTTCCACCACAGTGAATTTCATGATTACAAAAGTTATACATGCTGCTGTTTCTTACATTTTTGGTTATTAAGAAAAAGGAAAAAGAAGTGCTAGAAATTATCTAAGCAGCATACAAATACCCAAACAGGAGCACGGGACTTGCACTCAGCACACAACCATTTGCAGCAAAAATTGTCTATTAACAATTCAGTTTCTCCTGCACGCAAAGCTCTAAACATGGGAGCTCAGCTGCATGTACCATTGCAGCCACTGAGTTAGTTTCAGACTAATTCTTTGCTACCAGAGATACCAGGCCTACATACCTTGTCCTCATGCACTCCTCATAACAGAATAAAACATCCTGGCAGCAGTGTCACAAATTACTCATGAGTGGTGGTTTCCTTCCTACGCAAGCCAATTCTGGAAACACACCCTTTGGTCTTGATGTTATCCTCCTAGCGCTGTACTCAAATGACAGGAGCCATTCATTCATTCATTTCTTCACAAGGGAGGAAGATGTGAGTCTATAAACTCAGAGAGCTGGCCAGAGCCCGTAAGGCCTGATTAAGGTTTTCTAGGCTTTGGGAATGAAGCCAAGAAAAAAGCCATCAGGTTCTGATGTCTTTTCTTCGTAACATTTTGTTCAGGTTTAGATGAAATGCAACCAGAAAGAGGAAAAAAAAAAAAAAAAAGAATCCCCGTTTCCCTTTTCCTGCTTGCATTCCCTATGGGCACTCTGGCAGCTTGACAAAATAGTAACTGAGAACAAGTGCTGCAGGGCCAAGTCCCGGCTGCAGCTGGGCTCTGCACGGGGAGTGCTGGGGAGTTGCTGGGACACCGAAGCGAGTAGCTGAAGTGCTACACAGACAGCCTGGCATTTGCACCCTTGATTCCTACAATACTCTGCATGGGACGCTCATTTTGGGTTTAGCACAGAGAGAGCAGGTGCTCCAGCAGCATTCAGTGCGGCAGGAGAGCAAGCAGCCTCCCCGGGGGTAGAGATGGCTCCACCAGACTCTTCCCATGGCACCAGAACAGCCTGGTGACAATGTGTGGTGTTAGAACTGCTGCAGTTATATGGGTGCATATTTGGCTTTACCTTTGAGCAAGAGCAGAAAAACTTATTCAGAAATTTTGAATTTACTGTGAATATTCAGCCCTCGAGTGTTGCGCTTTTTTTCTTAATTCTGAAATTTAAAGCTGTTCTTGCGTCTTAAGCACATAGGAACTGCCACCTTAGATCAGACCAAACACCCTTCTCGCCATGTATCTTCTCTCTGATAGCAGCCAATAACAGACACCTATGGAAAAGTAAAAAATCCAGGGCAAGCTCTATAGCTCTACTTTAGCCTCCAAAGTGGCAAGAATAAGCAGCCTACCTGATATTCCCTCAGTGGACACACCATGGACTCACACAGAAGGATAACAGGGAATTTCAATTTGTACCCTACTCCTTTCCTAATAAACCCAACATTCAGTTCTCCCTTTGGAGAGTTACTGGGGGTTGAGCTGGTCCTGTCACAGAAGTATCTTTTATAACACTGAGAAACGGCTGTTAATCAGTAACTGTCAACTTGGAGCCAGTATTATATTTGTAAAGTTAGGACTGTTTTGCCCTGTGTGCACTCGTTTATTCCCATCCACATTAACTTCCTTTGCCATTTTGACATCAGTTGTTCAGTGTCCCAAGAATGTTCTGCAACTCCTTGCAGGCAGCCCTCCTCCTTTACTATGCTAAAGAGATCAGGTCATCATCACCAAACTTTCTGTCCCTCTTCACCCTTTTCTAGATCATTTCTGAGCATGTTAACAGGTTGAGATCTTTGCAAGGACCTGCTGGTAACCTTTTTGCACTATGAAAATAACCATTCATGGTCACCACCTGTTAGCTGTTGATGAGAAGAGTTTCTCTACAAACTCAGAGCTGTTTCGTGTCTATAGTAGTTTTTGTTGAGTGATCTTGTTGGATCTCTCTGCCCTTATACTCACTGATACATTCAAAGGACTCTAGCATTTTGTAAGACATAACTCTTCCCCCTCATACTGCAATTATCCGTGTGCCTCCTAATTCTTTTTTGTAACAGTTGCTATTAATTTTCCCATTAGATATGTCAGGCATACCAATCTGCAGATGCCAGGTTGAAGTCTATTAATAATGTTGTGTAGGTACTCACCTCTAATCAGGATGAACAGAAAATCTTGCAAGGAGTAAGAATAAAAATAATATCTGTATCCTCAACTTTGAAACATTAATATTCTTTCAGCGTTGAATCGTTTTGTGTGCATGCATGCACGTATGCGTATGTATGTATAGAAAATTTTCAGGCCATTGACCAACTGCACATCCCACTACGGAAATGGAAAATCAGCCTCCAGCCTAATCAAACCAATGCTCAGGAATCTTTTGCTGTAAAGCTGACATTGAACACAGTTTGACAAAAGAACTAAATTACGTTTCATTTATGTAAAACCCGTAACTACAAATTCTTACTGTTTCAGTAATGCTTTAATTTTTTTTTTCCAGTTCATTTCCTTATCTTTTAAGTGTCAGACTTCTAGGCAAATCCTCAAACTGGGGCTTGCCAAACCTATTCCAAAGTTGCAGCACAGAAGAAACTCACGATCACAGCAGCTAGCACACCTCTGCAGCCATCCAGGAAAAACACATATCCGTCACATGTCTCTTCTGTCTGAATTTCAGCGCAATCTGTTTTCCTGCATTTGTATTTCCACTGGGAAGGCAATAAATGCTTGGACTTCCCAACAATTTACCCTACCCTATATCCCTCTCAAAACCACTCTATCACCACTGGGGAATTACACAACAGAGAAAAATAAAGAAAAGTAAAGCTGTCTGCATCCAACAGTCTCCACCTCACTGACTGCATCAGCAGTCCCTTAGCAAACTTAGTCTTTTAAAGCATATTACTTCCTGCATTGATATAAAAACAGACTAGTTTTCAACTTCATCTGCTTGCACATTTTTCATGTGGATAAGCATGGTAGTTACATGCCATGCATGCTTACACAATTCATCTATTATTTTTTTTTATATTTGGTAATCATCTCCTTCTAAAGGGCTTGGAAGATACAGTGTTTGTCAATAAATAAAAGTAAAATGTTCAGATTACTGCCCATTTTGGTTTTAATAAAGATGTCAACAATATTATTATTTGAATCAAGAAATATTTAGTAAAATTAATAGAATTTGGTTGGTTTGTTTCTAATATGAGGAAAAACAAAAATAGTCATGGATAATTACTCTGCTCTTTATTATTCAAAAGCATTATTCCTATTCTGTTCAACACACAGAAAGTTTAAGGAATTTCTATTAACCAGTGACTACTAGCAGATTGATGTTGACCTAAAGTATTTCTGATAAAGCTAGAAGAGGAGATATCTTTGAAAAGACTGACAATGTACCAATGAAGTACAATAAAGATGTATTTCTAAAGGACTGTCACTGTACATGAACTAACAATTACAGGACAAATACGTGAATTTATGCATCTCCACCAGCTTTGTAAGCATATTTATTTTAATGATGGTTACTGGCCTTTTCTAGCCTCTGGTAAGAGCCAATTCCCAGCTGAGAAGCTCCAAACTTGGTCCTACCTCTGGCAACATAAATGTGAACTGATAACATTCTAAAAAGAGGGAAGAAACAGCAAGGGAACCGCACCTTTGCAACGCTCACAGCAAGCTCCTCTCTGCTTAATGACGAGAGCACAGTCCTTGGAGAGCGTCGGGCACTTCTCCCTTTTGCACGTCACTTCCTTATTCTGAGGGGGGGGGGAAAAAAAGACAAAAGATATTGCAAGCAAACCAAATCCACAGGTACCATTTCTTGCAATTCAGAAAATAAAATGTGAGGCTAGCAACCTGCTCTTTTGCTTCAGGAGCGGTCCTTGTGATTCAAAGCATCTTTCTCCCCTTGCAGGAACGCAGTATAAAACAGTCTGAATTATCCAGGAGCCCAAGCAAATGGTGTTTAAACTTCTCTTAGACTGTAATTCATGACTGCTACCCGGCATAGTAGAGAAAACATGCCCCACTTGAAGAAATTCAATTTAGTTAAGTGAATAACTAGCCACACAACGCGCTTGTTAAAATCTCCTCAGGGTCTTGAGCTGCTGCCCCATGAACTGCACAGCTCAGGACTCGTTTCTCATGGTGACAAGAGGACAGGCACTGAGGAAGAGGTGGCAGCCTCAGAGAAAACAAAATTCTCTGCCACTGCTGAAAACCATTTTTAGCTAGCGGATTTACCTAGTCGCCTAGAGGTCCTTCAAAAGAGGCTACTAAACAGTATACTGGAAAAGAGACTACCGTAACTCATCTTTCTCCCCAAAATGCTGAGAATTGATGCATTATAGCATCACCTTCCCATGGCAAAAAGCCAGCAATGGCCAAGGCCAAAGGGCACACTGACCGCATGAAGGAACATCGATAGAGGATGTGTGACAGCGGGTAGGAGAAATGTTCCATTTGTAGCCTCACTTGCCCCCGTGGTGTCAACCCTTCAGCTTATCCCTGCCTTTAAACACGGGCAGAAAACAAATACTTTCGGGGTTTCTTGCAGCAAAATTTTGCTGCTTGAAATTCCTGACTTAAAGTAGCCCTCTGAAGTGACCTCCACCTATAATTAGTAGCTCAGTTCATTAAGTGACACAGGTGGCCATTTACTAGATGCAAGCACCCACCTCACCCAATCTTATGACTTAATTAGAGGCCAAAAAATCAAAGGGCTAGAAAAATGTAAATCATAAAACTAAAGGAAAAGAAACTGTGCTTTCCAGTCTTTTTCTTTTGCTCCCTGTGGCCTTATTCAAGGTGCCTGTGAAGGATAACACGCAGCTTTTATTACACTCCAGCTCTTTGTCTAAAATCAGAGGTTTATTTTCTTCAAAGTCACTGCCTGATCTGATGGGAGCTATAAAAGCACTTCGATCTTATCAGTGTAAATGAGGAATCACTCTCCCCAAGCCAGTGTGAAATCAGCAAATGAGAATCAGGCCCTAAAGCGCAGCTGCAGCCACACAAACGACTACTGTAAAAAGCCAGGTCAATGCTACGTGCTGGCTGCTCTGCATCACTCCAGCATCGCTGGCCAACCATAAATGCAATTTAACTGGCGAGTTAAACTGAATTTACGGCAGGTCTGTAGCTCTGGACTGGCACAAAGCAGCCACAGCACAGCAGTGCAACTGGCTCAGCAAGAAATTTTTAGAGCGCAGGGTGAAATCCTGATTCCCTTTACGTGAACATAGTGCCCCCGCCTTTGCTGCCTTAAAGCCTGTTGAAAGGCAGCAGAATTAAGTTCACCGTATCGACTGCACACGGTCTGTATTTTAAAGGGTTCTGCTAAGATCAGATTCTCTTTGATGAGAGTTTGCTCAAGGAAAGATTTAGTAAGCCTAGTGGCCCCATTGCCTTTATCTGCGGGAAAATCTTCTGCATGGTGAAAGTGGGTTTGAAGGAAGGGCAAAACCCAGGTTAGAGTATGTTCCTTTGGAGAACATGATTTACCCAGCCACAGCACGCATCGTGGACCTCTACGAGATGCAAGATACACGGCGCCCTTCTGGGCCAAGCTAGCTGGGCAGGACCCACATCAGGGGGTCCAGCAGGCAGCTACCCATCGGACTCCCTCTTCCAAGGCTGAAATCATTATTACAGACGGCAGGGTGAGGGACCAGAGGTAGAATACAGCTCCGTATTTCTTTTTGTTCCCTGATTCCCAGGAGACTCCTGGAGCAAACATCTCATGCAGCCCAGCTTCTCACGCTCTCCTCTGAGCTCTGGCTGCCTCCCTCTGCCCTCAGGTACATCCTGCCATGGCTGCTTCTTGTCCGCGATACAAAATGTTCCCAAGAATGACCCCAACGCACATATTTCAAACATGAGCTACTTGCTAGTTACCTTTCCTAACTAGAAGTCTCCTGTTTGGCCCAGGTCACTTCAATCAGAAATCTTCTCTGCCAACAAGAAGTTTGGTGCTATTGAGGCAACCCCGGGCGGGCAGCCGATTTGAATCTTACTCTTCTCCCCTTATCACCAGCAACGCTCAACCCCAAACTCAGGACCTGAATTACAGGTAAGGATGGAAATAACTGGAAAGAGAAAGCAAAACTGAGCTGGGCTGTAGAGCTAGGAGCTTTCCTGAGCGGGAAGACTTTGGACTTCATGTCCTGGTACCAAGGGCTGTTTTACATTAAGCAGCTGTTCTACTTAAAGCAAGTTCGTGGCCCACAGTGCAGCGATGGGAACTGAAGGGTTCCCCCCGTGGAGGGCATCTTGAGCAGTAGGCTACAGATTCACATTTGCTTTCTTTTTCCCAGTTGACCCTGAACTACTTGCTGCTCAGTGGCCCAGCTTCAGCACAAGAGGGGCTGGTTTCTCATGCTCCCAAAAGCCACTGGTCCTGACAGCAAGGATGCTTGCGGAGAGAGCAGGAGGTGAATCTTTGAATTGCCTCCAGACATGAAGGGCACCGAACCTGGATCACCATCTCAAGTGTGAGTTGTTACAACATGGTGCTAAAAGGTGGGCAGGAGGTGCTACACTCACCACCCCTCCTCCCCCCTTTTTTTTAATCTTTTTATTAAAGAAAAGAGCCAGATCAGCTCTGTCCCTTGGAGAAGAAGCTGCATCCTCCTGCCTTTAGGGACAGGTCTGTGTATCCCAGGTAAACAGAGCCAATGTTTGCCAGCAGGAGAAGGGCACCTAAGCACTTTAGCAGGGTGGGATTTGCAAAGCTCACGTTCCTCCTCTCTGGCTGGTATTACAGGCAAGCCCCAGACGGCTCCGAGAGTGGCTGTTTGAGATGCCACCCCGAGGTGCCTAACTCCCTGCCATCAAGGCTGGGCTGCTCTTCCAGGGTGCAAGGTGCAGCCCCATGCCAGACTGCAGTCCCCACCACTCCTTTTGGGGCTTTTTGCTGAGTATGGTACAGCTGTATGGTACTGCCACAATGGCAACGTACTGCCCTGGCATAGTCTTCACAGCAAAATCCCTCTTCTACTATGCACAGATGAGCGTAGCCCTGGGGAAACGCATCCAAGTGCCTCTTGCTGCTGCTAGGACCAGATTTAATCCCCAAATTCTTTCCAAAAATCCTGTTGTTTTATCCCAGTGCTGCATCTTGTGGAAAACTAGGCCAGCAGATGTGGAGGAAAGGGTTAACGTACCATGCTGATCAACCATAGGACAGCAGCAGATAAGAGAGGGCTGGTAAATCATTGTTTAGTCTATTGCAGTCAGGCATTATTCAGTGCAGATCAAGGCCCACTGGGTGTAGAAGTACAAAGATAAGACAAAGAGCAATTGTCATCAGGAGGTTTTTTTCTTTCCCTTCGCCCTGTCGCCCAAAACACTGCTTTTAATGTCTACTGTCCATCTGCTTCTTTCGATTTGGCTGCCCCTTCCCTCCCATTTCACAAGGGCAAAGCACAGGGCAAGAGCAAACGGACTTCAGCAACAAATTCTTTCCTTCCAAATACGAACCCTCCTACCCCCCATAATCAGAACATTTCATTACCTGTCCCAACCACAGATTTAAAAAGTCACTAAGTAGCTGCACGCAGGAGAGCTGTATTACCAAACCTCCATCTGCGTTGTCAACAGCGCCTCTGGAGTTGTTGAAAGCTCTCAGATACTCCGATTTTTGCTGTTCTTAAGAGAAAACTTCTTAGACGGCAACATTCAGAAGCCAACAGTTATGGGAGGGTAGGGGATTTTTTTTTTCCCTTTTGTTTAAAGGACATGCACTCTGGCACCGAGAAGTGCGGAAGAGACACATGGCTCATAAATACATAAAACCGTTTGCTAAATCAGAAACCTGGGAGTCAGTCAAAATCCATAATAGGATCCCAGGATTCATAATAAATAACTTTTAATTATAGTCCTGCACAATAGTTATTTTAAACAGATGGTTTATAGATTCACATCTGGGATTTTTTTTTTTTTTAATTTAGTGCTCAGGCGCACACACACACAGAAAGGGAGAGAACCTCAGCTACGGTTTTTATTAGTGTTGGAAAAATACGTACTTTTTCAAAAGAGGTCAGTCTGATCCAGAACAATGCTGCCACAGCTGACGCAACTCCCCAGTCAGCGCTCGGCTCGGCAAAGGGTTCGCACTGCAATCCCAGACCCCCTTGGAAAGGAAAATTTAGGGAAGTGCTGGAGGATCACCCCAGACTCCTCTCGTGCGCTCACTGAGCCCAGCTGCTGGAGAACTCGCGTTTCAATGCGTTTGGGGAAAGCTCAGAAAGTTTTGTTGGGTGCCCGGGTTTCTCCCCTCTCCCACGCTTTGCCAGTGGGAACCAAAGGTCTAACTTGGCATGCAAAGGTGATGTCAAATTGCCACAGAGGAGAGATACACTAACCAGACCTAATACCAGTGCTACTGCTTCATCTTACTGTTAGTACAACCTCCTCTCAACAACATTTGTTCACCTTCTACACACACCTTGTATTTTCACCTTCCATCAAAGAACTCCACACAAAATAGCCCATTTTGGTAACAAAATATATCAAACTAACGGCCTTAAACTCATGTGGTACAGTTAAATAAAATGCCAACATGAAAAGGAAAAAAAAAAAAAACTACTAAAAAGAAATTTGAATATTTGGCAGAGGTCTTGGAGAGGACGTGTGCCAAACCACAGCTTGGAAGCCACAGCCAACTTTCGACAGGGCTCCCCACTGGGCTCCTGCCGGCTCACAGCAGCCACCAGGAGGATGGCTCTTTTCAACCTGGATTTGGCTGGGGCGGGGGGGGGGGGAAAA